>Ga0209123_1001694_pt1 | contig 20842 bp, 21 predicted proteins | sample BarGraIncu00431A_FD_184500 | JGI IMG/M metagenome (GOLD analysis project Ga0209123, IMG submission 184500) | Arctic peat soil microbial communities from Barrow, Alaska, USA - Barrow Graham LP Incubations 004-31A (SPAdes) (version 2) | ecosystem: Environmental > Terrestrial > Soil > Wetlands >... | reverse complement strand
GCCTTCAAAAGGCTGGAAGCTTTATAAAAAAGGATGCCGCTGCAAACAAAGTTTACTGAACTCCTATGAAAATAAGAATTAAGTGAAGTAATCGTGGCTATATTCTCGATTAGAAAAGGACTATTTTAAAAATAATTCACTATATTTGAGGAGGTTATCGCTACAAAAAAACATTTTTCATAGTAATCAAAAAACCTTCAAAATGGAAAATAAAAAATTCACTGTCACGGATGATTTAATGGCTTCACGGGAGCAACGTTTTATGAATTTTATCCTCGATTTTTTGATTGTATATGTTATTTGGATCAGCCTTGGAACGACAGTTATTATCATAGGCGAAATAACCGGTATTTATGCATTATCTAATTGGGCTGAATCCACAACGACTTACGAAAAATTATTTTTTTGGCTTGTAATACTATTTTTTTACTACTTTCTGACTGAAATGTATTTTTCCAGAACTTTCGCCAAATATTTTTCCAAAACAATCGTGGTCACTAAAGACGGTGCAAAACCAGGTTACAATGCCATTCTGAAACGAACACTTTCTCGTTTTATTCCATTTGAATGCCTTACTTTTTTGGGAAGTAATTCAAGAGGTTGGCATGATTCATTTTCTGACACTTACGTCGTGCGAAAACACGAGTTCAATAAAAAAAAGGGAGTCGTTTTATTTCCTTGACGGAATAAAAAAAGATAAAATCAGCCGTCATTTTGACGGCTGATTTTATTTTAAACAAATCCTTTTTCTTTATATTCGCTTATTCTAAAAATCTAAATGGCAACAATGAACTGGGAACAACTTTTATCACTACGCCGTCAAGGCGACACCAGCAAAAGATTACGAATAGAACAAGACGACACACGTCTTGGTTTCGAGGTCGATTATGACCGAATCATTTTCTCGTCGGCTTTTAGAAGTTTGCAGGACAAAACGCAGGTTATTCCGCTTTCGAAAACTGATTTTGTGCACACTCGATTGACGCATAGTTTGGAAGTTTCGGTAGTTGGGCGTTCCATCGGGAGATTGGTTGGCAAGAAAATCATCGAAAAACATCCTCATTTGAAGGAAGTTCACGGTTTTCAGGCGAATGATTTCGGGGCAATTGTTGCCGCGGCTTCCTTGGCACACGACATCGGGAATCCGCCTTTCGGTCATTCTGGCGAAAAAGCCATTGGTGAATATTTTTCCATTGGAAAAGGACAGCAATACAAAGACCAATTATCGGATAAAGAATGGCAGGATTTAATTGATTTTGAAGGGAATGCCAATGGATTTTCGGTGCTCACGGCAAGTCGTCCCGGAATTGAGGGCGGATTGCGAATTTCGTATGCAACTCTCGGCGCATTCATGAAATATCCAAAGGAAAGTTTGCCCAAAAAGCCGACTCAAAATATCGCCGATAAAAAATACGGTTTCTTTCAATCGGATAAAAAATTCTTCGAAGACGTGGCTTTGGAATTGGGGATGATTTCAAATAAAAACGGAAACGACATAGGTTTCGAAAGACATCCTTTGGCTTATTTGGTCGAAGCCGCCGATGATATTTGTTATACGATTATCGATTTTGAAGATGGCATAAATTTGGGCTTGGTTTCCGAAGATTTTGCATTGGAATATTTGATAAAATTGGTAAAAGACAGTATTGATACCTCAAAATACAAAACATTAACCACAAAAGAGGACAGAATAAGTTATTTGAGAGCTTTGGCTATTGGTAGTTTAATAAACGACGCCGTGAAGGTTTTTATCGAGAATGAAGACGCCATTTTACAAGGAAGATTTCCTTTTGCTTTGACAGACAAGAGCAAATATAAAGTCCAAATGGACGATATCATTAAGTTGAGTGTCAAAAATATTTACCAAAGTCGCGAGGTGATTGAGAAAGAAATTGTGGGTTACCAAATTATTCAAACTTTGTTGGATAAATTCATCACTGCATTTAACAATAAGTTTGATGGCAACTCTTCAAATTATGATAAATTATTGTTGAAGATGCTGCCCGAAAAGTTCCTTGAGGAAAAAGAGGATTTGTATAAAAGACTATTGCACATTTGCCATTATGTGTCCCTTTTGACGGATGGGAATGCATTAGAATTATACGAGACTATCAATGGCAGAAAAACAAGCTGATTTTTAAAAAGCATATGCTAAACCCACACCCAGAAGCTGTTTTAGTTGAATTTTTGGGCCAAAAGTAACTTGTTCGCCGTTAATTTCCTTTTTGGTTTTTATGTCGTCATCATAAATAATATGTGTCCCTATATTCGCTTTGACAAATTGATTTACAATCAAGTCAAACTTTAATTCCCAGTCAACATCAATATTTCCGAAATTATGGATGTAATCTGAATATAGGCTTAATCGGTTTTCCAAAATAATGTTTTTTAAGACTTCTTTTTTATAAAAGTTGGTAACCAAAAAACCAAGTTCAGTTTTTGATTTTTCACCTTCCAAAATCAGATTTCCATCCAAGTCATATATGGCTTTGGCAACACCAAAAGCACCTTGATTGGCCAAAGTCTGGTCTAAAACCAAAGTGTTTTTCATTGTCAAAGGCGAAATGTAAACATTGATTTTCTTTTCTTTATTGAAATATTCAGCTCCGATTCCAAGGAAAGTATAGGCTGGCGCAAAAGGTTTTGAAATAGGAGAACTGGTGTTTGGATAATTATATCCGGGAGTAAATTGAGTGTTGAAATTGAATTTTGCGGAATGGTACCAATTCGACAATGTGTCCTTTCTATAGCCAAAAGTTGAAGTAAATCGAATAGCGTCATCTGACTTTTTTATCGCTAAACCGTCTTGTTTATTGACGCCATATCGAACTATCAGTTCGTTGAACCATTTGCTTTTGTCAAGATTGTAAATTCTTGTAAAATTGCCCTTTACTAATCCTGAAACAGAACTTACACCACCGGCATTCCAATTTGAAAAAGTGATTTCGTTCAGGTCAAAACCAACCGTGTTTATCTTTATCCAATGGGATAAAGAAATTGGCGGTATTATTGGTTGTGTTTTCGCTGCTATTGTTATAGGTGCTTTTACAAGTGTTGTTACGGGTTTAAGTTCTACTATTATAGGCTTTATTGTCTCTTGAGAAAAACTATGTATAGAAATTGTCAGTAAAAAGAAAAGTAAGGTGTGATGTAGTAATTTCATTCAGGACGATTAAGTTTAAAAATGCGAAAATAATCTTTTTCAATAGCTTGAAAAAATAGTTGACAAACTTTTAACGTCAATATTACAATATTGTTGTTGTTGTTCAATAGTTCCCTGTTCAATAAATTCGTCAGGAATTCCGAGGGTTTTTACCTTCGAAGTGTAATTATTTTGAGATGAAAACTCAAGAATAGCACTTCCAAAACCTCCTTTTATGACGCCGTCTTCAATGGTAATTATGTTTTCAAACGTCGAAAAAATAATGTGCAGTAAATTCTCGTCCAGAGGTTTTACAAAGGCAAAATCATAATGCGCAATGGTTTCCGGATGATGCATTTTGGCTAAAGCCAAAGTAACATTGTTTCCAATTGTACCATTGGATAAAACTGCTACTTTCGAGCCTTTTTTGAGGCAATATGCTTTTCCGATTTCGATTTTTTCGTATGGTTTTTGCCAATCTACAATTAAGCCACGACCACGAGGGTAGCGAATCGAAATAGGATGATTCAATCCCAATTGTGCGGTGTACAGAATATTTCGCAACGCAATTTCATTCAAAGGCGCATAAACAATCATGTTCGGGATGCAACGCAAATAAGCCAAATCGAAAACGCCGTGATGCGTGGCGCCATCTTCGCCAACTAAACCTGCTCTGTCCAAACAAAAAATCACGGGTAAATCCTGTAAAGCTACGTCATGAATAACTTGGTCGTAGGCTCGTTGCAAAAATGTGGAATAGATATTGCAAAAAACTATCATTCCTTGCGTAGCCATTCCTGCGGAAAGCGTGACGGCGTGTTGCTCTGCAATTCCAACGTCAAAGGCACGTTTTGGGAAAGCGTCCATCATAAATTTCAAGGAGCTTCCAGAAGGCATTGCAGGTGTGATTCCAATAATTTTTTCATTGGCTTTCGCCAAATCTAAAATCGTTAAACCAAAAACATCTTGGTATTTTGGAGGTAGATTTTCTTCAGATTTTTCGTGAATTTCTCCTGTAATGGCATCAAATTTCCCTGGCGCATGGTATTTTACCTGGTCTTCTTCGGCTTGTTGCAACCCTTTTCCTTTTGTGGTAATGATGTGAAGGAACTTTGGACCTTTTACTTTTTTAAGTCGCTTCAATTCCTTGATGACTGCAAAAATGTCGTTGCCGTCAATGGGTCCAGAATAATCAAAGTTTAAGGACTTAATCATATTGTTCTGCTTCGGATTTTTTCCTTCTTTCACGGCAGTGAGATAGTTTTTCAGTGCCCCAACACTTGGGTCAATCCCGATGGCATTGTCATTGAGAATCACCAATAAATTAGCATCGGTAACGCCAGCGTGATTTAATCCTTCGAATGCCATTCCCGAAGCGATCGAAGCATCGCCAATTACGGCAATGTGATGTTTTTCAAATTCGCCTTTTAAATTGGAGGCAATCGCCATTCCCAATGCCGCAGAAATTGAAGTAGAAGAATGACCAACACCAAAAGCATCATAAACGCTTTCACTTCTTTTTGGGAAACCGGAAATGCCTCCCAATTGTCTGTTGGTATGAAAATTTCCCCTTCTTCCCGTCAATATTTTATGTCCATACGCTTGATGACCCACATCCCAAATCAATAAATCTTCGGGTGTGTTAAATACATAATGCAAGGCAATAGTGAGTTCTATAACGCCAAGGCTGGCACCGAGATGTCCCTCTTTCACAGAAACAATGTCGATAATAAAATCGCGTAATTCTTGGGCAACTTGAGGAAGTTGAGCTTCTTTGAGTTGGCGTAAATCGATTGGAGAATTGATATGTTGAAGTAAATTACTTTTCATTATTTTATAAAAAGCGAATTTACGATTTTGTTTTATATTTTTGTGTTTAACTTAATAATTCCCCTTTAGGGGTTAAGGAGCTTATGGAAAACATTTTCACCGACGAATATTTTATGAAAAAAGCTTTGCAAGAGGCAGAAATGGCTTTTGAAAAAGACGAAATTCCTGTTGGTGCGGTAATCGTAACCGACAATACAATCATTGCCCGAGGCCATAATCTTACCGAAATGCTCAATGATGTTACCGCTCATGCCGAAATGCAGGCCATAACTGCCGCTGCCAATTTTCTTGGTGGCAAATATTTAGTGGGTTGTACGCTTTATGTCACCGTTGAACCTTGCCAAATGTGTGCAGGAGCTTTGTATTGGAGCCAGATTTCGAAAATTGTTTTTGGCGCAAGCGATGAAAATCGCGGTTTCGAGAAAATGGGAACCCAATTACATCCTAAAACTACCGTGGTTCGTGGCGTTTTGGCAAATGAAGCTTCGGAATTGATGAAGCGGTTTTTTGCTAGAAAGAGAAAATGATTTTGTTAATATAAATACTCTAGCCCGGATAGAAGCGGCATCCTTTTGCAAAGCTTCCAGCCTTTTGAAGGCTGGAAGCTTTGCAAAAGATATAGTGGATAGCTGGAAAAAGCTCCAGATTGCTTCGTTACTCTCGCAATGACACACAAAAAAACCGCCAATCTTCCCGATAGTTATCGGGAGAAAGGCGGTTTTTGTTTTATTCAATAATAACATTCTTCTTTTTATCGTAAAAATGATATTCTAAATACGTGTAAGCGTCACGCGGTATGATTTTCACCCATTTTTTATGTTCAAAAAACCATTTTGAACGTATTGATGGAAAACCTTTGGTAAGGTATGCGGCCACAAATGGATGTACGTCAAGCACTACGTCAGAGTGGGTTTTTAATATGCTTTCTAGGTCAAGAGCGATTTTGTCAATGATTTGAATTGGCGCTTCAATTTCGCCTCTCTCATTGTTTGGATCTTCTTCTCTAGTTTTAATGTTGACTTCCGGTCTTACTCTTTGTCTTGTAATTTGGACTAATCCAAACTTACTCGGAGGCAAGATTTTGTGTTTTGCTTTATCATCGCTCATTTCTTCCCTGAGGAAGTCGAACAGGACTTTTCGATTTTCGGGATTTCCCATATCGATAAAATCAATTACGATTATCCCGCCCATATCACGAAGACGTAATTGTCTTGCGATTTCGGCTGCGGCAATCATGTTGACTTCCATGGCAGTGTCTTCCTGGTTGGATGCTTTATTGGAACGGTTTCCGCTGTTGACGTCTATGACGTGTAAGGCTTCGGTGTGTTCGATAATAAGATAAGCACCTTTACTCATTGAAACTGTTTTTCCAAAGGAGGTCTTGATTTGTCTTTCTATGTTGTATTTTTCGAAAATTGGCGTGTCGTTGGATTGATAAAACTTGACAATCGATGTTTTTGAAGGGGCTATTTCTTGTAAATAGTCCTTGGTTTGGTTGTACAACTCTTCGTCATCTATTTGGATACCACTGAAGGTGTCGTTGAAGACGTCTCTTAATATTGATGAAGCTCTATTGAGCTCTCCTAATACTTTTGACGGATGATGAGCGGTTGGTAATTTTTTACACATTGCAGTCCATCTGCTGAGCAGGTTCTGCAAATCTTTTTCTAATTCGGCTACGTTTTTGCCTTCGGCTACTGTGCGAACAATAACACCAAATCCTTTTGGTTTGATGGATTGTACTAATCGTTTTAGACGATCCTTTTCTTTTTTGTCTTCTATTTTTTGTGAAATGGAAACACGGTCAGAAAATGGAACGAGAACAATAAATCTTCCGGCAAGAGAAAGCTCAGCGCTGATTCTTGGTCCTTTGGTAGATATTGGTTCTTTAACGACTTGTACTAAAATGGATTGATTGGCATTGATAATGTTTGTTATCGAGCCATCTTTATCAATCTCTTTTTCAAACTGAAAGTTTTTTAGGGAGAAATCTTTTGTTTTACCTGCGCTTACAAGTTTTATGAATTTCAGTTGGGAAGCAAGATTGGGTCCTAAATCGTGATAATGTAAAAAGGCGTCTTTTTCGAAGCCTACATTTACAAAAGCGGCATTAAGTCCAGCAACTGGTTTCCTTATTTTGGCAATAAAAATATCACCAACCTGGAAGTTGCTTTTTTCTTCTTCTTTGTGTAATTCAATTAGTTTTCCATCTTTTAATAAGGCAAAATCTACGGCTTCGGAACTAGATCTAATGATTAATTCTTTATTCACGTTGTAAATTTTTATCCGAACTTTTCAATTTTAGATTTTAGATTTTAGATTTTAGAATGCGATTGAATCTGAAATCTGCAATCTATAATCTTAAATAAAATTGTAAGGATGGATTAAACAATAATTTTAACAGGTATTGAACCCGGGGAGATTTTAGATTTCTGAATTTTGATTCTTGATTTTAGATTTTTTAAATCTGCAATCTTAAATCGGTAATCTACAATCTTAAATCTCAATTTCAATGAACGGTTAAAAAGAAAAAAGTAGTTTAAAACTACTTTTTCTTTTTATGACGGTTAGCTCTCGCTCTTTTTTTGCGTTTGTGCGTTGCTACCTTATGTCTCTTCCTTTTTTTACCACTTGGCATATCTGGTGATTTTGTGATTAATAAATTTTGTTATTTTGCTTCGTTATTTACTTTTACTCCTTCAACAAACACTTTTGCAGGTTTAAATGCTGGAATATTGTGTGCTGGAATTTTGATCGTGGTATTTTTTGAAATATTTCTTCCTGTTTTTTCAGCTCTTGTTTTCACAATAAAGCTTCCAAATCCTCTTAAATAAACATTGTCTCCAGTTTCTAATGAGGTTTTTACTTCGGTCATAAAGGTCTCCACTGTCGCTTGAACATCTCCTTTTTCAAGACCTAATTTTTCCGAGATTTTTGCTACGATATCTGCTTTCGTCATTTTCTTTCGTAATTTATAAATGGTGTACTATTTTTTTGAGGTTGCAAATATATGAATTTAAAAAACAATTATTCAAGCTAATTCATTAAATTTTAATAACATAAACTTTTACTTTTGTTAATCAAAAATTAAATATGGATTTTACTAACTCATTAACCCAATGGTATTTACAAAATAAGCGGAATTTGCCATGGAGAAATACCGCCAATCCTTACCCAATTTGGTTGTCTGAAATAATGCTTCAACAGACGCGAGTGGCACAGGGAACTCCGTATTTTCTTTCTTTTATGGCCGCTTTTCCAACTGTTTTTGATTTGGCTAAAGCCGATGAAGAGCAAGTTTTGAAACTTTGGCAGGGTTTGGGATACTATTCCCGTGCCCGTAATTTGCATAAAACCGCTCAATATGTAGCTTCAGAATTATCCGGCGTGTTTCCTAATACATATAAGGACTTGCTAAAATTAAAAGGAGTTGGAGAATATACCGCGGCGGCAATTGCTTCTTTTTCCTATAATGAACCTGTTCCTGTTGTCGACGGAAATGTTTTTAGGGTTTTGTCTCGCTATTTTGATGTTGAAACCGATATTGCTGCAGCTTCCGCCAAAAAGGAGTTCGCCGCTTTAGCATTTGAATTAATGCCAAAAGATAATCCAGCACTGTTTAACCAAGCCATTATGGAGTTTGGTGCCTTGCAATGTGTCCCTAAAAGTCCAAATTGCGGGATTTGTGTATTCAACTCAAGTTGCGCTGCTTTGCAAAAAAAGAAGGTAGACCAGTTGCCGGTTAATTCCAAAAAATTAAAGGTCAGGAATCGGTTTTTTAATTATTTGGTTGTTTCTGATGATAATGAAAATACCATAATACAGAAGCGGATTGCCAAAGGAATCTGGCAAAATCTATACGAATTTCCCTTGATTGAAACCGATGCCGAAAAAGATTTTGATTATATTTCCACAAGCATTCAAGACGAATTTTTTAAAAACAACGACCTAATAAGTGTGGACGAATGCAATGGGAAAAGCGTAATTCATAAACTATCTCATCAACATTTACATATCAAGTTTTGGAAAGTAAAAGTAAAAGGAACTATCGAAAATGGTATGGATGCCACGACTTTAAAATCGTTTCCTTTCCCGATTGTGATTTTTAATTTTATCGAAATGAATTAAATATTTTTAAAATATGTACCTTTGGTACAAATGCCAACTAATTGCAATGAGCGGAACGTTAAATAAGGTTATGTTAATAGGCCATCTTGGAGACGATATAAAAATGCATTATTTCGATGGTGGCAATTGTATTGGAAGATTTCAATTGGCAACAAATGAAGTGTATACCAATAAAACGACCAACGAAAAAATTACTTCTACAGAATGGCATAATTTGGTTGTACGCAACAAAGCAGCCGAAATATGTGAAAAATACCTTTCAAAAGGAGATAAAATATACATAGAAGGACGTATTAAATCCCGCCAATGGCAGGCAGAAGACGGTTCTGCAAAATATACCACCGAAATTCAAGTTACCGAGTTTACTTTTTTGTCAACCAAGAAAGGAAGCGAAAATATCAAACAAATTCACAATCCTGAACTTGTAAAAAACACTAACTTTGACCCGGAAAACAACGGTTTGCCAGTGAATGACCTGCCGTTTTGATTGTTTAACTAATCTATTTTAATTTGGACCCAGAGCCCAGTTTTAATTTTGTATATACTCTAGATACTAATTTAGTATTTGGTTTCATCGGAATATTTGCATTGCTATTTTGTTCTGCATTAGTTTCTGGCGCCGAAGTGGCACTGTTTTCGTTGTCACAAAAAGACATAGACGACACTTTGCGAGGCCATCCTTCGAAGGGGAAAATCATTTCGGAACTTTTAGAAAAACCCAAAAAATTACTGGCAACACTTCTTGTAGCTAACAATTTTATTAACATTGGAGTGGTAATCTTATTTTCATTTGTAGGTAAAAATTTATTCTCCGCGGTCACTTCGCCTGTTTTAAAATTTATCATTGAAGTGATAGTGGTCACCTTTTTAATCTTGTTGTTTGGTGAAGTTTTACCCAAAGTGTATGCCAGCAGAAATAATATCAAGTTTGCCAAGTGGATTGCTTACCCTATTGTGGGACTCGACAAATTGCTTTCGCCAATAAGTTTGCCCATGCGCAAAGTCACCATATACTTGCACAACAAATTGGGAAAACAAAAAACTAATTTCTCTGTCAATCAATTGTCGCAGGCACTGGAACTTACAGATGCCGAAGAAACTTCATCCGAAGAGCAAAAAATATTGGAGGGAATCGTCACTTTCGGAAACACTGATGCCAAGCAGGTAATGAGTCCGAGAATGGATATTTTTGCATTGGAAATCGAAGAATCTTTTGCGGTTATTTATTCGAAAATAATTGAAAAGGGCTATTCCAGAATTCCTGTATATCGAGACAATATAGACCATATAGAGGGCGTTTTATTTGTAAAAGATTTGCTTCGGCATATAGATAAGGAGGATTTTGACTGGAAGACCTTGATACGGGAGCCGTTTTTTGTTCCCGAAAACAAAAAAATCGACAATTTGCTCAAGGATTTTCAAAGCATGAAAAGCCATCTGGCCATTGTGGTGGATGAATACGGAGGTACTTCGGGGCTGGTTTCTCTGGAGGATGTTATCGAAGAAATTGTGGGGGATATAAGTGATGAATTTGATGGCGAAAACGTTAATTTTTCTAAAATAGACGATAAAAATTACCTTTTTGAAGGTAAAATAAACCTCAAGGATTTCTATAGAATTATCGATGTTAAAGAAGAATTATTCGAAATGAAGAAAGGGGAGGCCGAAACATTGGCGGGGTTTATCCTTGAAATTTTAGGTAATTTTCCGAAAAAAGACCAAAAAATTTCATTTAAAAACTGCGTATTTTCGATAGAAGCAGTAGACAAAAAACGCATAAAACAAATAAAAGTCACCATTGAATAATCCTCCCTTAGCCCTTCCGAAGGAGGGGAAGTAATGCTGGAATAGGTGCCTTTAAATTTTTTAGAAGATCAAATAAATTCAGAATACAAATGTTAAAAAAAATAATAGCTTTTTCTGTACTTTCTGTAGTGTTTTCTTCTGTTTTTAGTTGCAAGGATGATGTTTTGCCAAAGCCATCAAGTTACCTCAGATTAGATTATCCCGAGGCGAAATACGTAAATTTTGAAAACCAATGTCCTTTTGCATTCGAAATGAATTCTGAAGCTGTTATCAAAGGAGAGAAAGACTGTGGGTTTACCATTTCGTATCCAAAAATGAAAGCCACCATTTATCTTACTTATAAACCGGTAAACAAGAACATCGATAATTTGTTGAGAGATGCCCAAAAGTTGACATACGAACACGTCATAAAAGCCGATAACATATTAGAACAACCGTATTTGAATCCCGCCAAAAAAGTGTATGGTATGTTCTACCAAGTCGACGGCAATGCGGCCACCAACTCGCAGTTTTATGTAACTGACAGTGTTAGACATTTTGTAACGGGATCAGTTTATTTCTATGCAAAACCCAATTTTGATTCTATTATGCCCGCTGCAAGTTACGTTAAAAATGACATGCAGAGATTGATGGAGACCTTGAGGTGGAAATAAAAAAGCACCCGATAAACAGATGCTTTTTATAAAATGAAATAGTTTCGATTATGACTTCATATTTGAAACCTTGTATGTTTTACCGTCCGCGGTTGCCTCAACTACTTTGGTGAGACTTTCGGGAGTTAGTATGGTTTTGTCAAAGGACACAGTTGCTAATTTTTTTTCAAAATCTACTGTTGCAGTTTCTACTCCGTCAAGTCCGTTTAATTCTTCCTCTATTGTTTTGGCACAACCTATTGCGCAAGTCATTCCTTCTATGGTAAAACTCGCCGTTTGAAGATTGGCAGCTGCAATTTCCTTTTTTGCTTGTGGGGCATTAGTTTCTGTTGCAGATTCTGAAACAATTCCGCCAGTTTTTTCTTTACAACCCACAAACAAAAGGCTTGCAAGCGTTATTGTCAATATTGATTTTGTGAAATTCATTATTATTGGATTTTAATAGATTAATTATCTTGTTGTTGGCGACAAAATTAATAAAAAAAAGGAACGGTAATTCATAAAATTATTACAATTTTGAGCCAAAATTTGGTTTATGAATTCGAAACAGTTGAAATGGGTTTACTTGGTGATTCTTGCCTTGATTTGGGGAAGTTCTTTTATATTAATAAAGAAAGGGTTAGTTGGATTGACCCCAATGCAATTAGGTTCGTTGCGAATCATATTTGCTGCCATTTTTTTGTTGGTGATAGGTTTTAAAAGCTTGCCAAAAATCCCAAAATTCCAATGGAAATATATTGCCTTGACAGCCCTTTTGGGAACCTTTATTCCAGCTTATCTTTTTGCGATTGCCGAAACCCAAATTGATAGTTCCATAACTGCCATTCTCAATTCTTTGACGCCATTGAATACTTTGCTATTTGGCGCTTTGACTTTCGGAATAAGTTTTCAAAAAAGGCAATTTTGGAGCGTTTTCATTGGGCTCGTTGGAAGTATGCTTTTGGTTTTTAACGGAGCCATAAATCACCCAAATCAAAATTATTATTATGCAATTCTAGTTTTGATAGCTTCTGTTTGTTATGCAATTAATGTTAATTTAATCAAGAAGTATTTGTCGGATTTGAGTCCGTTGAGTATTACGACTGGCAATTTTTTGGTACTGCTTTTGCCTGCGCTTTTGGTTTTGTTTTTCTCTGGTTTTTTTGAAGTAATTGCAGTTGAAAGTGTTCAACATTCAGTGCTGTTTGTCTTGGTTTTGGGGGTAATGGGAACTGGAATTGCCAATATAATTTTCTTTAAGACCATTCAAATTTCATCGCCTGTTTTTGCTACTTCGGTAACTTATTTGATTCCTGTTGTGGCATTTGGTTGGGGATTATTGGATAATGAAATATTGACACCAGTCCAGTTTCTGGGAGCTTTTATTATTTTAATTGGAGTTTATTTCTCAGCTAAGAAGCAGGTTTCGAATACTTGATAAACAACAACAAAGGCTGCCCGAAGAGCAGCCTTTGATTATCTATTTAAGAGTTTTTACTATTGAAAATCAGCATCTGTAACGCCTTCGTTGATTTTTACGTCAGACATTTTTATATCCAATTCGAAACCTACATTTTGAATAATGTTAAAAGGTACTTTCACGCCTTTTACGTCTCTATAATCGCCGTAATTAGTAGTTTGTGTCATCGTTTTTCCGGCTTGCTCCATTTTTTTTGCTTCGGCTACTTTAAGTCCAGATTTCGTGTCATAATACATAGTAGTTTTTCCGTTTTGCAAGGCATAAGCTTCACTTCCGTTGATGGATTCAATTCCGGTAAGTACAAGTCCTGTTTTCTTGGCAAGTTGCAGTTCCTCAAAAGGAATCGCACTGGCTTTCATTTCGTCTAAATCAGCGCCTTCAATGTTTTTTCTTTGTCCTTGTTGTACTACATAAGCGCCTTTTTCGTTGACAACTTGTTTCATCAAACTCATTGGTCCCATGGCAATTTCGACCATCAATTTGCCTTTGCTATCTACTTTGTTTGTAAAAGTCAAAGGTGAGGGAGCTTGCGGAATGGTTGTTGAACCTAGCATTGAAATTGTTTTTACACCGCTCAATGCTTTTTCGCCACCAATTGCCTTGATGTAATTGTCCAAAACAATTTCGGCAGTTACGCCAGCTGGAACTTCTTTTTTGAGAACTGGTTTTTCAACAGGATTACCGTATTTATCAAAATAAAATATTGGAATTTTCAGCCTTTCCAAACCTGGAATCACGTCGGCACCTTTTCCGGCAATTACAATTCGAGTGTTGTCAATCAGGAAATATTTATTGGCGGCAATTTGTATTTGTTCAGGAGTTACGGCATTCAAACTTCGGATGTAATTTTCATAAAAATCTTCGGGAAGATCTTCTGTTTCGATTCTCAAAGCGTATCGAGCCACGGCTTGGGGTTGTTGTACTTGCATTACAAATTTCCCGATGAAAGAAGCTTTGACATTATTAAGTAATTCGTCGCTTACTTTTTCGGTTCTAATTTTTTTGATTTCCTTGATAAATTCCACCACGGCACTGTCGGTAACCACGTTTCTTACTGCCGATTTTGATTTTAGTTTGGTTACATATTTTCCGCTACCGATGATGGCATTGGCTCCATACGTCCAGCCATGTGCTTCCCTTAAATTCATGTTTAAATAACTGTTGAAATCACCTCCCAAAATATGGGTTGCCAATACAGCTGGGAAAAAATCAGGGTCGTTCATTTTTAAGTTTATGGTGTTTACCAATGAAATTTCAGATTGTACCGCATTGGGCATATCCACGAAATTAATTTGGATAAACGGCACATTTTTTGGCTCGGCATAAGTCAATTTTGGAGTGCTTCTTTTTTGCCAAGTGCCAAATAATTTTTCTACAAAAGGTTTGATTTTCTTGTATTTTATGTCGCCAATGATAACTAAATAAGCGTTTTCGGGTACAAAATAGTTTTGATAATTTGCTTGAACATCGGCAAGAGTAACGTTGTTCAAGGTTTCTTCGGTTACAAATTCACCCGACGGATGATTTTTACCAAAGGCTAAAGCATTAACAACTTTATCAGCAATGGCAGGAACACTTTTTTCGTCAGCTTTGAGTCCTTCGAGCATTTTGGCTTTTTCTTTGTCGAATTCTTCTTGTGTAAAGTTGGGGTTCAAAGATCCATCTGCCATTAATTCCAGGATTCGATCGGCATATTTGGAAAGGGAACTGGCATAAGCACCGCTAGAACTAAAGTTGACGCTGGCGCCAAAAAAGTCAATTTCTTCGTTAAAAAGGTCTTTCGCAATTTTTTTGGAACCGTTTCCAATTAAACTGCTCGTCAATTCATCAACGCCTTTTTTATTTCCTTCTGCAAAAGGAGCGTTGTCTAGGGTAAGATTATAGGTTACACGAGGTAATTTATGATCTTCGACAACCATCACTTTCAAGCCATTTGACAATACAAAGGTTTGTGGTTTTTTGATGTTTACCACTGGGGCTTTTCCAGATTTAGGTTGTGGGCGGTCTTGTGCTTGCATAATTCCGGTTAAGAGCAAAATGAATAATATACTTGTTTTTTTCATAATAAGGAAGTCTTAGTTTTGAACTTGATCTTTGGAAGGAACATAATCCAAAATCAATCTTTGATTTGGGTTTAAATATTTTTTTGCCACGTCTCTAATTTCTTCTCGGGTTATGGAGTGATATAGGTCAATTTCGCTATTTATCAAATTGATGTTACCATAAAGCATGTGGAATTTTGCTAAGTTTTCGGCAATTCCTTCTACGCTGGCATTAGTATTTACAAATTGATTGTCGAAAGTGTTTTGCAATTTTTGATAGTCTTTCTCCGAAATCAAGTTGGTTTGAATTTTAACGATTTCCTCGTCAATTTCTTTCAGTAAATCTACCGATGTAGAAGTTCCCATTGGCAGACCATATATAATGTACATTCCGTAGTCTTCTTGGCTAAACCCAACAGCTCCAATTTGCAACGCCATTTTTTTCTGATCCACAATTTTTTTGTATAATTTAGAACTTTTTCCGTCACTTAAATAGGAAGAAATTAAATTCAAGACTCTGGCATCTCTAGTTTTCATAGAAGGAGTTCTGTAAGAAGCTACCAGCATTGGAATCTGAATATTTGGGTCTTGGTAAGTTGCTTTTATGGTTTGAGTAATTGGCTCTTCGGTAAAAGTTTGTCTTTTCAAATCTTCACCTCTTAGAATTGGTCCAAAATATTTTTTTACCCATTCTTTAGTTTGAGCAAAGTCAATTTGACCCGCAACAACCAAAACGGCATTGTTTGGCGTATAGAATTTTTTGTTGAAAGCTTGAAATTCTTCCAAAGTTGCTGCGTCCAGATGTTCCATCGAGCCAATGGTATTCCAACGATAAGGATGGTTCTTGAACATATTTTCTTTTACAACCGTAAGAATGTTTCCGTAGGGACGGTTGTCAAAACTGGTTCTTTTTTCCTCTTTTACAACCTCGTTTTGAGTATCAACTCCAATTTGATTGATTACAGGATGCATCATTCTTTCGGATTCCATCCAAAGTCCCAATTCTAGATTGTTCGAAGGAAACACTTCATAATAATAGGTTCGGTCGTCAGAGGTGTTGGCGTTGTTGACACCTCCATTGGAAGTCACAATCTTGAACCATTCGCCACGTTTGATGTTTTCGGTTCCTTCGAACAATAAATGTTCAAAAAAGTGGGCAAAACCAGTTCTATCTGGGTTTTCGTCTTTTGCACCCACATGATACATTACCGAGGTTACTACCACTGGAGCAGAAGGGTCGTTGTGTAAAATTACATGTAACCCATTGTCTAAATTGTACTCTTCGAAATCCACTTTCTGGGCTTGAGCAATTCCTCCTAGCAAAAGTGCAGCACTTAACGCCATTATTGATTTTTTCATAAGGATTAATAAATTTTTTATATACTATTGGTAAATTAACAAGAAGTATTGTTACATCAAAAATAACTTTTTTTAATCAGAAATATTGATTGATTCGGATTTTGTTAAAAGATTAACGGTTTTTATCAAAAAAAAAGACCTTAAAACCATTGGTAAAGTACTGAAAATCTTGACGTAAAACAATTCAACTATTTTTTTGAAGGAACTAATTGCAGGATAAATATTTAATTGTATATTTGCAACCTTAAAAATTTATAAAACAATTTGTTATGTATGCAATCGTAGAGATAGCAGGGCAACAATTCAAAGTTAGCAAAGACCTAAAGGTTTACGTTCACCGTTTGGCAAATGAAGAAGGAACTAAAGTTTCTTTCGACAAAGTTTATTTGTTAGACGACAACGGTACAATCACAATAGGCGCCCCAGCTATAGAAGGTGCTTCAGTAGAAGCCAAAGTGTTACAACACTTAAAAGGAGATAAAGTAATCGTTTTCAAAAAGAAAAGAAGAAAAGGTTACAAAAAGAGAAATGGTCACCGCCAATATCTTACTCAAATTGTAATCGAAGGTATTACAGCTTCAGCTCCTAAAAAAGCGGCTGCCAAAAAAGAAACTGTTGAAGTGGCGACTGAAGAAGTAGCAGCTCCAAAAGTAAAAAAAGCTCCAAAGGCTAAAAAAGAAGAGACACAAGAATAATAACAAAATAAAACTAATACGTCATGGCTCACAAGAAAGGTGTCGGTAGTTCCAAGAATGGTAGAGAATCAGAATCAAAACGTTTAGGTGTTAAGATTTTTGGTGGACAAGCTGCTATTGCAGGGAACATCATCGTTAGACAAAGAGGTTCAAAACATAATCCAGGTGAAAACGTTTACATTAGTAAAGATCACACATTACACGCAAGAGTAGATGGAGTTGTTTTCTTCCAAAAGAAAAGAGATAATAAATCATACGTTTCTATACTTCCATTCGAAGTTGAAGCATAATTGATTTTCTCAATTTATTAGAAAAAACGTTCCGATTTATCGGGACGTTTTTTTTTGGTTTAAATTTTTCGGATTTAAAAAAATCTCCTTCTCTTTTAAAGGCCAGGAGATTTGATGTAGTATATTGCTTATGAAGTTTTGAGACTCCGAAGAGCCTTTTGATTTTAAAATTTTGGGTTTAAAACAAACCTTCAATAGATAAATATCTTTCTCCAGTGTCATAATTAAAGGTTAGCACAACTGCTCCGTCAGGAATGGCTTCCAGTTTTTTAGCCACTGCTGCTAATGATGCTCCAGTTGAAATCCCCACAAGAATGCCTTCTTCTTTAGCAATTCTTCTGGCATATTCAAAGGATTCGTCTTTGTTAACTTGTACCACTTCATCAATTAAATCTGTACGGTAAATAGATGGAATAAAACCTGCTCCAATCCCTTGCAAAGGATGTGGTCCTGGATTTCCACCGCTTAACACCGGAGATAATTCTGGCTCTACGGCAATTACTTTTAAATTAGGAAATTTAGCTTTCAAAACTTTTGCAATACCTGTAATATGGCCACCTGTTCCAACGCCGGTAATTACATAATCTAAACCATTAGGAAAATCTGCTATAATTTCTTGTGCAGTAGTTCTTTCGTGAACTTCGACATTGGCTGGATTGTCAAATTGTTTTGGAGACCAAGCATTTGGAGTTTCCAAGACTAATTCGGCGGCTTTTTCAATCGCACCTTTCATTCCTTTTTCGCGTGGCGTGAGCACAAATTCGGCGCCATAAATTTCCATTAATTTTCTGCGTTCTACACTCATAGAATCTGGCATTACCAGAATAACTTTATATCCTTTGACGGCTGCAACTAAAGCCAATCCTATTCCCGTATTTCCAGAAGTGGGCTCAATAATTACACTATTGGAATTCAATAATCCTTTTCTTTCGGCATCTTCAATCATGGCTAGAGCAATTCTATCTTTGATGCTACCTCCTGGATTTGATTTTTCTAATTTAATCCAAACTTCTTTGCTGTTCCCGAACAATTTGTTGATGTGAACCACGGGTGTGTTTCCAATAGTTTCTAAAATGCTTTTTGCTTTCATATTTGTTATGTTATGATTCTAATACTTCGATTTGTAATTTGCGTTTTATACTTTTTTAAAGTAATGGCTAATTTACACTAAAATCCCCACAAATATATCTTCTTGATTTTAAATTACTTTACGGGAAACCGTAAACGGCTGTTTTATTTTAAAAATAAATGTAATTTTCCACAGACCTGACAGGTTTTTAATCTCGAGGCTTCGGAACCGGCAGATCTTGAATAGATTAAAAATATACGATTTGATACGATTTGGAACGTTATTGATGCGATAAAATTTACTGAAACACAAAACAATTAGGGTTTTCAAATAAAAAACCCTCATATTCCTGCAAGGGTTCTATTCTAACTCCAAATTGACAATCATCATTTTGAGTTCATTGGGTTTTAAGTTTTCTTTTTCGTTTTTGTCATAAATCGTAAGTAAATAAACCGTTTCACTTTCGACATATAAGTAGGTTATTGCTCTCGCACCACCTCTTTTACCTTTTCCTTTGCTTTCTATCGCAACACGAATTTTATAACAATTGTTGCCTATAAAAGTTCCTGCTTGTGGATTTTTGGCTATTTTGTCAATAAGTTCTTTAAACTCAATTTTTAACGATGGATATTTTTTTAGCAGTCGCTTTAGTTCTTTTTCAAACTGATGTGTTGGTAAAACACTATAACTCATCAAGCAACTCTTGAGCCGTTTTTAGCTTAATCTTACCTTGTTTATGCAATTTAACTTCCTTAGAAGCTTCTTTTAAATCTTCAAAAAGGCTAATTTTTTCAGGAGTCATTGGATTTACTTTTTTTACAAACGCAAGGTTACGCAAAACTTCAAGTCCAAAGGCTGCTTTATTATCGGGGATTTCTACTAAAACTTGCATAGTGTTATTTTATAAGGTATTACAAATATAAGGAAAATAATATTTTGGAATCAAAAAACCCTCACATTTCTGCAAGGGTTTAGATTTCTCCTATCGTCGAAATGACAAATTCGGATTAATATCTGTAATACTCCGGTTTAAACGGTCCTTCAACCGCAACACCAATGTAAGCTGCTTGATCATCACGTAAAGTTTCTAGTTCTACACCTAATTTAGCCAAGTGCAACATCGCCACTTTTTCATCCAAATGTTTGGGTAACATATACACGTCATTGTTGTATGCCGCGCTGTTTTTCCACAATTCGATTTGAGCCAAAGTTTGGTTGGTAAACGAGTTACTCATCACAAAACTTGGGTGACCCATGGCGCAACCAAGATTTACCAAACGACCTTCGGCCAAAATGATAATATCTTTTCCGTCAATAGTATATTTGTCAACTTGTGGTTTGATTTCGATTTTTGAAGCACCGTGGTTTTTGTTCAACCAAGCCATATCAATTTCGTTGTCAAAATGTCCAATGTTACAAACGATAGTTTTGTCTTTCATTTTTTCGAAATGACTTCCAAGAACGATATCTTTATTTCCAGTGGTTGTTATGATAATATCGGCTGTACCAATAACCGTGTCCAGTTTTTTCACTTCATAACCGTCCATTGCCGCTTGAAGCGCGCAAATTGGGTCAATTTCAGTAACGGTAACAATAGAACCGGCACCTCTAAAAGAAGCTGCAGTTCCTTTACCCACGTCGCCATAACCACAAACGATTACTCTTTTTCCGGCAAGCATCAAGTCGGTTGCACGACGAATCGCATCAACAGCACTTTCTTTACAACCGTATTTATTGTCAAATTTCGATTTAGTAACCGAGTCATTCACGTTAATCGCCGGCATTGGCAATGTTCCGTTTTTTACTCTTTCGTACAATCTGTGAACTCCAGTAGTAGTTTCTTCAGACAATCCTTTGATACCGGCAACCAATTCCGGGAAACGGTCAATAACCATATTCGTCAAATCTCCCCCGTCATCAAGAATCATATTCAATGGTTTTTTGTCTTCACCAAAGAATAATGTTTGCTCAATACACCAGTCAAAATCCACTTCATTCAAACCTTTCCAAGCATAAACCTGAATTCCAGCAGCAGCAATCGCAGCAGCAGCCTGATCTTGAGTAGAAAAAATATTACAAGAACTCCAAGTCACTTCAGCACCAAGAGCGATTAATGTTTCAATCAAAACCGCAGTCTGAATCGTCATGTGCAAACATCCTGCAATACGAGCGCCAGCAAGTGGTTGTTCGTCTTTATATTCAGCACGAAGCGCCATTAAACCCGGCATTTCAGCTTCCGCTAGTTCAATTTCTTTTCTTCCCCAAGCCGCTAGAGAAATGTCTTTAACTTTGTAAGCCAAAAAAGGCGCAGTTGTAGTACTCATTTATAGTATATTTGTAATTATAAAATTTCGGTGCAAAATTACGTA
>Ga0209123_1001693_pt1 | contig 20843 bp, 29 predicted proteins | sample BarGraIncu00431A_FD_184500 | JGI IMG/M metagenome (GOLD analysis project Ga0209123, IMG submission 184500) | Arctic peat soil microbial communities from Barrow, Alaska, USA - Barrow Graham LP Incubations 004-31A (SPAdes) (version 2) | ecosystem: Environmental > Terrestrial > Soil > Wetlands >... | reverse complement strand
CCCCCCCCCACCTGCCCAACCCTCTCAATCAGTGAGTTTTATCATCATATATCTGTTTTATTCTCTAAATATCATTTTATTTGACGTATTATCTTTATTTATGAGCGCAGTACCCATCCACCCATCCCGCCGACGCCGTTTCTCAAAAAAAACCATTTATCTTTTTTTATCCTCTATTATCACTAACTATCTATTTATATGTAGTTTATTCTCCATATAACAGCCTAATATACACAGCCCCAGTTTTATCCCACAGGTATACGCGACTTACCGTCCTGATTAGAATTATGTTGTTTTTTGCGGAACTATATTGTAATTTGCAGAATTATACACATCTATCTCCTACGAACTCCCGCACGAGCGGTCAAGCCTCCAGTCAAAATGGCGGCCAATGAACTGATATAAGTTGAATATAGCTGATATTTAGAGTATTAAGTTGTTAATTACACACTAAAGGGGTGATGCATGGGCAAAATCATAGTCTTGGCTGCGATAAAGGGTGGAAGTGGAAAATCTACGCTCGCCAGAAACATAAGCCTCTGGCTGTCAGAGCATAGAGGTAAGACTGCCGCCGTCGACCTGGATCCGCAGGGAAGCCTCGATAAGTTTTGCTCTGACCGAGCAGAGCGTACGGGCAAGCTCGAGGTGGGGATAGAATTCATTCCTCGGCCAGAAGGATTGAAGGCTAAGCTCGAAAACATCTCTAAGGAGAATGAGTGGGTAGTCTGCGACGTGGGGGGCAGGGATACAATCCCTCTCAGAGTGACACTTGCGCAGGCCTCAGCCGTCCTGGTGCCGGTCAGACCAGGACAGGAGGATATCGACTCCTTCGCTGATCTGATGGCTGCTGTAGACGAAATACGGGCTTCAATGAACGAAAATCTGAAAGTTTACGTGATTATGAATCAATGTCCGATCGATCTTCACGACCAGCTCGCGCCAAGTGTAGTGAAAGGGCTTCGGGAGGAGTACGGTGACGAGATAATAGTACTCGATACCAGGCTGAGACACCGCAAGGCCTGGAGTAAGTCGCGTTTCGCTGCACAGGCGATATGGGAGCACTCTTGGAGCGATCAAGCTAACCAGGAATTTCAGCGGATGGTTAGCGAATTGACGAAGAAGGAGGTGTTCTAATGGCCGAAATACAGATTAGAACAAGCCGAAACAGGGCTAATGCGGCACTGGAACCTGCCAAAGCCGACGATATCCTAGTTCCAGCTGCCGAAAGGGTTAAAAAGCACCCTGGCGGCCGTCCACGTGTACGCGCTGAAAAACCTCGCAGAATAAATATCTGCATTTCCCCGACGATCCACACCAAAATCCAAGAGCTGGCGGCAGAGCGAGGCACAACCATCTCACTGCTAATTGAAAAGTTCTGTTCAACAGAGCAGCACGTTTAGTCTGGGCAACCTGATCGGCATCAATTGCGAAGAGGGGAGGGGAGTAAGTGGATAAAAAGTCGTTGGAAATACCGCCACAAGGCCTACCGGCGGAATTAGTGGGGACCTGGATCTCGATGCCTGAAGGCGAAAGAGAGAGTATGAGCAGGTTGCCGACGGACACACAGGCCTCTTTGGTTAGGGCCTTCCGGACGCGCATGGTTCGAGTCGCAGAATCGGCAAAGGCACAGGCTGCCGAAATTAAATCCTCGGTCATTCAGGCAGGAGCTCCGGTAGAGCAACTTCGCTTTTCATTTGCCCCATACCCCACAGAATTGACTAGGACCAGTCCCTTTTTCCCGATGAGCACCCATGAGATGCAGAAGCGGGAATATATCAAGGATATGGAGATTGCAAACCACTCTTGGGGGACACTTAACTACTCCGGACCAAAACTCAGCGTCTACGAAGAAGATTTTTTGATGATTGTCCTTGCCCTATTATGCGACAATAACGCGAGGATACTTAACGAGAGTGAGGGTGAAGGACCCATTACCTATACATATGTTGGGACTATTCGCCAGATCTTGAAACTTAAGGGAGTTGAGAACCCCGGGCAGAACCATTATCAGGCCGTTGTTGACGCCCTAAAGCTCATGGCTGGGGCAGTTTTTACGCTCACTACAAACAAGAAAGTTGAGCCTAGGGCAGGTAAAGCGGCGTCTAAAACGCATTATATCAATAATATCATCACTAATATTAAATATGCCGCCGGTAGCGGCGATATCGAAATAACAATTAATCCATTTTTCTACGAGCAGTATTCAGACGGCCTAGTGACATGGGTCGACGTGAGAGTCCGAGCCAAGCTCAAATCCCTCACAGGTAAGGCCTTGTTTCGCTTTATCAAATCTCATAGGGATAGCGTATGGGTTGGGCCGCTCCAAACCTTGGCCGCTTCATTGAATATGGATATGGATCTGCCTAAATTTAAACTGCGCGATAGGTTGAAAGTGGCTATCAAAGAACTTGTTGCAGTCGGGCAGCTCCTAGCTATCAGCAGGATCGATAAAGATATTGTGTATTTGCACCGCTCGGAAGTTGAACCACCACCTGAAGGTAAAGCATCTAAGTCGCCGAATAAAAGGCTGAAATAGGTTTTTATCGGTTACGACAATGGGCGGATGTTTTTTGAAATTTAACGGTTTAACCGCGACAACGGGCGGATGATTTTGTAAAAGCGGCGTGTTGCAGAAGACGTAAAGCATCACTTTAAGGGTTCCGTTTAAAAATAGTTTGGAAGTTTTCGGAGAAAATTTGCTGATGCCATCCCTTGCGACAATGGGCGGATGACCTTCCACGACAATGGGCGGATGATAGAGGTGTGGATAACTTGTGAAGACCACTTAGTGCCAGCGCGACAACGGGCGGATGGATTTGAGAAATTGGCGGATGCTTTTACGACAACGGGCGGATGAGTGAAAAAAACGGGCGGATGAACCCGCGACAACGGGCGGATGCTTTCACGACAACGGGCGGATGAGACCCCCTCGGCAGGCCGCTCTGGGCGTGGCTTCGCAGCCCCCTAAAGGGTTATAAGGTTTTTTAAGGTTTTAGTCTTTTAAAGGAGAAAAAGGAATAGAAGGTTACCGACTCCAGATCTTTTTAAAAATTAAAGGCTTGAAAACATGGTAAATCACGTTGACCTGAAGGAACTTTTTATGGTCAGCATATTGGCAAAACAAGATAGGTGTGTATATTTCTGCAAATAACAAGTATGTTCTTAACAAGGCCCTCCTCCCTAGAGGTGAAACATGGAAAACAAAGTCCTAAAACAAGCTTCCCTGAAGGCAAACTCTGTCAAATCAGCCATGTACGAAATCAGGCTTATCGAGTTGCACGGAGGAGGCGGTTACGCAATTTGCAAGCTATCTGGACCTTTAGGAAAGGGGAGGGTAGGGGAATCCTGGTACAGAGAAGATCTCCCCACCGCCGAACGCAAGTACGACGCCATTCTCCGGCAGAAAACCACCCGCTCCGCCGGCCGCATCTACAGCGAGGCGCCACCCATTACCGAATCGCAGCTGAACCTATTCTGAAAAACATCCAGGATCGCACCATGAAAGAGCCAGCCTCCGAACAAGAGAAAGGAAAAGAGGATACCCAGAGCGTTGAGCAGTCGATTAGAAACCTTCTCACCGCAGCCTGGGCACTCGTAGACCTGGCCAAGAAAGACACCCTGCAGCCTGGATTTGAGAGGCTGACGGCGCTTTTGACGCTTGCGCACTCTTTCCAGCTAGTTGGTACGGAGATTGACATACGGATGATGTTGCAGGAAATTGAGTTGAGCCAGTGGAAAATGGAGGGAATCGCAAGTGGAAATTGAAATCGATCCTAAATTACCTGAGCGTTTTGAACATACTGACAACACTAAGCGACCCCTTTCGCACCTGAGGTGGTGGTACAGACCGTTTATCCAGACTGCCACATGGGAATCGTGGAACAGCGATGATGAAGAGCGGAGGGCTGGCTGGTTCGCAGCATGGCCCTCTGGGACACGGTACGCAGTCCGATGCCTTGATGGCGGCGCGTGGGATAGAACGACAAACCGCGGGATGTTCGGGTCTTTAGAAGAGGCTATGGCTGTGGCCACTGCACTGGCTGAGAAGTTAAAGGATTACCGGATCATCGAAGATTAATCGGTCTGGTCCACCGGATCCTTCCTCTTGCCGCGAGCTCGCAGACGGGGAGTTTTTTTAGTCAACATCTGCAACGGGCTGATCGAGATCGACGGGGCCAAGGTGGTGAGCCACGATTCCCGATCGTAAACTCGCAACACCTTGATAAGCGTTTTGATCGTCGACCGGCCAGCCTCGAGGTTTTTCAGGGCAGTCACCGATACGCCAGATTGGGCAGCGACTTTGGCCTGTTCCATGTTTTTCAGCAACCGTAGCGCCTTGATCTGACTACCAATTTTCTTTTCCCACTCTGCTGTCGTAAGGGAATCTGGAAGCATTAGCACCTCTCTGTAATGGCTTCTTTTAAAGCTGGTAAATACGATTAAGCTAGATTATAGCTTTAAAAGAACCCATTAGCAAGATTCAGCATTTACCAGGAGGCAACATGAATGACACCCCTTTACGGCTCGCAAATACCCTCTATCTCCAGGCACCTCTCAGCTACAGCGAAGGTCGCTCATCTGCTTACAAAGCCGGTGTGGTAACTGTTCTACTATGCAATTATGGTGGTGGGGCAATTTCCAAAACCTGCCCTTTCGCACCTGGATCCGCCGAGATGAGTGATTTTAACCAGGGATGCACCGCTGGCGCTGATATTTGGAGGATTCGGAAAAGCCTCGCAGTGGAAGTTAGCCGGGTAGATTGGGGCAACTCAGATCTCAAAATAGTCAAAAAGTCGTAGACCAGGAGGCCGTATGGAAAAAGTTGATTCCCCCATCAAACGCGCAACCCTTCTTTACCTGCAGGCAGCCTCACAATACAGTGAAGCCCGCTCCGAAGCCTACCGATCGGGAGTTATGGCCGTGCTCCTTTACAAGTTCGGCGGTGGCATGCCGTCCCAGACCTGTCCCTACACACCAGGATCGACTCAGATCCACGATTTTAATCTGGGATGCGAGAGCGCCGCTGATATTTGGGAAGACCGTGAAAATATCGCCCTACAAGCCAGGCGTGCCGGGCCGGGGAGGACAGTGTGACCGGGACAGTCAAAGAGATCATTGAGGCTAAGGAAAGGGTAGGGGAGGGCGCCTACCTTTGGCTTGCTTATGACGGCATTGCCATTCTGTGGGCTTGCGAGGAGGATAGCCATACCACCGATCCGCTCCAGAGGTGGGAGCTTGACTCTACCGAGAAAGACCAGCTCATTGAGACAGGCCTAGTCGACGACCAGGGAGTGCTTGGCTGCAGTGGTGAGAATTACGAGAAAGTTGAATCCATCTGCGCAAAAATGCTCAGCGAAAACTCACCCACTGATCCCACTCTGTTTAAGAGGATCATCCACCAGCTCGTCAACGCCGGCATCACGATCGACCATATTGCGACAGCCAAGGCCCGCGCAGAGACTCCGAATGTTGTTGCTGTCTTCAAGGGTGGTGACTCGGACGAGGAAACGCCGGAGGATTGGGATTACATCGAAGTCCTGGGCGGTGAGGCTATAATTTGGGGATACGACGGAGGGGATTTTCAGGCGCAACTCCTGACGGCAGAACAAATCTCCCATTATTACGAGGACCCGCAGGTGACCGTGGCAGATCTGGAAGGCCTTCGCTATCTGGAGAGGAAAGGGGTTAGGCTTTACGATGAGGCCGACATAACGGTGATCTCGGAGCGTATGAAGGCCGAACGACAAGCCCGTATGGATGCCGCACGTAACCTGTCAATGGTGCTTCCTGACGAGTTCTTGAAATTATGCGAAGAAGTGCATGAGACTCCCGCGGCGATCCTGGAGGGGTTTATCGCTGATCTCTGTCACCTTCAGGAAAGCCCCTACATCACAAACGGCAGTGATGAGAGAGACATGGCTGAGGCCTATTTTGATCGTTGCGGTTATCGGGTGAGAGTTGAGTGGGAAAGGGAAAGGCTGAAGGCTGAGGCGGACAAAAAGAGCTGATGCGCCATCAGGATTACATGTGGACCATAAAATCAGGGATATTAATGTTTTTCAGGAATTTAGCTACGGCATCGAGCGTTGCGAAAAAACGGATCTTCCCGCGGGTTGTGTGGAGTGTTTCTGCGAATAGTTCACTTTCAGGGAAACAGAGATTGATAAAATAAGGACCGCCTGCCTCGTAGGGACCAACATTAGCCTCACATTTTACGCCGGCGGTCAAGAGGAGTACAAGGTCATGCTGGGTCATATCGCGTTCTTTCATGCTGTCTCCGCTTTCTTGGATGCTCTGTAGGATGCAAGATCGTCATACGGTACTAGCAAAAAGGCATTATTGCAATAGCAAATAAGTGCTGATGATGGGCTGATTAAGTCGAGAGATCGGGTAAAGCCTTTGATCTTGCAGTGCCAATTTTTTTCTTTCAAGGGATAAAAACAAGAAAGGGACCGGCCACCTGCGCCAGTCCCTTTTCCTATTCCGCCAGCCTTTAAAAACAAATCAACCACCCGCCTAAGCCACAACCTCCACATCCACTACCTGACCAAGCTGATCCGGCTTCTTTCGATGATCCCGCAACCACATCATGACGCTATCCGGCAGTGTCTGCCCAGGATCCGCGACCCTCTCCCCCTCAGCCACCACCTTCACTCCCCGAAATCCAGCACTCTCCAAAGCCGCCTTAACGCTCTCCGCTACCTCAGCCGTCAGCCCTCCTGGTTCAGCCTGGACCTCCACCGTCATCTTGCAGACTGGATGCTGAGGCGGTCGGTACAGGTTAAGCGGTTTCCTCTCCCAAATCCCTCTGAATGCCACCGGCGTGTCCAATCGATATAATGCACCTACTGGGTCAAGAAGCGCCGCAACGAACCATTCTTCCTCTAAAATCCCCTCTTTCACCCTCTCCACTGCCCCGTCAATGGCCTCCCGGACCTTTTCGTAGACAACATCCGCCAAAACGATAAGAAAGGCGCTCTGAGACCCCTCTTCTTCGTCCTCCGTATCCTGCGAGATCATGCCGACTGCACCCAATGGGCAGGCCAACCACAAGGCCCTGGTCAGACGCAGCTCACCGATCAGCAGCAGCAGGCTTGGGGGGAGGTCGGACAAGATCCTCTTTAACGCTCCTCCGGCCACTTGCTTCCACGGATTGTACGGTCTCGCTATGAATCGGAAGTTTTCTAACGGCCCATCTTCGAGATCTGCCGGATCGAGCGCCAATGCCTCCCGATATTTGGCCTTGGTGCCGGGGCGAGGGGTTGCCTTCGAGTTTTCTTGCCGGGTTACGACGGCGGGATCGATACCGACCAGGGCTGCCAGTTCGTCCTGGGACAGGCCTCGAAGCAGGCGGAATGCGCGGGCTTTTTCAGTGAAATTCATTTTAGCTCCGTATTGTTGGGTTGCAATTCTCCTAGAATAGACTGGATAGGGCCAACCTGCAAACGATTTAAGCAGAAAGGGTAAGGGATGGAGTTATTTGCTTTATGTTTTGTAGGGTAACACTTGTTTGTATCTTTGTAGGGTAACACATGATATAATGTTTTCACCGTTGAGAGAAACACCGCCGCAGTCGGCAACATCACTTTTTAACCAAAGCTCATTTAAGAGCGAGGAGGTGAACGACCAGTCCCGCGCAGTTTGGGACGAAATTTGGGGTCCAGGAGGATCCTGACATAGCCGGATGGCCGGTTGTGACAAAAGGTGCGGAGGCTATCAAGCCATGAAAAGAACAGCTAAGAAAGTTGAAACGGTGTCGGCAGCAACAGTGGCAATGTGGTTCAAAATTGAAAACAAGGTTAAAAAAGTAATTGCGGCAACGGTATTTAATTTTGAGGATCGCGCCGAGGTCCTTTCCCAGATGATGCTGCAGTTTTTCAACCGTGACGGTGGAATGGACGGCGATCGCGAGAGAAGTGAGGGTGAATGCGTGAATTTCACCTGCTCGTTTGGGATGGCCCAGCAGGCTAGTCGTGAGTGCGGCTTTACAGCTCCCCATGTTCTTCAGGGGCGGAAGGGTGAAAATACTAAGGCTAAAGTGTTGGCTACAGAAATGGCTTACCAGAATGCCACAAGCAATCTGGATCTGAAAGTTCGGCTACAGGAAATTGAAAACCGTTTTAATCCCCGCGTTTACGCAACCTCTTACGAGGATTGGACTGAAGCCGGCGGCGACGCCATTGCAAGCGGTCACAACGTCCAGGACTTGGTGCCCGAGGGCGAATGGAATGAGAATGCAGCCGAGTTCTTCGCCAGTTCCTCCGTCAGCGCCGCCAATAAAGCTCTTGTCCGTGATTTAATCGACGGCCTCGAGTTCTCCGAGATCTGCACAAAAAACGGCGTCGATCCTAATACTGATAACGTCCCCCGCGACTTCCGCCGCAAGCTGGAAGCAGCTTACCGCCCGGTTGACCGCCACATCAATTCCGAATTCGCAGCTCTCGGCCTGGTTCGTGAGGCCCGCTTCAACACAGCCAAAACCGGCACCCGCATGAGCGCCGCCGAGGCCACCGGGTTCGCCCCCAGCAACGTCGTTTTTGCAGACTTCGCCCCCAGCAGCCGCCCCGCCGTAGACCTCAAGATCATCGACCAGGCCATCGTGAGCGTTACCGCCCTGCTGAGCAACGAGTGCGCCGGCAGGGCAATGGGCCAGGTAGTTGGCCAGTGAGTGCGCTTCTAGTTGAGTATTACGCGAGCAAGGACAACTGCTTCGGCGAGATACGGCTGGCCAGGAAGGTTTTCGGGAACACAGCGGCAACGCTGGAGCAGTACCAGGGCATCGAAAGAGCACTCGCCTTCATGTACCTCCACTGCCCGGCGGAGATCCAAGACCTTGTGCTGTCGACGCTCGAAGAGGCAGAGAAACGGAAGCCGCTGGCCTTCATACTGGCCGGCAACTAAAACCTTTACACCGGCCATAGTGGCCAGAGGAGTAGTAAACTATGGCATTTGCAAGGAATTATCGTGTGGAAGGTGAGTCGGTGGATTTAAGGGTGTGGATTGATCAGAACGCTTTGATCACTCTCGATCAAATCCCCAGGGAGATAGTCAGAGGGCTCCTGCAGGTTGTGAAAACCGACTTTCGGGAGTTTCAGACCTTGATGCTGAAAGGGCTCATGATCCGGCGCAAGAGCTTGAAAGCAAAACCGCTTTCGGCGATGGCTCTGGCTCCATTTTGCAGCGAGGCGCGGATGAAAGTTGCCTTGGCCTTCGCAAGCAAGGGGGAAGCTCCGGCAATCCCGCTGTTCTCCCTGGCTTTTTGCGACAAGGCTGAAAACGCGGCGCTGAATGAATCGTCTTTGCTCCACTTTGGGCGCCCGTGCGGCAGGCCGCAGTGGATGGATCTGGAGAAAAAGGAGTGGCAATTATGAAAACTGCGTCGAAATACTGGGTAGAAGTGCTCATGACGGGCGAGAAGTTGACCTGTACCTGCCCCTTTTGCCATCGGGTAAACTTCGCAAGTGGCAACCCCAAGGCCTACGAAGAGGGGGCTCTAGAGGGGTTGGTAGACCGCCGGGACGAAGCCGATCATCACGAACAGGCCGGTGTGAATGTGCTGGTGGTGGGCGTGATTGAGGGGGAAGAAGTGGTTTTCGGGTGCGCGTGCCGGCGTCTGGAGAGCATCGAAGGCTGGGTGTGGAATTCTCGCCACCTGATCCTGTCGTATTTCTCCCTGCGTGCTGAATCGGAGATGGAGGATGCGCAGCTCGTCATCGGCCGGGCCGCCGATGTTGCGGCGAAGCTGGGGAGGCTGGTTTGAGGCTCTACCACTTCACGTCGGCCATTTATCTGCCGCATATCATCGAGAACGGAATTAACCGCGGGGATGTGCCGCTGAGCGAGACCGCCTCGGTCAATGGGGTCTGGCTGACGCGGGAGGGGGAGAAGTCGCTTCAGTCATATAACCGGACTTCGCGGATGATGGTTGGGGATCATGAGCTGGTGCACGACAAGGCGGAAATCCGTATAACCGTCGAATTAGAGGTGGATTCCTTTCTTTTTTGCTGGTCATATATTGTGGGCAGGCTCGGAATCGACCCGAAATACGCTCAGTGGTTAAACGGATTTGGCAATGAATCGGGGGAGAATTGGTACGTCAAGTTCAAAACAATTCCCTTGAAAGAAATGATTGAAATCGAGCGTTCCAACGGTAAGGGTGGCTGGGACACTGTGCGGGATCTTTCAGTATTTCCGAAATACCAGATTAGATCAGTCTCGGCGTGGGAGCTTGAAACAGGCAGCAAGATTGATCGTATTTCTTCTGAATTGGTATTGGCTCGGCTACGACATTAATTCACATTTTTCATATCCAATAACGAGCCGCCATATATTGTGGGCGGCTTTTTATTTACATAGTGCTTAAGTTTCAAATATTTGTGCCGAATAGTGGAAAAACAATCCGTAGCAAATTATATCAATCGTTTAATCAAAATTGGTGATAACCGATAATGTCTATGTCTCACGCAACGCTGGCCATGTGGACGAATAATATCCAAGCCAAAGCCGAGAATGCGATCGCCGCCACGACATTTGACCTTGATCAGCGAGAAGATATCCTCGCCCAGGTCCAGCTGTTATTCCTCACCCACGACGCCGGAATGGACGGAACCCGCCCCCGCAGCATAGGGGAATGTGTCGCTTATTGCTGCCGCCACGGTCTGATCCTGCAAGCCCGCCGGGAGCTTGGCTACACCCCCACCCGCGTTATGATCGGTCCCCGTGGATCCAACACCAAAGCGTATTGCACAGCCTGCGAAGCCGCCTACAAAGCTTCTACGGGAGAGTTGGACCTCCGCCGGCGCTTACTGGTGATCGAGGATCTGTTCAGGCCGAGAGTGGAGATATCGTCTGAGGACTGGTTTCAGGATGGCGGAGATATCGCGGATAACTACATGCAGGATGCTGCTGTGCCGAGAGGGGTCTGGAATGCCAATGTTGCGGCTTTTCTGCTCGATGCTGAGGTCTCGCACGAACACAAATCTCTTGTTTCCGACCTGATGTCCGGCTTTTCCTTTGCCGAGTTGTCAACTAAAAATGGCATTGATCCCGACGGCGAGAACCGCAACCGGGACTTTGCACGGAAGGTGGCCAAGGCCTACGCCCCTACCGACCGCAAGATTGACGCTGATTTTGCCGCCTACGATATGGAAAGGGAGCCGAAATACGCAGCCCGCCGTAAAGTTGTCACCCCCGAGATTATCCTGGTAGAGCGCCCCAATCTTCTGATATTCCCCCTCGCCCGCACCCGCACCCTGACATTACCTGCATCCCGTATCTTGCAGCAGATCCAAAACCTCAACGATTTCGTCAATTACAGCCTGGACCTCTGCGCTAACCATTGATTTTTGCTTTCAGCATCGCTGATGGCTGGTAGGTCAGGATTTTCCTGGCCTGGATGGTGATCTCTTCGCCGGTTTGGGGATTTCTGCCACGCCGGTCGCCTTTCTCTTTGACCGCAAATTTCCCAAAACCCGCAATCTTAACGTCCTCGCCGTCTATCAACGTATCCTTAATGATCTCCAGCAGTGCCTCCAACGTCTCCCCGCCTTCAAGTTTTGTCATGCCAGATGCCGCCTGTATCGCCTCAACCAGATCCGCCTTAGTCAAAATAGCCTCCTTATCCACCTGTTATCGCAAATTGAGACGAAAACATAGCCGAAACTCCGACGATTTGGAAGAGTAAATGTAGAAAACATCAAATAAAGTACGGCCATAGACAAATAAAGTGGAAGGCTGCCCCTTCATAAACGCTCCCCTATGTAGATTCCAGGTTAACCAGCTTCATTTTTCAAGGCGCTTCTAAAAGCCTTTCTGAACAGCAAATACAGCATCCTCCGGAGGGAGCGCAAAATGGCAATAAACAAAGAGAAATTTGAGGCGGTAATGGGACGGCTGAACCCCGCACAGAAGCAGGCTGTTGAGACGCTGGAAGGCCCAGTCCTCGTCGTAGCTGGCCCCGGCACCGGCAAGACTGAGATTCTGGCTGCCCGGATCACCAACATCCTTTCCACTACCGACGCCAAACCGGAGAACATCCTGTGCCTGACCTACACCGACGCCGGCACCATTGCCATGCGCAGCCGCCTTCTCGAGTTCATCGGCCCGCAGGCTTACCGCGTTGACGTTCTGACCTTTCATGCCTTCTGCGGCCGCGTGATCCAGGACCAGGCTGACCACTTCGGTCTCAGGGGCTTATCTGCAGCTTCGGATCTCGAGCGATACAACATCGTGCGCCAGATCATCGACAACATCCCCCAGGGCCACCCTCTCGCCCGGGAGACCGGAGACATCTACTACGAAGCGAAGCGGCTGCTGGAGCTTTATAATATCATGAAGCAGGAAGGTTGGACTCCGGAGTGGTTGGAGACCAAGGTTGACGAGTGGGTTGCTTCGATGAAGGACGATCCCGAATACCTCTACAAGCGCGGTGGTAAGAACAAGGACGGCAGCACCTACGCTAAGGGCGATCTCAACCCGACCAAGTTGGAGGAATCTACCAAAAAAGCCCGCCAGCTCAATGCTGCTGCCGAGACTTTCGAGGAGTATCAGCTACTGATGCGCAAGGCCGGCAGGTACGACTTCGCAGACATGATCTTGTGGGTTACCGAGGCATTCAGGGCCGCGCCGGAGCTGCTGGCCAGCTATCACGACAAATACGCCTTCATCCTGGTCGATGAATTTCAGGACACCTCCGGCAGCCAGTACGAGCTCCTGATGCAGCTTGTCGAATACTCCGAGGCCCCGAACGTCTTTGCAGTCGGAGACGACGACCAGAGCATTTACAGGTTCCAGGGCGCCAGCGTCGAGAATCTGCTTCGCTACCAGGCCCGATTTGAAGGCCTCACGACAATCACCCTCACCGAAAACCACCGGTCCTCGCAGAACATTCTGGACGCCGCCGGCAAGTTCATCGCCAGCAACCAGGAGCGCGTGGCCGTGGACAAGAATCTGAAGGCCGTCAACGCCGCAGTCAGCGACCTCCCCGCCCTGGTAGAACTGAAGAGCTATCCGACCCTGGCTCTTGAGACGGCAGGTGTCGCGCAACAGATCGTGGTTTTGAAGGAGGCGGGCACCCCGCTGAACCGGATCGCAGTGATTTACCGCAACCATTACCAAGCCGAGGACATTCTCCGGTATCTGGCCGCAAAGGAGATCCCGGTGGTTACCCGGCGCCGTGCCGATGTCCTGGTGGAGCCTTTAGTTGAAAAATTGACGGGGATCCTGCGCTACCTCGCCGCCGAGCTGCGCCGCCCACACTCCGGAGAATCGTTCTTGTTCAAAATGCTGCACGAGCAGTGGTTCGGCTTCAGCCCTCTGACAATGGCCCGGTTCGCCTCCGGGATCTCGCGTAAGGCAGTGAGCGGGAATCAGACTGTCACTTGGCGGGAAGAACTGCTGGCCTGCACCGATATGTCTGAAGAGGATTGCCTGGAGTTCAAAAGGGTAGGGGAGGCCATCGAGAAGATGATCGCGGCGGCCGCCACCATGCCCCTTCGGGACCTGATCCACCACATCGTTACCGAGATGGGCGTGCTGTCGATTGCTCTGGCCGGTGATGACCAGGTGTGGAATCTGGAACTGCTGAATACCCTCTTCGATTTCGTCCGGGTGGAAGGGGCTAAAAAGCCGCTGGACCTGCACGGCCTCCTTGCCCTCATGGATGATATGATCGCCCAGGGGATCTCCCTACCCGCAGAGAAAATGAGTGGGGCAGGGGAGGGGGTTAACTTTATCACCAGCCACGGCAGCAAAGGCCTCGAGTTCGACTATGTTTTCATGATCGGCTGCACCTCCAAGGCCTGGGATAGTGTGATGCGAAGCCGCACTTACAGCCTGCCTCCGACCGTCTGGCGCAGTATTGCCGGTAGCGAAGAGGAAGAATCCCGCCGCCTGTTCTACGTCGGAATGACCAGGACCCGGATGGCCCTCAAGATCTCCTTCCCTCTTCGTGACAACAACGACAAGCCGCTGGAGCAGAGCCGCTTTGTCGCGGAACTGGCTGAGATCGGCTGCCCGGTGATTCCGTCGACCGTCGCTGATCCGGCCCTGGTGGAGTTTGGGAACACCATTCTTAAAGCCGCCCAGACCAGCACTCAGGGCCTGTTTGACGATGCCATCGTTGACGAGCTGATGAAGAAGAACTACAGGATGAGCGTATCGCACCTGTCGGCCTACCTGGCCTGCCCGACGGCTTTCTATTACACCCGGATTTTGCACGCGCCGTCTCCGGCCTCGTTGTCCATCATTTTCGGACTGGCCATCCACGCGGCCGAGGATTTCGCCTTCAGCACCATGATGAAGTCAACGCCCCGAGTTTTCCCACCGGTAGAGGCTTTTATGGAGGTGTTCCGGGCCTACATCGAGCGGCACGCCCCGGACTTCGAGCCTGCAAGATACCGCCGCCGGATGGAATACGCAGAAACGATCCTGCCATCGTTTTACAAGATCAAGACCCTGACCTGGAGCAAGGATGCTCTGTCGGAATACTCGATCAGATCCGTTGTTGTCGCAGGTGTACCTGTCACCGGGAAGCTGGACCGCATCGAGCTCTTCGCCGGCACGAAGATGGTTGGCATCGTGGATGGCAAGAGTGGAAACTACGTCTATGGAAAGAAGAAGTTGCGGGCTCCAGATCCGGAGAAGGTCACCAAAGCCCTTGCCAGTGGCCAGACTCCGGCGGCCGAGGACCTGGTGGGCGGTGACTACTGGCGCCAGGCAGTCTTTTACCGGATCCTCGCCGAGGCCGACACAAAGCGTGGATGGAGTGCAACCAAGGTCAAATTCGAGTTTGTGGAGCCGGATCGGGCTTCGGGGGAACTTCACGAGGACATCATCACGGTCAGCGATGAGGACGTTGAAACGGTGAAAGGGCAGATGGTCGAGGTCTACGGCAAGATCAAGAACCATGAGTTTGCGGATGGCTGCAATGATCCGGACTGCGAGTGGTGCCGGTTCGTCAAGCAGCATGCCAAGGCAATACACCTTGTGCCGGCCGAGGAGATCGCCGCGGTCGAGGTTGCTCTGGCTGCATAGGCGGTTTGAAGAAGGAAAGAAGGGGAGGGGATTTCAAGGATAATGACTCCCTTTTCTGTAGAAAATTAGAATTTAAACATCTGGATTTGTAATCTCGAAGTTTAAAAGGCTGAAATTCAGGATTATGCTTGGAAAATAACGGTTTTTTGTTAGATTTGATTGCCATTAGAGGCTGTCTAATTGTGGTTTATTATCTCGGGAGGGGAAATTATGGCAATAGCAGGAGACCAAAAACGTATAAATATTGCTGAAAAAGCACTCAAAGAAGCTCGCCGCCGGTTCAAATCGGTGTTCGATTCATTAGCTCTCACTGCCCTGATCCTGGACAAGGAGTGCCGCGTTGTTTTTGCCAATGATTTCCTCGTCAAAACGATTGATTGGGATCGAGACGAAATAATCGGTAAAAATTGGATTGAGCTGGTTATTCCTGAGGACCAAAAAGGCGCAGCGTGGGACGGCTTTAGGGGTTTTCTAACAGGCCACGAAATCCACCAGCCTCACGAGCGGGAGGTGCTGACGAAATCAGGGGAGCACCGCTACATTCGCTGGAGTGTCACGTACCTGATCGACCAGGACGGCATCATTGAGGGGACCGCAAGTATTGGCGAGGACATCACAGAGTTGTTGCATGCGCGAGTAGAGATACAACGTAACCAGAAATTTGAATCGCTTGGCCTTCTCGCCGGCGGCATTGCTCATGATTTCAACAACATCCTGACGGTGCTGGCGAGGAATATCTCGCTATCAAGACTGAGGCTCAATGGAGATGCCGGCTACAAAGATGTTTCCAAATACCTCGCTGATGCCGAAGGAGCGGTGATTCGGGCAACGGCTTTAACGCGGCAACTGCTGACATTCGCCCAGGAGAGTGGAAGGGCTAAGAAAAACGTGATCAATCTCGGTGACTTATTGCGTGAATCAGCGGGATTCTCCACCCACGGATCAAATGTTGAGTGCGAATTCAACCTTCCTGCCGATCTCTGGCTTGTCGAAGTCGACGATGGGCAGATCAGCCAGGTCTTCCAAAATTTGATCATCAATGCGGTACAAGCGATGCCTAACGGTGGGAAAATCAAAATTACCGGGGAGAATGTCACCTCGAAAGAGGATCGGCGGTTCGTCAGGATAATCATTGCAGACAACGGGGTTGGGATGTCGGAGGAGACCCTGGCCAAGGTTTTCGATCCCTATTTCACGACAAAACCGACTGGCAATGGGCTGGGCCTGGCCACAAGCTATGCGATTGCAAAATCACACGGAGGCAAGATCACAGCTTCATCTACTCTTGGCTCGGGCTGCGCGTTCATAGTCAGTCTGCCGGCCGCAGATCCTTCCCGGACTGTAGAGCCTGAAGCTAATTCAGAAACAGAACATGGGCGGGGGAGAATCCTCTTGCTGGACGATGATGAAACGGTCAGCGAAGTTGCCAGGACGATGCTTAACGAGCTAGGCTATGAGGTGGAGTGCGTCAAGAGCGGCGTCGATGTGGTCCCATTGTATGTCGGCATGGCTGAAAACAGGACTCCCTTTGCAGCCGTGATCCTTGACCTAACTGTCCCTGGTGGGGTGGGGGCAAAGGATATTCTGGAGCAGTTGCTAGAAGCAGATCCGAAGGCTGTTGCGATCGTCTCGAGCGGTTACGCCACCAACCCGGTGATGGTGGATTACCGAGAGCATGGCTTCAAAGGCGCCCTGGTCAAGCCGTACCAGATTCAGGAGCTCGGCAAGGTGCTTCAGGAGCTACTGAATCCACGATAATGCCAGGATTTCAGGCCGTCAGAATCGATCTGAGAGAGAGGTTGTCAAGAGAGGTTGTCAAATGGCACTTGCAGCGTGACGGCGGCAACGCGGAAAACCTCACCGGCTCCAGGAGCTTTCAGCGACTCCGGATTGGGATAGGATGAGCTTCTTGCACGAATTGGAACAGGAAATTTGGCGGCGGATCGAAAGGGGGGATTTTCCAAAGAAGCCGCTGGTTCCGGTTCATCATTGAGATTATCTGATCTCAGAGAGAGGTATGATTTGGAAAAAGGGAATACCGCAAGAACAAAGGCATTTACTGCCAAATTCATTGATCTAGCCAAATTGCAACCTGGAGGCATTTACCGCCGTTCGGACCTCAGGAAATTATCCGAGAGCATCGACCGTGATCTAGCTAAGCTGGTGGCTGGTCAGGTTTTGGAGCGAGTTGGGCGGGGGATCTACTATTTCCCAAAAGTCTCCCGATTCGGACTCCTGCCTCCGGATCAGGGAGATCTCTTGAAAGCTTTCCTGCAGACCGACGATTTCCTTTTGATCTCACCCAATGACTTCAACTCCCTAGGCGTAGGCTGCACGCAATTATACAACCACCAGCTGGTTATCAACCACAAGCGGAACGGCCGTTTCGTGCTCGCCGGCCTGGTCTTTGAATTTTGCATCAGGGCACACTTTCCCAAAGTAGCGACGCAGGAGTTCCTGCTGGAGGAGCTGGCTGCCAATTTGGATAACCTTTCGGAAAATCGAGAGGAGGTGCGGGAAAATCTCAGGAGACTCCCAGGATCAGCGAGGCAATAGGGCAGGACAGGTAGGCGCCCCCCGGTGAAGGGGGGTTCTGGGGACAGGTCGTTTGCTACTTTGCGTGAGGATCGCTTTGAGGTCGTGCAAGGTGGGACAGTTGGCGGGAATTAAGTTGGCTTTCAGTTTGGAAATCTGCGGCCTTCACAGAAGAAAAGGATGTAAATATCGGACCGGAGCTTCATTTTGATCAGGCTCGGGGTGGCTTCGTCGCGGGCCAGCTCGATAGCTTTCATCCCGGCGGCCGTGGTGCCGATTGCGAGGTTGATCTTCTCGAGGCCGAGAATGTGCGCCATGATATTCGACTTAGCTATGTCGGAGCATTGCCCGTTCTCAGTAACCTGCTGGCCTAGCCAATTCCATGCGGCAAGGGCTTCGGCGGGGATGTTAATGGCTCCGGTGATGGGGGCCAAATCGCTGGCTTGAAAGTTGACGCCTTCGAGTATTTTTCCCATCGTTTAAATCCCCTCTGTTCCTGATCTACCTTATAGAAGCCCGCTACGCTTGAAACCTTCCAGAAAATCGTACCGCATTTGGTTTAATTGCTGGAATGGCCATACCGGATCTGGTTTAGCTGGACTGCCGGATCATGCCGCATTTGGTTTGGCTGCCGGGTGGCGGAGGTATTTCTTGGCAGCCCAGGACGTATCGGCTGAGAGGTAGATGCTGAGCAGGATCGAGCACCAGGCACTGTCGGCATTGTTGCAGAAGAGGGCGGCCAGCGTATAGATTCCCACCATCAGCGCGATCGAGATTTTGCCGATAGTCAGAACTCGGGCAGGATCGGAGGAGGGGCGGGCATTCCTTTCAATGACCCTTGGCAGGCAGCGGTAATCGATAGCTGCGTTGAACTGAATCAGGACCAGGTTGAGGTAGAGGAATATTCTAAGGATTTCGGGTGTGTTCATATCGGCTCCGGTGGTGCTGGAATTTGTGCTCTGAGATAGGAAGCAGCGTAATCTTGAATTCTTCCCTTTTGGATCTGAAAAAAACGGATATCCGATGTCGTATTTGACGATAGAGCCATATGTCGCTTGCATAACTAGGCAAATATGTCAAATAGCGCATAAGTTGATTTTATGCTATCTTTGTAATATATTGAGAATATGTCAAATAACGCATAAGTAGTTTGAAACACATCGAGAGGTTAACAAATGCAGAGACTTGTCAACGAAAACACCATCGGATATCTGCTGAAGGATGCTCGAAAGACGAGGGGGCTGACTCAGGAAGAGGCCGGCAGAACGGTTGGACTTAACCAAACTATGATCTCTTGAGTAGAAAATGGCCGCCATGCGCTGCGCATAGATACTCTCTTTAAGCTGCTGGCCGCTCTCGAACTCGAACTCTGGATCCAGCCACGTGAAGATGCCAATAGCAATGTTGGAGATGCCGAATGGTAACCAAATCCAGAATCTTGCCTAGAAGATGAAACTGATTAAGACAAAGCTCCCATTCAGCAAACGTCACGCAATAAGCACCACTGCTCAAATCGGAGGCCTCCAAATCGGCTCACCAGAGGCACTTTAGCCGCAAGGCTAAACTAGCATGTCCCCGTGTTGAACCACCGGCCAAATCGCCGGCATTTCCCCCGATCCAGCCCGCCGACTCTCCCAAATCCGCATCAGACCAAAACCGTCCCCAGCCAACCAGACCCGCCGGCATCGAGAGCTTTCCCAAGCTTCATTTTTCAAGGGAGATTGTTATCTTTTGACTCAAGAGCATCCCAATATGGAAGGATGATCCCTAAACCGCGCTCCCTATTCTCAGAAGACGCCACCTCATACCCAGGAGCCGAACATGTTCATATCGCCGCACGCCGCCATCCTCGCCGCCCTTATTGCCCTTTCCATTGCCGACACAGCGATGACCTGGCACGCAATCCCCGCCCTGGTGAGCCGCAAGACCACCGATCCTGAGAAGGTCGCAGCCAAGATCCACTCTCACCGCCGATTCCTGACAATGCTGATGATCCCCTATACTCTCGCCGCCTGCTTGGCCGCCAAAATGACCGTCGAGATAGCTTCCCCCCTCCCCGCCGCCATCGTCGCTGGCCTCCTGGTCGCAGATCTGGTCTTTGGGCTGTATTCGATGCGCCGCTGGGCAACTGCAACGCTGGACCCGAGATGAGCGCCACCTCATTCCAGCCATTCACGTCGATGACCAGACCACTGTCGGGACTCGGACCTACCATAGTCTGGAGGAGGATAAATGAAGTTAATCTATTGCACGGAATGTGGTGATGTTGTGGCACTTCGTAGGCAAGAACGGTCTTGCATCTGCGGGAAAAGTAAGGGGGCATACGGTCCAGATGGTCTGCACGCCACGATCAACGGACCTGCAATCCCGCTGGGATTTGCCAATCCTTCGTTTATCCAGGCTCTGCGGAATCAGCCGGAAACCGGGATTGGCAAGGAGTTTACCGCTTTCGTCATCCAGAAAGTCTGTGACACCGTTCAAGTGATCTGAAAATGGGCAATCAGCCGTCGATGCCGCAGTTCTTGAGCCGTCACCCACGGAAATCCCTGAAAGCCGCCCTCTCCGAGCCTCAGTATCCCAGCTGGGGCCTTTTTTATGCCCGCGTCAAAATAATGTCACTTTTTTGTTGCTGCGCCGGAAGGAATTGATCTACCGCATCTTCCCCTATTGTAAGGCAACAAGAAGTTGAATTTTAGAGAGAAAAAAGGAGGGCACTTCTGATGGCTGCACAGTTCCAGGATGCCAGCAAGACACCGCACCACCGGCAGCACCGAGATGAATTAATAGTAGATCATCTCCCGCTCGTGACTTTCATCCTGAACCGGATTAACGCCACCGTGCCAGCCCATGTTGACCGGGATGATCTTCGGAGTGCCGGGATCTTGGGCCTGATCTCCGCTGCCGATCGATTCGACCCGGCTAGGGGCTTCTCCTTCAAAACCTTTGCAGAGCCCAGAATTCGCGGCATGGTCCTCGATCACCTCAGATCGGAGGATTGGCTACCCCGGACCCTTCGCACTTTACAGAAGCAGATGAATTCTGAGACGTCACTGCTCGCGCACCGTATGGGCCGTAATCCCACTGGCGAGGAGATTGCCGAAGCGATGGGTCTGCATATTTCCGAGTATTGAGAGTGAGCACGGTAATCGATGGAGGTTCGTACTTGCTAACTGAGGGACCGTCTCAGGTCCTGACTTGACGATCATGGATGCTGAAGGGGCGGCAGTTGAGCCCCCGTAAAACAGTAAGTTTCAACCGCCGCCCCTCCTGCTTTT
>Ga0209123_1001692_pt1 | contig 20847 bp, 5 predicted proteins | sample BarGraIncu00431A_FD_184500 | JGI IMG/M metagenome (GOLD analysis project Ga0209123, IMG submission 184500) | Arctic peat soil microbial communities from Barrow, Alaska, USA - Barrow Graham LP Incubations 004-31A (SPAdes) (version 2) | ecosystem: Environmental > Terrestrial > Soil > Wetlands >... | reverse complement strand
AGGGGGGAAGCCGAGCGCAGAGAGGCAGGGGGGTGATTTGCCAGGGCTAAAGACCCCCCTGTCTCGCTGCGCGAGCCTTCCCCCCTGTTCCCACAGGGGGGATCAGACACCACCAGACCTTAACTTAACGGCAGTGGGGGCGAGGGGATACCTTAACCTTGCTAATTGCCGGTAAATGAGGATTTAGCCGCTCTCAAACCGGTTTTATGACACCTTTCGAGATGAAATATTCCGTGTACTTCTTGTCGGTTTTCAGAATATGGGTCAGCAGCCAATCGCTCAAAAGGTTCATGACCTGAAGCGGCGACGCGTTTTGCTCGTTGAAGTCCTTGACGATCTCCCCCACCTTGTTCATAAACGCCACGTGCACCTGTTTGTGTTCCCGGCTTGCCGGGTACCCGTGCTGCTCCAGATACCTTTCCTCTTCCTCGAAGTGCACCTTGCAATAAGAGGTCAGCCCATCAAGGATGGAGCGGATCACCTGCCCCGACTGACCATGCTGCAGTGCGTCGTTTAACTGCCCGATCATCGTTATCAACTTTTTATGTGCTGCGTCGAACTCCGGCACCCCGACGCTCATCCAGTCGTTCCATTTGATGATAGTCTGAAAACGGTTCACCGAACTGATCATCGACTCGGCAAGCCTGTTGAGTTCGTTCGCCGCCTCCACCAGGCCGTCGGCCTGGGCGCATTCCTTGGTCGCCTGCTCGGTGATCCGCTCTATGTTGGCGCTGATCTCGGTTGTCGTGGAGGTCTGCTCTGCTGCCGCCGTCGCTATCTGGTCGATCTGCTGCGCCACCTGATCCACCTGGCTTCTGATCTGCTCCAGCGAGGAACCCGACCTGGAGGCTTCGATGGTGCCCGCCTCCACCTGGCTCACCCCTTGGTTCATGCCGACCACGGCACCGTTGGTCTCGGCCTGGATCGCCTTAATCATGGTAGAGATCTCTTTGGTCGCGTTAGTCGTCCTGACCGCCAGGGCGCGCACCTCGTCGGCAACCACGGCGAAGCCCCGCCCCTGGTCCCCGGCCCGTGCCGCCTCGATGGCAGCGTTGAGGGCGAGCAGGTTGGTTTGGTCGGCGATGTCTTCGATAGTGCCGATGATGGCGCCGATCTGGTCCGATTGGGACCCGAGGTTCGCCACCGTGGCCGCGGTGCTGTTTACCTGCTCGGCGATCCGGCCCATGACGAGGATGGTGCTCTGCACGACCTGGGCGCCCTCGTCGGCGAAGTTGGTGGTGACCTTGGACGCTTCCGCGGCTAAAACGCAGTTGTTGGCGATAACCATGGCCGTGGCGGCCATTTCCTCCCCCGCCGTCGCTACGGTCGCCGCGTCCGAGGCGACCCTGCTCGACCCCTGCACGATCTCGTTGGCGCGCAGCTTTATGTGGTGCGCGGCATTTGCCACGTTGCTCGCATTGTCGCGGATGTTCGAGATGACCTTATGCAGGTTATCGAGAAAGGCGTTGAAGGTCTCGGTCAGTACGCCGGACTCGTCGTGGCGAGCCACCGCCATGCGCTGAGTCAGGTCGGCGTTACCGGAGGTCATTTCCTTTAACTGCTGGATCGCGAGGTTGAGCGGTCGCGTGATGCCGACCCCTACCCAACTGGCGAGCAGGCCCAGAAAGAGCATGAAGGAGAACGCCCCGCCGTAAATCCACCATCTCAGGGATGCCGCCTCCCCCTTGACATAGTCCACATACACGCCGCTGCCGAGAATCCAGCCCCACGGCTCGAACTTTTTTACATAGGATACTTTTTGGTAGAGTTCGCTGGTGGAGCCACCCCCCAACTTTGGCTTAGGCCAGAGGTAGCTGACGAAGCCCTGGCCGGCCTTCTCGCAGACCTCGTTGAAGGTAGCGAACAAGTTTTGGGAATTGAGTTTCTGGTCGACGCCGCTCAGCCCTTCGCGCTTGCTGGTTGCTTTGTTGAATTTGGGGTCGTCGAGCACCTTTCCATTGAGACCGGGAACGGTTGGATGCATGATCATCCTGGGCACCGGCTTTGCCAGATCATTGATCCAGAGATACTCCTTCTGGTCATAGCGCAGGCGCGAGATTTGGCTGATGGCCTGCCTTTGTGCCTCTTGCAGCGTCACCCTCCCGGCCTTGACCTCGGCGGCATGCTCTTCCAGCACCCCCATCCCGAGTTCCACAACGTGCCGGATGAGGGCATCCTTTCCTTGCATTAACTCCCTTTCGATAAAGGGAATGATGAGTAGTTCTACGCTTATCAGACCAACGACCAAGGCTATGACCGGAATGGCCAGAATCTTGGACAAAATCTTCCAATCTCTGTAGCGCTTCAACTTCATTCTCAAGTCCTCCCGGAGTTAAAACTTCTAGGACTGAGGCTCCTTTGCGCTGTCATAGCGCGCCTCACTCCCGCCTTTGCTTGATAGAGTGACTGTCTGACATCAGGGGTAGTTACTATCCAGTATGTTTTGGAACCCTCTTTCTCATGTATCGGGAAAAAAGGCAGGGGACTTTAGTGGAATAGGCAGGTGTATTTAAAATGAATGAAATATAATGCGCCGCAAAGGAAGATTCAGGCAGTTTTTACGATGAGAAATGTGTGGCTATACTGTCAATGCAATGGGATGCTGCTATGCCTTTTAGGCTCGGACTATTGCTTTTCATCTTCGCAGGATCATTCCTCCCTCTGACTTACTAGCGTTCGGCTTAACAGCGCCCAAAAGAAAAAGCCCTTGGCATGAGCCAAGGGCTTTTCATATTTAGAACCGGCCTGAAGCTGATTACTTTCTCTCGTAACCCAGGGCGTCGTGGCAGCTGACGGTGCAGTTGCCGCCCTTTTCGCTGGCAACGTAGGTCATGGTCACGGCATTTTTGCCGTTAGTCCCCTTGGGGCGGATGAGATGAAGCTGGGAACTGGCATGCATGTCGTGGCAGGCCAGGCACGGGACTGCGTTCTTGCCGGCGTGCAGGTAGTGCAGGTTTTCGCTGCCGTCCCGGAAGGCGGTCGCCTTCTGGGTCTTCTGCTCTTCCACCAGGCTCCGTTCGTGGCACTTGAAGCACAGGGTCGGCGCTTCGGCTCGCAGCAACTTCCCTAGTGGGGAATTGTGCGGGGCGTGGCAGCCGAGACACCCTTCATCGGTGATGATCGGGTGGACGCTCTTTTGGCCGGCAACGCTTTCGTGGCATTCCCAGCAGAGCTTGGCGCTTCTGTCTTTTACCTCGTAGATACGGTGATTTTTCTGGTGGTCGCCGCCGGTAGTTTTGTGACAGGGTGCGCACTCATTGCCGGCCAAGGCATCATGGATTTTCGGCGCACTGACCTTACTGCGGTGACACTTGTAGCAGGGTTTGCCGCTGACCGGATCAATGGTGCCCAGGGGTTCGGCTGCCAGACAATTTGTACCAGCGAACAGAAGGACCAGAGCAGATGCGAGGAGCGTTTTCTTGAGAATTTTCATACGGCCGCCTTTTTATGTGTATTTACTGATCGGACCCCGGGGGCCAGATAAAAATAGGTTCAGGGTTGCAAGGCAGAGGTTGAACGCCTCTTCATAGGTCGCACAGCAGAGTAAGTCTCAAGCTATTCGCCCGCCCGATCAGGCCGACGGCTCATTCAGCGCAGCTGCCAGGGAAGGGAATCGTGGGCCTGAACGGAGAGTCATAAGTGTCCTCAATTCGGGCCCTTCTTCCCAGGGGATCCAAGCTGCCCCTTACTAGTCGGCAATATCGGAGTGAACTTTAGTGCTATTTTGGCCGAAGCCTTACGGGAAATCCTTCGATATAGGTTGAGGCGGGGGGGCAAGTGTGGTTTCGGCTAGTTTAAGGTCATATGCGGCCAGGACGGGCTTATTGTGGTACCCGTTTTACCTTGTCGATACCCACAACTTCAGTAGCAATTTTTAGTTTCGTGGATTGAGTGATTAGGCGTTCTCGGAAACAATCCTCTCCATATTTGAAGAAAGGCCAGCTGTCGCCTGGTTGTCCTCCCTGAGCAAAAGGAGGACAACCATCAGGGCGACAACCAGTCCCGCACCATAGATGCCGAATATCGATGCTATGCCGTGCACGGCGATCAACCTTCCCCCGATTGCAGTGCCAATGCCGCCGCTCCCCATGAAGCAGAAGGCCACCAGGGACATCGCGGTCCCCCTCGATTTCTGGGCAAATCCGGTCGCTCTCGTTACCAGCGTGGAATGGGTGAAGATAAAGCCGAGGCCCAAGGTGGCGATAGCGACGATGAAGAGACCGATATTTGCCCCTAGGAAATAGATGGCCAGATCGCCCGCCGCAGCCAGCAGCAGGCCAATCCAGAGCACCTTTAACGCTCCGATCCTATTGGCGAGCTTTCCGCTGATCCTGCCGCCGACCACGGACATGATGCCGAACCCGGTCATGAACAGTCCGATCTGCAGGGAGTTGTAGTGGTGGACCTGGGACAGGTAGGAGCCGCCGTAGGAAAAGCTCCCGATTATGAAGGTCCCCTCCAGCACGATGGCCAGGTAGGTAAAGAGGCTTGCGGGGTTTGATAAAAGTTCCAGATAGGGCTCGATGATGCTGCTCTGAGGATTTTTCTGAGACGGCAGCGAGCGATAATTTTTGAGCAGCAAAACGGTCGGCACCAGTGACAACACTGCGTAAACCAGGAAGACATCGTGCCAATTGAAGAAATAGGAGATGATACCCCCCATGGCCATGCTGAGGCCCTGACCTAGAAAGGAAATCCCAATGAACGTTCCGAGTGCCTGCTGCCGCTCCTGCATCGGGAACGAGTCTCCGATCAGGGCAAACGAGATGGGCATGACCGCGGCGGCGAACACGCCGGTCAGTGCCCGGAAGACCCCCACACTGGCGAGTCCGGTGCCGAAGGCACACAAACCGGTTGCCACCGTAAAGAGGACCATGGAGAGGGTGATGACTTCTTTTTTCCCGAATCTATCAGCCAGCGGTCCGAAAATGATCTGAAAAATCCCGAACGGTATCATGTAGGCAGTAATCAGCAGCCCCGCGGTTGGAATGTTAATCCCCAGATCCTTGGCAATGGCCGGAAGAATAGGTGACACCACCCAGTTGTCAGCCATAACCATGAAGCCGGCGAGGCCAAGCAGAAGAATTAAAGTACCTTTACCAACTTGCCGTTCCATAAATAAACCCTCTTACTTTCCCGACATTTTTATGGTCAATGCCATGTGTAAATTTGCACCGGCCTTCTCGTCTTCACCTTAGGTTGCATGGAGGGGCAAGATCTAAATTCTATTCCAGCAACAAGGCTTGCAAACAAAGAGCTTTCCAAGCAATTTCCTGGATGGCGGCCTGTTTGCTATTGCCTCGGCTTTCGAGGTCCCGGTGCGAAATAAAGCCCCAGTTTCGCATCCATCTCGTCGATCCAGCCGGCCTTGGAGTCCGGAAAGGAATCCGCGTAAGGCACGTAGGGTTTGATATCCAGAACCGGTGTGCCGTCCAGGAGGTCAACACCACGAAGGTGTAGCGTCCTCCCTTCAACCTTTATCAATTCCACAGCCGACAGGCCTATGGAACTTGGACGATGGGGCGACCGGGTGGCCAAAACGCCACGCTTCGGTCCGCCCCGAGGCGGCTTGACACTGCTTTTCCAACCTTCACTTAGATGAAATGCGAAGATTAGCCAGAGCCTGTCAAATCCGCCCAGATCTTGGATGGCTTTCACGTCCACCCAATCCTGAAGTTCAAGAGTGGCTTTCGCGAAGTCACCGGTTTCCGTGCCTTCCACAACAGTGCTTTGATGAGGTGCATCAATTCGGCGGGAATAGGGGGATCGCAGGATTCCAATGGGGCGATAGGTAAAATGGTAGTCTTGGGTCATGCTAATAGTGTTTTCTCCGGCAAGCAGTGTCAGGTAAACTATGAAAGTCCATGAAAGTTAGACATGGGGCGCAAGCATACTCAACTCAACAGGTCAACGCAACAGTTGTATTATTTTAAACACAGTTTGAGGGCGCGGCTGATATATTTCATAGTATCGGATGTAGGGACGGTAACTTAAGGGGGAAATGGCATCGACAATAGGGCCAACGAATTAATAGAAAGTTATTCTAAGGGATGAGTGCTAATGGCCGGCACTGCCAGTGGAACAGAGGCGCCACAGCAAAGGCTGCTACTATTTCCTTGGGTGTATGGTTGTCACTAAAAGGAATCTGCTGGTCATCGCGTGCGTTAGGGGCAGGCGGACGTGGTGGGTTCGAAAAAGACCATACAGAAGAATGAGCGTTTAGCACGTACCGGCGGGGGACTGGAGCGGGAAGGAAAAAGGCCCCTGGCGTGAGCCAAGGGCCTATAATTTTAATGGTCGGAATGAGAGGATTCGAACCTCCGGCCCCCTGCTCCCGAAGCAGGTGCGCTACCAGGCTGCGCTACATTCCGAGGTGGTGAAAACTGATGGGCCAATCAGATGGAGATGTATAACAAGTTTCGCGATCGATTGCAAGCATAATGCACAGCCGATGATCCAGTGAGAGCTTTTTTTCCACCACACCGTGGACCCACCTTCGAGCACACAGGGCTCAGGACCATCTGCTTGAACTCTTCCACGACTCCCGACCGCCATGATTCAGCGACCGCCACGACTTAACGACTCAACGGCTTAACAACTCGACGACTAAACGACTAAACGGTCTTACTTAACAACAATCTGGTAATTGAGAATTGCGCTCCCCCCCGCCCTGATACTACCGGTCATCGGTATGCGCCAGTTGGTGACGTTGCCGTCATACCCGGCAGGTGCTGCGCCCCCCGCGGAGACAGGCGTGTACACCCAGGTGGTCCCCTTATCCTTGGAGTACTGCGCGGCACCCAGCGACAGCCCCGAGGCGGGCGAACTGTCGATGAAGCTGAAGGGAGCGCCGCCACCGAGAAAGAAGGACCCGTAAGGACTCAGGTCGTCAGTGAGAACGACGCTGGTACCGGCTCCCGCTCCGGAGTTCACGATCTGTATGGTGTAGACTACGACCTGCCCGGGATTGGCGTTCCCCCGGTCGGCAGACTTCAGTATGGATAGTAGCGGCAGGGCGTTGACTGTCAGCGCCGCATTTGCGCTGGTTCCGCTCAGCGTAGCCGGTCCGGTTGCGATCGGCGCGTTGGTGGTGTTGGTGATAAGGCCGGCGCTTGAACTGGTGACGTTGACTAAAACCTGGCAGGTCGCCCCCAGGGCGAGGGAGGCCACGGAAAAGCGGACGCCGGTGTCGCCGGCGGCGGAAACAGCCCCGGTGGTTTTGGTAACCGTGCCGCAGGCGGCCGGGATGAAGCTGAAGCTGGCGTTCTGCAGGCTGAGTCCGGCGGGGAAGCTGTCATCCACCTGCACGCCGCTCAAGGCGGCAAGGTTAGACGCGGGGTTGGCCAGGGTCAGCACCAGCGTCGTGGACCCACCGGCGGGAATCGCGGGCACTCCGAAACTCTTGGCAACGGTCGGTGCCGCGTAGGCGTTCAGGGAAGCGCTGGCGGAGTTGCCACTGCCGGCATTCCCGGTGCTGACGGCGCCGCTGGAATTGCTGTAACTCCCGACGGACGCGCTGGTTACGCTCGCTGTGACGGTGCAACTACCGTTCGCCGGAACGCTTCCCCCGGAAAGCGCCAGTGAGTTGCCGCTGTTGGCGGCGGTCACTGTCCCGCCGCTACAGCTGGTAGCGCCGTTGGCGACTGCCATGTTGATCAGTCCGCTTGGGTAGCTATCGGTGAACCCCGCTCCGCTGATGGCAGCACTATTGGGGTTGGTCAGGGTGATGGTCAGGGTCGACGGGGAATTGGTCTGGACCGCCGCAGGAAGGAAGGACTTTGCCACGGTAGGAGGCACCATAACCACCAGGACCCCGGATGCCGAACTCCCGGTCCCGGCGTTGCCGCTGCCGATCGAGCCGGTCGAGTTGGTGTAGCTTCCGGTCGTGGCACTCTTCACGTTGACCGTCACGGTGCAGCTGCTGTTGCCGGGGATGGTGGCTCCGGCGAGGGCGAGTGAGTTGCCGTTAAGTGCCGCGGTCACCGTCCCACCGGTGCAGGTGGTGGCGCCGCCCGGCGTTGCTGTGTTTACTAGCCCGGAGGGGTAGCTGTCGCTGAAGAAAGCGCCGGTGATCGCGATAGCGTTGGGATTGGAAAGGGTTACGGTCAGGACTGAGACGACGCTCGGGGGGACCGCAGCAGGAACGAAGGCCTTTACCGCGACCGGCGCTTGCAGCACGTTCAGGGTCGCCGAGGCGGAACTCCCGGAGTTGGCGTTGCTGGTCGTCACCGCGCCGGTACTGTTGGCATAGGCGCCCGTCGTGGCGCTGGTTACGTTGACCGTCACCGTGCAGCTGCTGTTGGCCGGTATACCGGCTGAGGAGAGCGTCAGCGCGTTTCCGTTGGCAAGGGCGGATACCGTCCCGGCGGTGCAACTGGTGGCGGCGCCGGGCGTTGCCGCGTTGACCAGGCCCGAGGGGTAGCTGTCGGTGAAGGCGGCGCCGGTGATGGCGGTATTGTTGGGGTTGGTGAGCGTGATGGTCATGAGCGAGCTGCCGCCTATTCCAATCTGTCCCGGGGTGAAGTTCTTCAGGACGGTCGGCGGCGCCAGGAGGGCGACGGTCAGGGTGGCGCTGGCTGCCGCGCCGGTGGCGGAGTTGTTGCTGGTCACCGTGCTGGTCGTGTTGTTATAGGCGCCCAGGGTGGGGGCCGTTACGGTCACCGATACCGAGCAACTGCCGCCCGCGGGAATCGTGCCGCCGGAGAGCGAGAAGGAGAGCTTGTTGGCGGCAATGGTGCCCGTGCCGCCGCAGTCGCTGCTCAGGACGGACGAGGTTGCAACACTCATCTGCGCCGGAGTTGTGGGGAGTGTATCGCTAAATGCCACGCCGGTGATGTCCAGGCTACTCGGGTTGGTAAGGGTGACTGTGAGGAGCGAGGTGCCGTTTTTGGCGATCTGGGTCGGGACGAAGGTCTTCACCGCTACCGGAGCGGCCTGCAGGGTCGTTGTAAGGGTGGCGCTGGCCGCGGCTGCGCTTCCGGCATTTCCGGTAGTGACGCTGCCCGTCGAGTTGCTGTAGCTCCCGGGGACGGCGCTCGTGGTATTGACGGTAACCGTGCAGCTGCCGCCCGCCGGTATGGTGGCGCCGGAAAGTGCCAGCGAGTTGCCGCCATTACTGGCTGTGACGCTGCCGCCGACGCAGCTGGTGGCGCCGCCGGCCGATGCAGTGTTCACCAGGTTGGAGGGGTAGTTGTCGCTGAAGGCGGCGCCGGTGATCGCGGTCGAGTTGGGATTAGTCAGGGTGATGGTCAAAAGCGAGGTCTGATTCACCACCACTGAGGATGCCGTGAAGGTTTCGGCGACGGTCGGCGGGTTCAGCACCGTTAGGGTGTCACCTGCGGCGGCGCCTGGGCTCGCGTTACTGCTGGTTACCAAGCCGGTGGAGTTGGCGTAGGCGCCCGCCGCGGCGCTGGTGACGTTGACGGTGACCGTGCAGGAGCCGTTGGCGGGGATCGTGGCGCCGCTGAGTCCGACCGACGAGCCGCCGTTCGTCGCGCTGACCGTCCCACCGCAGGTAGTGGCGCCGGCCGCCGCGGGGCTGTTGACCAGGCCCGAGGGATAGCTGTCGGTAAACTGCGCCGCGGTTATCGCGGTGGAACTGCCGTTGGTAAGGGTTATGGTCAGCAGCGAGATCGCGTTTTTAGCGAGGTTATTCGGGGTGAAGGATTTCAACACGGTCGGAGCCGCCAGGAGCGTCGTCGTCAGGGTGGCGCTCGCGGCCGCGCCGGTGCCGGCGTTGCCGCTGCTGACCGGACCGCTTGAGTTGGTGTAGCTGCCGGCGCTGGCACTGGTGACATTGACCGTGACGGTGCAACTGCTGCTGGGCGGGATGGAGCCGCCGGTAAGCGTCAGCGCCGTTCCGTTATTGGCCGCCGTGACTGTCCCGCCGCAGGTGGTGGCGCCGGCCGGGCTCGCGGTGTTGACGAGACCGGAGGGGTAGCTGTCGCTGAACCCGATCCCCGTGAGCGCCGTGGCGTTGGAGGTGGGATTGGTCAGCGTGATGGTCAGGACCGAAGCCGTGTTGACCAGGACCGAGGTCGGGAAAAATGATTTGATGACGGTCGGCGGCGCCATGACGACGAGAGAGGCGCTGGCCGCGGTGCCGCTTCCGGTGTTGCCGGTGCTGACCGCGCCGGTCGAGTTACTGAAGCTTCCCGCGCCCGTCGCCGTGACATTGACGGTGACCGTGCAGCTGCCGCCCGCCGGGATAGTGCCGCCGGCAAGCGCCAGCGCCCCGCCGCCGTTAAGCGCGGTAACCGTGCCGCCGCTGCAGGTGGTGGCGCCGGAGGCTGCCGCGGTGTTGACCAAGCCCGCGGGATAGCTGTCGCTGAAAGCCGCGCCGGTTATCGGGAAGCTGTTCGGGTTGCTGAGGGTGATCGTCAGCACTGAATTGCTGCCCAGTGGAATGTTACTTTGGGTGAAGTTCTGCGCCACAGTCGGCGCCTGGGGGCCGTTCAGGTTCGCCGTGCCGGCCGCTCCGCTTCCGGCATTGGCCGTTGCGATCGGCCCGGTGGTGTTATTGAAGGTTCCTGCCCCGGTGATGGTGACGTTCACTGTTACTGTGCAGCTTCCCCCCGCCGGGATGGTCCCGCCGGAGAGCGCGACCGAAGGGCCGCCGCTGGCCGCAGTTACCGAGCCCGCCGTACAGCTGGTGGCTGCCGCGGGAGAAGCAGTGTTTTTCATGTTGGTCGGATAGCTGTCGGTAAAACCCGCGCCGCTGATGGCAACGCTATTGGGGTTATTCAAGGTGACGGTGAGGACCGTGGTGCCGCCGATGCCGATCAGGTTGGGAGCGAAGACCTTCGTGGCCGTGGGGGGCGCCATGACGACGAGGGTGCCCGAGGCGGCGCTCCCGTTGCCGGCATTTCCGGTCGTGACCGCGCCAGTGGAGTTGACGTAGGTCGCGGCGGTGGCGCTGGTCACGTTGACCGAGACCGTGCAACTACCGGAGGCAGGAATAGTCGCGCCGGCGAGAGCCAGCGAGGCCCCGCCGCTGGTGGCGCTGACCGTCCCGCCGGAGCAGGTGGTCGTGGCGCCCGGCGTTGCCGCGTTAAAAAGGCCCGCCGGATAATTGTCGGTGAACGCCGCGGCGCTGATGGCGGTCGTGTTCGGGTTGCTGAGCGTCACGCTCAAAAGCGAGCTGCCGCCGGGAAGGACCGTCGGCGCGGCGAAGCTCTTGGCGACGGTCGGGGCCTGCAGCACGGTCAGCGTCGCGGTCGCGGCAACGCCGGCGCCGGCGTTGCTGGTCGTGAGTGCCCCCGTTGAGTTGAGGTAGGCGCCGGCCGCGGCGCTGGTGACGTTAGCCGTGACGGTACAGCTGCCGCCCGCCGGGATGGTTCCGCCGGAAAGCACCAGCGAGTTGCCGCCGTTGGCCGCCGTGACCGTCCCGCCGGTGCAGGTGGTGGCCCCGCTGGCGGCGGCCGTATTGACCAGGCCGGCCGGGTAGCTGTCGGTGAGCGCGCTCGCCGGCAAAGTTACCGCAACGGCGTTCGGGTTGCTGAGCGTTATAGTCATGACCGAAGGAAGGTTGACCCCCACCTGGCTCGGGGCGAAACTTTTGGCCAGGGTCGGTTTCGCCATAACGGCCAGGGTCGCCGTGGAGGCGGTCCCGTTGCCAAAGTTGCTGGTGGTGACGGCGCCGGTCGAGTTGACGAAGCTGCCGGACGTGGCGCTGTCGACGTTGACCGTGACCGTGCAGCTGCCGTTAGCCGGAATGGTACCGCCGGAGAGTGCCAGCGAGGTGCCGTTGTTTATGGCGGTGACCGTCCCGCCGCACTGGGGGGTGACAGCTGCAGCAGCGTTGATGAGTCCGGCGGGATAGGTGTCGGTGAAGGCGACGCCCGTGGCGGCGATGTTGTTCGGGTTGGTAAGTGTCACGCTCAGCGCGGAGGGTGAACCGATCGGCACTGATGCGGGGAGGAAACTTTTAACGACCGTGGGAGCCTGATAGGCGCTGATGCTGGCGGTAGCGGAATTGTTGTTGGGAAAATAGTCGGTCACCGCGCCCGGAATACCGAGACTCGTGGTATTGCTGAGCAGGTTTCCGGCAGGAAGGGTGTTCAGAGTGGTCTTAATCCGGTAGGTGACGCTCCCGTTGACCGGCAGGGTAGCGGTCGTCGCCAGATTGCCGGCGCCACCCGTGGCGGCGCCGCAGGAAGCGCCTCCGGCGCTGGTGCAGGCCCAGGAATTGGCGCTCAGGTTGGCCGGAAAGTTGTCGGTGATCCCGACGCCGGTCGCCGTCACGCTGTTGGGACCGTAGTTTCTGGCCGTCAACAGGTAGTCAAAGGAACTGCCCACCAGGGCGGAGGTGATCGCGGTGCTGGTGCCGGTGGCCACCGCCGTCTTGGTGACTCCGAGGTCGATAGCCGTGCTCTGGTTGATGGTGGTGATCAAAAGGTTCCGGATCTCGTGGTAGTTGGTGCTGCCGCCGGTACTCGCCGCGTAGCCGATCTTCAGCTGCTGGGAAGCGGAGATCGCGGGGAGCGCCTGACCCGTGACCATCTGGACCGGGGTGGTGTTGTAGCCGTACTGGATCCAGACGTCGGCGACCGGGTTGGGGGCGGGGCTGATCCGGATGATGACCTTGCGGTAGTCCGTGCCGAACTGGCCCGGGCGCGGGGTGCCGTTGTACCAAAGCGAGGTTGCGGAGGTGGCCGAGGTGGCGATCCAGGGGTAGGAGACCGTGCTCTGGGTCGAGCCGACCGCGCCACCGCCGAAGCCGACTACCGAGCCGCGGACGGTAACGGTGTTGGCCTTTTGCGCCGTGCCGCCACGCCGTCCCTCGCAGCCGTAGGCGAAGTTGCCGAACTCGTCGACCCCGATCCCGACGTAGCCTCCGCTGATGCCCGGGACGTTGGCGGGGGCCGCGCTACAGGTCGCGGTGGCGGACTTCTGGGCATAGCCGAGCGAGCCGCCGAAGGCACCGATGTTGAAAGTCGGCACGTTGGCGTCGAAGAGGTAGACGGAGTAGCCGTCGGCGCCGCTGCCGCCCCAGGTCGCATAGTCGAACTGGATCAGGGCACCGGCGCTCAGGTCGAAACTGGTGGTGTTGTAGGCGAAGCCGGTCTGGTCGCCGGTGTTGTTGGTCAGGCGCAGCCACCCGGAGCCCGAGGCGTCGATGCTGCCGTTGCCGGTCAGGATCGCCGAGTTGGGGTTCCCGCCCAGCACCCAGCCGCTGGAGTTGGTATCCGTCATCGGCGCGTTGATGATGATGGCGCCCTGGGCCGCGCCAGCGCAGCAAAGCCAGAGCAGGGAACAGAAAATCAGGGGTCGCAGGCGTCGGGATAGCTTGCGGAGCATGGGCTACCTCCGCTCGGGTAAAACTGGGAAAAAGGTGATTAACAACTGTCGCACGGTGCAGCTCTCCTGGAATTGAAGTACTCATTGCTCGATGATCGGTCCGATCCGACCGATCCGACCTATTTCACCATCCGACCGATCCGTCGGATAGGACCGATCAAAGACTTAGCGGTGCGGTGCCCTGAATCCGCCGCCCGGCGGGGAGCGGGAAATTCGCCGCTTTCAAGCTGGTTGGGGATCAAACAGTAACATAAAGCGAGCCGATATCGTAGCCGGAAATTGGCCTGCTCACTTCACCATGATCTTGTAATTGACGATGCAGCTCCCCCCCGCCCTGATGGTACCGGTCATCGGTATGCGCCAGCTGGTGACTGCGCCGTCATAGTTTGCCGGCGCGCCGCCAGCCCCGGAAATCAGGGCGTAGCTCCACGAGGTCCCGTTGTTGATCGAGTACTGCGGTACCCCCAGGGCCAGTCCCGATACCGGTGAGCTGTCGCTGAAGCTGAAGGGGGTAACCATGGAGAAGGAGCCGTACCGACTCATGTCGTCGGTGAGGACCACGTTGCTCCCGTCTCCCGCTCCGGAATTAACGATCTGCACGGTGTAGGTGATCACCTGGCCCGGATTGGCGCTTGCCACATTAGCGGACTTCAGTATCGAGATAAGCGGCTGTGCCAGGACGTTTAGTGCGGCGCTGGCAGCGATGCCGCTGACCGCGGTCGGACCGGCGGCGCTCGGCGGCAGGGTTGTGTTGGTGATGGGGCCGGCGGTCGAACTGGTGACGTTGAGGGTAACCTGGCAGGTGGCTCCCGAGGGGAGGGTCGCTACTGAGAAACGTGCGTTGTTGTCGCCGGGGGCGGAGGCCGCGCCGGTGGTTTTGCTGACGCTGCCGCAGCCGGCCGGGGTGAAGCTGAAGGCGGTGTTGAGCAAAACCAGGCCGGCCGGAAAGCCGTCGTCGACCAGCACCGTGGTAAGCGCGCTCGGGTTGGCCGCCGGATTGGACAGGGTCAGTACCAACGTGGTGGTTCCGCCGGCCGGAATGGCGGCGAGCCCGAAAGCCTTGGTGGTTGCCGGCGGCAGCGAGGTCACGGTCAACTGCGCGCTGTTGCTCGGCGCTCCGATGCTGGTCTGGGCCGTGGTGACGCCGCTGGCGGTGTTGTACTGGTTGCCGGGGAGGGCCGAGGTGACGGCTAGCGAGACGCTGCAGCCGCCGGGCTGGATCGTGAGGTTGCTGAAGCTCACTAGTCCCGTCTGCCCCAGGGTAAAGCTGTTGCTTGCCACGCCGCCGCAGCTCCCGGTCGCCGCCTGGGCAAGGCTGCTGGAGATGTTGGCCAACGTGTCGGAGAAGCTGGCACCGGTCAGGGGAATCGAGTTGGTGTTGGAAATCGTGAAGGTCATGGTGGAGGTCCCGCCGGGGGCGATGATCGCCGGCGAGAATGACTTCAGGATACCGGCCGGAGCCAGGTAGTTGACCGTCGCGTTGGCGGCGCTGGCGTCCAGGTTGCCGGAGGCGGCGCTGATGTTCGCGGAGCTGTTGGTGTAGGTGCCTGCGGCAGCTGCCACGGTGTTGACGGTGATTGTGCAACTGGCGGCAGCGGCGGCCAGGGAACCTGCCGGGAGAGTAATGACGCTGCTGCCTGATGTTGCCGTTATCGCCCCGCCGCAACCGTTCACCAGCCCGTTCGGGTTCGCGATGACCAGCCCCGCGGGGAGGGTGTCGGTGAAGCTCAGCGCGCTTTGGGCCGGGCTCCCGGCGCCGTTAGTGATGGTCAGGGTGAGAGTGCTGTTGGTGCCTATCTGCACGACCGCCGGCGCAAACGCCTTGGACAGGGTCGTGCCGACCACGCTCAGGGTGCTGGCGAGACCGTTTGCCGTGAGGCCACCGGCCAGCCCGGTGATGTTGCCGGCGCCAGTGTTGGGATAGCTGCCGGCGGCGGCTGCCGTGACCGGGACCGAGATGGTGCAACTGGCGGGCGCCGCGGCGACCTGCACTGCGCTCACGGTGATGAGCCCCGTGGCGCTCGCCGCGGTGATAGTAGGCGTCCCGCACCCCAAGCTGGTGGCTGCCGCGCCGGTATTGAACACCCCGACCGGGTAAGTGTCGGTGAAGCCGAGCCCGCTTTGCAGCGGGGCTGCGGTGCCGTTACTGAGGGTGAAGGTCAGGGTCGAGGTGCCGTTCAAGCCGATGATCGCCGGGGTGAAGGCCTTGGTCATGACGGCGTTGTTGTAGACCGTTAGGGTCGCGTTTACCGAGTTGGTCATGCCGGTGGAGTTCCCGGTCACGTTGGCCGGGAGGTTGTTGTAGCTGCCGGCGCTGGCGCTCATCACGTCGACCTGTACGACGCAGCTCGTTTGGTTGAGCAGCATGCTTCCGTTACTCAAGGCTACCGTGCCGCTTCCCGAGCCGCCGCTGACCGTGCCGGCGCCGCAGGTCGTCGAGCTGTTGGCCGGATTGGCGACCACGACGCCTGCCGGGAAGGTCTCGGTGAAAGCCAGTCCGCTCTGGGCCGGCTTCCCCGTGCCGTTGGTGATGGTGAAGGTGAGCGTCGAGGTCTGTCCGGTCCTGACCGTTGCCGGGCCGAAGGCCTTGGTGAGCGTGGTGCCGACCACGGTGAGGTTGGCCGAGGTCGCGGCGGTTCCGGCCGTCGGTGTCTGAGCCGTGCTGACGCCCGAAGGAGTGTTGGCATTGGCGCCGAGGGTGGAGCTGGTGACCTTCAGCGTTACCGTGCAGGTTCCGCTCGCTGGCAGGGTCAGTCCGGTGAAGCTGAGCGCGGTCTGGCCGTCGCTCAGGCTGTTGCTGTTGACGCCGCCGCAGGTGCCTCCCGCGCTCTGGTCGCCGGCCACGCTCATGTTGGCAAGCGTATCGCTGAAGGTCGCGTTGCTGAGCGCGCCCGGGTTGGAGCCGTTACTGAGCGTGAAGGTGAGGGTGGAGCTACTCCCGGCGCCGATCGTCGCAGGGGAGAATGCCTGGGAGATGGTCGGCGCCTTCAGGGCGAGCACCGAGGCGGAGTCGCCGGAGGTTGCGGTAAAACCGCCGGTAGCGAGCAGGGCAGTGGCGGTATTGCTGTAGGTGCCGCCTGTCGAAGCCGCGGGGATGGTGACCGGACAGGTCACGGTGCAGGTCGAATTGGCTGCCAGGCGCAGCCCCGTGCCGGTGGTGCCGAAGTTGAGCGAGGTCGTGGAGTTCGCCGAGTTGGCTACAACTGTCCCGAGGGTGGTTACACTGTTGTAGCCGCAGGAAGCCGCGGGCGAAGCGGCCGTGATGGTACACGAGTTGGCGGCGGAGACCAGGGTCATCTGCGCTCCGCCGGCGGTCGGCATGGCGTCGGCGCTGGTAAAGTGGACATCGGTCGCTGCCGTTCCGGTCGATAGGTTGGAGATGGTGAAGATCATGTCCAGGGCCGCGGCTGCCACCGGCCCCGCTTGCACCTGGGGCTGGCTGAAGGTCTCGGTGAAGATGACCCGGTTGGCGCCGGCCGCGACCACCGTCAGGGTGTCCGCGGCGGTGGGCCCGGCGGTCGGCGTCTGCGTCGAGGTGACGCCGCCTGCCGTGTTGGCGTAGGTCCCTGTGCTCGTCGAGGTCACCGATACGCTGATGGTGCAGCTGGCGTTGGCCGCGAGCGTTCCCCCGGTCAGCTTCAGCGTGCCGGGATTGGTGGCGCTGGCCGATGCGGTTGCCGTGCCGAGGCAGCTGTTGGTGACGGTTGTATTGAGGTTCACCAGGTTGGCCGGATAGGTATCGCTGGCCGCGATCCCGCTGAGCGCGGTCGCATTGGGGTTGGTGATGGTCAGGGTGAGCGTGGAGTCGTCGCCGGCGGCAATGGTTGAGGGCGAGAACCTCTTGACGATGATCGGCGCGGCCAGAACGTTCAAGGTCGCTGAGGCGGTCGATCCCGCGGTGGGGACCTGGGTGCTGGTTACGCCCGAGACGGTGTTGATGTAGCTTCCCGCCGTTGCCGCGGTCACGTCCACCAGGACGGTGCAGCTGCCGAGAGCGGGGATGTTGATCCCGGCGAAGCTGACGCTGGCGTCCCCGGTGGTGGTCGTCTTCGTGTTCGGGACAGTTCCGGTGCAGGTGCCGCGGACTCCCCCGGTGTAGGTCTGGGCGAGGAGCGTGGTGGTCATCCCGGCGGGAAAGCTGTCGCTGAAGGAGGCCCCGGTGAGCGCCGTGGCGTTCGGGTTGCTCAGGAGAAAGGTGATGGTGGAACTGCCGCCGGCCTGCATGGTCGCCGCGCTGAAGGACTTGGAGATGCCGGCCGGTCCCAGCACGTCCAGGGCCGTGGAGGCGCCCGCCCCCGCCAGTGGCGTCTCGGTGCTGGTCGCGCCGCTGGTCGTGTTGGGGAGGCCGGCTGCCGGGCTGATGGTGACGGAGGTGACCGTCACGCTGACCGTGCAGCTCTCGTTGGCGTTCAGGCTGGTGAGGGTGGGATTCACCTGGGTGGCGCCGACCGCGAGGGTCGGGGAAAAGGAGACGACCCCCGAGCAGGTCTTGGAGAAGCTGGTGGAGGCCAGCGTCATGCTGGTCATCGCGTCGCTGAAGCGAACGTTCGTAAGTGCTGCTGAGTTCGGGTTGCTGACGTTGAAGGTCAGGGTCGTACTGCCGCCCACGTTGATCTGCCCGGGGACGAAGCTCTTGGCGAGAATCGGCGGATAGAGCACGTTCAGCTTGGCTATCGGAGAGGGGGACCCGGCGACCGGGGATTCAGTCGCGGTGGCGCCGCTGGTCTGGTTCGGGTTGGCGCCACTGACGGAGCTCGTCACCTGGGCAGTGACGGTGCAGGACGCACCCGCGGCGATTGTCGGCACGGTCAGGTTCAGCGCGGTCGCACCCGTCACCAGCGCGGGGGAGTTGCTGGTCCCGCTGCAGCTTCCGCCGATAGTGCTGCCCGCGACCGTCATGTTGGTAAGCGCGTCGGAGAATTTCACGTTGCTAAGCGCGATGGGATTGTTGTTTTGCAGGGTGAAGCTGACCGTGCTGATCCCGTTTTGGCTGATGAGCGCAGGGGTGAACGATTTTGCCGTGATGGCCGGCGGCACGACCACGTTCAGCGTGGCCGTGTTGGAGGCGAGCCCTGCGGAGCCCGACTCGACGCTCGCCACGCCGGAAGCCGTGTTGTTGTAGGTTCCGACGACGCTCGAGGTGACCTGGACCGAAACCGTGCAGCTCGATAGCGCCGGGACGCTTCCGCCGGTGACGTTGAAGGCGCTTCCGCCTCCGGTCGTCCCTGAGACGGTCACTCCTGCGCAGGTTCCCCCGATGGAGAGCAGCGCCGTGTTGGTCAGGTTGGTCGGATAGCTGTCCGTGAAGTTGATCCCGGTAAGGGGAACCGAGTTGGGGTTGGCGATGGTGAAGACCAGGGAACTCGAGCCGCCCGGCTGGAAGTAGGGGGAGACAAACACCTTGGCTATGGTCGGTTTCTGGATCACCACCAGTTGCACCGTGTTAGAGGGGGGACCGACCGGCAAAAGAGCCGTGGAGACGCCGGTGGTCGTGTTCGGGTTGCTGCCGGCCTGGCTACTGGTGACGATGTAGCTCATGGTGCACCCGGCCGCCGGAATATTGATGCCGGAAAAGCTCAGTGCCGTCTGTCCCGCGGTAAGTGTGCTCGGCGTCACGCCGGTGCAGGTGCCGCCCACCGTCTGGTTGGCGGAGATCGACATGTTCGCCAGGGGGTCGGCAAAACTCCCGCCCGTCTGGGCGACACCGGTCGGGTTGGTCAAGGTGAGGGTGACCGTTGAGGTCCCCCCGATGTTGATCGGCGAGCTGGAGAAGGACTTGACTATGGCGATCAGGCCCACCCCGAGGGCGGCGGTGTTGGAAGTGAGTCCCGCCAAAGCCGGCGTGGGGTTTAGGGTGCTGTTGACGCCGGAGGTCGTGTTGGGGTAGTTTCCCGCCGTCGCGGATTGTACCAGCACGGTGATGGTGCAGCTCCCGGCCGCTGGGACGCTCCCGCCCGTTACGTTGAAGACGTTCCCACCGCCCTTGGTCAACCCGTCCAGGGTGAACCCGGGGCAGCTTCCTCCCGTAGTGATGGTCGCCCCCGCATTGACCAGGCCGGTGGGGTAGCTGTCAGTGAAGGCGAGGCCGCTGAGAGCGGAAGCATTGGGGTTACTGATGGTGAAGGTCAAAAGGGAGCTGGTCCCCTGGGGGACGGCGATCGGGCTGAAGGCCTTGGTGATGGTCGGGCGTGCCTGCAGCGTCGCCGAGCCGGCCGACACGTTGGTGATGTTCTCGTTGTCGGTCAGGGCGCCGCTTGGGATGGCGTTGGTAAAGGGGCCGCTGACCGGCGCGGTCACCGTCACCTGCACCTGGCAGCTTCCCCCCGTCGGGATCGTGGCGCCGCTGAGGCTAAAGGAGGTCCCGCCCGCCGCCGCCGCCACCGTCCCACCCGCGCAGGTGGTGCTCGCGGCCGGTGCCGCGGCGTTCACCAGCCCCGCCGGATAGCTGTCGGTGAAGCGGGCATTGGTGAAGTTGATCGGCGTCGGATTATTTACCACGACCGTCAGGACCGTTGTCCCCCCCACGGAGATGCTGGCGGGGTTGAACGATTTGGCGATAGCAGCTGGGCTGCGCACCGTGACGTCCTCACCTGTCGAAGAGTTCGGGTCGTAGTTACTCCCGAGGACCGTGCCGCCGCCGACGTAGGCGCCCCCCGGCGTCACCGTCTGCCCGGCACCGGTGGCGGTCGGGTCGCTGTAGCTGACCGAGGCCGGGTTCTGGTAGATGGCAAGCGGCGTCGCCAGGGCGACGTTGACCGTGAAGGTAACCGTCACCGAGCCGCCCCCCGGTAGGGAGAAGCTTCCCCAGGAAGGCGCAGTCGCGCCCGCCGCCGGGTTGCTGGTCGTGGTGCGCGTCGCGCCCCCCGCCAGCACGACTGAAGTCGTAGCCGCATAACTGAAGTTCGGGGAGGAGGGGAGGGTGTCGGAAATGGTGACGGCGCCCGCGGTGCCGTAGCCGCTCAGATTGCTCGCCGTTATGGAGTAGCTGACCGTTCCCCCCTGGTTCACGTTGGGGGTGGCGGTCGTTTTGGTCACCGTGAGGCGCGGGTAGCAGGTCGGGCTCGGGCTCACCCCGGGGATGGAGGCCGGGCCGAGGTTGACCATGGTGTAGCCGCCGGGGGAGGTCGTGGAGCCGTAATCAGCCGTGGTCCAGGCGCTGGTGTTGGTGATGCCGTTGGCGCCACCGGCATAGTTGACAGTCGCGCTCCCCGAGAGGACCGCATAGCCGCCGGAGCCGCCGCCGCCCGGGCCGTGCGGGTTGACGCCGGCGCCCGGGGCGTTGTTCCCCCCACGGCCGCCGTTCACGTTTATGGTGGCTCCGGTACTGGCGCCGCCGTTATTAATGAATACCAGGACGCTGCCGCCGGCTCCACCGCCGCCCGAGGCGTCGTTCACGATCCCCGTCCCGGGGGTGTTGGTGATCGGGTTAGCGGCGAAGTTCCCGTTGCCGCCGTTGGCGTTGATGACCCCGGTACCGCTGACCGAGCCGGCACGGACCAGGACGACGCCGCCGCCTGCCGCGCCCGAAGACTTGATCCCGAACCCAGA
>Ga0209123_1001691_pt1 | contig 20849 bp, 17 predicted proteins | sample BarGraIncu00431A_FD_184500 | JGI IMG/M metagenome (GOLD analysis project Ga0209123, IMG submission 184500) | Arctic peat soil microbial communities from Barrow, Alaska, USA - Barrow Graham LP Incubations 004-31A (SPAdes) (version 2) | ecosystem: Environmental > Terrestrial > Soil > Wetlands >... | reverse complement strand
ACATTTTTCTCGCCTACTTCGCGCTCGATTTTCTCCTGCTGCTGGTCTTCGGCTCGTTCCTGCTCTCGCGCACCATTGTCACGCCGATACGCCGCCTTTTGAGCGTGACGCGCAGGATCGCCGCCGGTGACCTGGAGTGGTCGGTGCACGTCCACGGTTCCACCGAGGTGGCCGAGCTCTCCGACGCCTTCAATTCCATGGTGGACGCCCTGAGGGAGAAACGCTGCGAGGTGGAGGAAAAGGTCGCGTCCCTGAATCGCGCCAACCAGGAGATTCTCGAGACGCGGGCCGAGGCGATCCGATCGGAAAAGATGGCCTCGGTCGGGCTTCTGGGCGCCGGTATGGCCCACGAAATAGGGACGCCGCTGGCGGCGATCATGGGGTACACCGGGATCCTCGCCGAGGAACTTGCCGGGGATCCCGAGAAGTCCGACTACCTGCGCCGCATCGCGGGGGAGTCGAGCCGCATCGACCGGATCGTTCGGGGCCTTTTGGATTATGCCCGCCCCAAGGGCGCGATTCACCAGCAGGTCGACCTGCTTTCCCTCCTGGAAAAAACGCTGGAGCTTTTGGGCGCCCAGGGTGTGTTGAAGCTGCTGAAGGTTTCCCTTGAGGTGGACGAAAAGCTCCCCGAGTTGCATGCCGATCCGCACCAGTTGGAGCAGTTGCTCATCAACCTGATTATGAACGCGCGCGACGCCATGCCCCGGGGGGGCGAATTGAGGCTGAAGGCGAGCCGTGCCGGGGACGACCTCCTTTTGGAGGTCATCGACAACGGCGAGGGGATGCGCCCCGAGCAGCTGCCGCTGGTCTTCGACCCGTTCTTCACCACCAAGGAGCCGGGGAAGGGGACCGGCCTCGGGTTGGCGATTGCCGCAAGGATCGCCGACTCCTGCGGCGGGAGGCTGTCGGTGCAAAGCGAACTGGGGAAGGGGAGCCGGTTTATCCTAAGGATACCGGCGGGGTGAAGTTGGGTCGGGTAGAGACGCATTGCATGCGTCTCAGCGCTGCCGCGCTCTGGTTGATCTTAAGCGTGATCGGGCGAAGGAGACGCATGCAATGCGTCTCTACAGTTGATTTAAAGCGTGATCGGGTGAAGGAGACGCATGCAATGCGTCTCTACAGTTGATTTAAAGCGTGATCGGGTGAAGGAGACGCATGCAATGCGTCTCTACAGTTGATTTAAAGCGTGATCGGGTGAAGGAGACGCATGCAATGCGTCTCTACTAAGGCTAAACCTGTTGCCGAAGAGTATGGATGAGGTGCTGTGATGCCGCTGGAAAAAACGAAAATCCTCATTGTGGACGACGAGGAGAACCTGCGCCACATGCTGCAGATCATGCTGAGGAAGCTCGGCTACCGTGCCGAGACCGCGGTGGACGGCGCCCAGGCGCTGGAAATGTCGCGCAGCGGCGACTTCGGCTTCATCCTTTGCGACATCAGGATGCCCTCCCTCGATGGCATGGCCTTTCTCAAGGGGCACGCCGAACAGGGAGGGCTGGCAACCGTCATCATGATGTCCGCTTACGGCTCCGTGGACGACGCCATCGCCTGCATGAAGCTCGGGGCCTACGACTATATTTCCAAACCGTTCAATACGGAGGAGATCCTCCTGGTGCTGAAGAAGGCGGAGGAGCGCGAACGACTCAAGCAGGAAAACCGCCGACTCCGGGAGGAGGTGGGACAGACCTGCTCCCTGGGAAATATCATCAGCAGATGTGCTCAAATGGCGGAGGTTTTTCAGCTGGTTGCCAAGCTCGCCTCCTACAAGACGACCGTCCTGGTCCTGGGGGAGTCCGGGACCGGCAAGGAGCTGATCGCGAGGGCACTGCACTACAACGGGTCGCGCAAGGGTGCGCCCTTCGTTGCGGTCAACTGCGGGGCGATTCCCGAGGCCCTGCTGGAGAGCGAGCTCTTCGGCCACGTCAAGGGGGCCTTCACCGACGCGAGCTGCAACAAGGTCGGTCTCTTCGAGGAGGCTGACGGCGGCACCCTCTTCCTCGACGAGATCGCGGAACTCCCCCTTAACTTGCAGGTGAAGCTGCTCCGGGTGCTGCAGGAAGGGGAGATCCGCAGGGTCGGCGCGGCGACCTCCCGGCGCATTGACGTCCGGGTGGTTTCCGCGACTGCCAAGGACCTGGGAGCCGAGGTGGCGGGGGGCCGTTTCCGGGAAGACCTCTACTTCCGGCTGAACGTTTTTGCCGTGGCGCTCCCCCCCTTGCGGGAGCGTATCGAGGATGTGCCACTTTTGGTGGATCACTTCCTGCTGAAGCACGGTGAGAGGATGGGGCGCGTCGGGATCCGCCCGAGCGCCACGACCCTGCAGGCGCTGGTGCGCTACCGCTGGCCTGGGAACGTGAGGGAACTGGAAAACTGCATCGAAAGGGGGCTCGTGCTCTGCGAGAGCGGGGTGCTGGACCTCTCCTCGCTCCCCGAAACGGTGCGCCGGTCGGTCGGCATCGAGAGGAGGGCCACGGACTTGCGGGATTGCCTCTCCATCAAGTCCGGGGCGGTGCAGCTGGAACGGACTCTCATCTCGCGTGCGCTGGAGAGGACCGGCGGCAACCGGACCCATGCCGCCAAACTTCTGGAAATAAGCCACCGGGCGCTGCTCTACAAGCTGAAGGAATACGGGATCGAATGAGAGGGGAGGGGAGCCACTTCCGGACTCCCGTTAGGTTAAGGAATGGCAGCGCCTTGTCCCCCCTATGGAATAGGGGGGAAGCCGAACGCTAGATAGGCAGGGGGGTGATTTGCCTGGGCGAAGGACCCCCCTGTCTCGCTAAGCGAGCCTTCCCCCCTGTTACCACAGGGGGGATCACAAACGCCAGATCCTTGGCTCGAATCGCAGTGCCCCGCCAGTTGGAGGGAGAGTTTAAGCCGGACGGGATCGTTAACTATAACGGCAGTCGAGACAGGACCTCCCGACGCGCTCAAACCGGGGAAGACCGCCCCTCGCACAGCCGTGCGGCGCGCAACTATTTGCGTAGCCGGCAGCGCTGGCTATGAAAAAAATGCGTAGTTTTTTTTCCTGCGCTCGTGCTATGATGCCGAGCAACCAATTGATATAACTGGCTAGCGCCGCTTAATCCGCACCGTATCCGCCTGCGGCACGCTAATTGCGTCACAGTGCCGAATTGCGCCGGAAAACCCTGAGGAATCCTATGTTGCCTGTATCACGTGCCGTTTTCTTCCTGCTTTCCTTTGCTTTCAGTGTCCCGTCTGTCTTTGCCATGTCCGGAGAGGGGTGCGGCGGCGACTGCGCCTCCTGCCACTCGATCTCACTGCAGGAAGCGAAGGGGCTCTTGAAGGAGATGGGGGAGGTGACCTCCGTGAAGCCCGCCCCGGTGCGCGGCCTCTATGAAGTCACCCTGCTGAAGGACCATGTCACCGTGCATGCCTACCTCGATTACGGGAAAAAGCACCTGATTGGCGGGCAGATCTACGACCTCGCCTCGCACCAGGTGGTCGGTCAGGCCGCCGCCCAGGCCAAGCCGCAGCCGGACCGTCTGGACCCCGCGACGCTGAAGGGCGAGGGGAGTATCGTCATGGGGAATCCGAAGGGGAAAAAGAGGCTCTTCGTCTTCACCGACCCCGAGTGCCCCTTCTGCGCCAAGATGCACCTGGAGTTGCAGAAGCTCGTCACCTTGGAGCCGGAGCTGGCCATCTACATCAAGATGTATCCGCTCAAGATGCACCCCCATGCCTACGACAAGGCTCGGGTGATCCTGGGCGGCAGGTCGCTGGACCTTTTGGAAAAATCCTTTGCCGGGGGGGAACTGCCGGCGCCGGGGGCGCGGGACAGCAAACAGGCGCTCGACGAATCGATGCGCTATGCCGAATCGGTCGGGATCAATTCGACGCCTACCCTGGTGCTCTCGGACGGGCGCATTCTGCCGGGCGTCAGGGACGCCGCGGCGCTGCGCAGGCTTTTGCAGTAACTGGCTGCCTGGCGCATCCCCGAGGTTGCTTTCTTTAATGCGGTCGGTTCCTTGTGGGACCAACCTTTGTGCTGTTAGTTTCGTTCCGATACGCCAAGTGCTAGATAGGTAGGAGAAAAAAGATGCAGGATATTAAATGCAGTCAGAGCCTGCTGCGGATTTTCCTGGTTGTTATCGGGATTTTCCTGGCGTCGTCAGCTTTTGCCACAAGCTATACCAACACTATCAAAGCCTATTTCGAAACTGACGTCGCCCCCTACGCCCGAACTCTCACCAACTACAACCAAAGTTTCAGCGGTAACGGCCTTGGTGGCACGGTTACCGTCAACGGCTCCAACGCAAGCTTCGGGACCTCGATGGCCGGAATTACCGGCACCAGCACCACTACTCAAAGCACCCCTGTCGTCATTACTCCGGGCTCGGTTGGGGCTCAACAGTACCAGATTCGTCAGGTGTATTACGGACAATCCTTACTTGGGGCGATTCCGACTACGTGGTCGGACGCGACCCCATCGCCAGCCGTGATTAGTGCACGCACACCCCTCACAATTAACCTCTCCTCGGTGACCAGCGGCACCGTTACCTGGCATGTGGTGGTTTTCTTTCAGCCGACATCGATCACCATAACGGGAAAACGCTACCCCATCGATTACGCCACCAATACCGACACGACCAGCGACGCCTACCACTGCAGCCAAACCGGCACCATCTCCTTGGCGTCTGGCGGGACGACGACCTCGGTCCAGGTGAATAACGTCACCGCCAACACGTCGCAGACCTTCTTTGTCGGCAATACCGATTCCACCTGCCAGGTGAGCCAGTACGCCGATACGGACCCGAGCGTTACGGCTAACTGGTCGACCGCCAACTTCGTCGCGGACGGCACCGGGGCCTACACCTCCCTCGTTACCGATCCGCTGCTCGCCAGCTATACTTTTTACGTCTCCTACAGCAAGAAAAAATTCACCATCACCTCGACGGTCGACCCCGCCGGGGCGACCAGCTGCGGCACCCTTACTCCAAACACCAACAGCTACATCATCGGTACCAACCAGACCTTTGCCATCCTCCCCAATTCGAACTGCGCCATCGACAGCGTCACCGTCACCGACACCCAGGGAAACGGCGGCGCTGGCTACACGGGGGCGGACGTGACCGCCCTCACGCGCATCGCCGGAAACAGCTATACCTTTTCCAATATCCAGGCAAACGGTTCGATCACCGTCAAGTACGCCCTCGTTTCGACCACGACTGGTGGGCAGTACTGCCAGGTGCCGCCGTTCATCTCGTCAACTTCGACGCTCAAGCCGAACGTCCTGATGATTTTCGACAACTCGGGAAGTATGGCCGATTACCCGTATGTCGCGAACTCCACGACCAAGCCGTACACCTGCAATACCAGCGGTAAAACAACCACCACTCCGACTAACGTCAACTGCACCCTGGCGAACATCAACAACTTCTACGGCTATTTCGACAACACAAAGATGTACAGCTACAATGCCACCAGCAATATCTTCACCATCAGTAACTCGACCCTGACCTACAAGAAGCCCGCGGTATCCTCCTGCTCCGCCCTAGCCGACGGAACGATACTTTCGGGCAACGCGTTCAACTATCTCTGCATGAGAAAGTTCGACATCGTCAAAAAGATCCTGGTCGGCGGGCAGGTCGACCCGGCTAAGGGGGCGGACCGCTATGCAGCGGACGGGACGACCTCGTATTATCTGAAGACCAACGACGGCAACTGGGTGGAATCGACTAAGACCGAGCCGACCGGCCTGGTGCAGCAGGACATCAACCTGGTACGCTTCGGCCTGATGACCTACAACAAGAACAACAACGACGTTTCAGCAATTGGCGGGGGGGACGGCGCCACGCTCATTTCGCCGGTCGGCACCGACCTCGCGACGCTGGTTAACAAGATCGAGGCGGTGTCGGGGAGCGGCAACACACCGCTTGCCGAGTCCTATTGGGAAGCGATCCGCTATTTCCAGGCCCAGCCAAGTGCCTACAACACCGGGGTGGATTACGGGACCCAGGACCCGATTCAGTACAGCTGCCAGAAGAACTTCGTCATCCAGTTGACCGACGGACAGCCGACCAAGGACGCCAACGTTCCGACGGCTACAGGTGCGAACGCCACCGACGCCAACGTCACCGCCTGGTGGAACGGCCTGTCCGCGGCGAACAAGCCGCCCAGCAGCTTCACCGGCAATACGACCTACCCCTATCTGCCCCGGCTCACCTATTACGCGCACACCAACGATCTGCGTACCCCGACCGTCGGTAACTCCGACATCGCCGGGAACCAGACCATCACCTATTACGCCGTGTACGCCTTCGGTGACGGGACCGGGACGGCGACGCTGCAGTCCGCGGCGAAGTACGGCGGCTTTCTCGACACCAACAACAACAACGTGCCGGACGGTGTGGAATACCCCAACAACAACAACTATTTCGAGGCCGACGACGGCGACGTGCTGGCGAGTAACCTCGCCACCGTCTTCAGTACCATCATCTCCAGTACCGCCTCCGGCACGGCTGCCGCGGTCGCCAACAACAAGAGCGGCCAGCGCGGCGCCAACATGATCCAGGCGCTCTTCTACCCGCAGTGGCCCAACGACAACACGGTCCACTGGACCGGCGAAGTCCAGGACATGTGGTTCTACCTCTCCCCGAACATGTCCAATTCCACCCTGTACGAGGACACCGACGGCAACAAGGAGCTCAATCCGACCATCGACAAGCTCTCCCCCACCAATCCCTTCCAGGCAAAGGCGCTCTGGAGGGCCGGAGCCAAGCTGCAGTCGACTTCCGCAGCCAGCCGGAAAATCTACACCCTTTTGGACAGCTCCTCCGCGCTGACCGCCTCCACCAACGCCTTCAGCACCGCCAATGTGACGACGCTCAAGCCGACGGGGATGATGAACATCGCCAGCCTGACCGACACGGCCGCCGGCACCCTGATCAACTATCTGCGGGGGGTCGACAATGTCGTGTACCGCCCCCGGGTGGTGACCTTCGTCGACCCGTTCTCCAGCGCCAAGACGACGGACGTCTGGAAGCTCGGGGACGTCATCAACTCGACGCCCCAGATCCAGTCCGCAATCGCCATCAACAGCTTCAACAGCGCCTACAGCGACACCAGTTACAGCAAGTTCACCGGGAGCACCCAGTACAAGGCGCGCAACATCGTCTACACCGGCTCCAACGACGGCATGCTGCACGGGTTTCGCCTGGGCCTCGTCAGCAGCATCACCGATGCCGCGAACCCCGGGCGCATCGCCAAGATCACCGGCCAGAACTCGGACGGCTCCGACCTCGGTACGGAAGAGTGGGCCTTTATCCCGAAGAACGCTCTCCCCTACATCCAGAACCAGGCCGGTACCGCCTACTGCCATCAGGACCTGGTGGACGGGGCGCCCACCATCACCGACGCTTCGATCTTCAAGGCCGACTGCACCGAGGCCAATTACTGGGACTGCACCCGGAAAACCACGCTGAACTCGGACGGGAGCGCCGACACCACCAAAACCAACTGGGGCACCGTCCTAGTCGGGAGCATGGGGCTTGGCGGGGCGAGCCGGGACATCAACGGAACCTGCAACGAGACCACGGTGCACACCGGAGTCGCCGCCCAGAACGTCGATTGCGTCTTCACGCCGGTTGCCAATAACGGCCTGTCGTCGTATTTCGCGCTGGACGTCTCCACCCCGCTCACGCCGAAACTGATGTGGGAGTTCTCCGATTATTCCATCGCCCTGGCCGCGGACAAGGGGCTCGGCTTCACGACTCCTGGCGCCGCGATCGTGCGCATGAACTCGCACGACAAGACCACCGGCAAGCCGCTCAAGACGACCAACGGCCGCTGGTTCGCCGTTTTCGCCTCCGGCCCCACCGGCGCGATCGGCACGTCGCAGTTCTCCGGCCGCTCGGACCAGAACCTGAAAATCTACATCGTGGATCTCAACGGCGGCTCGACCTTCAATAAGTGCACCGCGGCCAACCAGACCGGCTGCAACTACTGGGTGAAGGACACCGGGGTGAAGTTCGCCTACGCCAACTCGGTCAACAACACCTCCATCGACCTCGACCGCTGGAACTCCGCTCAGGACGGCAATTACTCCGACGACGTGCTGTACGTCACCTACACCAAGGCAACCCTCGACGGAAGCGGCTTTCCGACCTACTCGCGGAGCAGCGCCGGGGGGACGGACACCCCCTCGCCCTGGGACAAGGGGGGGGTCATGCGGCTGGTGACGAACCACAATCCCGATCCGTTCACCTGGTTCACCAGCAGCCTGGTCGACAACACCGGCCCGATCACCACAGCGGTCGGAATACTGCAGGACCGCAAGAATGCGAGCGTGGCGAACGCCGGGCAGACCGGGAACCTCTGGGTCTACTTCGGCGAGGGGCGTTACTACTTCCCCGGCGACGACCTGAGCCCGACCCGTAAGTTTTACGGCGTTTCCGATCCGTGCTACAATCAGTACTCCAAGTCGACCAGCACCTACACCCAGTACACCGGCGACAGTTACACCCAGTACGGGCTCGGCACGGCGCCGGCCAGCTGCCCCTCGGTAGCTCTCAGCGACTTCGTCGACCAGACCTCGTCGGTCTCGGTCACCAGCGCTAACACGCTAAACTCGGGGTACAAGGGGTGGAGCGTGTCGATGGCGCCCGCGAACACCTCCGTCAGCTCCGCGCAAACCGGGGCCGAGCGGGTGCTGAGCGACGTGAGCGCCTCCCTGAACGGGGTCGTCTACTTCACGACCTTCACCCCGAATACGGATGTCTGCGTTCCGGGGGGGACCACCTCGATGTGGGCGGTAACCTACAACACCGGAGGCGCGGCCCCGATCGCGAGCCTGGTCGGGAAGACCCCCGTGCAGACCTCCGGCGGCAACATCACCCTGGTCGACCTCAGCAAGGTGTTCAAGCTGAACCTGAACCGAAAGCTTGACGGCTCCACGACCGTCACCACAGCGGAAGGGACCACGGTGACGCTCAACTCGCTTCTGGCCGGCATGTCGTCGAAGGACCGCACCAAGAGCATCGTTCCCAATCCGGCGCGCAAGATGATTATTCATAGCCAGGAGCAGTAGGTGTATGATACTGAAAGAGAGTTGGCAACCATGACCAAGTGCAGCTTGCAGGCCGGTTTTTCACTGATCGAAATGGTCGTGGTCCTCGGGATTGCCGCTATTTTTATGGCGATAGCGACGTTTTCCTTTCACAGCTTCAACGTGAAAACCAATATCGAATCGCAGGTAAAGCAGATGGCGATCGACTTGAACCAGATGCGGATGCGCGCCATAACGGCCAAGAAGATTCAAGGCGTCAAACTGACTGAGTTCTCTTATACCTTCTACGATTACTCCAGCGTGTACGACAACAACACCACCAAACCCCTGCCCGGCGGCGCCCATACGGTCAGGACCTCGCAGCTCTCGGCGCTGCCGAGCACCAAGTTCGCCAACTCGGTGTTCCAGATCGACGCGCAGGGGATGCTGCTCGGCTCCAACTCGCAGACCATCTACCTTCTGGGGGGCTACAATGTTGGCTCGGTGAACTGCGTGCTATTAACGGCGACCCGAGCGCTGACCGGGAAACAGAATGCTTCTGGAGGGTGCGATGCGCAATGATGCCGGGTTCACCCTGATCGAATTCATGATGGCGACGCTCATACTGATGGTTGGCCTGCTCGGCATGCTGAGCGGGATCATCATCGCCGCCCAGAGAAACCAGGAGACCGTGCTGCGCAACGAGGCGATGGCGCTTGCCGACGACCAGATGATGATCCAGCGTGCCAAGACCTACGCCAATATCGCTTCCGTGCCGAAGGCCGCCACGCCACGCACGGTCCGCGGGGTGCAGAAGAGCTACTCCTCCGTGGTGACCGTGACTGCGCCGACGGCCAACACGGCTCAGATCAACGTCACCGTGACCTGGCAGGTCAAGGGCGTCCCGAAGAGCCACATGATTTCTTCGGCAGTGTCGAATCTGGTACAACAAAACTAGCTGGAAACCGCAAGCGCGGACACCCCGCGCGGCGCGTCTTCAAAAAAGGTTGTCTTTGTGACGGGAATTCTAAGAAAGTGCAATCGCGGCTTCACCATGATCGAAATGCTGGTCGCCATGGGTTTATTCTCCCTGGCCCTTATCATCGCCAGCCAGGCCTTCACCAAAATCATCAGCAGCTCCAGCAAATATGCCAAGATCGAGGAGACCAACATTGCCGGGGTCGTCGGTCTGGAGATCATGCGACACGACCTGGAGCAGATGGGCTTCGGCCTTCCCTGGGGCTGGGTCTCTCTCGACGTGACCCAGGACCCGCCGCTGGTCCCGAGCGGGCTTACCTACAGCGAGGCGACCGATGCCCAGGCGGCTACCCTCAATGACGCGCCCAACGGCGTGCCGCGTGCCTTTGTCGGCCTGTCCGCGAGCGGCGACTGTTCCGCGGCGTTTTTCAGCCTGAAAGGGACGACTGCCGGGCGCTCCTTGGCGGGCCCCGCCAACCCGGCCGGCTCCAGGGCTTCGCAGTACTGGAGCTACATTTCCTACCAAAACTACTCGGCCAACCCGAGGCAGTCGCGGGCGGTGAAATTCGCCTCGAACAACCCTTCGTTCAACGACAACGTGCTGATCATCAATTCCAGCCCCAGCACCCCGGCCCTGGACCGGATGCTGGTCGTCAAGCCGGGTAACAACAATGCGACCGCCCCCTCTCCGCCGACTTTCTACACCAGCTTCAAGGCGGACGGCAGCACGGACACGAACTTCCTTCCTGCCAACGGGAACTCGACCTACCTCGTCTACGACCTTTTGGGTAACGGCGATAAAACCCTGGGCGGCACGGCGAACCCTGCCGGTACGACCATCGACGTCCCGCGCATGCCGTTTAACCGCGCCGATTATTTCCTCAAAAAGTCAGGCGTCCCGGCGTATTGCGACGTCAGCACCGGGACCCTCTTCAAGGCGGTCGTCAACCAGGGTTCCACCGGCGGCGACTACGACGCCATCCCGCTGCTTGACTGCGTCGCTGACATGGAGGTGGTGCTCGGCTGGGACACCTCGACCACCAACCCGCCCGACGGCAGCGTCGGCGATTACTCGTCGCTTCCCACAACCGCCGGGGGTGCCGTCAACGCGACGGGGAGCGCTGCCGGCAATGTTCAGGCCTGGCTCGCGGACCCACAGGGGCTGAGGGAGCACCTCAAGGTTGTCAAGGTGTACATCCTGGCGCAGGAAGGGCGCAAGGACACCGGCTACACCTATCCCACCGCCAGCATCGAAGTCGGCGACCAGGTGGCCGACGGCGGCCTGTCGCCGAAAAAACTCTACACCCTGACTGCGGCACAAAGGCAGTACCGCTGGAAGCTGTACCGGATCATCGTGCGCCCCAAAAACCTTTACAGCAACTCGTGATGAGGACTTATGCACCCTTGGAAAAATAAAGACGGCTTCGCCCTCGTCACGGCTCTGATGTTCACACTGCTGTCGCTCATGCTGACCTTGACGCTGCTGTACATGGTCACTGCCAGTGTCCAGACCTCCAGCTCCCTGAAGAAGTACCATACCGCGACCGAGGCGGCTCATGGCGGCGTCGAGATACTCATCAAGGACATCATCAACAACAACATAATGAATGCGTCCACCATGGACCTGGCGACCTTCACCACGACCATGAACGCTTACAGCGGTTTTGACGTCAACGCGAAATGTTTGCGCCAGAAGTTGACCCTGCCGACCAGCCAATGGAGCGCCGACTGTGCCGACAAGTCGCTCGGCGCCACCGAGGCGAACCACGACCTGAAATTCGTACTGAACTCGGATGCCGGAACCCCCGGCTTCAATGTCTACGCGAAGATCGTGGACACCATGGGGTACACCTACACCGACTACACGCCGGGCGGCCAGGTGGTCACCACGACGACGGCGGGAAATACCGACCTGAGCCAGGTGCAGCTGGAAGGGGGCGGCGTCACCAGCCCGGCTGCCAGCACCAATCCGTCCCAGCCGCACATGTACCGTATCGAAGTCCAGGCCAGCAAGCCGAACTCCACCGAGACCTCCAAGGTTTCCGTGCAGTACGCTTATTGACCAGCTTCCCGCCCCGTTTTGGGGGTATTTTGACCAGTTGCCAAGCCCAACGAACAGGAGATCTCCAGAATATGGACGCTCAGCAAGAAAATGAACTGACCGATATCGCGCTTTGCTACCAGGCGCTGGGGGTGCCGCTGGATGCCTCCCCGGTTCAGATCGATCGGATGTACCAGGCTCTAAGCGAGGAAAACAAGAAGAAACTCGCCTCGACGGATCCCGCCGAGCGGGCTGATGCCAAGCAGAGCCAGGATCTGGTTAACGAGATGTACGACAAGATCCGGGGATCCATCACCTACCATGCCATGGAAAAGGATTACCTGAAAAAAAGCGCCGACCAGGCCGAAGCCAAGGTGAAACGGCCGGTGCACCAGGCCGTCGTGGAGAAGAGCCTCATCATAAACTGCCCGCGCTGCAACGGCTCCATCCGCAAAGGGCTCAAGGTTTGCCCGATCTGCAGGACTCCGATTTACACCACCATGCAGAAGATAATGCGGGCATGTTTCACTCCGAAGAAACTCATCATCTACCTGGTGGTCCTGTCGGTTGCCGCTTTGGCAGCCATTGCGGTGCTGCATCCGGAACTTTACTCCTCCAAAAAACCCGAGGGTGATATCCTGCAACAAATCTCCAAGTAGGCCGGCGTGCGCTCTCAGGTACTCCAGGTCCGAAGGCTGCCGCTTGCACCCGGAAAGAGACTTAGCTTCAATCCCCGCTGCTGACCGCTCCTTTTTTACTATCCCCAGGTAGGTACCTTTTCCCCTTTTTGCCAGGCAGACCCTCCCCGGAAGGGGAGGGGAGTCTCCCCGGTTTGTTCTTATCAACCGCGAACCCGTCGGGTAGAGACGCATTGCATGCGTCTCAGCGCTGCCGCGCTCTTGTTGATCCAAAGCGTGATCGGGTGAAGGAGACGCATGCAATGCGTCTCTACAAGGTCGGGCTTCGAAAGTACCCTCTCCCCAACTGCACCCATCCCCAGCACCTTCATCGCAGTGGGAGCCGGGGCAGGGCGGCCCATCCTCCTTTTCTGCCGCCACCCTGATTTAAGAGTCCCGGCGTGCTTTATCTTTTACCATTGAGTGCTAAGATTGGAACGTTATAATGTTTCCGCGAGCCCGCCGGCCTGCCTCGACGTCAAAAGGGCGCTGTCGTATAGGTTATCTTGAAGGAGAGTCTCTATGCGGGAGCGTGGCTATTCACTGGTTGAGATTGTCGTGGTGATCGGAGTGCTCTCTATCCTGATCGTCATCGCGACCCCTCTATTTGGAAACATGATGAGGCGCGCCCGGATCGAGGACCAGACCAGGACCATCTACACTGAACTGCAGCGGGCACAGGCAAATGCTCTCTACCAGAGAAGGACCACCCGGGTGAGACTCTATCGGGATCATTTCGAGATCTATTCATCCCAGTTGGACAATCAGAAAGGCGTGGCACCGATTCAGACCAGGGCCCTTTCCTACCCGATTACCTGCAATGGGACAGGCGACGGCTCTGCCGGCTACCCGCTCGATTTCGACCAGAAGGGGCTTGCCAGCCGCTGCTCCATCTGCCTGGACGGTGGAGATGGCTCGGGATCGGTGGACAGCGTTGTCATCTCGGCGATCAGGATCAGCATCGGCAAAAAGGGGAAGGTTCAGGATGCCTGCACATCGGACAACATTACCAAAAGATAGCGGCTTTATCCTCGTAGAGATGATGATGGCGATGCTGGTCATGACGGTCGGCCTGCTTGGTCTTTTGCAGTCGATAAACGTGGCCTATGAGCATAACCTCCGTAACAAGCTGCGCGAAGAGGCGCTACTTGTCGGTGAGGAGCAGATGAACGTCCTGAGAAGAAGCTCCCTGCCCGGCGGCACTCTCTATCAAAATGTAACGACTGTCGTCAGGGGGATTTCAGGTATTGACAAAAAGTTTACCGTGACCAGGGAATGCCAGCCCATGAGTTCAACTCAAAGGCTCAAGGTGTCGGTGGTCTGGAGTTTTAAGAATGTCAGTACGACCCACGCGATCTACACGCTGAAAAAAATCTGAGGCGGCTTAGGCATGGTACGGCACCAGGAAGGCTACACACTGACGGAACTGGTCGTGGTGATACTAATATTCTCCGTCGTGATGACGGTGATATCGGTCTCATTCAACAGGATAGCCGTAAGCTCCGGCCAGATCGTGAAAGCGGCGGAAACCGACGTCGGGGGGCTGATCGGGCTGGAACTGCTGCGCAGCGACCTGGAGCTTGCCGGTTTCGGGCTTCCCTGGTCGCTTCCCGCGGGTGCCAGCTACACGGAGGCGGACGGTGGAGTCGAGGTCGTCGGCTGTTCCGACGGCTGCCCGGGCGCCAGTGCCTCCCTTTTTAACGATGCCCCGAGCGGAGCGCCGCGGGGGGTCGTGCTCGGGAACAACGTGGGATACAACAAATCCGACTACCTGGTTCTCAAGGGGACGGCCCTCGGGATGAGTGCCACCTCCCGGAGCTGGAGCTACCTGAACTACAGCTCCACCGGGGTCATCATCAAGCCGAGTAAATCCGAAGTCGAGCTGGTGCCGGGGGGCGGTGACCGGGTGATCGTCGTTAAAACCGGCGTAAGCGGCGGGGCCGCTACCCGGGAGTTGGTGACCGAGGCAGGGAGCGCCTTTTCTCTGCGCTTCAACCTGCCGCTTCCCCCGGCGTTCCAGCCCGGGAGCCGGTCGGATAGTTACCAGGTCTTTGGCGTGGCTCCCGCGGATCAGGATAACCCCCTCGAACCGCTTGCCTTTCCCTTCAACAGAGCCGACTACTACCTAAGCCGGCCGGTCGGCATCTCGACGGCCTGCGCCCCCGGTACCGGCGTGCTCTACAAGACGACCCTGAACCAGAACGGCTCGCTCACCAAGTACCCGCTCCTTGACTGTGTCGTCGACCTGCAGGTGATCTTCTTCCTCGATAGAAACGGGGACGGAGAGGTGGATGACCACCGTCCCGCGCTGGCCACGGACCCGAGCCCCACACAGCAGGAACTGCAGGAGCAGGTGAAGGAAATCAGGCTCTACATCCTGGCACAGCAGGGGAAAAAAGACCCCGGCTACCTTTATCCGGTGGGCGACCCGAATAAAACGATCGTCGTCGGGGACGCCGCCCTGGACCACGCTCTGGGAGAGACCTTCGGCAGCGTCTGGACCCAGTCGGCGCTGGCGCAAACCCTGGGAAGCGACTGGCGCAACTACCACTGGAAAATCTATACTATCGTGGTGCAGCCCAAAAACCTGTAGCTTAAGAGAGGTTCGAGATGCGCATCCTGTCCGGTGAAGCCGGCGCCGCTCTGGTCACGGCGCTCATGTTGACCATGCTGTCGCTGGTCGTCGCGCTGACCCTCCTCTACACGGTGACGGCAGGGACCCGGATCTCCGCAAGCCAGAGGCGCTACCGGAGCGCTCTTTCTGCCGCGCACGGCGGCGTGCAGCTGGTGACCCAGGAGATCATCCCGCGCCTTTTGCAGCTTAACCCGCAAACCCAGACGAGCCTGCAGGACGACTTCTCCCTGATCGGCCTCAGGCTTCCGGGCTACAGCTGCCTGCAGCAAAAGCTGAGCTCCCCGACGGGATTCTGGAACGGCTGCTCCGCGGCGCAGGCCAATGCGGACCCGGCCGACGCACCGGACCTGACCTTCACCCTGGGGAGCACCCAGGCCTCGGACCCGGGTTACCAGGTGGCGGTAAAAATCGTCGATACGGTCCCGGGCAATAGTGACAGTTCCGGGGGGAACGACCTGCTGGAGTCGGGCAGCTCGGTGAGCGGCAAAGAGGAGATCATTCGCCCTCAGCACGTGCCGGGCCTCTACAGCATCTCCGTACAGGGGGCAGGGGAGGTCTCCCGGGAAAAGGCGCGCCTCTCCTTGCTCTACGCGTACTGAGGGGGAGCCATGGGGAGCGCCGACGCTGCCAGCTTTCCGGGGGCTCTTTTAATCTTTCCGCGCTAAGCTCGCACTTGGGAGGCTGCCGGCGCCGCGCCCGCGCTCCGGACGCCTCCCGCCGCTCGCCGCGCCCTCCCAGCCCGACGCGGGGCGGGTTTCGCGCCGCTCGGCGCACCTATGAATTATGATAATACGACATAATTATATATAATTTAAACTAATTGCTTGACTTATCTTTGATTTCCTGCAAATGTGCCCCAAAATCCTTCGGGTCCAGGTGAGCGGCATGCCCATGATGATCATGAATACAGTCAAGAAGTTGCGGGAAGAGCGTCTGATGAGTAAGGCCGAGTTGGCGCGTCTGGCCGGTGTATCTCCCATCACCATCGACCGGATCGAGCGCGGTGAGGACTGCAGGATGGAGACCAAGCGCAAGATCCTGCTTGCCCTGGGGTTTTCCCTTTCCGAAAAGATGAAGGTTTTCCAGGATTAACGGCACAATAGGAACCGCGCGATGCTTTTCGTCAAGAACAAGGACATAGTCGGTGTGGACATCGGGGCAAGCGCCGTGAAGCTGGTGCAGCTGCGCGAGCTCAAGGGCGGCTACCAGCTGCAGAACGTCGGCATCCTGCCGCTTCCTGCCGAAGCGATCGTCGACAACACCCTGATGGACAGCCCCTCCATCGTCGAGACCGTGAAGCAGCTTTTGGCAAGCCTCCAGATCAAGGCGAAGGACGCCGCCTGCTCCATCTCCGGCAACGCGGTCATTATCCGGAAGATCTCGCTCCCGGTCATGCCGGCCGAGGAACTGGAAGACCAGATACACTGGGAAGCCGAGCAGTACATCCCCTTTGACATCAACGACGTTAATGTCGACTTCCAGATTCTCGACACCGACGAGCAGGACCTCTCCAAGATGAACGTCCTTTTGGTGGCGAGCAAGAAGGACATCATCAACGACTACCTGGCGGTCTTCGCCGAGGCCGGGCTCAAACTGGTCGTGGTCGATGTCGACTCCTTCGCGGTGCAAAACGCCTACGAGGTGAACTACGGCGCCGGCGAGGAGGTTGTTGCCCTGGTGAACCTCGGCGCCAGCATCATGAACCTGAACATCGTGAAGGGCGGGGTTTCCCTCTTCACCCGCGACGTGCAGATGGGGGGAAGCCTCTACACCGAGGAGATTCAGAAGCAGTTCGGGCTCAACTCGGAGCAGGCCGAGCTGAAGAAGCTGACCGCGGGCAATTCCCAGGACCCGCGACTCCTCGAGATCCTGGGGCGGGTGAACGACACCATCTCGCTGGAGATGCGCCGCTCGCTCGATTTCTACAACTCGACCGCCGGTGAGGAGCGTATCTCCAAGGTGTACCTGGCCGGAGGTGCCGCCCAGACCGCCCACCTGGTGGAGGCCGTACAGCAAAAGCTGGCGCTGCCGGTCGAGATACTGAACCCCTTCCTGAGAATTGCGGTGAGCGAGAAGGAGTTCGACACAGGCTACCTCCAGGAAATCGGCCCCCAGATGGCGGTTGCCGTAGGGCTTGCGACAAGGAGGCTCGGGGATAAATGATACGGATAAATCTACTACCCCTCAGGGCGTCCCGGAAGAAGGAAACGGTCCGGCAGCAGGTTTCCATTCTGATCCTGTCGGCCGGCGGCGTCCTTTTGGTCGGGGCCTTCCTTTACTTCCTGCTGCTGGGCAAGATCAGCACGGCGACGGAGCAGATCGCGAACTCCGAGAACGAGATCAAGGAACTCAAGGCGAAGATCGGGGCGATCGACAACATCAAGAAGCTCCAAAGCGACGTGAAAAAGAAGCTCGACGTGTTGAGCCAGTTGCGCCGGGAGAAGAGCGGGCCCGCCAGCCGGTTCGCGGCGCTCTCCGACGCGGTCCCGCAGAAGCTCTGGCTCACCAAGTACGCGGAGGGGGGGGGGAGCGTGAGCGTTTCCGGCTTCGCACTCTCCGAGGATCTGATCGCCCTGTTCATGAGAAACCTGCAGACCTCGGGCGCCTTCACCAACGTGGAGTTGCAGGTCTCCGAGCAGAGCAAAGTCGGAGATGAGATGGCCAAGCGCTTCGACATCATTTTCCAGCTGAAAAAACCGTAGGGGAGCCGTCCCGGGAAGTTGCTTCGGGCCGGACCCGGGTTTCACAAACCAATCGTCTTGCTTTTGCAGAGGCATTTCCATGGATCCACAGATAGAAAAGATACTGAAGCTTCCGACCCGGCAGAAATTCGCCCTGCTGGCTTTGGTGCTCGTGCTGGAGGGGGCCGCCCTTTTCTACGGGCTGTACCAGCCGCGCATGAACGCGTACGCCGCCCTGCAGACGCAGCTCGACGACCTGCAGCGTCAAATCCAGGAAAACAGGCGCATCGCCAACAACCTTCCCCGCTACAAAAGCGAATACGAGCAGTTGAAGAAAGACCTCGACTCCGCCTTGACCGAGTTGCCGAACCAGAAGGAGATACCCGCCCTTTTAACCAGCATCTCCAGCGTCGGCAAGGGGGCTGGGCTCGACTTTCTGCTCTTCAGGCCAAAGCCGGAGGTCCCCAAGGACTTTTATGCGGAAGTGCCGGTGGACATAGCGGTCTCCGGGACCTTCTACAACGTCGCCGGCTTCTTCTCGGAAGTGGCCAAACTGCCCCGCATCGTGAACATCAACAATGTCAATATCGTCAACATCAGCAATACCGGCGGCCGCACGACGCTGACGGTCAACTGCCTGGCCACGACCTTCCGTTTCCTCGACAAGAAAGAGACCAAGGATGAGAAAAAACCGTAATAGTTCACTGCTTGCCGCGGCCCTGCTGCTGGCGCTCGCGCTGGCGCTGCCGGGCTGCTCCAAGACCGAGGACAAGTCCCAGACCCCGGCGCCCAACCAGGCGGCTCCGGCAAAGTCTGGCGCCGTCCCGAACGCCAAGGTGCAAAAGCAGATCTCCAGCGCTTCGGCACCCCCCGTATCACTCGATTTCCATAACCGGACCGACCCGTTCAAGCCGTACGCCCCGGTCGTGGCCGCCCCGCAGGTGCCAGCGCCCAAGGGCGAATCGGTGGCTTCCCGGGTGGCGTCCGATCAACTGCCGATCCAGTCCTTCGAGGTGAGCCGCTTCAAGGTCTCCGGGATCGTCGCGGGGCTTAAGGAGAACCGGGCCCTGATCGTGGACCCCAACGGCAAGGGGTACGTGGTCCAGCAGGGGATGCAGATCGGGAACAGCAACGGGCGTATCACCAGGATCACCCCGTCCGGGATCGAAGTCGTCGAGAGCTTCAAGGATGAACAGGGCAAGTCGAGAAAAAGAACCATCGTGCTTACGCTGGCCAAGAAAAGGTAAGGAGCATTTCAGATGAGAATGTACCGGAGCAGAATTTTATGTCATGCCATGACACTCATCGTATTGTTGATATTCTCTGCCGGCTGCGTCAAGCGGATGTCGGCTGCCAACCAGTCCGGGCAGACTGAGGCCTCCGGCTTTGCCACCCTGCGCTCGGTGGCGGTTTCGGCCGATGCTTCCCGCATCGAGCTGGCGAGCGACAAGCCCTTTACCTATACCTCCTATAAGGCCGGCGAGCCTGCGAAGATCATCGTCGACATCTCCCAGACTGAGCCCGGAAGCGTCGCCACCCCGATGAAGGTGAACCGGGGCAACATCCGGCGCATCGACCTGGTGCGCCAGCCGGTGGGCGGCGGCGTGCTTACCCGGGTGGAAATCACCCTGGAAAAGGACGTCGATTTCTCGGTAGCGACCGACCCCGCCGACAAGACGCACCTCTTGATCTCCCTGGTGGCGCCGGAGGCCGCTGGCAAGCCCCTGGCGCGCGAAGCCAAGGAGGCCCCGATTGCCGAGGTGCAGATCGAGGAGGGGAACATTACCCCCGAAGCCCCGGCTGCCGCACGACCGGAGTCCGCACCGGCTCAGCCCGTTGCCGAGACGAAGCTGGTAGAGCCGACCGCCGAACGTCAGGTGACGCAGCCTGCCGAAGCGAAGATCGAACCGACCGTGCCCGCACTGCGTCCGGTGCCCGCGGCGTCCGTTGCCGCAGTGGCCGCCGCCCTGGTGCCGGCTGCCGCCGACCCCGCAGGCCAGGCCCCGGCGCCACAGAGCCCCCCGCGCCGCCTGACCGCGGTAAGCGCCGCGCCGGACGGGGTGGACCTCGCCATCGAAGGCGGCGTGCTGACCTTCAATTCCTTCAAACTCACCAAGCCCGACCGGATCGTCCTGGACCTCTTCGGCATGAAAAGCGCGGTTGGCCAGAACGTGGTGCCGATCGGGGCGCTGGGAATCGCCAATGCGCGGGTCGGCTCCACCCCCGACAAGGTGCGTATCGTGCTCGACGCCCTGCAGGAAACCCTCCCCCCCTTCGAGGTGGTGAAGAGCGACCTCGGTTTGAAAATCCGTCTCAAGCCGCTGGCGGAAAGCCGGCCTGCGCTGGCCGCTGCACGCGTCGAGGCGCCGCAGGCACCTGCTGAGGCTCCGGCGGCACCCGTTGCGGCTCCGGAAGAACGCGCGACGGCACCCGTTGCTGCGGCTGCGGCATCGCGTGTTGCTACAGCGGCCCCCCGCGTCACGGCACCCGTTGCCGCGGCGGCCCCGTCGCTCCCTCCGGTCCCGGCCCCCTCGGCGGTAGCCGTCGAAGTCCCTCCCGCTCCCCGTGCGAAGGGGTCGCTGGAGGCCTTGGACTTTAAGATCGTGGAAGGGGTTTCCCGGATCACCATGAAGCTTTACGGCAGCTGCGAGCCCGGGAATCCGGTGCGCGGGGTCCAGGGGCTGTCCCTCACCATTGCGAGTTGCCAGGTTCCCAAAAGGCTGCAGCGCGCGCTCGACACCTCCCGCTTCGGCTCGCCGGTACTTTCGGTCACCCCGTACCAGGTGAAGGTGAAGGGTGTCAGCCAGGCCAAATTACTGGTGCGCCT
>Ga0209123_1001690_pt1 | contig 20857 bp, 20 predicted proteins | sample BarGraIncu00431A_FD_184500 | JGI IMG/M metagenome (GOLD analysis project Ga0209123, IMG submission 184500) | Arctic peat soil microbial communities from Barrow, Alaska, USA - Barrow Graham LP Incubations 004-31A (SPAdes) (version 2) | ecosystem: Environmental > Terrestrial > Soil > Wetlands >... | reverse complement strand
CTGTATGTCCGCTGGATTTCTGGCTTTCGGATGATATTTTGCAAAACATTGCTGCAGAAAATAATCTCCCCGAAACGGCCTTCATCAAAAAGAAAGATGAGGTTTTCGAAATCAGGTGGTTTACCCCTCTTGCCGAAGTCGAATTATGTGGTCATGCCACGCTTGCTGCAGCACATGTGCTTTTTAATCACCTTAAATTCAAAGGTAATCACCTGATATTCGAATCTGTTTACAGCGGAAAGCTTGAAGTATATAAAAAAGGGGAATATCTGACACTTGATTTCCCGGTTGACCATCTTGAACCCGCGCTGCCGCCCGATCATTTGTTTCATTCGATGGGAAGCAAACCGCTCGAAATCTGGAAAGGGAGATCTGATTATCTGCTTTTTTATCCTTCGCAGGAAGATATTGAGGAAATCAAACCAGACTTCGGAATGCTAAAAAAAATAGTGGCAAGGGGAATCATCGTTACCGCGCCAGGTTACGATTGCGATTTTGTTTCACGGTTTTTTGCACCCTATTTAGGAATTAATGAAGACCCCGTCACAGGCTCGGCACATACTTCGCTCGTCCCTTTTTGGGCCCACAGGCTTAACCAGCTTGAATTTGAAGCACGTCAACTCTCAGCCAGAGGAGGTTTTCTGAAATGTAAACTAATGGGAGAAAGGGTTTTAATTTCAGGGAATGCATGCACTTATATGATTGGCTCGATCACATTAACTTAGATTATCACTACTATTATTCAGCACATAATTCATTTTACCATGAAAATTAACGCTTTTAAAACGTTTGCCCTTTCTTTTCTGCTTTTGTTGTCATTTGTAGGAATGTCGCAGGTTGTTCTGCCTCCATTTTTTAATTGTAACATGGTTCTTCAACAGGGCATTGAGATTCCTGTTTGGGGATGGGCTTCCCCGGGCGAAAAAGTAACCGTTACTTTCGAAAAGAATACAGTTAGCGTACGCGCCGGCAAAAACGGGAAATGGCGTGTTAATCTGCCGAAAATGGATTATGGCGGTCCTTATAAAATGACAGTTAAAGGAAAAAACTTCCGAACCATCGAGAATATCATGATAGGTGAAGTCTGGGTCTGTTCGGGTCAGTCGAATATGGAGTTTAAAGTAAAGTCGGCAAAGAATGCTGAAGCAGAGATTGCTGCCGCCAACTATCCTGATATACGTTCTTTCACCGTTACGAAAAGGGTATCCAAGGAACCCCAGGATAAGCTGGAGGAAGGTGAATGGTGGATATGCTCGCCAGGTACAGTTTCAGATTTCTCCGCAGTGGGTTATTTCTTTGCAAGGAATCTTTACGAACATTTAAAAGTTCCGATCGGCCTGATTCACACTTCGTGGGGCGGCACCGTTGCCGAAACATGGATGAGTCCGGAAGCTATTGCGCAGGATCCCGACTTTTCGGAGATGCTCACAAAACTTAAAAGCGTAGATATGAATGCCGCCAAAGTCGGACCGAATGCCTACCCGACGTTGCTTTACAATGGAATGCTGAATCCGATTATCCCTTACGGAATCAGGGGAGCCATCTGGTACCAGGGCGAATCAAACGCTTCGCGCGCACAGCAATACAAAAGGGTTTTCCCGAATATGATCAAGGACTGGCGGATCAAATGGAACCAGGGAAATTTCCCGTTCTTATTTGTTCAGTTAGCGAATTTCAAAAAGCCGGTTACAGAACCTTCAGAAAGTGAGTGGGCAGAATTACGCGAAGCACAGACTCAAACGCTTCAACTCGAAAATACTGGTATGGCTAACATTATAGATGTGGGAGATGCAGATAATATCCACCCAACAGATAAGCAAACGGTCGGCTACCGGTTGTCGCTCGCTGCACGTAAAGTGGCTTACGACGAAACGCTTGTTTATACAGGCCCCTCTTATAAGGAGATGAAGATTGATAAAAACAAGATCTTTATCACGTTCGACCAGGTTGGCAAAGGACTTAAGGTGAATGATAAATATGGCTATATCAATGGTTTTACAATTGCCACGAAAGACGGCGATTTCAAATGGGCCAAAGCAACCATTGTAAATGAGAATACGGTGATGGTGACGAGTGAAGCAGTTGAAAATCCGGCTGCTGTAAGATATGGCTGGGCCGACAATCCTGATGACCTGAACCTTTATAACGTAGAAGGCTTACCTGCGAATCCTTTCAGAACCGATTCCAGACCGGGGATAACGAAATAAAAAAGAAAAAGTCACCATTTAGAAAGACGGTCAGCGATGATCGTCTTTTTTTATGAATCTCAGGTAAACACACTCTTACTTCATGAATGAAGATGCCTGGTTTATGAATAAAGATGGTTACTTTATGAATGATGACCATTACTTGATAAATAAAGATGGTTACTTTATGAATGAAGATCATTACTTGATAAATAAAGATGGTTACTTTATAAATGAAGATCATTACTTGATAAATAAAGATGGTTACTTTATAAATGAAGATGTCTGGTTTATGAGGATGAAGGATGCATAAAAAAAACTGCAGTTATCATCCCGACAACTGCAGTCCAATAAACATGAACACAAATACTAACAAATCGCATATGTTGTAAATAGCTACTATTTAATACTTTAATTTAGTGAATTTCAATTTTGATATTTGCTTGTATTGGGGGCTTGTGGCACCATACAATGATTTCACATAGGCCTTTACGCCGGATGCAACATCACACAAACCTGTATTATCCTGAAAAAGAACCTTATTACGGGCAATGCGGGCGTTACTCAAAGGCGCCTCAACACTCTTAACAACTGAATTTTTCGATTGTAAGTCATTGTACAAAACCTGTAAGGTAGCAACCTTTAAATCCGCTTCATTTGGATCGTATAAATCAATACTGGCCAATAGTTTGATTAATTTGTCGAAATTATCCAACTGATCGTCAAAACCCATTTGCGATGATGATATTTCATTGACTTCCTTTCCCTCAGCTAAAAGGGCCTTCTTTTGTTCTTCGGTTTTTTTCGGCGTGGCCCGTGTTCCATGAATTTTGCGACCCAATGTTTTTGCGCTGTCTACAACCTGTTTGGTTGCATCGGTTGCCTGTAGCGCGTTTATCAGGCGTGTCACCAATTTACCCAAAGGCTCGAATGCAGATTCACGTGCGGCAACAGCATTTGTGTGAGGAGGAAGCGCCAGGTTAACAGCTGCGAGCGCATCTTTGGAATAGGTAGCAACCTCTAGCAACGAATTGGTTTTGATTGTTTCCTTGGTCGGATTGAAATCAACTCCATAACCCATGACATAAGCGAGTAGTTGATCAAAGTTTGCAACATTAACCGGAATGCCCGACTCATTTTTACTTGCCATAATGAAGAATTTTTAGGATTAAATAATAGGATTTAAGTCTTGAATTATTTTACAATCGGATTTCTTCATTAATATACGTAAACAGAAATATAAAGGGTTCGTTTTTAACAAAAATAATTATCACAAATTCTTTATTATTAAGCGTTCATAAGCAAAAGTATCACTATAATATATACAATATTTGTTTAGTCGTTATGTAATATAGGTATAAGAACTGCAAATATTATTCCACATGGTCTTTTAACGTATTTTCTATCCTGAAAAAAATTATTCCCGGCAATGATTGTTTCGATAATATTCTCATCTGTTTCCTTTTAGACAAGAAACAGTGGACGAAATTTATCAGTAAGAGGTCTCAGGGACCGGTATTTACGATCGTTTTATGATGCCGGCAACAGGGTAAGGCCGCCTGATAAGGAAGATTTGAAACAGAAAGGGAAGAATGGAGGTGAGGGAAATGAAATCAGGACTTGACAAAATTAGATTTAGAACAATCGCCTGTTTGCAATGCGGTTAATAAATAAATGATTCAATCCGTAAAAAGGGATATCACTTATGCCTGAATATAGTGATGCTAATTATTCAGCGGATCTGCAACTATAAAGGAAGGATCCGCCATACAATATTTAACGAGGATAAAACCTGCTTTTACTCCAAAAGAAACGGCCACAATCTGCCGGTTAGCATCGCACTTTCCCAAACTTTGAATGGTTTTCCCGATAGCGGAACGCCATACTCTTCGACTGCCTGTGCATAACTGACACCTTTTCGGAACAACCAAAACAAGTGACTATCAAATAACTGACCAGGAGTAATCTTCTTGTTCATGGTCACGGCCATGTCAAACAGATCTTTCTTAACCATTGCATCAGAAATCGGAAGATTTTTATCCTTGTGCAACAAAGGTTCATGATCCTGAAGTTTATTCAGAACCCTATAGAATAGACGGTAATTTTCGAATTGAATTTTATAGGTATGCGCTTTCCCGGTTTGTTTTCGTGTAAAATTAAAGCGGACGTAATCGGGTTTTAGCATAAATTGTCCCGCTTTTAAATCGAGTGCTTCTTCAATCGTTAAACCATAGTTGTATAACAAAAATAAAATAACCCGTTGGCGATCAGACTCACACCTGACCATCAATGCACGGATGTCCTCCGGCGAAAAAAAATCTTCCATAAAAATAATTTTCCTTAAACAAATCTTTGGATATAAAAAAATGGAAAAAAGCTATAAGTACGACCTAAGGGAGTAGTTACAACAGATTCAAAAACTTAATAAATGATATAAAAGTTCTGAGTATGAACTTTTCTTTCCATTATAGTGTGCAAATATATTCATTTCTTTAATTACACAATGCATTTAACGGATTTATTTAATAAATTTCATCATAATAACAATTAGCTCTTTAACACCGATTCACGTCCAATTCAGTAATATTAAGTATTGTTTTTTTACACTTCACATAAGTCTAAACATATTATTTTTCATAAGGATGGTATCAAATATGACATATCCGATTAACAAAAGGGATGAAATAAATAACTGAAAGCGGAGTTTCAGGACAATATTATCAATATTTCGGATTTATAACCAACCTTTTCGTCTAAAATAATACAAGGTAAATCCTGAGGATGCCAACATTAGAAGGATAGCAAATGGATAGCCCCATTCCCAATCAAGTTCGGGCAATATTTTAAAATTCATTCCATACATACTTGCAATCAGCGTGGGCGGCATGAAAATGACGGCAACAACGGAGAACATTTTTATCACCTTATTTTGCTCAATATCCATTAAACCAAGAAATGTATTCTGCAGAAATTCAAGCCTTTCGAAACTAAAAGCCGTATGGGTCAGCAGCGAACCGGTGTCCCTGAGCATGATTCTGATGTGATCATCTTTCTTGGCAGGAAATCTATCACTTTTGAGAATTGCCGACATCACCCGTTGTTTATCTACAATATTCTCCCTGATCAGCATGGTCGCCTCCTGTAGAAATGATATTTCAAGAATGCCGTTTTCATCAAGATCTTTCTCAATGCGCATTCTTTTGGTCATTTGGTTAATTGTACGACCAATACCCTCCAAAATATCAGCGATATAATCAATCCGGACATCGAGCTGAACCAGGAAGATATCGAATCCATCAATTTGGTCAAATGTTTGCCCCTGTAACCGTTCAAAGATGGCCTGAAAAGTTTTAATTGTTTCGTTGTGATTCGAAATCAATACTTTATCTTTTAATGTAAAAGAAACCGGCACGGCATCATAGTGGCCATCTTCCAATTTCAGGAAGTTAGAATTTGCCCTTATTGTGTCAACAGTTTCGAAATAACGCGAACTGCTCTCAATCTCTTCGGCTTTTTGCCAGCTCAATAACTGAATGCCAAAATAGTTCTCAATCAAACCTATCTCTTTCTCAGTTGGGATATCCAGATCAACCCCGATGATATCACGACCTGCAAATTCATCGATCGAATTGTTAATCTCGAGAATTCTGATTCGGTTATTCTCTTTGTATAAAAAACTAATCATCAGAAATGAGATTATTAATTTGGATCACTATAAATTAAACTATCTGATCAGTGAATACAACAAACGGATCTCTTCTGCCCACAAAGTTTCATCCGGCGTTTCGAGAATGATTGGCATCTGATCGAAATGGGAATCATTCATTAATATTTCAAAAATATCCATTCCAAGGAAACCTTGTCCGATGCTGTTATGCCGGTCTACACGTGTGGCATATTCCTTTTTAGAATCATTCAGATGAATTCCTTTCAGGTAATGCCAGCCAATTACTTCATCAAATTTGGCAAAAGTCTGATCAAAAACATCTTTCGTACGAAGGTCATAACCGGCCGTAAAGGTATGACAGGTATCAATACAAACACCAACCCGCGATTTATCTTCCACCTGGCTAATGATCTCGGCCAGTTGTTCAAAAACATATCCCATGTTGGTTCCCTGCCCGGCTGTATTTTCAATCACAGCAGTAACGCCATGCGTCTTATCCAAGGCAATGTTAATCGACCCTGCAATTCTGGACAAACACTCAGTCGGAGAGATTTTATTGAGATGACTTCCGGGGTGGAAGTTGAGCATTTTCAATCCAAGCTGCTCACAACGCATCATTTCATCATTGAAAGCTTCACGCGATTTCGCGAGTCCTTCCTCCTCGGGATGACCAAGATTGATAAGATAGCCATCATGCGGAAGTATCATTTCAGGCAGATAACCCAGATCTGCACAGTTTTTCTTAAAAGCATCGATGCTTTTCTTTGTTAAAGGAGCCGCGTTCCACTGTTTTTGGTTTTTTGTGAAGAGTGCGAAAGCTTTCGCGCCAATCTCTTTTGCATTCAGCGGAGCATTCTCAACGCCACCGCCTGCACTTACATGAGCACCTATATATTTCATTTGTAAATTATTAGAATTAAATTTATAAAAATAATATAAAGAATGAGCCCTACTCGTATAGAAGGCCTCACAAATATGCTAAATAAATACGATTTCAAAATACTGCTATTCAAAGTTTTATTTTGAAATTGAAATAAAAAGCGTCAATTTTACATGACGAAAATCAACCTTTAAAAACCCGCCAAATATGAAACAGATCCGGCTCATCTTTGTTTGCATTATTTCATTATTGACTGCATATTCTTCAATTGCTCAGGAGAATAAAGTGAAATCCGATTCCGTTAAAATAAAAACCGGGTGGAACTTTGGCGCCATTCCAGCGATCACATTCGATACCGATCAAGGCTTTCAGTATGGTGCGGCGGTCAATTTCTACAATTTCGGTGATGGCAGTACATTTCCGAAATACAAACACTCACTTTATTTCGAAATTTCGCGGTTTACGAAAGGTAGCGGCATTTACCGTTTTTATTACGATTCAGAGTCGCTCATTCCCGGAATTCAGGTCACCACCGATTTGAGTTACCTGCCCGATCAGGCTTATGATTTCTACGGGTTTAATGGTTATGAATCGGTATTGCATAAGAGTTGGGAAGATCAAAATTCACCGGATTATAAAACCCGGATGTTTTATAAGTACCAACAGAAACTCTTCCGTTTTAAAACCGACTTACAGGGAAAATTTGAAGGCTCGGAATTTGGATGGATAGCAGGATTTAACCTGCTCAACTACAACTCGGCCTCTGTTGATGTGAACAAACTGAACAAAGGGAAAAGCGAAGCCGATAAATTACCTTCCATTGCAGAGCAACCCGGACTTTACGAAAAATACATCGAATGGGGTCTTATTCCTCAAAAGGAAGCCAATGGGGGGTTTATTCCGGAATTAAAAGCAGGTATTGTTTACGACTCACGCGATTACAAAATAAATCCGATGAAAGGGATGTGGACCGAGGCCGTCATCGCAGTGGCACCGGGTTTTCTGGGCGCGGAGAGTGGTTTCTCGAAATTTTCCTTCACTCACCGCCAGTATTTTACCCTGGTAAAAGATGACCTTTCGTTTGCTTATCGCGTAAATTGGCAACAGACTTTGAGTGGACATGTCCCTTATTATTATGAGCCACAAATCATCTCTTCTGTACTAACCGGTTCATCATCAACAGGGTTGGGCGGAGCTAAAAACCTGCGTGGTGTTCGTCGGAACAGGGTTGTAGGTGACGGATATATCCTGGGAAATGTTGAATTAAGATGGAAATTCTACCGGTTGAAATTTATGAATCAGAATTTCTACATGGGGTTAAACACCTTTGTCGATTTCGGGCAGGTGACTAAAAAGATTGAACCCGTAAATCTCAATATCCCAACTTCTGTAGTCACTTCCGATTATTTCAATAAAGGAGCAGAAAAGATTCACACCAGTTACGGTGCAGGTCTGCGCCTGGTAATGAATTACAATTTTGTAATTGCGGTTGACTATGGAATCGCAACGAATTCACAGGATGGAGATTCGGGAATCTATATTGGATTAAACTATCTGTTTTAATCAAATTAATTCTAACCCTTTCGTATGAGAACAGCAATCCTTGCAGGAGCATCAGGACTAATTGGCAAAGAATTAGTTCAGAAGCTGATCAATTCAGACCAATATCGGCTGATATATCTCCTCTCCAGACGGAAGGGTGAATTTACCCACGAGAAAATTAGAGAGCTGGTAATCGACTTCGAAAAAATCGATCAATTGATATTTGATGAACCGGTCGATGATGTATTTTGTACACTTGGAACAACGATGAAGCAAGCTGGCAGCCGTGACAACTTTAAAAAAGTTGACTTTGAATATGTTGTAGCACTTGCCAATCTGGGCAAACAATCAGGAGCAACGAAATTTCTGGTCATCAGTGCAATGGGAGCCGATTCAAAATCAGCCATTTTCTATAACAAGGTAAAAGGAATGACCGAAGAAGCATTAATAAAAATCGGGTATGACCAACTCATTATATTCCGGCCTTCGTTGTTGCTTGGAAAAAGGCCTGAAGCCAGGTTTGCCGAAAGATTGTTGGGTGTTTTCATGAAAACCTTCAATTTTTTAATCCCTGATAACTACAAAGCGATCCAGGCTGAAAAAGTCGCTGACAGTATGTTGAAGATAGCAATTAATTCTACTGCGTCAGTTTTGATTGTAAAATCGGGAGAAATGCTCCGGGGGAAATCATAAATTATGAATTATGAGTTTAATATTCCTGGATATGAATTAACTCATCCGCTTTTTCTCTCCATCTCAAAGTCTTGATCCATCAGTCGTATTCCTGTTGAACAGCCACTTTCCGTTTAAACATCTTTTTATTAACGAGGAAAATTCCTGCCAAAACGATCGCTGCACCTGATATTTCAACAGTTGTAAGTTTTTCTCCGAGAACCGGGATCGCGATTAAAGCTGTGAATACGGATTGACTTAGTAAACTTACTGAAGCAATCGTCGGAGGCATGTATGCCATTGCATAATTAATTGCCAACCAACCACCTAACTGCGATATTAATCCAAGTCCTATCAGGGCTTCCCACGATTGAATGGAAAAACCTGAAAGTTGGGTACCCGTAAAAATCGAGATAAAAAATAAAACCACCGAGCTCGCCAGCATTGAGATGGTTGTAAATGTAACAGTGTCAAGATGTAGCCGCCCCTTTCGCATGATCAGCAGGTAAAATGCGTAGAATAAACTTGCGAGGATAGCCAGAAAATGGCCCAAATTGAGACGCGAATTGTAAATTTTGTCAATTCCAACGATTACAGATACTCCAAATAATGCGATTGCGGTCCCTACCCAGAAGATTTTGCCGGGTTTTTCCTTCAGAAACAAGATTGCACCAATTCCTACCCAAACAGGAGCCAGATTGGCAATAAGTGTGGATATAGCTGCTTTGGTAAGCAAAATAGAAACATTCCAAACCGCAATATCACAGGCAAATATTACGCCGCAGAGGATTGCGATCCGGATGGATTTTTTGTCAGTAGCCGACTTTTTGCGAAGAAGCCAGATGGGAAGAACACCAAGAAAACCAATGAACATCCTATAAAATGCAGAACTTAAACCTGAAACATCTGACAATTTCACAAATATTGCTGACCAAGATATGCAAAGTATGCCCAGGAATAAAATAAGGTAATGAAACCAGCTGTTTCGGGTCATTGAATTTTAGTTAATAAATTATTTCACTCTAATACTTCCAGAAAGCAGGGGTAAACAATGCAAAGAAGGTGAGCAATTCCAATCGCCCAATAAACATTGCCAACGACATTACAGCTTTCGAAAAATCGTGGAGGTGTGCAAAATTAGCAACCGGACCCACTGAGCCTATGCCCGGTCCAATGCCAGCCAATGCTGTCGCAATCGAACTTGCGGCACCAGGGACATCCAAACCATCAAGTATTAAGAGAAATGTCATCACCACAAAAACAACCAGGTAAAGTAATACAAATGAGATTATTGACCGGTTACTCTCTTCCGAAACAACAATACCATTCAGTTTTACCGGGTAAACACCGTTTCGGTGGACTGTTTTATAAAGTATAGACTTAATGTTTTTAAGCACAAGCAGGTGACGCGCCATTTTTATACCGCCTGCTGTCGATCCGGTGCTTCCGCCTGCAAAAAGAAGCAGAAAAATTGCCATCCAGGCTGCAGTAGGCCATAGTAAATAATCCTCAGTAGCAAATCCTGTACAGGTTACAATTGAAACTACATAGAAAAAAGAACTCCGAAAAGCCTCTTCAACTGGTTTATCCGTTTTCAAAAGCAGGATAGCCATGATAAAAAAGCCTGCAAAAATAATGACTTTGGCATAAAACCGAAGTTCCTCATTTGACAAGGCCTTTTTGAAATTTCCCATCAGCAGATTGAAGTGAACGAGGAAATTCACACCCGCCAAAAACATAAAGATTGTAACAACATACTGAATATAGGGCGAATAACCCGCAATACTTGTGTTTTTAGGCGAAAAACCGCCTGTAGCCACTGTACCAAAAGAATGGCAAAGACTCTCGTACAGATTCATTCCACCCAACATCATCAATATCACCTGCGAGAAAGTAAGTAATAAATAGATTGCTAGCAGGCTGCGTCCAATTGTTTTTATGCGTGGATGGATTTTCTCCTGAAGAGACGATTCCAAAGAAAATATACGGTAACCGCCTACATCTAATGAAGGCAATATGATAATTACCAAGGAAATAATTCCAATTCCACCAACCCAGTGGGTTAAACTACGCCAGAACAGAATTGATTTTGGCAATGCCTCGATATCGGTAAGGATGGAAGAACCCGTCGTTGTAAATCCGGAGGTAGATTCAAAAATGGCATCAATAAAATGCGGAATACTTTCACTGAAAATATAGGGAAGGATCCCAAGCAAAATCATTATGAACCAACCAAATACGACAGAAAACAATGCTTCATGATTCTGAATTTCATCCTTGACCTTCGATTTTGCTAAAAACCGAAAGATGAGCGATGGGAATAAAGCGACTAATATAGACAAAATGAATGGCAGAAGCGGTTCATTGTAAATGAAAGCAACCGGCAAACACATCGAAAAGGCACATGCTTCGATGAAAAAAATAAAACTCAATAACTTGAGGATGATCTTGAAATTAATCTTTTTCATTCATTTAAATAGATGGTTACCGCACAAATATCGAAAACCGATTTTAAAGTAAAAAATTGCTGGTAAAAGGCAAAAACATGCAAAGTTAGTTATTGAGGTCATTAAATTTAAAAAGAAATCAATTTAATTAATGTTAAAATAATGTTGGTTATGGAATCAACATATTGGTTTGTATCCTGGTTTTATTTTCAAGCAGGATAACAAATTTTAATCGCCGGCATTTCAATGATCAAAAGATATAACAATATGGTGTCCAGTATCATCCAAATTTCTTTCTAAAAAATCGGTCGTCAGAATTAGAGCCCTGATTTTTAATTGGTTAAAATAACATTAATGATTTAGCACACAATAAAATAGTATTGTTTTAACAAATTATGCGAAAGAAATTTAAAATGTGCGGACTGATGAACAGGCATAAGTTTTAACCATCGAATAATTGATTACCTTTGCGGCTCAAAATTCATAGATGCAAAATATCAGAAACATAGCGATCATAGCGCACGTCGATCATGGAAAAACGACGTTGGTTGACAAGATGATCATGGATTCCAATATCTTCAGGGGCAATCAGAATCCGGGAGAATTGATCCTCGACAGTAATGACCAGGAACGGGAAAGAGGAATCACCATTCTTGCCAAAAACGTATCGGTCGTTTATAATGGTACAAAAATCAACATCATCGACACCCCGGGGCATGCCGATTTCGGTGGTGAAGTGGAACGCGTTCTAAACATGGCAGATGGTGTTCTTCTGCTCGTTGACGCTTTTGAAGGAACAATGCCTCAAACAAGGTTTGTACTTCAAAAAGCATTACAGCTTGGTTTGAAACCGATCGTGGTCATCAATAAAGTTGACAAACCCAATTGTCGGCCGGATGTCGTACACGAACAGGTTTTCGAATTGATGTACAGCCTTGATGCTACTGAAGATCAGCTTGACTTCCCAACTGTCTATGGTTCTGCCAAGCAAAACTGGATGAGTAACGACTGGAAAGTTCGCACCGAAAATATTACGGAGTTGTTTGATGCCATCATTGAGCACATCCCCGCACCAATAGAAAATCCAGGTACCCCGCAGATGCTGGTTACATCGCTCGACTATTCACAATACGTTGGACGTATTGCGATTGGCCGCATTCACCGCGGAGAACTAAAAGAAGGAATGAACGTTTCACTTGTTAAACGCGATGGAACGATCTCACGTACTAAAATCAAAGAGCTTCATGTATTCACCGGATTAGGCAGAGAGAAAGTAACCTCAGCAAGCAACGGTGATATTTGTGCACTTGTTGGAATCGAAGGATTCGAAATTGGTGACACCGTTTGCGATTGGGAAAATCCCGAACCACTCGAACCGATTTCTATTGACGAACCGACCATGAGTATGTTATTCACAATCAACAACTCTCCGTTTTATGGAAAAGAAGGAAAGTTTGTAACGAGCCGACATATTCACGACAGATTAAAGCGTGAACTTGAGAAAAACCTTGCATTACGTGTTGAGACAACAGATTCGGCTGACGCATGGAATGTTCATGGCCGTGGTGTTCTGCATCTTTCAGTTTTAATTGAAACGATGCGCCGCGAAGGCTACGAACTTCAGGTCGGACAACCACAGGTGTTGTTTAAAGAAGTTGCAGGTGTGAAACAAGAACCTGTTGAGTTACTGAATATCGACTTACCTGAAGAGATGAGTGGTACTGCCATCGATCTTGTCACACGTCGTAAAGGAGAAATGATTAACATGGAACACAAGGGAGACCGCGTGAATCTTGAATTTAATATCCCTTCCCGCGGAATTATCGGATTACGTACCATTATGATGACCTCTACACAGGGTGAAGCTGTAATGTCACACAGGTTCATCCGATATGAGCCTTTCAAAGGAGCCATCGAAACACGTTTAAATGGTTCGTTAGTTGCGCTTGAAACAGGAACCGCTTTTGCTTATTCTCTGAACAAACTTCAGGACAGAGGACGGTATTTTATCGATCCACAGGAAGAAATATATGAAGGTCAGGTTGTTGGAGAAAGTAGTCGTGAAGGTGACCTTGCAATGAATCTTACAAAACCGAAAAAGCTGACCAATATGCGCGCTTCAGGTTCTGACGACAAGGTCAGACTTGCACCTCCGATCAAATTCAGTCTCGAAGAAGCACTCGAATATATTCAGAAAGATGAATACGTTGAAGTAACACCAAAGTCCATCAGGCTTCGGAAAATACAGCTAAACGAAAACGATCGTAAACGATCTGCCAAAAAAATAGTTTAGTTCGTACTAATATCTATAATCTGAAAACCCTTAATTTGCAATCAATTGCAAATTAAGGGTTTTCAGTGTTTTGTATATTTGGTATTGTAGAGACAAGGCATGCCTTGTCTCTACAAATGCCTTATCTCTATCATTGGTTATTTACCCAGCAATTTCTTCAACAACCATTGTTTCGATTTATCGTTCTGTTCCGGATAAGTCCAATGACCAGTTTCCTGCATTATCAAAAGTTCTTTCGGCGCTGTTATAGAGTTATATGCCGAAAACGTTGAAGTTGGCGGGCAGACCACATCGTTAAATCCCCATGAATAAAACCCGGTGACTTTGACATTCCTGGCAAAATTCACCACATCGTAATATTTTGCGGTTTCGATTTTCTCTTTTCCGGCTTTCTGGTCGCTAAACATGTGAGGCCATCCACCTGCACGGTTTGAAAAATATCCCGTTAAATCGCAAAGTGCCGGATAAAAAGCAGCCAGGTATTTGACACGATTGTCGAGTGCCGCTGTAACAATGGACAGAGCGCCTCCTTGACTTCCGCCTGTAACTGCCAAAGTCGATCCGTCGAATTCCGGTAAAGAGTAAATAAAGTCGATCGCACGCACGCATCCGAGGTAAACCCTTTTGTAATAATACTTATCGCGGTCATCAAGGTTAAATGTTGGATATCCGTCCAACGTTGTTCTGCCTAAATCGTTATAAATACCTGCATCCATTGTAACAGGAATTCCGTGAATGCCAATTTCAAAAGTAATAACTCCGAGATCGGCTGTAGAAGGATCGCCATAATAAGGACGTACTCCTGCCCCAGGAACTCTTAGCAATGCCGGATATTTCCCCGGTTTTTTCGGAATACTCACAATTCCGTAAAGCCTCATTCCTGGTTTGTAGTTTTGAATATTTGCCTGATAAACATTCGTTAGTTCAGTGCATCTTTCTGGTAGCAGCGTAAGCCTAACATCCATTGGGACAGTTGCGAGATCTTGTTTGGCTTTGTCCCAAAATTGCATAAAGTCAGCAGGGTATTCCACTGTCGGTTTAATTAATTCAGGGTTAAATGCAGCAGTTGCCAGCCCTTCGTATTTGATCCCATCGTATTCGGCAATAACTTTACAACGCAAAAATCCGGCTTCTTTAAGGGTTCCTCCAGCAACAATCATACTACCATCTTTAAGAACAACTGAATCCTTTATTGTTGGAGTCATCATTTCTGGTCCCACTTCATACCTGATTTTCACATTCGACAACAACTCGCTATTCTTTGTAACCGTCACTTTAAATTTGACATTTTCGCCTTTAATATAAACCCAGTCAGCATGATCAGGTGCAATGGCCACCTTTACCAATTTTTCAGTCGGCTGAGCATGCAATGTCACCGACATTAGGAACACTACGAGATAAATGAGCGAAAATCGCATCAATTCTTGTTTTTTCATTTGTAGAGATTAAAATTAAACAACTTAAATTTAGTGGATACAAAATACGGAAATGATCACGCTTTGCTTCCAAAACATTGATAATAATTTCAGGCAATTCTACATCGATAATAGAACTCATTAAAACCAATACTCCGCTCCTATTTAAAATTAAGAGGGAAAGATTTCATCATTTAAACGCTGTTTGAGCTGCAGACTTCAATTGGCATTTCACCAAAAATGACAAAAACGCGCGTTTTGACCTTCGATAATAACGGTATTGCGGAGCAAATTTGCTGTGAAACTTCCCATTTTTTTACTATTTTGAGCTAAAAACAAACTTCGCAAGAAAAAAAAGTATTTTTATTTCACTGTATATCTGTTATTTAAAAATATTTTAAATATTATTGAAATATTTTAGTACTATGTGTTGCATAGTACCTTCTTTAGGATGTATATTTGTAATACATACTTCAGGGTATAAGATGGTATTATAATTTAAAAATGGTCAAAATGAAAACGCTAATAAAGAAGTTAAAATTGGGAGTCCTGCTAACGGGATTAGCGATTCTCACTTCGTGCGGTAGCGACATCAACATTACATCCGTAGCAAGTGTGAATGCCATTTATCGCACCATTCCATCTATGGCAATTAATGCCACAAAATATTCCGGAAATAAAATTTCAAAATACGTTATGAATTCTTCTGCGGCAAAAAATGTAAAAGGTTTATCCGGCAAAAAAAACGAGAAAGCAGGGCGTAACCAAATGTTTATGCCAATCTCGATTGGAAATGCCGGAGTAGCAAGCCTGGTTTCATCGAAGCCGTTAAACAACTGATGCGAATTGAAAAAACTACTTTCAAAAGACTTAAGATTTTCAAAATGAAAAAATCATGAATCTCGAAAACACAAAAGCTCAAATGAGGAAAGGGATTCTGGAGTATTGCATACTTCTGAACCTTTCCAAGAAACCATCGTACGCTTCGGATATCATTGCCGAAATGAAAACAGCGCAGATGATTGTGGTTGAAGGGACTTTATATCCCCTTCTGACCAGACTAAAAAACGACGGATATCTTGGCTATCGCTGGGAAGAGTCGTTGCAGGGGCCGCCACGTAAATACTACGAATTGACCGAGGATGGGAAATTGTTCCTTAACGAACTGAATATGGCCTGGAGTGACCTTGTCGATGCAATAAACCAGCTTAAAAATAATAACCTGTAGAAAATTCAATTACCATGAAAAAAACATTTACAATCAACATTAGCGGTACAGTTTTTCACATCGATGACGATGCCTACGAAAGACTTAATTATTACATCTTACAAATTAACAGACACTTTGGCAATGATGCCGATGCCAAGGAAATTGTTCAGGATATTGAGTCAAGAATTTCAGAGCTATTCCAGGAACGGGTTAAAGACGGTAGCGAAGTAATTACAATTGAACAGGTTGAAGAAATCATCAAGATAATGGGAATGCCGGAAGCGTTTGCTGATTCCAAAGATGAAAACGAAGAAATTGTTACAAAAATGCCTCGCTCACGCACGAAAAAACTCTATCGTGATCCCGATGACCGTGTTTTGGGAGGTGTTTGTAGCGGACTGGCAGCCTATTTCAATATCGATCCAATTATTGTCCGGCTTATCTTCGTTGCCCTTTTCTTTGGAGGAGGATCAAGTCTAATTATCTATTTGATTTTATGGATTATAGCTCCAAAAGCAGCCAATACTGCACAGCGGCTCGAGATGAAAGGTGAAGAGGTCAATATCAATAATATCTCCAAAACGATCAAGGAAGAGATTCAGGATGTAAAAGAGAATTACCAGAATTTCAGGGCTAATAAATCGTATATCCGTAGTCGTGAACGCCTTGATGATGCCGGGAATGTTGCTATGTCAGTTCTTAGGGCCATTTTGAAAATTATCGTAGTCTTCTTCGGAATTATATTGGTTTCAATTGGAATAATCGCAATCATAGCACTTTTCACATCGCTTTTCGTCTCCAGTGAATTCATCGGGATAACTCCTTTTAGCAACGAATTGCCACATTATCTTGGATTGTTTGTAAGCGATGGGACACTCACATGGTTCTGGATTGGGCTTGCACTAACACTTGGAATTCCATTGATTATGCTTGCATACCTGGGGACAAAACTTATCTTCCGGTTCGAATCGAATAATCCGGCAATCGGCTTTTCATCCCTCGGCCTTTGGGTTTTTGGAATCATCTTACTGATTTTTGCATCGGTACATGGGGTTAGTGATTTTAAAAGCGTCTCCACCAGTACAAAACAAGAACCGGTTGTCACAAAATCCGACACGCTGTACCTTAAGCTTGGAACTGACGAATTCAGCGATTACCTCGACTCAAACTTCGATTTCGACGGACTGCGGATTGCCTCCGTAAATGGAAAACAATTTCTGCTTAATGAGCCCCGGCTTGAAGTTGAAAAAAGTGAAACGAATGAATTTAGCGTCGTAATCAAATCAAAAGCAAGGGGACGGGATCTTGATGTCGCTCAAACAAATGCCCGCAATATCAACTATAAATTCACGCAACAGGATTCTCTGATTACGTTCCAGCCATGGTTTATGCTGCCTGATAAATCAGTATGGCATAAACAGGAGATCGACATTGTATTGAAAGTTCCTGAAAATAAAACGATTTACCTAAGCAATGAAATGGTAAAGATCATCCACGATATCAAAAATACATCAAACATGTGGGATGGGGATATGGTTGGGAAATATTGGAAAATGACACCCGAAGGATTGGAACTTACTCAAAGGAAACCAGCTCTCGTTGAAACTTCTAAAAAACTTAAAAAATGAACCTCTTTTACAAACTTGGGATTTTAGTTGCTATAATAGTGACAACCTTAACAGGATCAGCTCAAAGCAAATCGTATCGGATCTTTGATGAGTTTGCTAATCACGATGGCTTTACCTATATGGCTTTTTCGAAGTCAATGATCGATGCTGTCGATTTGAAATTAGACGATGAGAATAAAAAGATCACCGGCGATCTGAATGAGATTCGGATATTGGTTTTAAACCGTGAGAAAAGTAACCTTGGCGGATCATTGCCAAAAATAATTGCCGACAAATTTAATAAACTGAATTACAGAAAAGTGGAGCCAAAAGACAAGAGCGGCAATGATGACGTTGAGTTTTGGATTGAAGGTGATTCAAAAAAGGTAAGAGAGTGTCATGTTATTGTAACTGACAGTAAGGATAAACAATTCAGTTGCCTTGTCTCCTTCTATGGAAATTTCAAAGTGGAAGATTTGGATAAGCTTGAGAAATTTAGCCGCAAGCAAGCAAAGGAATAATAAATAAGGTTAACTGTCAAAGGATAAGGGATAAAGTTTGTAGGTGAAAATTTCGCGAACTTTAACCTTTATCCTTTTTCCTTTAACCTTATTCTTTCCGGGCACGAGCCATTTCTCTATCGGCATCTTTTGACTTCAGACTTTGGCGCTTGTCGTAATTGATTTTTCCGCGCGATAATGCGATCTCCATTTTTGCCAATCCATTATCATTCAGAAACAACCTTATAGGAACAATGGTTAGTCCTGACTCTTTTAATTTCCTTTCAAGTTTATTCAGCTCCCGTCTGCCTAAAAGCAGTTTGCGCTCGCGACGCACTTCGTGATTATTACAGGTGCCGAAATCGTATTCCGAAATGCTGAGATTCCGGATATATAGCTCACCCGCAATAAAATGGCAGTAAGCATCATTCATACTTACTTTGCTCAATCTGATTGATTTAATCTCGGTACCAAGTAGCACCAGACCTGCAACGTACTTCTCGATAAACTCGTAATCGAAACTTGCACGTTTATTCTTTATATTAATTTTCTGCTGAAGTATCATGTTTAAATTCTGGAAACGCAATTTACAAATTTAACAAAACCATTTATGAATCTGCAATTCTACAATTGAATTGCGCCAAAGAAAGAAGAGAAAATAAAACTAATCATTAAGTAAATGATCAGGATTGTAGTGGAAGAGAGTGTACTGAAATTTGATTGTCGTTCCGGTGGGATATTCAACATTACCGGTGTTCCGTGAAAGAAAATATAATACGAGTAGAGGAAGAATAGTCCCAGAATGTAAAACCAGGGAATCATTCCAAAGATTATCGCAACCAAAATTCCCGGTACAAAGGAATAAACAACAAGTTTAGCTGCCTGATTTAAATTTGGAGTTCCCCCAAAAGTCCTGATCATCGCGTTGATAGCGAGAATACTAATTAAAATCGATACCGAAATACTTAAAATAGAACTTAATCCAGAAACAATTACAAAATCCCTGGCAAATCCACTTCCCGCCATATGAAAATAACTTCCAATCATTGAAGCAACAGCCGTTAGTATCAATAACGGAAATAAGAAATTGACAATCAACTGAAAGAATGAACCTTCCTCCTCCTTGATTTTAATCCATTCTGTTTTGGGTGACCCAATTATTCCGATGCACCTTGAGAATAAATTTTTAATAAATAGGTTTAAATCCATTTTTTACCCTTTTAGATTTACAAAAATAAGCTAATTTGCCTAACAATTTAAATTTGCAATGGACGTAGCAAAATTCGACATGGTTACCATACTTGGACCAACTGCATCGGGAAAGACTGAAGTAGCTGTTAATTTGGCCCTTAAGATTAAAGGCGAAATTATATCAGCAGATTCGAGGCAAATTTACCGCGAAATGAATCTGGGTACAGGTAAAGATCTCGAAGAATACCAGGTAAACGGAGTCGATGTGCCTTACCATCTGATCGATATTGCAGAAGCAGGTTACCAGTACAATGTATTTGAATATCAACGCGATTTTCTTAAAGTCTATCAGTCAGTCAAGGGAAAAGGAACTTTCCCGGTGATGTGTGGCGGAAGCGGAATGTACCTTGAAGCCATTTTAAAAGGTTACCGTCTGATTCAGGTTCCTGTAAATGAAAAGCGAAGATCAGAATTGCAACTTTTATCGCTTGACGAGCTAACTGAAATACTAAAGCGTTATAAATCAATAAATAATACAAGCGATACTGAAAATAAAAAACGTGCACTCCGGGCAATTGAAATCGAAGAATATTGTTTGGCGCATCCTGAAACCGATCTCTCCTTCCCTGAAATTCATAGCTTGATCGTTGGTGTGAAATACGACCGCGATTCGCGCCGCAAAAGAATTACCGCAAGGTTAAAACAACGTCTTGACAATGGGATGATTGACGAGGTTAAAAACTTAATTGACAAAGGTTTAAAACCAGACGATCTCACCTATTATGGTCTGGAATATAAATACCTCACCCTTTTTATTACAGGTAAATTAACCTATAACGAGATGTTTGAAGGTTTAAACACTGCAATTCATCAGTTTGCCAAAAGACAAATGACATGGTTCCGAAAGATGGAACGCGATGGATTTGAAATTAAATGGTTGGATGGGTACATGCCCGTAAATGAAAAAACAGACAAAATTATTTCATGGCTTAACCAGTGATTATCATTACATCAACCGTCTGAACAAAACGCTCCCAATAGGCGTTATTTTGTTTTGATGGTAATTTTTTACAATTTTACGCGAATTAAGAAAAATAAATGAACATAATCATAAAGAACAAGGAACAAATTGAAGGTATCCGTAAAAGTTCAAAACTGGCAGGAGAAGTTCTGATATACATTGAAGATTTTGTAAAAGAAGGCGTAAGTACTTACTATTTAGATCAATTAATTCATAATTATATCAT
>Ga0209123_1001689_pt1 | contig 20860 bp, 14 predicted proteins | sample BarGraIncu00431A_FD_184500 | JGI IMG/M metagenome (GOLD analysis project Ga0209123, IMG submission 184500) | Arctic peat soil microbial communities from Barrow, Alaska, USA - Barrow Graham LP Incubations 004-31A (SPAdes) (version 2) | ecosystem: Environmental > Terrestrial > Soil > Wetlands >... | reverse complement strand
AGCATGTGAAAGTACGATTTTTTCTAAATCGCGTCCTTTTTTTATCAATTCTTCAACAGTGTCTTTGTGCGAAATGTGGGTTACATCCTGGTCAATAATTGGACCTGCATCCAAATCGCTGGTAATGTAATGACTGGTTGCACCAATCACTTTCACACCACGTTCGTGAGCAGCATGATAAGGTTTTGCACCGGCAAATGCAGGTAAAAACGAATGATGAATGTTTATAATGCGATCTGGATAATGGGAAATGAAATCGGCCGAAAGAACTTGCATATAGCGGGCTAATACACAAAATGTTATTCCATTATTCTTGAGTAGCTCCAATTGAAGTATTTCTTGTTGGACTTTGTTTTCTTTAGTAATGGGGAACATATGATATGGAATGTCGAAGCGTTTTGCAACACTTTCCATATCAGGATGATTGCTGATAATAAGCGGAATTTCCACATGCCATTCACCGGCGGCATATCTTGCTAATAAATCGTATAAGCAATGTGACATTTTGGAAACAAAAATCGCCATGCGAGGCTTGATATCGGAAAAATAAAGTCTGAAGATAACATTAAAGCGTGTTGCAATAAGCGTTTCGAAATACTCTTCAATTTTTTCCTTTGGGATTTGAAACTCCTCCAATTCCCATTTTACACGCATAAAAAAAACTTTCTCTTCCCGGTTAACGTATTGATCTAAATATAAGATATTTCCTTTGTGTTGATTAATAAATTCGGTTACAACGGCCAAAATACCGGGTCTGTCAGGGCAGTGCATTAAAAGCACAGCAGTATTATCATTTCCTTTCATTTAAATTTTCTTTTACAATAAACTAATTGCAAAGATAGCATTTTAATTGGAGACCGATATTTTTATCAACAATTTGTATATTAAAAAAGGGCATATTGCAAAAGATTCAGGGAAAGATAAAACGAAAAAAGCAACTCATTTCTGAATTGCTTTTTTGCGGTACGGACGGGACTGACCAAATGCAATAATGTTAAATTACAAAATAACCCATATTAATTATATATAATTGATATGCAGGTAAATGCAACATGTATTTAGTAAAAAGCCATTGCATTTGATTGAAAGGCGTTGTGCAACATTGCATAGATGTTGTGCAAATGTTGTGCAAATGTATTATCTTTGTGCTAAAGATTAAAGCAAAAAAGATATGGCCTCAATTAAATCATTTATTCGTACATCGACAAAAGAAAAAGATTTTGTAAACGTTCGTTTTAGATTGACAGATGGTAGATCAATTCAATTATTTCATAAAAGCGATATTGTAGTAAACCCGAATGATTTCGACCCCAAAGCGGAAAAGATAAAAGCTAAAATTATATTTGATGCTATACAGCGGAAAGATTTTAATAAAAGCATTACAGACCGTAAAAATTTAATAACAGATTTATATCTTAATGCACCTGATAAAAGTATTTTAACCTCTGAATGGTTGGAAGATGCTATTGATAAAACATTGCACCCTGAAAAGTATATCATTGCATCAGAGCAACAACCCGAAGCCGTTTTATCTTTTATTGCTCACTTTATAGAAAAAGCACCTCAAAGAAAAGATAAGAAAACCGGACGCACACTAGTTTATAATAATATCCAACAATATAAGGCTACTGAAAAGCACCTTAAAGAATTTGCGGCCATTGAAAGAAAATCAGATTATCAGTTTTCTGAAATTAACTTTGAGTTTTATTGTCGCTTCGTTGACTATTTACAAAAACCTATTCAGGCGAAAGATGACAAAGGCAAATTAAAATTAAATAAAGATGGCTCACCTATCTTGACAAAACAGCCCTTTACACAAAACAGCGTTGGTAAACATATCAAAATTTTAAAAGTAATGCTTAATGAGGCAAAGAACAATGATGCAGACTTATCTAATTTTTATGTTTATACGGAAGATGTTGACAATGTATATTTGAATGAAGTTGAACTAAAACAGCTTAAAGAGCATGATTTTTCAGTTGTTCCACATCTCGACCGAGTTCGTGATTGGTTTTTATTGTTAGCGTGGACTGGAAGCCGGTTTTCTGATTTGGAAAAGATAGATAAAGCGAATATCAAAAACAACATGATAACGTACCGGCAGCAAAAAACAAATACTTCAGTTACAATTCCGTTGCATCCCGTTGTAACTGAGATATTGAAAAAGTATAATTATCAAATGCCTGAGATTATATCGAACCAACGATTCAATGAGTATATCAAAACAGTTTGTAAGGATGCAAAAATTGACAGTTTAGAAAGTTACACCCGGACAGTAGGCGGTAAACTTATTACGGAAACAATGCCTAAACATGAGCTTGTTTCATCACACACTTGCAGGAGATCGTTTTGTACTAATATGTATTTACGAGGATTAGATACGATGATGATAAGAAGTATCAGCGGCCACACCACGGAAAAATCGTTTTTGAAATACATTAAAGTCAGTCAACAGCAACATGCAGAAATGATGGCAAAAAAATGGAGTGAAATTTATAAATAATTTTAAAATAATTACTATGAACTGTAAACGGATTGTTATTAAAGGTTATGAAGAGCTTAAAACTCAAGATACACCATATTTGTCATATTTCATGCGTGAGGCTCAATTTGCACACAGAAATGGTTTAATTGAATTTACCGACTTTTTCAATGGGTGTAAAGTTGCTATATCCTACTACAAGAAAGACATTGCATATAAATACAATAAAAGATTAACTGAGAATGATTGGGCATTACATTCATATAATCAGAAATTAAGTAACGGAGAATCAATAGATGAGAATGGCAAACTTATACAAGATCAAATTGATTATATTGAGAGTGAAAAAGAATTCATAAAAGAAAAAGGGTATATAAATAATACTGATTATTGCTGTTTAGTAACTGAATTTGGTGATATAACAGATAAACCGTATGAAGTAGAATATAACCTTTATTATTCAGAAATTGATATTATTGAGAGGTCGATATTACAATCAGAAAATGAAATGATTAATGAACCCGACAACAAATTAAATATAATTGACTATAATAAGATTAATTTCTCCAATTATCTATACCATCCAAATAAAGATGCATTAATGAATAAATTACATGAAATTTTAGATAACTCAAAAGGAAAAAATGTAGCTATTACAATAATGGCATTGGCAAGACTTTCATATATAGTAGGATATAAAAGTAATAAAATACTATATAATTCAATGCGAAAAGAATTTGGAGATATTGGTAAAGATTCAGGGTTAAATTTCTTTCAAAATGAAAACAATAAAAAATTATATGAAAATGATATAAACCAAGTTATCGAAATACTTAAAAGAGTCAATACTTAAATAAACCGAAAATTAAAGTTTAAAAAAGTGCAATGTAAATCATTGCACTTTTTTTTATTTCGTCTTGTCATTACTTGTCATTTCTTGTCAACAAGAAATGACAATCGCAAATAATTGAATTTCAATAAATTGATATTGTAATTTTGCACTTGCCAAAAACAAAAGTATGTACTTGACCTTTTGAGGCGGGCGGGATTAGTACCCCCAGAACGCTGACATTAATTCATAAATTATCAAAATGAATTTACAAGAATTATTAAACAGCGGACAGACAATTAACATCACGGTTGGATTGTCAGATTTGCGAATTTTTGCCAATGATTTAATTCAGTCGACAAAAATGGAATTAGAACAACAAATTACTGATGCAAATACTGAAACATATCCAAGTCCAAAAAAAGTTTGTGAGATACTAGACATCGATTTGTCGACTGCCTGGAGATGGAATAAACGAGGTTACTTATGTCATATAGAGATTGGCGGAAAAAGGCGATATAGAATGTCTGATGTAAAAGCTATTTTAAATGGAGGGCGGAAAAATGTTTGACAAAATAACAATAAGAGCTAAAGTAAGCCATGAAGTCTGCAACCATCTGCAGCAACTTCACCATTTGCAGGTTTGGACAAATGACAACGGGGTGGATGTCGAATATCGAAGTAATGATAATTATAAGAAGTTTACCGGAATTTCGATAAAGATACAACGTAATGTATTAACGCTTAGTACAAGCTTGCATAAGTATTGGAATGACCGGAACTATGGCCGGTTGCGGAATGATAATATATTTACCATATCGGAAGCCAAAGCAGCATTTGAAATGCTATTGTTTGAAAACGGATTGATAGCATCTAAGACAAAGGTGATTTTAATTGAGATAGGACTTAATATGCATGTTAGTTACGATCCACTAACATTTATTGAATTGGTTAAGTATGTGCCACTTAAAAACAATATCAAAATGAACAAAATAATGTTTGTTGATGCAAATTTCAGTATCAACAGACAAAAAACTTCTGAAAAATACAAGGATATTCGTAAATACTTCAAGATTTACGATAAAGGATGGGAGATGAATGATAAAGTCAGAACCAAGAATCAAGAACCAAGAATCGAGAAAGAGCATAATTTATTAAGAATAGAATCAGTATATCGCAGGAAAAGCGAACGAAGTGACAAATTTTTTTCGGACGAAAATATATATCGTTTAGTAAAGAACTTTTATTCAGACTGGAAAGACCTGTATTTTTCTCGCGAAGTGCGAGCCTATAAGGGCGCAAAAAAGAGTGAAGTAGATAGGGCAATAGATATTGTTAATTATGGTGCAGAGGAATACTTAAAGTGTACTAAAGAGAAATTTCGAAACAGGAAAATAACTGAAAAGCAATTTCGCACTATAAAAGAGTTTATACGTGATTATGATGAAAATAGTAAATTATATGAAGCTATTAATTCACCACAGGAAAATGAGTATAATGATCTGTTATACAAGGCATTTGATATAGCAAGAAAATAGTGCCCGATGGGGCGTACTTAAATATCTGATAATCAATATGCAAAAAAAATGGTATATTTGAAAATGAATATGTTACAAGAAAATGTGGCTCTATATAAGAGCCACGTTTTTTTTGCCAATCATTGAAATGTTTCAAATAAATGATATTAAAACTAATCAACTTGTACTATACTTCCCAACAGGAAGCGGATTTGAAAAATACGCTTTAGAAGGGAAGAAACTCTTATATTAGTGAAAAATGCTTTGTGTAAATAAACAGGATAAACCATAATATATTAAATTTCAACTTATTATATAAATGGCTCTATGTAGAATTAGGTGAGTTTATCTAAAATAGAAAGAAATAGAAACAAGTTGTAGTTTATCTTAGTATCAGTAAGCATGTGATAGAAAACAATCCTATAACAGGTAGATGTATTAAACACGAAAGTGGAGCGATTGATTGGGTACATAACAAATTAAAGAGATCAGGTAAATTGCCCGAGGACTACAATCTGCAACAATGTTTCTTTGGAGAGCACCTTTTGAAAATCTATCCTAAAAAACCTGTTGCAATTGTTGAAAGTGAGAAATCTGCTATCATTGCCAGCTGTATTGTGCCGGATATCGTATGGCTTGCAGCCGGAAATCTGAACGGATTATCTGTCGAAAAATGCCGGGCATTAAAAGGTCGGGATGTAATGTTATATCCTGATTTGGGAGCCTTTGAAAAATGGAGTTTAAAAGCCATTGAGATTAAGAAACAATGTATTTGTAAAGTCACAATATCAACTTTATTGGAAGACGAAGCCACTGATACCGACCGTATCAACGGCTTAGACATTGCCGATTACATTATTGCCGAACTCAAATCAAAGAAAACCGTTTCGGAAATTCAATGTTCCTTCAGTCCAACTCTACAAATAATGATTGAAGAAAACCCGGCTTTGCTCGTTTTAATAACCGGATTGCAATTGGAAGAAGTATTTTAAATCAAAGCTCAGAAAGACAAACAAATATTTTTTTTGAAATCACAAAAATAAATCACCTTTTTTATATACATATTAAATTATTTTTGTATTTTTGTATGCAATATACCCCGACAAAAAGGGTTTATTGAACATTATACTAGAGAATGAATATGAGTGAATCAATAAAACATACATCTGATTATCTTCGTAGTATCAGAACCAATGGCAGATATGCTTTTACCTTAGAGGATTTGATAGCCAATATTCCCAAGTCTATTAAAAATATCAGAAAAGATCTGGATAGGCTTAGAATAAAAGGAGAAATAATCAATATAAGAAGAGGTTTCTACACCATTATACCCGATGAATATAGAAACATGGGAGTAATTCCAGTCGAATTTTACATTGATGAATTGATGAAGTATTTAAATAAAACCTATTATGTTGGTCTGTATAGTGCAGCTATGTTTCACGGTGCAGCGCATCAACAGCCACAGGAATTTTATATTATTTCGGAAAAGCCAAAACCCCGAAAAATCAGTAATGATAGTTTTTTGATAAATTTCACTGAGAAAAAAAACTTTCCATTAATTGGAATTGAAGATAAAAAAACGGACACAGGTTACTTTAAAATGTCAAATATAGAATTGACCTTTCTTGACTTGATTTATTTTGAACAATCAAACGGAGGATACAATCGCATAATGTCAATACTTGAAGAATTATCCGAAAACATTAACTTGGCAAAAATGAAAGAAGTAGTAAAAAATGATTTTCCGTTGAGTGTGTTTCAAAGGGCAGGTTTTATTGCTGAAAATGTTTTAGCCAATACTAAATTGGCGGCTGTTTTTGAAAACAAATTGACAAAATTGAATCCCAAAACTGTACTTCTCAAATCTTCAGATGAGAAAAATGGTGAGAAAAATGGGAAATGGAATTTAATAATTAACACAGAAATAGAAAGCGACTTATGATCCCAAGGGCACATATTATTGAATGGCAGAAAAATGCACCGTGGAAAACAAATGCACAGGTTGAACAGGATTTAGTTATCGAAAGAGCATTGGTTGAATTGTTTTCCGATGATTTTATTCGCGAGAATCTTGCTTTCAGAGGTGGTACAGCTTTGCACAAAATGTTTTTTAAACCCCAGGCACGGTATTCCGAAGACATTGATCTGGTACAAATAAAACCGGGCAATATTCATCCCCTTTTACAACAGATTCGCAAAAAACTTGATTTCCTGGGTCAGAAAAGATCTGTGAAGGCAAATGAAAAGATGAACACGGTAGTATATAGATTCGACACAGAGATTCAACCGGTCATAAATTCCAGGCTAAAAGTAGAGATAAACTGTCGGGAACATTTTAATGTTTTCGGGCTGAATAAAGTAGCAATGAAAGTGGATAATTCCTGGTTCTCGGGCGAAACGGAGATTAATACCTATTCATTGGAAGAATTACTTGGAACAAAAATGAGGGCACTATACCAACGGAAAAAAGGACGTGATTTATTCGATTTGTATTATGCGCTCGCTAATTCAGATGTCAATACGCAACAAGTACTTGAGGCATATAAAGCGTATATGAACTTTAGTGACAATAAGCACAAAACTTCAAAAGAGTACCTGCTTAATCTGGACGATAAAATGAACGACAATGTCTTTCTTGGAGATATGACTGCACTATTAAGGCCGAGCATACGATATGATATAAATGCAGCTTACACTTTAGTAAAAACTGAATTGATTGATAAGATATAATTACTCAAATTGAAAAATTAGCAACTTCTCTACTACTTTTAAATATGGGAAAAATTGAAAGAAACATATCGCAACAAACTTTCGCAATTGGCATTCACACAAATTCCGGACGAAAAAGAGTGGCAAAAGTGTTTATTGAAATATCACAAACAATAAATAGAAAATAAAATCGTAGAAATGTGAAAAATAATATGTAATTTTGTGAATGCTAAGATAAAATCCAGCTTACAATTTTAAACAACAGACAAGAACCTTATGGCATTTAACGAGAATACACGTGTAAAAATTCCGGCTATTTTGCATTTATGTCGATTGGGTTATACCTATATTTCGTTAGCTGATGCCAAATGGGATTTACAGACTAATATATTTACGGATATTTTTGCAGAAAGTCTGAAACGAATCAATGATATTGAAGACGGCGATATAAAGAAAACGCTTGAAGATATTAGTTTAGCCATTGACAGCGAGGATTTAGGACAGAAGTTTTTCCAAATGCTTACTGCTCGATCTGGTATCAAATTGATTGATTTTAGTTCACCAGAAAATTTCAAGAAAAACAACTCCTTCCATGTCGTAACCGAATTGACCTACAAAAACGGTGAAGACGAATTCAGACCGGATATTACTCTCTTGATTAATGGAATGCCCTTGGCGTTTATTGAGGTAAAGAAACCCAATAACCGAGAAGGAATTCTGGCTGAACGTGACCGGATAAACACACGTTTACGAAACAAAAAGTTCCGTAAGTTTATCAATCTTTCGCAAGTGCTTGTTTTTTCGAACAATATGGAATATGATTCGGAATCCATTGTTCCAATACAAGGTGCATTTTATTCAACTACTTCCTATCAAAAAGCCGAATTCAATTGTTTTAGGGAAGAAATCAGTTTCAATTTAGACAATATACTAAAGCCGGAAGATGATACAATTGAGAATATCGTATTGAAAGATAATAACCTCACTCCTATTAAGTTCTCACCGGAATTCATCACAAATAAAGCCGTAAATACACCTACAAATCGCGTGTTGACATCGTTGTTTTCGATGGAACGATTGTCATTCTTACTGCAATACAGTTTTGCATATCTGAAAACAGAAAGTGGCTTTGTAAAACATATCATGCGTTATCCGCAAATGTTTGCGACTAAAGCGATTGAATCAACTTTAAACAATGGAATTAAAAAAGGAATAATCTGGCACACTCAGGGAAGCGGAAAAACTGCACTGGCATTTTATAACGTTCATTATCTGACAGATTATTATCAAAAACAAGATTTAGTTCCTAAGTTCTATTTTATTGTGGATAGGATTGATTTGATGAATCAGGCCAAAAGTGAGTTTTCGAGTCGTGGATTAATTGTGCATACAGTAAATTCGAAAGAAGATCTTCGTAAAGATTTCAAACTTAAACAAGCTATTCACAACCTTACAGGCCAACGAGAGATTACAGTTGTCAATATCCAGAAATTCAAAGATGATACACACGTTTTGAGATCGAATGATTACGACATCAACATTCAGCGTGTTTATTTTTTAGATGAAGTTCATCGCAGTTATAGCCCAACCGGAAGTTTCTTGGCTAATCTGTTGAATTCAGACCGGAATGCTATAATGATTGGACTGACCGGAACGCCACTTATACAGACCGATAGAAAGTCAAAGACAACCTTTGGAGACTATATACACAAATACTATTACAATGCATCCATAGCTGATGGTTATACCCTCAAATTGATCCGGGAAGGGATAGAGACCAATTATAAAATTCAGTTGGAAGAAGCCCTAAAAGAAGTGGAAATTTTGAAGGGTGATATTGAGAAGCGGGTAATATATTCACATGAGAAGTTTGTAGAACCAATGCTCGACTATATCGTGCAGGATTTTACAAAGAGCCGGATGCGCTTTGGTGATAATACCATTGGTGCAATGGTGGTATGCGATAGTGCAGATCAGGCAAAAAAGTTATATGAAATTTTCCACTTAAAATATGCTCCGGCTATTGCAGAAAGTGTTGATGAACTTTCTATTGCAGCTTCACCCATAACCGGATATATAAATTTTGAAACTTTAAAGAAGAAACCATTATCAGCTTCATTGATATTGCACGATATTGGTTCAAAAGACGACCGGAAACAGGAAGTGGCTGATTTCAAAGACGGTAAAATTGACATCCTATTTGTATACAATATGTTGCTTACCGGATTTGATGCTAAACGACTGAAAAAACTGTATATCGGTCGTATTATCAAAGATCATAATTTGCTGCAAACACTTACAAGAGTAAACAGACCTTACAAAGATTTCCGCTATGGTTTTGTAGTTGATTTTGCTGATATACGCAATGCCTTTGATGCGACTAATAAAGCCTATTTTGAAGAATTACAGATGGAATTGGGTGACGAAATGGAAACCTATTCCAACCTGTTTAAATCGAAAGCAGAGATTGAAGAAGAAATGAAAGACATCAAAGAAAAGCTCTTTCATTTCGATTTGCAGAATGCAGAAATATTCTCACAACAAATTAGTCTGATTTCAGACCGGAAAACGGTATTGGAGATAAAAAAAGCGTTGGAAAATGCAAAGAATCTGTACAATATCATTCGAATGATTGGACATTTTGATTTGTTGGACAAGTTAGATTTCAAAAAACTGAATGAATTATACAACGAAGCTGCCCGGCATTTGGAATTATTGAACCTCAAAGATTCGGTGCAAAACAATGTTGATTCGACAAATCTATTGAATGTGGCGTTGGAAAATGTACTGTTTATGTTCCGAAAAATATCGGAAGATGAACTGGTAATTGCTGACGAACTTAAAGATATGCTTCGCAAAACACGTGAAGCATTGGGTGGTAACTTCGATCAGAAAGACCCGGAATTTATCAATCTGTACGAAGAATTGAAACGTCTATTCAATAAAAAGAACCTTGACGAGATTTCTCAGGAAGATATGAAACGGAATATCGGTTCATTGCAGCAGATTTTTGATAAAGTAAGTGAGTTGAACAGAAAAAACAATCTGCTAAAGGCAAAATATGAGAATGATGCCAAGTATGCACGTGTTCATAAACGGATTATGGAAAATGGAAAAACGACCAAGAGTCAAAGCGAAATATACGAAACCCTAATGGACATTAAAGTTCAGGCAGATGAAAAAGTGCTGTTGAATAACAATATGTTGACCAACGAAGGTTTTTTCAATCAGTTGATGTTGCAAATGGTGGTGAACAGTTTTAAGAAAGCACACATAAACTTAGAATCTGATTCGGCAAGATATATAAATGGTTGTGTGGTAAAAGAATATATAAATGAATTTCAAGGAATAGATAGATGGTAGTACAAGATTTTACGTCGCAAACAAAATATTTGATTGATAGTTTGAAGGGTGTTTGTGCCCAATACGGACTGGGAAATGATGGGAATGAATTTAAAATCATTACCCAAGTTTTTTTGTATAAGTTTATGAATGATAAGTTTGGCTACGAAGTCAAACAAATTGATCCGGCTCTGAAAAATGCGGATAACTGGGAACAAGTGGTTGCTGAATACTCGGACAATGACAATGAAATGTTGCTGATGAGGATGAATCCCGAAAGTGCCAAACTAAAGCGTGAACATTATTTATCGTACCTTCACAATAAACAAAACAAAGAAGAATTTGCCAAGTTATTTGATGATACTTTGCGTGACATAGCCTTGTTTAATAACGAGATATTCTCAGTAAAAACCGGAACTGGTTCTAAAATCACTTTGTTTGACGAATTGAGTCAGTTTATTTCAGATAGTTCGCAACGTGACAATTTCTGCCGGGCATTGGTGAATCAATTGGTAAACTTTAGTTTTGAAGCTATATTTGAACAGAAATTTGATTTCTTCTCTACCATTTTTGAATACCTGATAAAAGATTACAACAAAGACGGTGGTGGAAAATATGCTGAATACTATACACCTCACGCTGTTGCCAAAATTATGGCTTCGATATTGGTGGATAGTCCGGTGAGCAATGTAACCTGTTACGATCCTTCAGCGGGTTCGGGAACACTATTGATGAATCTGGCACATGCTATTGGTGAAGACCGTTGCAGTATATATTCACAAGATATTTCGCAAAAATCATCAGGCATGTTACGTTTGAACCTGATATTGAATAATCTGGTACATTCCATTCAGAATATTGTTCAAGGAAATACAATGTTGTCACCTTATCACAAAGTAGGTGAAGAGCTTAGAAAGTTCGATTATATCGTTTCAAATCCTCCTTTTAAACTTGATTTTAGCGATTACCATGCAGATCTCGAAAAGAAAGAAAACCATAAACGATTCTTTGCTGGAATCCCCAATATTCCCAAAAAAGACATTGACAAAATGTCTATCTATTTGCTTTTTATTCAGCATATTATGTATTCCTTGTCAGAAACTGGGAAAGCTGCTATAGTAGTACCAACCGGATTTATCACAGCTCAAAGTGGTATAGAAAAGAAAATCCGTGAAAAGTTGGTGGAAGAAAAAATGCTTCGGGGTGTGGTGAGTATGCCCAGCAATATATTTGCTACTACCGGCACCAATGTGTCCATTTTGTTTTTAGACATAGCCAATACCAAAGGAGATATCGTGCTGATGGATGCTTCCAAACTGGGAACAACCGTAAAGGATGGCAAAAATCAAAAGACTTTGCTTTCGGAAGACGAAGAACAACTGATTATCAATACCTTTAATCAACACAAAGCAGTTGAGGATTTTACGGTGGTAGTATCGTACGACCAAATCAAAGAAAAAAACTACTCTTTCAGTGCCGGACAGTATTTTGAAGTCAAAATTGAATATACAGATATTACAGCCGAAGAATTTGATGCTAAAATGAATGAGTTTCAGATCCATTTAACTAATCTTTTTGCCGAATCACATATATTGGAAGAAAAAATAAAAAAACAGCTTGAAGAAATTGAGAGATGAGTAAAATTGTGAAATTGAAGGATGTATGTTACCTAATCACTAAAGGAACAACCCCAACAACTGTTGGAGGTCAATTTGTTGATTCAGGTATTAATTTTATTAAATCAGAAAGTATTTGTGAATCTAAATTTCTAAATAGTTCGGTTTTTGCATATATCGATAATGAAACTGACATTAAATTAAAACGATCAAGACTTGCAAAAGATGATTTATTATTTTCGATTGCGGGAGCTTATCTTGGCAAAATTGGGATTGTTAGAGAAAAAGATTTACCAGCAAATACAAATCAAGCTGTTGGGATAGTTCGATTAAAAAAACACATAGTTGATGTAGATTTTGTATTTTATTTTTTCTCACAAAAACATATAAATGAATATATCAATAAGTTATCGTCGCAATCATCACAGCCAAATTTAAATTTAGAGTTATTAGGGAAACTTGAATTCGAACTAAAAGATATTTCAACTCAGAAACAAATATCATCAATTCTGTCCTCTTTAGATTCCAAAATCGAACTCAACAATCGCATCAATGCCGAGTTGGAAACAATGGCTAAAACGATGTACAACTATTGGTTTGTTCAATTCGATTTTCCAAATGTAGAAGGTAAACCCTACAAAAGTAGTGGCGGAAAAATGGTTTGGAATGAAGAATTGAAGAGAGAGATGCCTGAAGGGTGGAAAGTTGGAACTCTTTTGGATATTGCGAATGTGATTGGTGGAAGTACTCCTTCAAAGGAAATTTCAGAGTATTTTGTTACCGATGGAACCGCATGGATAACACCAAAAGATTTATCAATGAATACAGGGAATAAATTCATTACGAAAGGTGAGATTGATGTAAGTGAAAAAGGATTAAAGGCAGCATCCCTAAATATAATGCCAAAAGGGACTGTATTATTAAGCTCTCGTGCCCCGATTGGTTATATGGCCATTTCTCGTGGGTTAGTTACAACGAATCAGGGATTTAAATCATTTGTTCCAAAGCAAGGTTATACAACACCATTTGTTTATTACACTGTAAAAAATTCTATTCCAACAATTATAAATAATGCTTCTGGATCAACTTTCAAAGAGGTGTCTGGTTCTGTTTTAAAAACTATTACGACTTGTTTACCTACAGGAGTAATTATTGAAAAGTTCTCAAAAATTGTAGATCCTATCTTTGAAAAACAGAATATTATTGAACACGAAAACCAACAACTCTCTTCCCTTCGTGATTGGCTGTTGCCAATGCTTATGAATGGACAAGTGAAAGTTGGAGAAGTGGAAGAAGTGGGTGGTTTGATGGCTGCTGAGCCGGGAGAAGAGTATAAAAAACAATAGTATGAAAAGTTTCGAAGTAAAATATACTAAAGGTCACCTTGTTGATACAAAGTCAAATAAGAGGATATTTTTAAAACGTGGTGGCGTGTTTAATATCTTAGGAGACGATAATCAATTTGAAGAAAAAGACGAACTTCATTTTGAAACAAAACCTTTAAGCGAGAATGAAAAATTACAACAGCTCGAAAAAAATCACAAGAACTTTTCGTTGATAAAAATAGCTTCAAAAGATCAAAATTTCGTTTATAGAATTGGACTTTCGAAAAGCACAAAAGAAGATAAGGAAAAAGAATTCCTATTCAATTGTACAATTCTGGAAGACTTATATATCAGATCAAGAAATGGCGAAGATTGGTCACTTTGTGACTGCCTTTGTGTAACAACAGAGTGTTTAGAGGGAGATGTCCAAATGATAGAACCTGTAAACGGTAATTCGTTGAATAATCTATTCTCAAATATGATTGCCTTCTATTTCCCAATGCAAAGATCAGGAGCTTGTAATGCTTTTGATTATTTCTATTTTATTGAGAAAGAGTATAAACCTCGTTTATTTGAAATAAAATACCACAGTAATTTTCGGAAATTAAATGATCGACGAAAAGAAATTGTTATAAATTTAAAATTGAATTTTAAGCCATTGAATAAGTAGTTTTAGAAATAAATTAAGAAACTGTTGAATTTTGGAAGACATGAAAGATGAACGCAAAGATCCTAAAGAGTATATGAAAATTGCTCTTGAAGTGATGAAAGATTCCATTCCTGAGCGCAAAAAGAATGATCCAAGTCCTTATGTTGGTGCTGTGTTAGTTTTTCCAGATGGAACCTACGACACCGCCTATCGTGGTGAGTTAAGAGAAGGTGATCATGCAGAATACACACTTCTTGACAAAAAATATCGACATCAGGATCTCTCTGGTTGTTGGTTATTTGCGACTCTCGAACCTTGTGCCCCGGGAGCTCGTAATGCACCTAAAGTAAGTTGTTCTGAACGTATTGTCAATGCTCGTATTTCCGATGTTTGGTTTGGGATTGAGGATAAAAATCCAACTGTAAATCATGCAGGGATTAACCACATGATAGACAATGGGGTACAAGTTCATCAGTTTCTACCGGAGTTTTATAAAGAGATTGAGGAAATAAATGAAGAATTCATGAAGTGGGCTAACATGAAAAATGCTGAGGGGAATGTAAAGAAATCAAAACCCAAGGATCATCTTGATGAAAGAGCACCTAATTACAACTTGGATAGTCTGTCTGAAGTAGCACTTCAAAAATTTATAACTGAGTCCAAAAGAGATTTTGCTCTTAAATCGGAAGAATTCTTACAAGAACTTAAGGAAATGGATTTATTGGAATATGACACAAAATCAGAAACATTTATTCCAACAGGAAATGCTATTTTGTTGTTTGGGAAAAATCCTCGAAATAAATTTCCTCAAGCTGCCATTAAAGCAAAAGTTAACTATGGCGATGGTGAGATTGGAGCAGAGACATTTGATGATGCTTTAGTACTTATCCCTGAAAACGTTGAAAACTGGCTAAAAAAAGTATTGCCTGCGAGTATCGAGCGTTCCAACTTCAAAGCACAACAGGTTTCTGCTTTCCCTATAGAAGTTATTAGAGAGGCTATTGTCAATGCCATAACCCACCGTGATTATGCCTTAGACGGAGCAAAAGTCCAACTTGAAATTTATCCTGATCGTATCATAATTAAAAGTCCCGGTGAACCAGCGCCACCAATAACTTTCGAATCATTAAAAAATTATACTGCTACATCATATAGTCGAAATAAGAAGATTTCTTTCATTTTTAACGAAATGGGATATATGGAAGAATCAGCGGTAGGGATGGATACCTTTCGGTCATTACGCACTAAGTACAAACTACCTTTGCCAATTTTTGAATTTGATGGATTAAATATTGTGGTTACTTTCCCAAGGACGTTTGATGCTATCAAAGATATAAGTAGTAATAAAGCAATTAGTCAACTGAGTGAACCACAACTATTAGGCTATGAATGGCTAAGGGTTAATGGTGAGACAAGCACACGTGAATATTCTTCTCATTTTAATATAGGTTATAAAACAGCTCAACGTCATTTATCACGAATGAAAGAACTTTCGCTTATTAGTGATAATGGAGAAGATAGTAATTCTAAAAATTATAAGTATGTTATAGTTAGTGATGAAGAACTTGGTCATTAAGTTGGACATGGTGTCCAAGTAAGTGTTGCAATAGCTGAACTTTATACATTACTTGGACATAAACATGGACATAGTGTCCAAGTAGATAATGCAATTAATGATGAAGATGTAACTACGGACAAATAACTTAGTTACACGCACTAAAATGAAAATTTTCAAATTTTATGTAATCAAATAAAAATCTCAACATAATGGAAAACACACAAAAGATAGCTAAAACATTGAACAATGTAATGACACATGGTTGGCAGGTTGTTGATTTGAAAAATTGTGGTTTGTCAGAAATCCCAATTGAATTATATTCTATAACAGATATTGTTACAATTGATTTGAGTAATGACGATTTTATAGAAGAAAGATACAGAAATAAAATAGTTGAAATCCCAAGAGAGATTGCAAATATAAAGAATTTAGCCAGACTTAATTTAGACAACAATAAAGTTGAAAGAATTAGTGAAGATATTTCTCAGTTAAAGAAATTGACCTATCTTAATCTAAATAATAATCAATTAAGGGAAATATCTGAAAAAATAGCAAATATGACTGGGTTAAAGCAACTTTATTTGGCTAACAATCCTTTTGACATGTTGCCACCTGAAATTGTCGCAAGAGGCATTGACTCAATTCGGAATTTCTTTATGGAATTAAAGGTACAAGACTTTATTTATGAAGTAAAATTAATAATTGTAGGTGAAGGAAGGGTTGGAAAAACATGCTTATCAAGAGCATTAGTAGACGAAAATTATGTGTTAGAAGATGAAAGTAGTACAGAAGGCATTAATATTAATCGTTGGATTATTCCAAAAGAAGAAATACAAAAAATCAATCCAACAATTGGACGAGATTTTCAGATAAATATCTGGGATTTTGGAGGTCAAGAGATTTATCATTCAACTCATCAATTTTTTCTTACCAAAAGATCAATTTATCTTTTAGTTACAGAATCCAGAAAAGAAGATAGTCATGATGATTTCTTTTATTGGTTGAATATTATAAAATTATTAGGTGACAAAAGTCCGGTTATGATGGTTTTAAATAAATGTGACCAACCGACTAAGGAGCTACCTATAAAAGAATACAAACATGCATTTAACAATATTATATCATTTGATAAAATTAGTTTAAAAAGCGAATGCAAAAAAACATTTAATAGCTTTAAGAATGAATTGAAGAGGATAGCTTCTGAATTACCCCATATTGGTACACCATTGCCAAAAGTTTGGGTTGATATTAGAAGAGATATTGAAGATTTGAAATTATCAGGCAAAAACTATATTAGTAAAAAAGAATATCTTGAAATTTGTAAAAAACATTATCGAAAAGAAGATAGTGCTTTGTTTTTAAGTGAATACTTCCATGATTTAGGTGTCCTCTTACATTTTCAGGATGATGTAGAACTTCGTGATCTTGTGATACTAAATCACGAATGGATTACATCAGGAGTTTACAAAGTACTTGACGATAAGAAAGTTATTCAACAAAAAGGTAGATTTACAAATGATGACATTTTAAGAATATGGTCAAATGATGAACATAAGGATAAAATTAGAGAATTAATTTCGTTAATGAAAAATACAAAATTTGATTTGTGTTTTGAATTACAAAATGGAGAGTTTTTAGTGCCAAGATTACTTCCGGTCGATGAAGTCAATCATCAATGGACGAGTTCTGTTGATAATACTAAATTTGAGTTTCGCTATAAATTTATGCCAAAGGGATTATTGGCAAGGCTTATTGTAAAAATGAATTCTGATATTGATGATGAAAAGTATTGGAGATATGGTGTAGTATTACAGTATGATGAAACTTCTGCAATAATCAAAGAAAAGTATTTTGAAAATAAAATTACGGTTGAATTAAACGGAAATAACAAAAGAGAATTTCTTTATTTAATTCGTAAGACTATAAATGAAATTCATAAAGATTTCAATAATCTAGAAGTTCATGAGATGATACCTTGTAATTGTGAGGTTTGTTCTACACTTAATACACCTCATTTTTATGATTTCACTCTTTTAAGAAGATATGAGTCAAATGAAATTAACAAAATTAGATGTGAAATTAGTCTACAAGAGGTTTTAGTTTATGACCTAACCACTGATATTGCAAAAAAAGCATTATCTCAAGAAAAAATTGTTGTATGTGAGAATCAAAATGCATCATTGTTGAATACAATTGGATTTGAAAAGGTAAGTTTTTTTGCAGAAAGGGATAGTAATAGTGTTTTTATGAAAGTTACAACAAATCCTGACGTTTATGGTCTAAGAGATCGTGATTTTCTTTTAGATGATGAGATAGTGAAAATTAGAAAAAAGTATAAAAATTATTTCATACTTGATTATTACTGTTTTGAAAATTATTTATTTCATCCAGACAACATCGAAGAATTAAATTTAAGTGGCTTTAATAAAAAAGATTATTACAATGATATTGTTCATCAAAAAAATGAAATAAAGACTTTAATCATTTCAAATTACAAAATTGCAAGAAAATCATATCAAGAGTTTAAAGTAGAATCTGATAAATTTGAAATAAAAACGAAAGAACATGAGATTATTGCATATCTTGAATCTAATGATATAGAAGTATTTTTTAAATCATTTAGTATGAAAGATCGGTATAAAAAAGATATGTTAAACACTTATGGCTTAAAAGAACAAGAACTTTCAAGTACAAATTGGTTTAAAGAAAAGATGAGTAAAATAATTGTTTTTGAATAATTAATGTGGTTACTCTTTTTCTATTAAATAGGTAGCAAAGTGATTTTTCCAACATAATCCTTTAAGTAATTAACAATACTGCCTTTTATATATATGCTTTCAGTATCATTAACTATCTATACAAAATACAAAACACAAAATCAAAAAATATGCCAACAGATAACGTAATAAACAGAAACTTTGAAGAACTATTTTCTTCACCAGTGAGATATGAAATTCCATTCTTCCAAAGGGGTTATGCTTGGGAACAACGCCAATGGAAAAAGATGTTTGAAGATATTCAAACTGAAGTAATTGATTCTGTAGAGAATAATAATTTTGAAGATGAAGAACACTTTTTCGGGCCTATTGTTGTGTTGGAAAAATTAAGTCAGCACCCTTCTTTAAAAAGATTTTTGGTAATAGATGGTCAACAAAGAATTACTACCATATACTTATTGTTAGCAATAATTAAAAAATTATTATCTGAAAAAGCACATTTGTCATCTGATGCTCAAACTTATATTGCACAATTAGATCAACTGTTGTCAAACAATGTTAGCGGTGGTGATGATTATTTGAAATTAAAAGTATTTAGTTCGAAGGGTGACCGATTGCCAACATATAAAGCAATATTTGATAGAAACCCAAACAGTCCACATCTTGCAGAAGATATGATGTTATATGATCCTCATTCAAATAAGATTGATGAGTTTGTCCGTTTTGTAAACAGAAGAATAAAGACTTATGATGTTCCTCAATTATGGCAATTATATAAGGCAGCAATTACATCACTTAAAATAGTGTGGATACCCTTAAATGACAAAAAAGATGATGCTCAAGCCATTTTTGAGAGTCTAAATGACGCAGGAATGCCATTGTCAGCTTCAGAGTTATTGTGTAATTTTCTGTTTAGGCCTATTATGAATGACAATACCAATGAACATGAACAATGGCATAATGAATATTGGTTAGGTTCAAGAAAAGCAGTTGGTGAAAATAATTTTGAAGAATATCTAAGAGATTTATTTTCGATTGGAGAACGTAAAAGAGTTGGAAAGGAAAGACGTATGTACGTCCATTTCAAAATAAAGAACAAAAAACTCACAAATGACACTGCAAAAGAAACCTTAAAGAAGATATTGGATTATACCGTTGTTTATAATCAAATAAGTAGACCACTTCAGTATCCATATCCGATAAAAAAAATTAAAGACTATTTGATATTGATTTTCAATACAAATATGTCATCCATTAATCCATATATAATGGCACTATTAAAGTCATTTGAAAATGGTGCATTGACAGAAAATGAAACGATTGATCTTTTACGTGAAACTTATGTTTTATTGGTTCGTAGAAAGATAACCAAATTAATGGTTACGAAATACGATACATTTTTTCCAGCATTAATTGATAAAATTGTAAATGAACCAGATAAAGTTAAAGCATTTCAGAATTTAGTACAGTTGGAACAATTATGGGTTCCAGATCAAATTTTCGAAGAAGCATTTATAACAAAAGAGCTATACAATTCAAGAGAGTTAAACTTCTCCCGATTAGTATTGCATGAAATTGATAAAATAATGCAACCTTTTGGTGAACTTCCAGATTATTCAACTATTCATAGCATTGAGCACATATTACCTCAAACGATAGATCCACATTGGAAAAATTATTTAGGGTCGGATGCTGAGAATATTAATCTGCCTACTATTACCAACACAATTGGAAATTTAAGTCTGAATAGTACATCTGCTAATAGTTCTTTTGGACAAAAACCCTTTGCTACTAAAAAAGCAGAATATACTGATGCTTGTGCATTATCACGTGATGTCAAGAAAAGGAATGACCCTTGGAATATAAATGCTATTGAAGAAAGAAGTAGAGACTTAGCTATCATTGCGCTAAAGGTTTGGAAATGGAATATATAAACGTATAATTAAATATAATCAATATATTATGTTGCACCCTTTAAAATCAGAAAGAGAAAAATACAAGGTTGAATATGCCCCAGATAGTGATTTTTCTGCTTATGCTCGCTTACTACAAAGCAAATGGCGTGAAGAAAATGGCTATCCAATAGGCGATGAAAAAAAATATGGAAACTACA
>Ga0209123_1001688_pt1 | contig 20862 bp, 20 predicted proteins | sample BarGraIncu00431A_FD_184500 | JGI IMG/M metagenome (GOLD analysis project Ga0209123, IMG submission 184500) | Arctic peat soil microbial communities from Barrow, Alaska, USA - Barrow Graham LP Incubations 004-31A (SPAdes) (version 2) | ecosystem: Environmental > Terrestrial > Soil > Wetlands >... | reverse complement strand
TGCGGCGGGAGCCGCCACCTGCCAGGCCCACGAAGCGCAGCGCATCAATAACGAAGAACTCGGCATGCTCTACGATGCCACCAAGTGCGTCGGCTGCAAGGCGTGCATGTCGGCCTGCAAGAGGGTGAACGCCGACTACGGCTCCCTCTCCTACGAGAAGGCGAAGTTCGACACGGACGGCCTTTGGGACGCACCGAGCGACCTTTCCGGGAGCACCCGGACTCTGATCAAGCTGTTCAAGGAGTCCCCCAAGAGCTGGAGCTACGTGAAGTACTCCTGCATGCACTGCCAGAAGCCGTCCTGCGTCTCGGTCTGCCCGGTTACCGCCATGACCAAGGAGCCGGTTACCGGCATCGTCGACTACAACAAGAACACCTGCATCGGCTGCCGCTACTGCCAGGTCGCCTGCCCTTACAACATCCCGAAATTCCAGTGGGAAAAGGCGCTGCCCCAGATCGTCAAGTGCGACCTTTGCAAGAACACCAACCTGCGCGAGAAGGGGATTTCCGCCTGCGCCGAGGTCTGCCCGGCCGGCGCCATCAAGTTCGGCAAAAGAAAGGACCTGCTGAACGAGGCGCAGATCAGGCTGAAGGACAATCCCGACAAGTACATCGCGCACATCTACGGCGAGCACGAGGGGGGGGGGACCAACCACCTGTACCTGGCCTCCATGCCGTTTAACAAGCTGGGGCTTCCGGACATCAAGCCCGAGGCGCCGGCCGAGTTCTCGGAGAAGATCCAGCACACCATCTACAAGGGGTTCATCGCTCCGGTCGCCCTCTACAGCACCCTTTGCTTCATCGCGGTAAAGAACATGAAGGGGCACGACAAGGACGGGAAGGCTGAGCACAAGAAGGAGGACAAGTAATGGGACACAGTGAAGAGTATCAAAAACTGGAGGGGAAGATTTTCACCAAATCCTTCTTCATCCTGCTCGCCGTGGTCCTGGTAGGGTTCTTCTTCGTTGGGGTGCGCTTCGTGAAGGGGATCGGCGCGGTCTCCAACATGAGCGACGGCTACCCCTGGGGGATCTGGATCACCTACGACGTGGCAACCGGCACGGCCATCGCCTGCGGCGGCTACGCCGTCGCCATCCTGGTCTACATCCGTAACCGCATGCAGTATCACCCGCTGATCCGCTCGGCGATCCTCACCTCCATGTTCGGCTACGGACTGGCGGGCTTCTCCGTCATGGTCGACCTGGGCCGCCCCTGGAACGCCTACAACTTCTTCATCCCGAGCAAGTGGCAGGCGAACTCCGCCATGTTCGAAGTGGCGCTCTGCGTCATGGCCTATACGACCGTACTGATCATCGAGTTCATTCCGGCGATCCTTACCTCCATCGAAAACAGCAAGTGGACCCGGATGAACGCGATCCGCAACTGGCTGCACCCGCGCATCGCTCCGGACCAGAAGACCATGACCGACACCCTGGAACTGGTGCGTCTGGGCGCCGGATGGCTCAAGCCGCGCCTGAACAAGGTGCTGATTTTCTTCATCGTGCTCGGCATCACGCTTCCCACTATGCACCAGTCTTCCCTGGGAAGCCTGCTGCTGATCGCATCGACCAAGCTGCACCCGCTCTGGCACACGGGATTCCTGCCGCTTCTGTTCCTGATCAACTGCATCTTCATCGGCTACTCCATCGCCATCCTGGAATCGCTGATCTCCTGCTACTCCTTCGACCGGCCCTACGAGGTCGAGGAACTCTCCGGGCTCGCCAGCCTGGTGCCCTACGTAACGATCATCTGGCTTTGCGTCCTGATCGGCGACCTGGTGCACCGCGGCCAGCTGGGGGCGGCAGTTAACGGCGATTTCTACTCCCGCTTCTTCCTGGCGGACTTCCTGCTGGTGGCGATCGGCTCCCTGATCCTTTTCTCCAAGAAAATGCGCCGCTCGCCGCGCTGGCTCTTCGTGAGCGCCTCGATGATCGTACTGGGCGGAGCGCTCTACCGCTTCAACGTGTACCTGATCGGTTTCAACCCCGGCAAGGGGTGGCATTACTTCCCCTCTTTCGGGGAGGTTATGGTAACCTTCGGGATCGTTGCTCTGGAGATTCTTGCCTACAAGGTTTTCGTGGCCCTCTTCCCGGTACTGCCGAACGCGGCGGGACACGGCGCCCCCAAGCATGCCAGGGCCAAAGCGGCGCAGCCGGAAAGAAGCGCCGATTTCAATGGAACGCTCACCCCGCTTAAGGCTGCCATTAAAACTCAAAATTAATTAGTTTCGGAGGAATACATGTCTACAAGAATCACGCTGGATCCGATCACCCGCATCGAAGGCCATCTCCGGATCGATGTCGAAGCAAACGGCGGTAAAATCACCAACGCCTGGTCCTCGGCACAGATGTGGCGCGGCATCGAGGTCATCCTGAAAGGGCGCGAGCCGCAGGACGCCTGGAGCTTCGTGCAGCGCTTTTGCGGGGTCTGCACCACGGTGCACGCGATCTCCTCCATCCGCGCTGTAGAGCACGCCCTCGACGTCGAGGTGCCGCTCAACGCCCAGTACATCCGTAACATCATGATCGCCCAGCACTCGGTGCAGGACCATATCGTCCACTTCTACCACCTCTCGGCGCTCGACTGGGTCGACATCGTCTCCGCTCTCTCCGCCGATCCCAAGAAGACCGCGAGCATCGCGCAGAGCATCTCCGACTGGCCCGGCAACTCCGAGAAGGAGTTCAAGGCGACCCAGGACAAGCTGAAGAGCTTCGTGGCGGGCGGCAGGCTCGGCATCTTCTCCTCAGGTTACTGGGGCCACCCGGCCATGAAGCTTTCCCCCGAAGTGAACCTGATGGCGGTCACCCACTACCTGAAGGCGCTCGATTACCAGCGTAAGGCCTCCCAGGCAACCGCCATCCTCGGCGGCAAGAACCCGCATATCCAGAACCTGGTGGTGGGCGGGGTTGCCACCGCGATTAACATGGAGAACGAAGCGACCCTCAACATGGAGCGCCTGATCTACCTGCGCACCCTCATGGAAGAGACCCGCGACTTCGTGCAGAAGGTTTACTACCCGGACCTGCTCGCCATTGCCGGCGCCTACAAGGACTGGTTCAAGTACGGCGCGGGCGTCACCAACTACATGGCGGTGCCGGAATTCCCGGAAGACACCCGGAACACCAAGTTCTCCCTCCCCGGCGGCATCATCATGGGTGGCAACGTGGCAGGCATGCGGCCGGTCAAGGACCACCGCGACGATTACCTGATCAAGAACATCAAGGAAAACGTCACCCACGCCTGGTACGAGGGGAGCGGGACGCTGCACCCCTGGGAAGGGGAAACCAAGCCGGACTACACCGACTTCAAGGAAGACGGCAAGTACTCCTGGTGCAAGGCTCCGACTCTGGAAGGAAAGCCCGTGCAGGTCGGCCCGCCCGCCCAGATCCTGGCAGCCTACGTGTCGGGCAACGCCAAGGTGAAGAAGCTTGTGGACGGCGCTGTCGCCACCCTCGGCATTTCGCTCAACGACATCCACTCCACCATGGGAAGGCTTTACTGCCGTGGCGCCCGGGCGCACCTTATGGCTGACATCGCGCTGGAGAACCTCGACAAGCTGATCGGCAATATCGCTTCCGGCGACAAATCCTACGCCAACCCGACCGAGATTCCCAAGGGCGAATACCGCGGAGTCGGCTTCCACGAGGCGCCGCGCGGCACCCTGTCGCACTGGATCGTCATCAAGAACAAAAAGATCGAGAACTACCAGGCCGTGGTTCCCTCCACCTGGAACGCGGCTCCCAGAAACGAAAAGGGCGAGCACGGGCCGTACGAGGCTTCGCTGATCGGCAATCCGATCGCCGACACCAGTCGCCCGCTGGAGGTCTTGAGGACCATTCACTCCTTCGACCCCTGCATCGCTTGCGCGGTGCACACCATCGACCCGGAAGGAAACGAAATCACCAAGGTGAAGGTGCTGTAGCAAGGTAGTGGCTTGGGTCTGAGGGGCTGGGGGCTCGCGCAAGGGACAAAACCCTTGAGCCCTCAGCCCCTTTGCTTTATCATGTGAAACTTCCGGACCCCGGAGGGGCCGTTCGCCCCCCCTAGGTCCCTAGCCCCGCCCCTGTTTCAAGGAGGTTACATTGCATATTCTTATTTACGGAGCCGGCAACCTGATCCTTTCCGACGAGGGCTTCGGCGTCCATTTCATTAGACACATGGAGCGGGTCTACCAGGTTCCTGAGAACGTCGAGCTGTACGACGGCGGCACCCTGGGGATCATGGTCCATTTCAAGTTCGAGGAGTCCGACAAGGTCATTCTGGTCGACGTGGTTAAGGCTGAGGGCGAGCCGGGTGATATCTTTCGCTACGAGCGCGAGGACATCATGCTGAAAAAGATCCCGGTGAAGCTTTCCCCGCACCAGATCGGCCTGCAGGAGATGCTCCTGATCTCCGAGATGCGCGACGCGCCCAAGCCCGATCTCACCTTCTACGGCATCGTCGCCGGTTCGCTCGAGCCGGGAGACCAGCTCTCCCCCCCCCTAGAGGCGGGGTTGGAGAAGGTCGCCGCGCTGGTTATTGCGGAGCTGCAAACCGTAGGCATCGATATCAAAAGGAAAGAGCCCCAGGTTCAGGCCTAACAGCCGTCAGGCCGCCGGGTAACAAGTAAAAAAAGGAGAGCATCATGTTCGGTTTCGGTTTGCCTGAGTTGTGCATTGTCCTAGCCATCATCCTCGTTGTCGCCGGCCCCAGCAAACTCCCGCAGTTCGGTCAAGCTCTCGGGAGCAGCATCAGGGGTTTCAAGAAGGCGGTAAGCGGCGACGAGGCTGTGAAGATCGACGAAAAAAAGTAGGGACCGCAAGGGCGCCTGATCTTGAATGGTTACTTACCCCGCCGGCCATTAGGAGTCATTTATCCGCCGTGCGGTCGGGGCAAGGACGCAGGCCGCAGCAACCTTGACTTTTTTCTGTTTTCCTATAGGCTCATGGGCGAGAAAATCGACCCACGGGAAGAAATGCGGAGGTTTGTACTATGTGCATCGATTGCGGTTGCGCCCCACCTGATGACCAGGACCATGACCATCACCACGACCACCACCATGGACACGATCACGATCATGGACACCATCACGATCATGGCCATGATCACGGTCACCACCACGACCATGGCGATGCCGACCCTCAGGGTAAGCCACTCGACCTTGCAAAAGATGCCGGTCCTGACCACCACGGTGGGAAGCACCACGGGCACCATAGTGACAAGCATCATGGCCATCATCACGACGAAAAGCACCACCAGCGGGACCTGGTCCAGGAAACCGTGCAGCTCCCCAAAAAGGTCAGCATCGAGACCGACATCCTCGCCAAGAACAACCGCATGGCGGAGGTAAATCGCGCACTGTTCCAGTCCAAGGGACTTTTCGTGCTGAACCTGGTGAGTTCCCCGGGGTCCGGCAAGACGACCATCCTGGAGCGGACACTGAAGGACATGGCGGGGGCCTGCCGTTCGGCTGTCATCGAGGGGGACCAGCAAACCGACAACGACGCGGTTCGTATTGCCGCCACCGGAGTTCCGGTGAAGCAGATCAATACCGGCGCCGGCTGTCATCTCGATGCGCACATGGTGCTGCACGCGACCGCCTGCTTTGATCTGAACGACCTCGACCTGCTGCTGATCGAGAACGTCGGGAATCTGGTGTGCCCGGCTTCCTTTGACCTTGGCGAGCACCACAAGGTAGTCGTTTTAAGCGTGACCGAAGGCGAGGACAAGCCGCTCAAATACCCACAAATGTTCCACGCAGCTGATGTTATGCTGCTCAACAAAGTGGACCTGCTCCCTTACCTCGATTTCGACGTGGAGTCGTGCAAGGAAATGGCCCGCCGGGTTTCCCCGGGCATCACCATATTCGAGGTCTCCAGTCGCACCGGGGAGGGAATGGACGCCTGGTACTCCTGGCTTAACGAAGGAATCCGCAAGTCGCATGGGCAGTAGGGCGAACATCATTCGCCACTGCGGGGTAGCGCATCATGATTAGCAGGGAGCGCGCTAGTCTCGAGGTGGAAGGAATCGTCCAGGGGGTGGGTTTCCGTCCCTTTATCTACCGCCTTGCCGGCCGTCACGGTCTGGCCGGCTGGGTGCGTAACACCGGCCGCGGCGTGCAGATTGAGGTCGAGGGCGCCAGGGGCAACCTGGACGATTTCTGCCGCGCCATCCGGGAGGAAGCGCCGCCGCTGTCGGTCATCACGGCCTTCAGCGTGCAACCGCTCAGCCCCGTGGGGACCAGCGGTTTTCTGATCCTGGAAAGCGCCAAGATTTCCAAGGGGGGCGAGGTCTCGCCTGACTGCGAGGTGTGCGAGGACTGCCTTGCCGAGATGTGCGACCCCGGGAACCGGCGCTACCTCTATCCGTTCATCAACTGCACCAACTGCGGCCCGCGCTACTCCATCATCACCGGCATCCCCTACGACCGTCCCTACACCACCATGGCCCCCTTCGCCATGTGCGACGACTGCCTCGCCGAGTACCACGACCCCCTGAACCGACGCTTCCATGCCCAGCCCAACGCCTGCCCGGTCTGCGGCCCGCGCTTGAGGCTCCTCGACGTCACCGGCACGGCTCTTCCGGGCGACCCGCTGGCGGAGGCCCTGCGTGCCTTGGCTCTGGGGCTAACCGTTGCAGTGAAGGGGGTGGGCGGCTTTCATCTCGCCGTCGACGCCTGTTCCGAGGAGGCGGTCGCGCGACTGCGTCAGAGAAAAAAGCGCGACGAGAAACCGTTCGCGCTTCTAGCCGAGAATCTGGATGCGATCCGGCAGATCGCCCACTGCTCGGATCTGGAGGGGCGCTTACTCTCCGGGGTGGAGCGGCCGATCGTCCTTCTGAGAAAGCGCGAGGGAAACCCGATCAGCCGCCTGGTCGCTCCGGAAAACGGCTGGTTCGGCGTCATGCTTCCCGGAAACCCGCTGCAGCATCTGCTCATCAAGGGAGGCTGCGCACCGCTGGTTATGACGAGCGGCAACCTATCCGACGAACCGATCGCCTACCGCGATGCCGATGCGCTCGGGAGGCTTTCCGGAATTGCCGATCTCTTCCTGACCCACGACCGCGAGATTCATACCCGGACCGATGATTCTGTGCTGAGGCTCAGTCTGGGGGAACCCCTGTTCCTGCGCCGCTCGCGGGGATACGTGCCGCGCGGGGTGAACCTGCCGGGCGATCAGCCAAGTATACTGGCGGTGGGGGCCGAACTGAAGGGAACCGTTTGCCTCACCCGCGGAGGACGCGGTTTCATGAGCCAGCACATTGGCGACCTGAAGAACGCGGCGACCCTCGTCTGCCTAGGGGAGACCGTCGGTCATCTGGGCCGTTTGCTGGAGGTTTCCCCGGAAGCTGTGGCTCACGACATGCACCCGGATTATCTCTCCACCCACTATGCGGAGAGCCTGGCGCTCCCCCGGATCCCCGTGCAGCACCACCACGCTCACATGGCCTCCTGCATGGCGGAAAACGGCCTGGACGGCGAGTTGATCGGCGTCATTCTCGACGGCACCGGTTACGGGGCCGACGGCGCCATCTGGGGAGGGGAATTCCTGCTGGGCGGCTATGGCGGATTCCAAAGGCGCGGTCATTTCAGCTACCTGAGGATGCCCGGGGGAGACGCTGCGGTCCGGGAGCCCTACCGGATGGCGATCTCCGCGCTGTACGGCTGTTTCGGGCCGAAACTCTTCGAGCAGCCCGTCTCCTTTCTCGCCCTAGTAACCCCGCAGGAGAGGTCCCTCTTTCTGAAGATGCTGGAGCGCGGCATCAACTCGCCGCTCACTTCCAGCTGCGGCCGTCTCTTCGATGCGGTGGCCGCGCTCATTGGCGTGAGGTCCCGCATCAGCTACGAGGGGCAGGCGGCCATCGAGCTGGAGGCCCTGGCCGAGCGCGGGTTGGCGTCAGCCGCTTATCCGTATCTGGTGGAAAGCGCGGATTGCCATCGGATCGATTTTGCGCCGATGATCGCCGCCATCTGCGCCGACCTGGCCGGGAAAAGGGAGGTTGCGGATATCGCGCGCGCCTTTCATCACACGATAGCCGACGGCATTCTGGAGATTTGCACCAGGATCCGCGGGGAAAGCGGCACCACGAGAGTGGTACTTTCTGGCGGCGTGTTTCAAAACCGGCTTTTGACCGAGGAAGTGGCACAGCTACTGAGCGGCAGTGGCTTCGAGCCCTTTTGCCACCGGCTGGTGCCTCCCAACGACGGGGGACTTGCCCTGGGTCAGGCGGTCATCGCGGGGTTGCAGTTGCGGTCTTCCGTCTTGTCCCCATCCCCACCCTGTCCCTCCCCTTGAAGGGGAGGGGACGTGAAAGGATGTGAACTTACTCAGAATCTCCAGCCAGGCAATGATGTAGGTACCATCGCCCAAATACGCTTAGCCTAATAGGGGCGTCCACCGTGACGTGAAATTGGCAACAGGATGCGTCCTGCGAGAGCTCTCAGGTATGCGGAAAAGTTTTGATAATGAGACCATTTACGAGACGGAGCAGCAAAAGGAGTTTTTATGTGCGTTGGGGTTCCCATGCAGGTGATTAGTATCGACGGCGACTTGGCGATGACTGAGGTCGATGGGGTGAAACGCGAGGCGAGCCTCATGATGCTGGACCAGGAGGTCGTGGTCGGTGATTATGTCATCATTCACGCGGGCTTTGCCATTTCGAAGCTGGACCAGGAGGATGCCAGGGAGACCCTCGCCCTGATGCGAGAGGTGTTCACGCCGGAGTTGATGGGATGAAACCAATGAATTACCTGGACCAGTTCCGGGATAAAGAATTAGTCGCGGGACTGGCAAAGCGTATCAGGACCCTGACTGCAGGGCTGGAAAAGCCGCTCACCTTCATGGAAGTCTGCGGCACGCACACCATGGCGATCTACCAGTTCGGCCTGCGTACCCTGCTGCCGCCCGAGGTGCGGCTCATTTCCGGGCCCGGCTGCCCGGTCTGCGTCACCCCGAACGGCTACCTGGACCGGGCCATCGCGCTTTGCCGCCTTCCCGACCTGATCATCACCAGCTTCGGCGACATGCTGAGAGTCCCCGGTTCCAGCTCTTCCCTCATGGAGGAGCGGGCCAAGGGTGCCGATGTGCGGGTCGTCTACTCTCCCTTGGACGCGGTGCAACTTGCGGTAAAAAATCCCGGGAAGCGGGTGGTTTTCCTGGGCGTCGGTTTTGAAACCACGGCGCCGACCGTTGCCGGGAGCATCCTTGCCGCCCAGGCGCTGGGACTTGACAACTACTTCGTGCTCGCCTCGCACAAAACCATGCCGCAGCCGATGGGCATTCTCTCCGCCGACCCGGAACTCGCGGTGGACGGCTACCTTTGCCCGGCGCATGTCAGTGCCATCATCGGGGCCAACGCTTACCGTTTCCTTTGCGAGGAGTACCGGGTCCCCTGCGTGGTGACCGGATTCGAGCCGACCGACGTGATGCAGGGCGTGGAAATGCTGGTGCGCCAGGCTTTGGCTGGTGAAAGCAAGGTGGAAATTCAGTATTCGCGGGTGGTGAGATGGGAGGGGAATGCCAAGGCGCAGGCAATGCTGGCCCAGGTGTTCACGCCCTTTGACGCCGACTGGCGCGGCATCGGTACGCTGCCGGGAAGCGGTCTGAAGATCGCCGAAGCTTACGCTGCCTTCGACGCGGAGCTCGCCATTCCGGTGGGTGTTGAAGAGTTGAGGGAGCACCCGGGATGCCTTTGCGGGGAAATCCTGAAGGGGAAGGTTTCCCCCTTTAACTGCCCGCTTTTCGGCAGAACCTGCACCCCGGAATCCCCCGTGGGCGCCTGCATGGTCTCTTCTGAGGGGACCTGCGCGGCAGCCTACAAGTACGCAAGATAAACTTCCGATTCGTCGGATCCGACAGATCCGACCGATCCGACTGATATTGAAAAAACAAGGAGCGACGCATTGGATAACGACATCATTCTTCTGGGCCACGGCAGCGGCGGGAAGCTTTCCCACCAGTTGCTCGACGACCTGATCATACCGAAGCTCTCGCAATCCCTTGCCAAGGGCCAAAACGACGCCGCGCTGCTGGAGATCGGCGGCACCAAGCTCGCCTTTACCACCGATTCTTACGTGGTGGATCCCATCTTTTTCCCCGGCGGTAATATCGGGGACCTGGCTGTGAACGGTACGGTGAACGACCTTGCCATGATGGGGGCTCGCCCGCTCTACCTGAGCGTCGGCTTCATCCTTGAGGAGGGGTTCAAAAAATCGGAGCTCGCCCTGATCCTTTCCTCCATGCGGAGCGCGGCGGACAGCGCCGGCGTCACCATCGTCACCGGCGACACCAAGGTGGTGCCCAGGGGAAAAGGGGACCGGATCTTCATCAATACCTCAGGCATCGGGGTCCTTGAGCACGGACTGCGCATCGACGGGGCCGGCGGGCGGGTCGGCGACCAGGTGATTGTGAACGGCAGCATCGGCGACCACGGCATCGCGGTGCTCTCGGCGCGGGAAGGGCTGGAGATCGACAGCGGAATCAAGAGCGATTCCGCTGCGCTGAACGGTCTGGTGGAAGAGCTGCTTGTCCTTGGTGAGGCGCTGCATGTGCTGCGCGACCCGACCCGGGGAGGGGTGGCCACGACGCTCAAGGAGATCGCCATTCAGTCCGGCGTCACCATCCTGCTCGACGAGGAAAGCCTGCCGATTAACCCCGGCGTCAAGGGGGTTTGTTCCATCCTCGGACTCGACGCGCTCTACGTCGCCAACGAGGGGAAACTGCTGGCGTTCGTGGCCCCCGAGCGGGCCGCTGAGGCACTCGCCATCATGCAGCGCCACCCGTTGGGAAAAGACGCCGCCATCATCGGTTCCCTGACCGAAAGCTCCGAGGGTCGGGTACAGATGAAAACCTCCGTAGGCGGCGTGAGGGGAGTAGAGATGCTGGCCGGCGAACAACTGCCGCGCATCTGCTGAAAACCGGCCCGCCGCCTTCAGACCACTGTAGTTATTCAGGGACCCTTCTCAATCGAGAAGGGTCTTTTCAAACTGCAGCCCCATCCCCCTGTCAGTCACCCTGACCACCTTCGCTTTCAGATCGCAAAGAATCTGTGGCGTGAGAGTGTGGTAGATGGTGACAGCCACCTTGTCGTCAAGGTCCATCCGCCTGACCGATGTCACAAAGACCCCCTTCATACTGAGGTTCTCCACTTCGGCTTCGATGAGTTCATCAACTAAGTGGATGTTTGCCTTTGCATGCAAGGCCAACCTGGCAAAATTCCTTTTTTCTTTATACATCGTCCCTCCCTCGTAGTTACTCACAGAGGATATGTGACGCATCATTATCGGTCTTTGTTAGTCTAGTCTAATCTTTTCGGAATGCAAGAGGGGGGCATGAAAAGATCAGCAAAAAGGGCCAGGGGCACGTTGCGCTGACGGCACGCTCTGTTATTATTTTCTCATTGATGAATAAAACAGAGGGGTGCGCAATGGACGAAGACAGCCTGGTGGTTCAAAGGGGATCGGCGGTATTCACGCCGGCTGCGCACTACTACTATCCGATCGCCATCAGCGAGGGGAGAGGAGCCACCGTCATCTCCCTGGAGGGGCGGCGCTACCTCGATTTCACTTCAGGGCTTGCGGTGCTGAATCTCGGTCACCACGAGCCCCAGGTCATGGACGCGGTACGCAGCCAGTGGGAGCGCTACGTCCACACCGGCGGGATCTACTATTCTGAGGCGACCGTTGCCGCGGCGGAGGAGCTGGTGTCGATCACTCCGCCGGGACTGGACATGCTCTTTTTCGGCAACTCTGGGGCCGAGGCGGTGGAGGGTGCCTTAAAGCTGGCCCGCTACACGACCGGGCGCCAGGCGATCATCTCCTGTACCGGCGCTTTTCACGGCAGGACCATGGGTGCGCTTTCGCTGACTAGCAGCTCGGCCGCCTATCGCCGGCGCTACCACCCGCTGCTCCCTTCGGTTTATCAGGTCGGCTACCCCGCCTGCTTCAACTGCCCCTGCGGGCTTACCCCGGACGCTTGCGGCACCCGGTGTTTGGAGCAGATCACCCGGCTCTTTGAACGCCAGGTTCCCCCGGAGGAGGTCTGCGCCTTCATTATCGAGCCGTTTCTCGGGGAAGGGGGATACTACCCGGCGCCGGCCGCCTACCTGCAGGGGTTGCGCGCCATCTGCGACTCCTACGGAATCCTGCTGATCTTTGACGAGGTGCAATCGGGGATCGGCCGGACCGGTAAATGGTTTTGCTTCGAACATGCCGAAGTCGTCCCCGACGTCATTACGGTCGGCAAGGCACTGGCTTCCGGCTTCCCGCTCTCCGCAGTCATTGCCGGACGGAGCATCATGGAGCGCTGGGACCAGGGCGCCCACGGCACCACTTTCGGCGGAAATCCGGTCAGCTGCGCCGCAGCCCGGGCGACCTTGCAGGTGATCAGGGACAGCGGCCTGCTGGCAGCCTCCCTTTCGGTGGGGGCGCGGGCCCTAGGCTTTATGCAGGATCTCGCTTCGCAAGACCCCCGCATCGGGGAGGTGAGGGGGCTTGGCTGCATGATCGGGGTGGAGTTCGTGGACCAGAGCGGCGCTCCCGATGGCGCCTGCTGCGCCCGGCTCCTGGAGCGCTGCCTGGCCAAAGGGCTCATCCTGATCGGCTGCGGCCTGCATCGAAACGTGGTCCGCATCCTACCCCCGCTCAACGTCACCGCTGACGAGCTGGAAGAGGCGCTGGAAATCTTTGCCGTCTCACTCGCAGAAATCTAATGAGGCGTCGATGACCAGGGTCAGCAACAAGTGCGACCTGGTTTTTGCTGCAAACGATAAGTCAGTTAAGGGAGGGGCGGCGGAAAAGGGTAGGGAGGGGCGAGGTGCAGACAACCGGCACTGACTGCCGATGCTCCGGGCGCTGGGAGGGAACCGGGTGCTGGTGGTGGATGACGTCCCGGCGCCACTCGGCTTACCGGCAGGCGGGGTTTGCCACCCCGGCACCGCGAAGAGGGTGCCGAGGGGAAGGAAATCGTAGCCTGTGCTGGGAGCGCTCAGGCGGATGGGGCTGCCAGTCCAGGCCTGACCTGCTGCATGATCTCGAAGGCGCGCTTGACGCGGGACACCACGCGGACGGTCATCATCGGCTTGGCGATGAAGTCGTGGAAACCGGATTTGAGCGCCCGGTGCTCCTCCTCCGGGGAGGCCTTCGCGGTGAGCAGGATCATCGGGATCTCCGCCGTCGCCGGATTGGCCTTGATGGCGCGCATTAGCCCGTAGCCATCGAGTTTCGGCATGACGGCGTCGCAGAGGATCAGGTCCGGTTTCTGGGAGAAGGCGATCTTGAGACCGTGCACGCCGTCGTTGGCGGTCAGTACCTGATATCCTTCGCTGCGCAGGGCCCCCCCGAGGGTGGAGGTAATTTTCGCGGAGTCGTCCACCACGAGAATTTTCAAGGCGCTGTTATCCGCTCCCTCGCCCCGCAGATAGTGCTGTCTCACGGCGTCTAGTATGTCGTCCCGAGTGGCCAGTACCGGCACGATCCTCAGCGAGGTTTTTTGCTCCAGAAATTCGATGGTGTCCGTGTCGAAGGGGTCGGTGATGGCCAGAGAGAGCTTGCCATCCTGGCGCCGCAGCGGAAAGACCAGTTTCTGGAGAGCGACTTCTTTCGGGATCAGCTCGAGAAGTGCGTCGGGGATGGCGCGGGAGGAGGTGTCCCGCACCGTCTCGAAGCCGAACTGCTGAGCCAGTGCCTCGATCAGCTCCTCCTGACTCATGACACCCATCTCGTCGAGAACGGTGCCGAGACGCTTGCCGCTTCCCTGCTGCCTAACCAGTGCACGCTCCAGGGTCTTCACCGTTATGATGCCGGACTCGACCAGTAGCTCACCCAGATGCATTTTCATGATTGATCCGACCTTTCAATGTAATTAAAAACAACTCACCGATTAGAATCATACCGTTTTTCTGGGAAATATCAAAAAATAAAAAAAGGCCCGCTTTCGGGCCTTTTAAAATGGTGCACGGTGACTTCCTTGGATCAGCGGATGCTGTCCTCGGGGTAGGCGCCGATGTTGTGGATGGAGAGGTCGGCACCAGCCATTTCGGAGTCGGGGTCGAGTCTGATGCCAACCGTCTTGGCGAGGATGCCGTAGACCAGGAAGCCGTTTGCCAGAGCGAAAACGATTGCCGCCAGGGTCCCCATGAGCTGGGAAACCAGGGTGATCCCGCCCATGCCACCCAGCGCCTCCTGGCCGAAAATGCCGGCGGCGATCCCGCCCCAGGAGCCGATGATGCCGTGCAGCGGCCAGACGCCCAGGACGTCGTCAATCCTCAGTTTCTCCTGCTCGATATGAAAGCCGTAGACGAAGATGACCGAGGCGATCGCGCCGGTCGCAAAAGCTGCCAACGGATGCATGATGTCGCTACCGGCGCAGACCGCGATCAGCCCTGCCAGCGCGCCATTGTGTACGAAGCCGGGGTCGTTCTTGCTGGCGACCAGCGCCGCCAGCACGCCGCCCACCATGGCCATGAGGGAGTTGACGGCGACGATGCCGGAGATCTTCTCCAGGTGCCCCGCACTCATGACGTTGAAGCCGAACCAGCCGATGGCGAGGATCCAGGAACCGAGGGCCAGGAAAGGGATGTTGCTGATCGGGATGGGGTGGGATTTGCTGCGGGTGTAGCGGCCCAGGCGCGGGCCGAGGATCAGCACCGCGGGAAGGGCCAGCCAGCCGCCGATGGAGTGGACCACGACCGAGCCGGCGTAGTCGTGAAACTCAGCTCCGCCGAAGCGCTTGAAGATGTCCTGCAGCAGAGCGCAGTTCTTTCCCCAGATGAGCGACTCGAAAATCGGGTAGCTGAAGGCGGCGAAGATGCCGCCCGCGAAAACCTGCGGCCAGAATTTGGCACGCTCGGCGATGCCGCCGGAGATGATGGCGGGGATGCAGGCCGCAAAGCAGAGTAGGAAAAAGAAGTGGGTGATATCGTAACCCTGGGTGTCTCCGAGCAGCTGCTTCACCGGCTTAAGAAAGCTGATGCCGTAGGCGATGGGGAAGCCGATTAGGAAGTAGACAACCGTGGAGACCGACCAGTCGGTCAGGATCTTCACGAAGGCGTTCACCTGGTTCTTCTTGCGAACCGTGCCCACCTCGAGGAAGGCGAAGCCCGCGTGCATGGCAAAGACCATGACCGCGCCTAACATGAGGAAAAGCACATCGCTACTGTTGCCAAGTGGCGTCGTCATAGACATCCCGTTCATTTAATTACCTCCATTGGTAAATTGCCCCGCCATCGTTGGAAAGGGCGCTCTGACCTAGCAAACTCTTTGCCAAGTCGCTATCCTACTGAATTAGCGCGTTTGGTCCCGGGAGCCGTCTGCGGGAGCCCTCCATTGCTGCCTAAAAAGTGTGCTGCACTGCCTAATGAATATGCAGGATTAGTGGTTGACCTCCCTGCCGCCTCGGGGTAAATTCAGGTGAAATCCTGCCGGGGGGTACCTGTGACGCGCAAGACAGCACTCATTAACTGTACCGACCTCGGGAAGTACTGCTACGGGGAGCAGCACCCGTTCAAGGTGCAGCGCTACCGTCTGGCCCATGACCTGATGGATGCCTACGGTCTGCTGGATTTTTCCGGCATGGAACTGCGCCGCCCGCGCGGGGTGACGCATCAGGAACTTTTGAGCTGCCACAGTCCCGAGTATCTCGAGAGGCTGCGGGAGTTCAGCGCCGACCAGGAACCGCGGGCGGATTTCCGCTACGGCCTGGGCGATCTGGAGAACCCTGTCTTCCCGGGGGTATACGACTGGGCCTGCCTCGGAGTCTCCGGCACCCTGGAGGCGGCGCGGCTGGTAACCGAGGAGGGTTTCGCGGCCGCCTTCAATCCGCTGGGGGGGTGGCATCATGCCCAGCGCAGCCGTGCCTCCGGATTCTCCTACTTAAACGACGCGGCGGTGGCCATCAATCACCTGGTGGCCCAGGGAAAGCGAGTGGTTTACCTCGACATCGACGCCCATCACGGCGACGGGGTGCAAAACGCTTTCTACGACACGGACCGGGTGCTGACCATCTCGCTGCACGAAAGCGGGCACTTCTTTTTCCCGGGGACCGGCTTTGAGTCGGAAACGGGCAAGGGCGCCGGAAAAGGGTACTGCGTGAACCTGCCGCTTATGGCGCACACGGACGACGCCCTTTTCATGAAGGCGTTTGACGAGGTCGCCTTCCCGCTCATCGCGGCCTACGACCCCGACGTCCTTTTTACTCAGCTGGGCGCAGACACCTTTCGGACCGACCCGCTCACCCAGCTGGAAGTCACCACTCACGGCTACGCCTATGTCATGAGAAAGCTGCGCGCCCTACAGATCCCCTGGGTCGCGGTGGGGGGAGGCGGCTACGACATGATGAATGTGGCCCGGGCCTGGACCATTGCCTGGGCGGTCATGAACGATCGGGAACTGCCGTCCCGGCTTCCCGCGGCCTTTGTGAAACTGAGCTCGGAACTCGGCTTTCCGCACCGCATGTTGCTGGACGCCATGCATTGGGCCCAGATCGACGAGCGCAATGCGGCCCTGGATGCCGTGGAAAAGAGTATCGCGCAGGTGCGCGCCAACGTCTTCCCCGTTCTGATCGGTGACTATGGCAATAACCGCGGGAAATGAGATGCTGAGGGACGCCGGGGGGCGCGAGCTCTACTCCCTCAACGATATCAACCGTCTGGAGATCCCGGAGAAGGAGCGGATCTACGGCGCGCTGCTGCCGCCGCGCCTTTTGGGACTGCTGCAGCGCTCCGAAGGTGAACTGCGCTTCATCGCCCCCGAGGGTTTGCGCCTGTTACGTATTGAGGCGCGCCTGCATCCCGGCGACCGGGACCTGGTCTTCTTCCTGGAACTCTGTGATACCCAGTTCGGACAGATGGAGCTTTCCTTTTGCATCATCGCCGACCCTGCGGCATCCCGTTTCGACGTGGACCTGGACCTGCAGGGGCGTGACAACTGCTTTACCACCCTGGGGCGCAACGTTCTTGAGGAGCAGCGGGCCATGTCGGCCGGGCTGTTTCCGAACCAGACCAGGCGCGGCATGAGGATGTTTGGCGAGTTCCTGCCGCTTTTGGAGCGCTTCACCGGGGGACTCGGGATGCAGCTGATCGTCGCCGAGCCGCTCACCTACGACAACGCGATCCGCTATGAGCGCTACGGCTTCGACTACCTGGTGGGCAAGCGCCTGATGCAGGAGATTGACGCCGGTTTCGCCCCCGGCGGCGAGCTGTACCGGCGGCTGGACGGCTCCAACCCCTTCAGGCGCCGCGGCATGGAGAGAACGGTCCTGGGACGGAGCTGGGCGATCCACGACGGGATACTGGACGAGCCCTGGGACGGGGTCCGCATTTATAAAACAATCGGCGTGCACGCGGGCGTCGACACGTTCCCCGCGCGGGAACGCTAAGGAGGTTTGGCCATAGCACTCGAAACTACGACAATTCCGGGCATCATCTATCTGACTCCCCCTGCCGACGCGGTCCTTTCCGGCCTGGACGGCAAGGTGACGCTTCACTTCGGCAGCTGTCCGGTGCCTCTCCTGGAGGCGGACTATCAGGCCCTGGAGGGCGAACTGCCGGGTTACGACGCGCTCGGGCGCGGCATCTACCAGGCGCTTCGCTCCGACCCCGGGTGCCTCAACTGCGCGGTCTACGCGGCGCTCCTCAAGGAGGGGTACCCGCACTACGTCTCCGAACTGGCAAGTCACATCATCATGCTGGGCGAGAAGGACGTGGAAGTCCCCTATCTGGACCGGCGCGTGAACCTGCTGCGCATCTTCGCTCTCATGGAACCGGAGGACGCACATTTCCCGTTGGAGATCGGTGCGACACTTTTGGAGAAGGGGTGCCGCTTTTCCGCCCTGCACCTCTCCACGGTGACGCTTTTCAAGGCCGAGGCGTATCTGGCCCGGGCCCTGGAGCTAGCTCCCGGCGACCCCAAGGTCGTCGCGACGCTCGCCGAGGTCCGCTATCTGCTTGGCAAGTACGACTCTGCGGCTTCCCTTTGGCGCGGGCTGCTGCCGGGCCTCTCCGCCGGGGCCGCCGACGAGCTGACTGCCAGGCTGGAACGGATAGAGCGAGGGGATCTGCCGAAGGTCCCTGCGGTCGATTACCTGGAGGCGGTTGCCGTAGCGCTCTCGTTGCAGCAGGACGGCGAGAGCGACGAGGCGATCGCCATCTTCACCGACATCATGGCGGACCTGCATTTCGCCAGCGAATTCCCGATGCCGGAGATCCCCTACCTCTGCGCCCTTTGCTGCGTTGATCTGGGAAGGGGACGGGACGCGCGTACCCTGCTGCGTCAGGCACTCGCCATGAACCCGGACTACGCCGAGGCACGGGCCGCCCTGGAAAAACTTGAAGCTTAGGAGGTTGCATGGCCGCATTCAGCATGGCGGATTGGATTTTCATCGCAGGAGTTATGGTCATAATTTTTTTCTGCGTCGCCGTCAGCGATATGAGAAAGAGATGAAAAAGCTCTGAAGTGTGGTATGCCTTAGGCTGCGATCAGCGGTTGGATGGGGCGAGCTGTTAATGGGTTTGGAGCCGTTGATCGGTCGGATCCGTCCGATCGGTCGGATTTTTGATCAGTCGGATCGGTCGGATCGGACCGATCGACATTGGAGGAAGCCAAAATGGAAAAAGCGGATATCAAGGACATCATCACCAGGTACAAAACCATTGCCGTGGTCGGCCTTTCGCCTGACCAGGGAAAGCCGAGCTTCGAGGTGGCGGCTTACCTGCAACGGGCCGGGTACCGCATCATCCCGGTGAACCCCGCCTGCCAGGAGATCCTCGGGGAGCGCTGCTACCCGACTCTCGCCGACATCCCGGGCGAGGTGGAAATTGTCGATGTCTTCCGCCGCGCCGAGTTCCTCCCGGAGGTCGTGGAACAGGCGATCGCCAAGGGGGCCAAGGTCGTCTGGATGCAGGAAGGGATCATCAACCAGGCCGCCGCTGCCAGGGCTGAGGAAGCCGGCCTTGCCGTGGTGATGGACCTTTGCTTACTCAAAGAACATTACAAACTGGCTTCCCGTTGAAACTGCGCTCGTCAATCACCCGCAAGGGAATGCCGCCTGAAGGAAGTCACTGATGCCGGATGCCACACAAGGCCGTCCGCTGGGGCTCTACGCGCTGGCTGCGGCCTACATCTTCTTCCTGCTCCTCACCGTCTCCAGTTACGGCTACCCTTTTCCCTTTATGGGGAAATTTTACCCGGGGCGTGCCGGCGACTGCCTGGTCTTCGCCGACAGCATGGTGTCGCTTTACCTCTGCATCGGAATCCTGAAGCGCCAGCGCCTCACTGTCTGGCTGCTCATCGGCTACAATCTGCTGGACATCTGCAACGCCTGCATCAATCTCGCGCTGATTCCCCCAAGCCTTTATGCGCGCCTGGCGGAGACTCCGATCCCTGAGGATGAGCTGCGCTTCAATACGCTTGCAGCGGCGCTTTTCCTCCTGCTGTTGAATGTCTATGTCTATCGCAATAGGCGTTACTTCGACAACCGGTCACCCTATCTTTTTTAATACGAATAAGCATTAAGCTTCCTCAGGGGCTCGGAATGCTCAGGGTTGCTGCCTTTTGAGAGTCTGCGCAACGGGTAACTGACGCAGTCTAGGGAGATGAGCGACAGAGGCTGTAAGTGTTGCGCTTACCCGTTGATACACTTGGCTGTAGGATTAGTGCGTCTGATGACAGGTTAATGGTAACAAACATTCTCCGCTTGCCAGGTGGCTCTCAAGTCTGTTACTATAGGCGCCATTTCCTTGATGATATGTTGCGCTGCTCCTCTTTGCAGGAGTCAGTTACCGACAGAGAAACACCGGGCCCGACCTCATCAGGTTTTGCTCAGAAGGGGAAAAGAGTGTTCGCAAAGCTAAAACATGGCCTGTCAGGCTCCTTCTTCCACGCCGACAACGGCAACCGCCCGGTAAACCTCCAGGACACCCGGGGGGTGGGGATCCGCATCGAGAAGTTGGAGAAGTACTTCGGCGGTAACCATGTGCTGAAGGATATCAACCTTGAGATCAAGGCCGGTGAAACCTTCTGCATTATCGGCCCTTCCGGGACCGGCAAGAGCGTGCTTTTAAAGCATATCGTGAAGCTGGAATCTCCCGACAGCGGCGAAATCTTCATCGATGACATCCCGATCTTTCACACGCCGAAGGATGCCTCTAATCGTGATTACCGCTATTCCATGGTGTTCCAATCCTCCGCGCTCTTTAATTCGCTGACTGTCGGCGAGAACGTCGGCCTCTGGCTGCGGGAAAAAAGGGTCTGCAAAGAGCAGCGCATCAGGGAGATCATCCGGGAAAAGCTCGAGATGGTGGGACTGGTCGGCAAAGAGGATCTGCGCACTTCCGAACTCTCTGGCGGGATGAAGAAGCGCGTGGCGATCGCCCGGTCGCTTGCCATGAACCCCGACCTGATCCTTTATGACGAGCCGACCGCTGAACTTGACCCGGTCACCACGGACGAGTTGGCCAACACGATCCTGAAACTGAAGGAAACCACCAAGAACACGACGGTCATCGTCACCCATGACCTCAATTTTGCGCTCTACATCTCGGACCGCATCGCCATGATGCACGGCGGCTCCATCGTGGAGATCGGCACCCCGCGCGAGATTAAGCGCAGTGAAAACCCGATTGTGCGCGGCTTCATCTATACGACCACCAAGGGGATCAGAGGAGATTAGATGGCACGTCCAGGCATGCTGCGCTCCATGGCGGGAATCTTCCTGCTGCTTATGGCCCCGCTGGTCCTGGGCTCCTGCGCCTCCTTGAAGCAAAGTAAGCCTCTCCTGCCGATGCGCGAGTACGAGAAACTGATCGTCGGCCGCCTGGACGCCGAGTACGTCGGCACCAACAACTGCGTCTCCAAATGCCACAGCCACGACAAGATCTCCAGCGATTTCAG
>Ga0209123_1001687_pt1 | contig 20865 bp, 13 predicted proteins | sample BarGraIncu00431A_FD_184500 | JGI IMG/M metagenome (GOLD analysis project Ga0209123, IMG submission 184500) | Arctic peat soil microbial communities from Barrow, Alaska, USA - Barrow Graham LP Incubations 004-31A (SPAdes) (version 2) | ecosystem: Environmental > Terrestrial > Soil > Wetlands >... | reverse complement strand
GTATGTTATTTGGCAATGACCCTTGTATTGACATGGATGTTTAATAAACTTGAAAAGCGTTATGCAGCATATGATGAGTAGGAGTGAGTTTGTATGAACATGATACGTTTGAAAAATATCTACAAAAGCTTTAATAACCTTGAAGTGCTGAAAGGCATTAGCCTGGAAGTGACTCAGGGAGAAGTTGTTGCCATTATCGGACCTTCTGGCTCAGGAAAAAGTACGTTACTTAGATGTTTAAATCGATTAGAAACTATCGATCAAGGCACTATTGAAATAGAGGATGAAATATTGGCCACTACAGGGGCAGATGGACGGTGTCAGTATGTTCGCGAGGATAAGGCCCGAGAGCTTTGTTATAAGATGGGTATGGTCTTTCAGCAGTTTAATCTATTTCCCCACATGACCGTCATCGATAATATTGTTGAAGCACCTATGGTCGTTAAGGGGATAAAGAAAGAGGTTATTATTCCTGAGGCTGAAGAACTGCTCAAGAAAGTAGGTCTGTTTGAGAAAAGAGATAGCTATCCCTCCAGGTTGTCGGGAGGGCAGCAACAACGGGTGGCCATTGCCAGAGCCTTGGCCATGAAACCTGATATTATGCTGTTTGATGAGCCGACATCAGCCCTAGACCCTGAGCTTACGGGGGAAGTATTGAAAGCAATGCGTCAGCTTGCTCAGGAACATATGACAATGCTGGTAGTAACCCATGAAATGGCTTTTGCTCGGGAAGTCGCTGGGCGTGTTATTTTTATGGATTATGGAGAAATCGTAGAAGAAGGAACGCCAGAACAAATATTTAACAATCCTGCCCAGGTTCGCACACAAGCATTTTTAAAGAGCATGTTATAAGCTAAAAATGATTAATCGCAACTTAAATAGACCAAAAATGAGCAAACAAATGAATGCTCATTTTTGGTCTATAAACCGTTACGTTCAAGCGACCGGAAAAGTGATTATAAAGCGAGTTCCCTTGCCTTCTTCCGAATGGACCTCAATGGTACCATTATGATTAGCCACAATACTGGCGCAGACAGAAAGGCCTAGCCCTGTACCTCCATCTCTCGTCGTAAAAAAAGGGTCGAAAATTTTCATTTGCACGTCTTTAGCAATGCCTGAGCCAGAATCATCTATACATAAAACTACGGCGTTGTCTTGATTTTTAGTAGCTATTGTTAATGTACCGTGTTCTTCCATCGCGTTCAATCCATTCATGGCAAGGTTTAGCAGGAGTTGTTTAATTTCTTTCTCTGCTAACATAAGCTGGGGAATATCCCTAGAAAGTTTAAATTCAAGATTCATTCCTCGCTTGAGTGTATCTGTTAGTAATAAGGGGGCAATGCTGTTAACAATTTTGTTTAAGTTATGTAACTCAGGTTCTGTAGGCTTGGTTTTTCCGATGGCTAAAAAGTCGGTAATGATCATTTCGATACGTGCCAATTCGCTTAATAATAAATCTAATTGATCATGCAAACTAGGGGGAACTTTTTTCTTGAAATACTGTAAGTAGCCTTTTACTACTGTCATAGGATTTCTGATTTCATGGGCGAGCCCTGCCGCCATATTTCCGATGAGACTCAGCCTGTCCATGCGGGCGACTTCTTTTTGTAAGGTTATAAAATTAGTAATATCTTCCGAAATGACAGCCACATGATCTTTGGCCGGGCTGTATGCAGAAATGGAATAGGACCGTTCTCCGTGTTTGTAAAGCTGTGCGAAATTTACCGACTCCCCGGAAAGAGCGACTGTTATAAAAAATTTCAGCCAATTATGGATATCTTCGTTTATGTAGGGGAAAATCTCTGAGCGTCTTTTTCCAAGAAGCTCCGCGGCGAGGTGACCAATAGATTTTTCATAAGCAGGATTAACCTGAATATATTCCAGGTCGACTGGACTTTCAGATTCGTCAAATAGCACCTTGTAATATGAATATCCGTGATGCATGTATTCAAACAGATTTTTATAGCGGGATTCGCTCACAACGAGTGCATCACGGCTAGCCTGCAAAGCTTGATTGGCTGCCTGATGTTTGGTTATTTCTTCTGCGAGTATTACATTCAGATGGGAGAGTGCGATGGTTCGCTCGTGGACTTTATGCTCTAGCTCAGCTTCAGTCTTTTTGAGTAAGCCGATGGTAAGTGCAATTTTTTGGCTCATCTCGACAAAAACCGTGCATAACATGTCGAGTTCATAGGAGATGTTTTCTGGGTATTTGTCATGGCCCACCATTTCATAATTCTCTCTCGTGATCAGCTTAGACTGTTTGATCAACCAGTCTAGAGGTTGTTTAAAACGGTTGGTTATCAGTGTGGCAAGGGGTAAAATTAATAACAATAAAACGAGGGTGACACAGGCCATTATCGTCAGTTGTTTGTAAATAGGAGCAAGAACTTCTTCTTTGTTGATCTTGCCGATCAGCGTCCAACCCTGCTGTGGAATGTATTGATAAGCTCCTATAACTTTTTGCCCTCTGTAATTGAGCCAAGTGGCAGTGCTCGTTTCACCAAGGCGAATATTGCGTAACGCATCATCGGATATTTTATGCTTCATGATGGCTGTACTTTCGATCAATCCCCTCTCAATCAAGAGATTGATGTACCGCGGCTCGGTAAGTAACGTCCCTTCTTTATTTACTAAGTAGATTTCTCCCGTTTCACCGAACCAATTATCACGTAAGAGTGTTTGTAGGGTCGTCGTTCGTACAGATCCCAGTATCAACCCTTGAAAATTTCCAGCATAGTCGAAAATAGGGGCGGAAAAATTAATGATAGGCAGACCACTGTTTCGTCCAATCACCACATCTGAAATATATTCTTTACCCGCTACTGCCGCTTTCCAATAAGGCTGGTTGTTAGATGATGGATACTTGATTCCACTATTGAGGGTAGATATCTTAAAAATCCCGTTTTTATCAATATATGATAATGTGTCGAAGTTTTTATTGCTCTGTTGCATTAAAAAAAGCGTGCGTTTCATCTGTTGTTCGTCTAAGACTTGAAAATCCCCTAACTGGCTAATAGTGCGAACGGCGTCCATCCGCTCCGTCATCCAGTAGTTGATCAACTGCTCCTGGGAAAACACGCGCTGGCTAATTAGTTTCAGGCTTTCCTGCTTAGCTGTGCTAATCTGGCCAACAGTGTAAATAACCATGACTAGCAGGCTAGGAACAAGGATAAGCAAAACCGTCCATAATCTAAAGCGACGCCCTAATGTTTGATTCTGCATATTCCGGCTCCTTAAAGAAATATTTCCTAGTTATAAACGAGTGTAGCATGCTATTTTATTGCCAACAACAGTTGTTATTCGACAAATTATAGGTAATACCTTCCAAAAAAAACATGAAAAATGGTTATTTTTAGGTTGAGAGTATATTGTTACAACGAACGACAAAAATCCTGCAAAATATTAATATCTTGCAGGATACTATCGCTAAAGAGTACAAAAAAGTTGTCACCAAGCTGCTATCACACTATCAGCCCGGCCTTCGGTTCCCCCTACAAAGACGCCGTTTTCTTGCCGCAGTATGACTTGGCCTCTGCCGAAGCTAACACCGTCAAAAGACATCTTGATATCATGTCCTTTGCGAATCAATGCTTCGGCAATGTGTTGTGGAAAACCTGGTTCTAGGTCAATGGTTTTGCCTTCTTTCCATTGCCAACGGGCTGCATCTAAAGCTGCTTGGGGATTAAGTTTAAAATCAATCATATTTACTACTAATTGTACATGACCTTGCGGTTGCATAAAAGCTCCCATGATGCCGAATGGGCCAATGGGGTTATTATCTTTGGTGAGGAAGCCTGGAATAATTGTATGATAAGGTTTTTTCCCTGGTTCTAATCGATTGTCATGGGCTGAATCCAGTGAAAAGCTATGACCACGATTGTGCAGGCTAATGCCAGTTCCTGGTACAACTAAACCTGAGCCAAAGCCCATATAATTACTTTGAATATATGATACCATATTTCCGTCCTTGTCAGCAGTTGCCAAATATACCGTACCTCCCGATTCGGGTTTGCCCGCTTGAGGCAAACGGGCAGACTCAGTAATGAGTTTTCTGCGTTTTATGGCATAAGCCTCTGACAGGAGTTCAGGCACTCCGACGGTCATATTGTGGGGGTCGGTAATATATTTTTTCCCATCGGCAAAAGCAATTTTAATGGCTTCTATTTGTTTATGATAAACATCAACAGGATTATTATTGTTAATCGTGATACCATTCAGGATGTTCAACGCCATGAGGGCAACTAGACCATGACCATTAGGCGGTATCTCCCAGACATCATAACCATGGTAGTTCACCTTTATCGGATCAACCCATTCGGCATGATACTGAGCCAAGTCATTAGTGGTTAAATAGCCATTAAATTCATGGGAAAATAGTCCAATCTTTTTTGCTAAAGATCCGCGATAAAAGGATTCCCCCTTGGTTTCGCCGATTTCCCTCAGTGTGGTCGCATGATCCGGAAGTTTTATTATTTCTCCCGCAAAGGGGGCTCTACCTAAAGGTGCAAAGGTACTAAACCAAGGTTCAAACTCTTTGCCTGTAAGATTTTCCCCATAGGTTTTATAAGAATTTTCCCACTGGCTACTGACTATCGGCGATACTGGATACCCAGATTCTGCATAGTTAATGGCAGGTTTTAAGCTTTCATAAAGAGGTAGCTTGCCAAAACGCGCCGCAAGTTTTGCCCAGGCAGCGGGTACTCCTGGCACAGTCACTGGAATGAAACCATACTTTGGCATTTCATGACAGCCAGCTTTTTTTACTGCTTCCAACGATATATTTGCAGGTGCCGGGCCGCTGGCATTTAAGCCGTATAATTTTCCATGAGTCCATACTAGGACAAAGGCATCTCCACCAATTCCATTGGAAGTAGGTTCGACAACCGTTAAACAGGCGGCAGTTGCAATGGCAGCATCAATGGCATTGCCACCCATTTTAAGAATGTCAAGACCGGCCTGGGCCGCCAAATGTTGTGACGTAGCAACCATCCCATTTTGAGCAAAGACTAGTGTGCGTTTTGAAGGAGTTGGATAATACAGAGCATCAAATTTCAATGTAAATCCTCCTAACTATTTTCACCATGAAAATCCGTATATTTTCTTGACTAGTAACACAATTATACACTAATCATTCTTTTTATGAAATAATCCGATAGCCTATTACCGTAATCCATAAGTCCTGACTCCTCGATATTTTGAGATTTTAGCATTTCAGTCATATCTCTAATAAATCAAACATGCTACAATGTAAGAAAATACAAGTGTTTTCTATTGAACCTGAACCGCAAATGTGCAAAGGGCACAAAGCGTAGGCAAAAAACCTCTACACTCTGATCATAGGGAAAACTTGGCTTGTATCAACCAAGTATGAGACCATAGAAGATAGGGAGTTGAAAGCATGTTAGGTGATTTAAACATTGATCCCACAGTTATTTGTATTTTTGGTGCATCTGGTGATTTAGCGCAACGTAAGATTATACCTGCCATCTATGATTTATTTCTTAAAGAGTTAATGCCAGAACCCTTTTCGATCATTGGCTTGGCTCGAACCCCTTTAACGGATGGTGAATTTAGGCTACAACTGCGTAGCGGGGTAGAAAAATTCTCACAACAAGGTAATGTTGAGGATGGAAAATGGAATGAGTTTGCAAGTAATATAAAATATCTTGGGGCAGATTATAATGATCCTCAGATATATCCAGCGCTGTTCGCCGAGATGGAACAGGGATGGCGAGCTGAGGCTAGCAAGATTTTATATCTAGCAACACCACCAACGATATTTACAACCATTGTAGGGCAGCTAGGCCTGTCCAAGGAATTTCGTTGCAAGGGCAAATATCGTATTGTTATCGAAAAACCATTCGGTCGAGATTTACAATCTGCTCAGATGTTAAATAGGGAGTTGGCCCAGGTTTTTGATGAATCCCAGATTTATCGTATTGATCATTATCTAGGTAAAGAAACCGTGCAGAATATCTTAGCCTTTCGCTTTGCGAATGCTATGTGGGAGCCTATTTGGAATCGTAGTTATATTAATCATGTACAGATTACGGTATCAGAAGAAGTGGGTGTTGGTAGACGGGGCGGTTATTATGAACATGCCGGGGCACTCCGGGATATGATTCAAAATCATTTACTGCAATTAATGTGTTTAGTTGCCATGGAGCCACCCACATCTTTTGCTGCTGATGAAATTCGTAACAAAAAAGTCGATGTACTCCATGCGATACGCCCAATAACCCCTGATGAAGTGGCTAAATTTGCAGTGCGCGGTCAATATGGTAGTGGCGTTGTGGCCGGAGAGAGGGTAGCGGCCTATCGGGAGGAACCAAATGTAGCAGGTGATTCTGGCACGGAAACCTTTGCTGCCGTTAAATTTTATATTGATAACTGGCGTTGGCAGGGCGTTCCCTTTTATTTGCGTACAGGTAAAGGACTAACAGCCCGCGTATCAGAAATATCCTTGCAATTTCGCCCTGTACCCCATCATCCTTTTTCCAAGAGCGTTATCGAACCCAATCGTTTGGCCATTCAAATTGAGCCCACAGAAGGCATTATGTTATTAACTCAAGCCAAAGAACCAGGATTGGTTATGAAGATCAAACCCGTAGAGATGCATTATACATATGATGAGGTTTTTGCAGGTTCCTCCCCGGGAGCATATGAAACTTTGTTGCTGGATATTATGCGTGGTGATCCAGGTTTATTTATGCGGGGCGACCAAGTGGAAATGGCTTGGTCGGTAGTGAATTCCATTTTAGAAGTTTGGCAGAATACCCCTGCAACGAATTTTCCTAACTATGCTGCTGGAGAGTGGGGCCCACAAGAAGCAGAGGAACTGATTGCTCAAGATGGTGGGCGTAGCTGGCTATTTCCTGCTTGTTTAGAATTTGAGGATAAGAAAGGAGACGGACGTGGCCATAGTTAAAATATATCCTAATATAGAAATCTTGAGTGAAGCGGCGGCTGAATTATTCGCTGAAAAAACCCGGCAGGCAGTAAAAGATCGCGGACGGTGTAATGTGTCTCTCGCTGGTGGAGGCACTCCTCGGCGCTTATATGAATTGTTAGCGAAAAAACCCTATAGTCGTGAAATACCTTGGGATAAAGTTCATATTTACTGGGGTGATGAGCGGTATGTACCTGCTAATAATAGTTTAAGCAATCAATTTATGGCTCGTCAGTCGCTATTAGATCATATATCAATTCCCGAGGTAAATATTCATCCGATTACCTATGAAATATCACCGCGTAAGGCCGCTGAAGAATACGAAAAAGTCCTGCAAATTACCTTTGGCGATCGACCACAATTTGATGTTGTATTGTTAGGGCTGGGCGACAACGGGCATACGGCCTCCCTTTTTCCGGCGACTGATGTCCTAAATATTCAAGATCATTGGGTGAGTGAAGTTTATGTAGCAGAGCAAAATCTCTATCGAGTAACGCTAACGGCACCCATTCTAAATCAAGCTACAACCATCATATTTTTGGTTGCTGGTAGTACGAAGGCTCAGGTTATCAAGGAAGTTCTTGAAGGATCCCAGGATAACAAACGCCTGCCTGCTCTGCTAATTAAGCCAGTAAATGGCGAATTATATTGGCTCTTAGATCAGCAAGCGGCAGCTTTGTTAACGCCATGACCTTTGATCGATCGTTACTATTCTAAGAGTAGGTCGTTGATCAAAATCGTCCCATGCAAAGAAACCGCGAAATTCGCGGTTTCTTTACTACCTCGATCAGAAGTATAAGTTTTACGAACCGCAGAGGGTTTATAATAAATAATAATAATCTCTTCTCTGTGTTCTCTGCGCGTCTGCGGTTTAATAAGACGCACTAGCGTTTTTCTTAATCATAATTTATAAATTGTTGGAGGTAAAATGATGATAACAGGTGCAATTAAAAAGCAGATTCGCAACATTGTAGGTTTAGAAAATGCCATTGATGCGAAAGACGAGTGTTTTGGTTATTCTTATGACTCATCCTTTGTCCCAATGTCAGAAGACAATATTCCCGATCTTGTCGTCATCCCCAGCACTACGGCGGAGGTATCTGCAGTAATGGCTATTGCCAATGAATATGGTATTCCAGTAACAGCCCGTGGTACGGCCAGTGGCCGTACTGGGGGTAGCATTCCAGTCTGTGGAGGTATTTCCTTAGCACTGCACCGAATGACAAAAATCATTGAATTGGACGAAGGCAATATGATGATTACAGTGGAGGCTGGCGTACGTACCATTGACGTTTATAATTTTTGCGCGGAAAAAGGTTTGTTTTATCCTCCGGACCCGGCTAGTTGGAAGTATGCAACCATTGGGGGCAATGTGGGAGAAAACGCGGGCGGAATGCGGGCCGTTAAATATGGGGTGACCAGTAATTACGTGATGGGTCTTGAAGTGGTATTAGCTGACGGTAGCATTATTCAGACGGGTGGTAAAGCAATCAAAAATGTAACTGGCTATAATCTTACCCAATTGTTCACCGGCTCAGAAGGCACCTTAGGTGTTATTACACAGGCAATACTCCGCTTAATTCCTATGCCTAAAGCGCGAAATACGATGCAACTCATGTTTCCTTCACTGGATAATGCCTGTAAGACGATTCACAAAATGCTGATGTCAGGAGTGGTACCAGCGGCGGCAGAATTAATGGATAAGATTAGCCTACAAGCAGTAGCTAGACACCGTAAAATTGAGATTGATTCTGGGATAGAAGCCTGTGTAATCATCGAAATTGATGGCGCTACCAACAATGATCTAGGAAAACAAGCCAAGGAAATTCAAACCATCGCCAGTGAATTTGGCGTCAGTGAAGTGCGTATTGCGACTTCTCAGCAAGAAGTCGATGAAATTTGGGCAATACGTCGTGGACTTAGTTCAGCGATCGGTGCCATGGCGCCCAACCGATTTGGCGAAGATATTTCTGTACCACGCAATGCTTTTCCCGAGACTGTGGCCCTCATTCGGGCAATAGCAGAAAAATATAATCTGACAATTGCTGTTTATGGACATGCGGGTGACGGAAACATTCATCCTTCTGTTTTGTGCGATTTGTCGAAACCCGGGGAAGAACAGCAGGTTCATGATGCCATTGATGAGATTTTTACGGCAGCTCTTGCCGTAGGGGGTACTTTATCTGGCGAACATGGTATTGGCATTACCAAACGACCTCATATTGAGAAGGCTTTGGGGATCGCGGGGGTCAATGCTCTGAAAATGGTCAAGCAAGCTTTTGATCCCAAGGGAATTCTTAACCCAGGGAAAATATGGTAGTAAGGAGCTGGACATGAAAAATACAGATACAGAGCAATACATCAAAACAGTGAATGATATTGTTAGTCAATGCGACCGTTGTGGTTCATGTCTAACAGTATGCCCTTTATTTGGGGCAAAAGATATGGAATCATCAAGCGCCCGTGGTAAAAATAATATAGCCCGGGGGATGATACAGGGAGTTGTTGAACCCAGTGGGAAGGTATTAGAGATTGTTAATTTTTGTCTGTTGTGCCGAACCTGTGTAGACAACTGTCCGAGCAAGGTTAAAACAGACGATGCGATGATTGCTATTAGGCAGTATTTTGCCGAGAAAAATGGTAGTCCTGGTGCTAAATACAAAGCATTAGGCATCCTCATGAAAAATCGTACCCTGGTGAAATTTTCCGCTGGAACACTTAAGGTACTGCGTAAGATGGGTATGAACGGGATTGTCCCACATGGTATGGCTCCCAAGGAATTTACCCGCGAACAATATCTGGCGTCCTTTGTCGGCCCTGCCGCCCTAGGCAGTTTTGTCCCGGGGCCGTCACTTAAACTGTCTGATCACAGCAAGGTTGCTTATTTTAGAGGATGTGGTATGGACATGATGTTCCCTGATGCAGTAGAAGGGACACTGGCTATTTTACGAACCTTAACCCAGCCCCAAATGATAGATAACTGGTGTTGCGGATTGCCACATCTTGCTCACGGACTTCGTGCTGATTTTTTAGAGATGGCAAAAGAAAATATTAAATTATTCCAAAAAGCAGATGTGATTGTTACGGATTGCGCCAGCTGTAGTGGTACATTAAAGCATATTGAAACTTATTTTGCCGAAGACCCCGTTTGGCAAGAACGGGCAACTGCCTTTAGCCGAAAGGTGATGGGTCTTAGTGAATATCTCGTCCATGTTGGTTATAAGTCCCAGTACAGTGCTGATACAAAACTGACATTCCATGAACCGTGTCACTTGGGACGAGGACAGGGTATAAAAAACCAACCTCGCCAACTGTTAAAGGCAGCTGGTCATTTTATTGAAATGACAGGAGCCGACACCTGTTGTGGCGGTGCGGGATCATTTCATATTGACTATCCTGACATTGCACAATCCATCTTGGATAAGAAACGCCTTAATATTGAAAATTCGGGGGCGGATATCGTTGTCTCAGAATGTCCCACCTGCCTTGTCCAGCTCAATAAAGCGGCAGCACAAAGTGGCGGTAAATTCAAGGTAATGCACATTAGCCAAGTCCTATCCTTATAGTAACCAAGAACGCGTTAGCAATGTTCTTACTCTATCAGAAAGCATAAGCTTTACGAACCGCAGAGGGCTTATAATAAATAATAATAATCTCTTCTCTGTGTTCTCTGCGCCTCTGTGGTTAACAATATCTCTATGTTTGTTCCTAGGTGCTTTTTCTTAGGGGAGGAAGTACACATATATGCAAAGGTACTGAGATATATTATAATATCGTAAAGGCAAGAGAGAGAGAGAGTAAGTATTTGGCATTAGAGGGGGGCCTGCATGTCAGAACTACGGCAAGATAAAAAATCCCGGGAAGCTTTTGAAATTGCAGAGTTTATCAAACATTACGAAAAATATTATGAGAAGCGGCTTGAAATTATTCGAAAAAGTGAAAGACCTGATTATGTGGTGAAAGATGGAGTGACAGAAGTTTTATATGGTGTAGAATTGACGGCCGTTTATTTATCTGATCGGAGTGCTTTTGAGGAATATAGCCATCGTGGTAGCGAAATATTATTGGAAGATCCTGATGTAATGGAAAACTATCAAAAACGAATCATACGTGCCGTTACTGAAAAGGTGCAAAAAGCGCGCAGAGGTTATGAGTTAAGCAATCCCCTGCTCCTCTCAGTATATGTCCATGAGTATGTATCCACTTATTTAGGATTTGATGAGTGGAAAGCGTTTGAAATGCAAAATAGAGAAATTTTTACCAATATAACGCCCTTTCTCGAAATCGTTTTTTGGCCGTTAGCCAATGGTGAGGCCTATTTCATTAAGCAGAGTACGCTATGAGGTAAGACCAATTTTTGAGATAAAAGAACAGGAGGTCATGTTATGTTTAGTGAAACAAAACGGTCTGTTTGTCCTTATGACTGTCCGGATGCCTGTGGACTTTTGGTGGAGACAATAAAAGGGCAAGCAGTCAAAGTCGTGGGTGATCCAGATCATCCTCACACTAAAGGAACGTTGTGTAGCAAAATGGTTCATTATGAAAAAACCGTACATTCTCCTCAGCGACTTGTCCAGCCCCTGTTGCGGACGGGACCTAAGGGAACGGGACAATTTACGCCCATATCTTGGGATGAGGCTATCAATCATATAAAAACTCGTTGGCAGCAGATCATTGCTGGCTATGGTGCTGAGTCTATCCTGCCTTATTCCTATGCGGGAACAATGGGACTGGTCCAGCGCAACATTGGGGAGGCTTTTTTTCATCGCTTAGGAGCTTGCCGCCTGGAGCGAACCATCTGTTCTTCGGCCAAAGGTTATGGATGGTCAGCGGTAATGGGTTCCACACTGGCACCCCATCCAGAAGAAGTAGCAGCAAGTGATTTAATTATTTTATGGGGGACGAATGTACTGGCGACCAATATTCACTTATTGCACCAGATACGTGAAGCTAAAAAAAAGGGAGCTGTTGTCTGGCTCATTGAAACGTATCAATCGAGCGCAGCCCAAATTGCCGATAAAGTGATCCTAGTACGACCTGGTAGCGATGGTGCACTAGCCTTAGGCATGATGAATGGCTTAGTCAAGCAAAAACTTGTCGACGAAATATTTATCGCTGACCATGTACAAGGTTTTGATATGTTAAAAGAAAAGGTTTTACCGGAGTATTCACCTGAGGTCGTCAGTCGAATCACCGGAATTGATGCCGCTACCATTAGGGAGATGGCCCATCAATATGGAAAAGCCCGTGCTCCGTTCATTGTAATGGGTAGTGGCTTGTCACGTTATGGCAATGGGGCAATGACGGTTCGCAGTATTACTTGTCTGCCAGCAGTTGTAGGAGCTTGGGCTAAAGCTGGTGGTGGACTGTTAGCAAGTATTGGTACGGCTAGTGCTTTTGACATGGATGCAATAACGCGGAAAGATTTTATGCAAAAGACGACTCGGATTATCAATATGAATCAACTGGGACATGTTCTGCAAGATATGAGCAATCCACCAATAAAAAGTATGTATGTGTACCATTCCAACCCAGCGGTTGTTACTCCTGATCAGAATGAGGTGCTAAAAGGACTTTTGCGGGAAGATCTCTTTACTATAGTTCATGAGCGATTTATGACGGATACAGCTCGGTATGCTGATATCATACTGCCAGCAACCAGTTCACTGGAGCATTCTGATATGTATCGCGCTTACGGACACTATTGCATCCAACGGGCTTTCCCGGTCATTCCACCGGTAGGAGAGGCTAAGTCGAACTGGGATGTCTTCAGGCTATTAGCTGATGTTATGGGCTTTCAGGAGCCTTTCTTCCAGCAGACAACGGACCAGATTATTGAAGAACTGCTTGCTACGCCTCAGCCATGGCTTGTAGGTATCGATAGGGCTAAAATTCAGGAAGGGTTACCCGTAGAGCTGCCATTACCGCCTAATTACAAAACAAACTACAAGACATCCTCGGGTAAAATAGAAATTTTTAATCCAAAGGAGGCTGAACCACTGCCTAGGTATAATGAGCCCTATGGTGATGATGCTCCCTTTTGGTTCATGAATACTCCTGGATTATACTCTCTCAATTCTTCATTTAATGAGCGGCCTGATCTCCTCGATAAACGTGAAGCCATGTATCTAATGATGAATCCTCGTGATGCTGCTGATAAGGGTCTGCAGGATAAACAAGAGATTGTCGCTTTTAATGAACGAGGTGAAGTCACTTTTATTCTACAAATAACTTCCAAAGTACCCACTGGTGTAGTCGTAGCAGAAGGCATCTTCTGGATTCAGAATGCACCAGGTGACCGCTCGGTGAATGCACTGACATCTCAGCGCCTTACTGACCGAATGGCTGGGAGTACATTTTATGATACAAAAGTTGATATTCGTGGTAAATAAGATCATACTAAAGCATGGCTATATCACAAATATCAGGAGTAATAGACATAGACGATAAAGGTTAAAAATGATATGATTGAATTAATATAAAATTGACTTTAAGGAGTAAAAGTATGTTTGCATTGAACTTTCAGTCGTCCCATCATGAGGAATTACTGCGGAGTCGTATCAAAAATTGTACTGTCCGATTAGGAGATTTAAGAGAGATATATGGGCAAAATTCCATAGTTTGGATTACTTTTGGGAAAAAATTGAGCCCAAGGGTGAAAATGTATCAAGCTATGATTGATAAGGTACAGATAAAAAAGTTTTCTCAATTAACGGCAGATGATTTAGTTCATCAGAATCCTGGCATACATACAACAGCGGAATTGATTGATTTCTTTGAGAATCTTTATGAAAAATCTATATCACCAAATGATATTGTCAGCGTCATTTATTTTTCTGAAGTATTGGGAGAATAGGGACTTATTAATTGGTTTTATTCAATACCCTTGACCTTGTTGAAAATGAATTGCGCCAAGTGCTTAATCGACACTTGGTGCAATTTATTTTTACAAAACGGGACAGAATAAAAAACACTTATCGAATGATTTAGGAGGTTTTATGCGCAATATATACGGGGATTGGCACCATGAAAAAGCTGGGTTGCAAAAAAAAGAGTTAGAGCAGGCTGTGCTTATACCGACAATGAGTTTCTTTGACGATCCGGAGCAGTTGGGGCTACAAGATCGGCAGGGACAGGCTATGATGTCAATTGATATTGCAGAAGCTATATCAAAAAGATACCATATTATGGTTGAAGCAGGTGTAGGAATCGGGAAAACATTAGCATATCTTATTCCAGCTCTATTTGCTATTAAGAAATTCGGTAAGTCAGTAGTGATTGGAACAAACTCAATAGCATTATCACAACAATTACTTGGTGATATAGAACAAGCAAAACTCCTTACAGGTATTTTGGATGTTGATGTAATCTGGGAAAGAGGGCCATCCGTCAGTGCTGCTGGTGATGCCAAAATTATAATAATCAATCAGGAGCTTCTTATTCGAGGGCTACATAAGAAATCTTCTCAAGAACAAAGTGTTAAAAAAGACAATACTATTTTATATATCATCGATGAGGCCCATCACTTAGAAAAAAATGCACGTTCGGCCTTAACAACAAGGTGGACGATACAAGGATTGAAATCCATAGAAAGGGCTTTGCAGCAGGCTATTCCTAAAAGCCCTTCCCGCAGAGAACATATTGAAAATTTGCGTAAGGTAGGAGAATATCGGTCACAATTTTTTAGTGGTGCCGCTGATCGGATTCTGAGTATTCAAACATCATTCAGCAAGCATCAAGATTCTCAAAAAATGTGGTTATCCAATAAACAAATAGTCAATTATAATGAGTGGGCCAAAGAGTTGGAAAAGGTGATTAAAGCGTGTTCTCTCCCCCTTCCTGCTGAAACTCTCGAATTACCTCAATTTATTCGCAGATTTTGGCAATACGCCAATTCTTCATATCTTGTATGGTTAGAAGGAAATCCTGAAGATCCAGGTCATCTTGCTATTTGTACGGCACCCAAAATTATTAATAATGAGGTAGAGAAGCTATTATTTTCTCAGTCGGTTCCAGTTGTGCTGACCTCCGATACATTATGTAATTCTCAAGGCTCTAAACAAGAAAGGTATCGGTATTATGCTGAATCTGTAGGCTTTCCCGAAGACAACAGTGAACTTTCTGATTTGCAACCATCAACCTTTAACTATGATGACAATGGGTTGTTGTACATTCCCAATGATTTGCCTCGCCCTGATGATGAGAGCAATCGAGAAGTTTATCTCGCAGCGATTGCTGATCAAATTGCAGATCTTATCGCCCTCACTAGCGGCAGGACTCTTATTCTGTTTACAAGGACCGACGATATGCAGGCTGTACATGCATTACTTACCATAAAAGGACTTTCCTATGCCTTGTTGCAAGCTAAAGAGGCTATTTCTCAAGAAATAATTGATGAGTTTACAGGAAGTAAGGGCGTTTTATTAGCAACTGGTGACGACTGGGAAGGGGTAAATATACCAGGCTCAGCGTTATCGTCCCTTATTATTGTCCAATTACCCTTTCCAGCATTTGATCCAATTATCGATTATAAGATTTCTCAGGTTGTTGATCCTATGGAAATATTACTCCCGGAAATGCTGACCCAATTACGTCAAGGAGTAGGTAGGCTCATTCGAAGTAGTACAGATACTGGAGTATTAAGTATCCTGGATGCCAGAATGAGTGATTCCTGTAAACTTGGCTACACGGAAGAGGTATTAAGGGCACTGCCCATTCAAAACAAAGTGAGTAGTTTGCTAGAGGTAGAGGCGTTTATTGATAAGAAAATAAAAGAATAAGAAAATAATCAGAAACAACGTCCTCTGCGCCTTTGTGGGAAATCGTTTTTATCATTAGAACGTTTTTTACCGCAGAGAATGCAGAGGACCTTTTCTATTATAAAGAGATCAAAAAGTAGGCCTTCGCGATATGTATTACTGGCATTATCTGAGAATAAGTTATTATTGTAAATGAATAAAATAATTTGTTAATTTTAAAAAGGTATTTCGCAATATTCAGAGAAATTAATATAGATAGCAGGAATAATATGGGACTACACGCCTGCCTATTTACTAGACTTGGGGTGAATTGTGAAAATAAACACGAGTGGAAAGGAGCTATAAGACAATAAGATCACTAAAGGTGTAGTTACATGAAAGAGGGAGGAATAAAAAATTGGATGCATTAATTGCTGCGTTGCCATTATTAGTTTTTATGATCGGATTGCCGGTATTAATGAAACCTGCCGTTAAAGTTGCGCCTGTCGCCTGGGCCGTTACCATAATCTTAGCGATTTTCTACTTTGGATTCCCAGCCCAGGTTACACTATTAGCGGCTCTACAGGGTGCTATCACCGGAATTTTCCCGATTATGTATATCCCATTTGGTGCTATTGTTATTTATAATGTATTAAAGTCAACAGGTTGGATGGATAAGATGCAAAATGCGATGTCATCATTGACTTGTGACCGTCGGGCCCAGGCGTTATTAATCGGGTTTGGCTTCAGCGCATTTTTAGAAGGAATTTGTGGTTTCGGTGCACCGGTTGCCATTCCCGCCAGTATTCTAGTTGGACTGGGTTATGATCCAATGATGGCGGCCCTAGTTTGCTTAGTAGCAAATACTGGTCCGGTACCCTTTGGCTCCTTAGCCATTCCGACAGATGTGCTGGCCTTAACGACCCAACTGGATTTTATGAAGTTATCACAAATGACGGGACGGCTCATGGCGCCACTGGCATTTATCATGTCTTTTTCGACAGTTTTCGTTATGTCTGGTGTCAAGGGAATGAAGGGTATTATACCTGGGATAGTAATAACTGGTCTTAGCTTTTCAGTCATCGAATTTGCTGTCAGTAATATCCTGGGTGCCACATTGGCAAGTATACTAGGAGCCCTTGCATGTCTATCATGTCTATCTGTTTATCTATATAACTTGAAGGTCGATGAATCTTGGGTATTTCCTGGAGAAAAGAATCCTGGTGTTTGCAATACAAAAAATATTAATTTTAAAGAACTAGCCATGTCTTGGCTACCGTATATACTTCTCACATTAATCGTTATCGCCTTTAACTTACCATCAACTAGACCGATATTCGCTGGTAAGGTTCCAGGTTATGAGTGGATGCTGATCTCGTCTTACATTTATAATCCTAACAAAATATATGCATTTACCTGGCTGCAAAGTCCGGGGACAATTATGCTCATTGCGGGATTGATTTCGTTTAAGTTCATGAACATTCGCTACAGTGAGTTTACCAAACAATTTGGTATAACTTTTAAACAAATGGTGCCGGCTTTCATTACCGTGGCCTGCATTCTATCTATTTCTGAAGTAATGAACATGGCGTTGCCAATTATTGACGTTAAAACTAAAATTTTGGTTTGGGCGAGTGGTACTGGTGCTCCTCAACCATCCATGATTGCTGTTATGGCTAAAAGTCTAGTGGCGACTGTCGATCAACAGCTTATGCCTTTCCTTAGCCCAATGATCGGTGCGTTAGGTGTATTTATTACTGGTAGTAATACATCGGCAAATGCATTATTTGGCAATTTGCAAGCATTGACTGCCAAGGGATTAGGCTTGTCCGATATCTTGATGGCATCTGCCGGAAGTGCTGGAGCTTCCGCTGGCAAGATGATTTCACCCCAAAGTATCGTTATTGCGGCTACCGCCGTTGGTTTGCTCGGTAAAGAGGGACTGATTATGCGCAAGACCATCAAATTTGCCATTCCTTATGTCCTTTTTCTCGGATTTATGGTTTGGTTGTACAGCTTCGTATTTCCCAGCTTGGTGCCTTAATCGTTAAAGTATATTGATCTGGAAATCACGAGATAATGCTAAAAAATATTGACAATAGTAAATAATCAATGATAAAATTCATCTTAATAATTGGTAGAGTAATTATTAACTCGTCCTTGAAATATTATTCAGGGACGAGTTTTTTAATTTTATTAACGATGAATGGAGGTCCTTATGTTGCAATTAAATAATGGAACGTTCAAAATAGCTAACTCTTGTATATCGATGGAAGAGATCTATTTGGCGGAAAAGAAACTGGCAAGTGTTATAAAGAGGACCGAACTGATTGAAAGCCCTTTTTTTAGCAATGAGTGTGGAAACCACGTGTTTATTAAACCCGAGAATCTTCAAGTTACCGGTGCATTTAAAATTCGTGGTGCTTTTAATAAACTCAGTAAGTTAAATGATTTGGAAAAGACTAGAGGTGTGATTGCTGCCTCCGCGGGAAATCATGCCCAGGGAATTGGTTATGCAGCCCAAATAATTGGTGTGAAAGCCACCCTAGTGATGCCAGCGGCTACGCCAATTATCAAGGTTGAAGCCACGAGAAATTATGGTGTGGATGTAGTGTTATATGGTGCTAATTATGATGAAGCTTATAAAAAAGCCAGAGAACTTGAGGCCGAACATAATTATGTTTTTGTTCACCCTTTTGATGATTTAGATGTAATCATGGGTCAAGGCACGCTGGCCTTAGAAATTATTAAAGAATTAGCGGATGTGGATATTATTTTAGTTCCTATCGGTGGGGGTGGCTTAATTAGTGGGATAGCATTTGCCATAAAGATGCTAAAACCCACGATAAAGATAATCGGTGTAGAACCTGATGGGGCATGCTGTATTAAAGAGTCTCTAGGGCAAAATAAAGTGATCGAGCTTGCAAACGTTGATACAATGGCAGATGGTACAGCTGTCAAAAAACCAGGTGATTTGACATTTGAACTTATCAAAGAGTTTGTCGATGAGGTCATTACAGTTTCTGATTTTGAGATATTAGAAGCAATATTACTACTGATGGAGAAACATAAGTTGGTTGTTGAAGGAGCAGGAGCATTATCATTAGCTGCTTTGCAGAAATTGCCATCAGCAGGTAAGAAGGTAGTTTGTGTAGTGAGTGGTGGCAATATTGATATATCCACTATTTCGGCCATCATCAATCGAGCGCTAGTATCAAGAGGGAGATTATTTTGTTTTACTGTAAATTTACCGGATAAGCCAGGTGAATTACTACATGTTGCGAACATTCTTTCAGCATTGAAGGCAAATGTAATAAAATTAGATCATAATCAATCTAAGGTTATGGATCGCTTTAAACAAGTTCAGCTTGAAGTGACTGTAGAAACCAACGGTAATCATCATGTTGATGAAATCGTAGCTGAATTTCAGAAGAATGGGCTAGAAATTCAAAAAGTCTATTAAATAAAAAATAAGAGGGATGAAAATAAAAATAAAATACCCGCATCTTACAAAATGGTAAGTTGTGGGTATTTTATTTATGTTTTAATAAATCTTTTTAACTTCGATCTTATAGGTTTTCAGTTTGCGGTACAGTGTGCTTCGATCCATACCTAGCAATTTGGCGGCATGGGTTATATTTGAATTACATTGTGCTAATGTGGAAATAATCGTATTCTCTTCTGATAGTACAGCGCTCTCCTCTTTCATGATAGTGAATCCTGTTTCATAGTCTCTGTCTTGCCAATACTTTTTTATTACATCCTCGGTAATCATTTTTTCATTGGCAATCACGACTAATCTTTCAATGAAAAACTTTAATTCTCTGACATTTCCTGGCCAAAAATATTCAGATAAATAGTCATAACCTGTAGGGGTAATTTCCACTTGCTTGTGGTGCTGCCGTTTATAATATTCTAAAAAATAATGTGCGAGATGTTTTACATCTCTGTACCGCTGGCGTAATGGCGGTAAATTCATTGTTAAGACCTTAAGTCTGTAAAAAAGATCTTGCCTAAAATGTCCTTCTTTAACAAGTTCCATTAAGTTTTTATTCGTTGCGGCAATGATCCTCATATCAACGGGTATATATTTGTCATCTCCTAGACGCATAACCTGTTTTTCTTGCAATACACGCAGTAAACGACTTTGACCATATTTGTCCATCTCGGAGATTTCGTCAAGAAAAATGGTACCTCGATGTGCCATTTCAAATAAACCAGGTTTCCCTTTTTTTGTTGCCCCTGTAAACGCTCCTTCTACATAACCGAAGAGTTCACTCTCAAGCAAGTTATGTGGTAACGCGGCGCAATTGACAGCAACAAAGGGCCCATTTTTGCGGTGACTGGCATTGTGGATACTTTGGGCAAATAATTCTTTGCCCGTTCCCGATTCCCCTGCAATTAAGACAGTGGCATCGATGGGGGCGAATTCTTGGGCAATTCGTTTGGTTTCAACAATTTGATTAGAAATTCCCAAAATATCAGTAAAATGATATTTTGCAACGAATTTTCTTGCGACAACTTCATTGCGAATTCTAACCTCCATTTCCTGAATGCGCGTTACATCTTGGAAAGTAATAATGGCACCGATGATCAATTTGTCGACGATGATCGGTGCAATGTTAAAGGTAATCCAGCGAGTACCTAATTGAATGACTTGACCGATGGATTGCTGCCCTGCTAATAAACATTTTTCAACATTTACGAAGGTAAGCACAGAGTCTATTTTTTGCCCAAGCATTTCTTTAGCGTAGCGATTTAGCAACCGTTCGGCAGTGGGGTTAAAAACTTTAATGACTCTCTCGTGATTTATACTAATAATACCTTCTAAGGAAGAGTCTACTAACGCTATAAATTCCTGAGCCTTTTCTTTTTCAATCGTGCGGCCCAAGGCAATTTTTTGCGCTTCAAGGAAGGCCCCACGAATGGAAAAATCTCCGGAACGGATGAGATGGGTCTTTAAGCCTTTTTTTGCGGCCAACAGGATGGTTTTTATACCACCGACTACGATGTTGGCATCTGTTGCTGCTACGACCGCTATTTTTGAGGGGATATCCTCAATTGTTTTAAGGGGATAAATGGTCAATTCAATATCGAGAATGTTTGAAAGGACTTCGATATCATTGACCATATTGCTATATGCTAAGATAGCAACTTTAGGGTGCAGTAACCCTG
>Ga0209123_1001686_pt1 | contig 20865 bp, 18 predicted proteins | sample BarGraIncu00431A_FD_184500 | JGI IMG/M metagenome (GOLD analysis project Ga0209123, IMG submission 184500) | Arctic peat soil microbial communities from Barrow, Alaska, USA - Barrow Graham LP Incubations 004-31A (SPAdes) (version 2) | ecosystem: Environmental > Terrestrial > Soil > Wetlands >... | reverse complement strand
AAGAGCTAAAGGTGGGAAATACATTGAGATTAATACAAAGCAAGTGAAAGCTTCACAGTATAATCACTTAAATCAACAATATAATAAAAAGAAATTATCTCAAAGGTGGAATTATTTTGAGTATAATAACAAACAAATCAAAGTCCAAAGAGATATATATTCAGCATACTTAATTAAAAATGTACGTGAAGATTTATGTAGCATACATCTTGATAATTGTAGCAAAGGTTTTGATAAGTTTTTAGAACTACATAATAGAGAAATTGTAAGATTGAAAGGATTAGATAACTTAAGTAGTGTAGGAATTTAGAATAAAATAAAGCGTCTTGAAACGGGCGACATACTACCGCTAATGTGGTCAACGGATTGCTTGGTAGTGAAATTCTTAGGGAAAATAATTAGTGGTAATGTCACTCGTGATATTAAAGAAAGTTATTTAGTACCTAAGAACCCCATGCCTTTAGACGTGGGAGTTTCAGAACAGAAAGGTTATAATTAGGTGTCTTCATTAGGAAGCTGTTGTAGAAACAGTTTAAAATTCACACAGGGAGGTTAGACAACATGGAAGGAAAAACTATAGTGCAAATAAAGAATGTTAGAAAGAAAATCGGTAAAAAGGTAATAATAAACGATCTTACTTTTGATGTACATCCTGGTGAGGTCTTTGGATTCCTCGGACCCAATGGTGCAGGTAAAACTACTACTATTAAAATGCTTTTAGGACTGATGTCTATTACTAAAGGTGAAATATATATTGATGGATTTAATGTTGAGAAGGACTTTGAAAAGGCTATTGCTAAAGTAGGTGGAATCATTGAGAATCCAGATTTATATAAATATTTAACAGGGTATCAAAATCTTGTGCATTTTTGGAGAATGTACCCAGATATAAAGAGGGAACGTATTGACGAGGTTATAAAAATAGTTGGTCTTGAAAAAAGAATACATGACAAAATAAAGACATATTCACTAGGTATGCGCCAGAGACTAGGGGTTGCACAAGCGTTACTTAATTCTCCAAAGTTATTGGTACTTGATGAACCTACTAATGGACTAGATCCTGCGGGCATTCATGAATTGCGTAATCATTTGAGGACACTGGCAAGTGAAGAGAATATTGCAGTAATTGTATCAAGTCATTTGCTTTCAGAAATGGAGCTTATGTGCGATAGGGTAGGAATTATACAAAATGGAAAATTGGTAAGGATTCAGGACATGAAGGAAATGCTTGGGGAAGAGGTGGATTCAGTTATAGCACTAGCTGTTACGCCAATTGAAAGTGCAAAAGCATATTTAGAAAGTCTTAATAGCAAATATAAACCGCAAATAAAAGGTAAGGAAATAGAAATTATAGAGAGCATAGAAAATATTCCTGTATTAGTTGAAAAACTTGTGGAACAAGGAATTAAAATTTACGGTGTTCATAAAGTTCAACAAAGCTTAGAGAAAAAATTCTTAGAAATGACAGGGGGTAATGAAATTGCGTAGGATGATTAATTTAGTTCGTAATGAAAATATGAAACTTGCTCATAGCATTAGCACGTGGATAATGATGGGAATATTGGTTGCTATTATAGTAATAGTTGGAATGTTATTTAAATTTGGAAACAATCAAGCACCTGCAAGCGATTGGAAAGCCGATATTACAATTCAAAATCAGGCTATTAAAGAATCAATAAATCAGCCAGAAATGCCTAAAACGCAAAAGGATTCACTTACAAAGGACTTACAAACTAATGAATATCGACTTAAACATGACATACAACCTATACAAAATAATTCCTTATGGGGATTTGTAGAAGGAGCATCAAGTAGCTTAATAGCTTTAATCTCCCTTTTTGCAATTGTTATGGGGGGGAGAATAGTAGCTAACGAGTTTTCAGGAGGCACAATAAAACTATTACTAATTAGACCATCAAAACGATGGAAAATCTTGCTATCTAAATATCTTGCTGTTATAGGATATATTCTTTTAATGCTTTTAGTACTTTTCCTAGTTTCATTTCTTCTTGGAGGAATATTATTTAGCTTTAAAGGTGCAGGGATACCATATTTAACGAACGCTAATGGGAAAATTACTGAAGTTAATATGGTAGCACATATTGTTCAGGTATATGGACTTCAGTGTATAGGCTTACTTATGATGGTTACTTTAGCCTTTATGATTTCTACAGTTTTCCATACTAGTGCAATGGCTATAGGTATTGGAGTTTTCCTTTTAACTGTAGGGAATGGTATAACAATGGTACTTAGTAAATATACTTGGTCAAAATATATCTTATTTGCAAATATGGATTTGAATCAATATATTAATGGGAGGCCATTAGTAGAAGGAATGACAATGAAATTTTCAATTATTGTACTGATTGGTTATTTTATAATTTTTAATGTTATTTCATATATAGGGTTTACTAAACGAGATATAGTAGCATAAAATTGCAGATAAAATAGACCGCCTAAAAAATATAAAATTAAGGTGCCGTAGAAAAACGGCACCTTAATTTTATTTTTATTTATACAAACAAAGATATGAAACTTCTTCTTTAGCAATTACACTAAATTTTTTATTTGCTTCAATTATAAAGGTTTCATTTTGTTTATATTCTTTCCATTCATCACTTGCAGGAAGTTTTACTTGTAGCTTACCGCTTGTAATTGTCATTATTTCTTTTGATGACGTTCCAAATTCAAATTCTCCTATAGCCATAAGTCCAATTGTTGCTGGACCTTCAGCGGTGTTAAAACTCATTGATTTAACATTTCCGTCGAAATATTCATTAGTTTTAAACATAATGTTACCTCCCAATATTAGAAATTATATTATTTTGATAATTCAATAGATTTTTGAGTCGTTTTTCTAACGGCTGAAATAACCGCATTTCTAAAGCCGTTTTCTTCAAGGGCAGCTACACCTTCTATTGTAGTTCCACCCGGAGAGCATACCATATCCTTTAAAGCACCAGGATGTTTTCCTGTTTCTAGTACCATTTTGGCAGAACCTAGCACCGCTTGAGCTGCAAACTTGTAAGCCTTATCTCTAGGCATTCCATCAAGGACTGCTGCATCTGCCATTGATTCAATGAACATGAATACAAAAGCTGGAGATGATCCACTGACCGCAGTTACCACATCCATTAACTTTTCATCAACGATTTCTGCTTTCCCAAAGCTTTCAAATATATTAACTATTTCAGAAAGCTCTGCTTCTGTTACCATTTCACTTGGACAAATTGCAGCCATTCCTTCCCCTACAAGTGCTGGAGTGTTAGGCATAACTCTAACTATTTTAAGTTTTCTTCCAAACATCTCTTCTGTACCTTTAATAGCTTTGCCAGCTGCAATAGTAACAATTATTACATTTTCTTTAACGACTTCTTTTATTTGTTCAATTACTACCGGATATAGGTTTGGTTTTACTGATAATACAAGTATATCAGAAACTTTAGCTACTTCATTATTATCTGTAGTAGTTTTAATACCATATGTTTGAGCAGTTTCAACCAAACTTATTTCATTTAAGTCACCTACAATAACACTGCTAGGTAATACTAAATTTGCATTTAATATTCCACCAATCATTGCCGTGCCCATGTTGCCGCATCCAATAAATCCTATTATTTTATTCATATTATCCCTCCGTTATTTTCTAACAGCCACATCCACCAAAGGATTGATCTGTTCGTCCAATTATCTCATCTTGAAGCACCTTGTCAAGGTTATTAAAATAATCACTATATCCTGCAACTCTTACTATTAAATCATTATAGTCATCAGGATTTTTTTGTGCAGCGAGTAGTGTATCACTGCTTACAATATTAAATTGAATATGGTGACCATCTAATCTAAAATATGACCTTACTAAATTTGATAAATTATTTAAGCCATCTTCACCTTGTACAACAGCTGGCGTAAATTTTTGATTAAGTAGTGTTCCTCCAGTTTTTAAGTGATCCATTTTCGATGCAGATTTAAGAACTGCAGTTGGTCCGTTTACATCAGCACCTTTGTCAGGAGAAATCCCCTCAGATACAGGCATATATGCTTTTCTTCCATTAGGGGTAGCACCAATAACTGAACCAAAGTAAACGTGGCAGGTGGTAGGAAGCATATCTATTCTATATTCTCCACCTTTTCCATTCTTTCTTCCAGTTACTTCTTTATAGTAAGAATTAAATATTTCTTTCATAACGTCATCAGCATAATCATCATCATTTCCGTATTTTGGAGTTTTGCTTTTTAATAGTTTTAATATGTCTTCATGCCCCTTAAAGTCCATTTTCATTGCTCCCATCAATTCATTCATAGTGATATTTTTATCTTCAAATACATGTTTCTTAATAGCTGTAAGGGCATCAGTAATTGTGCCAATACCAACACCTTGAATGTAGTTAGTATTGTATCTTGCACCACCTGCATTATAATCTTTGCCTTTCGAAATACAATCGCTGGTTAATACTGATAGGAAAGGTTCTGGCATAAGTGTTGCGAATAACCTTTCAATAACTCTATTTCCTCTCATTTTTATATCTATAAAGTGCTTTAACTGTTTTTTATAAGCTTCAAATAGCTGGTCATAGGTCTCAAATTTTGATACCTCTCCAGTTTCAAGACCTAATTTTTTACCACTCATTAAATCAATTCCATTGTTAAGTGTAATTTCCATTACTTTTGGTAAGTTGAAGTAGCCTGTTAAAATATAAGCTTCCTTTCCAAATGCGCCTGCTTCAACACATCCACTAGTACCTCCGCATCTTGCGTCCTCTAATGATTTACCAGCATTTAAAAGCTCTTGAATAACTGCATCAGCATTGAACATAGATGGCTGTCCGAGGCCTTTCCTGGATATTTCGCAGGCTGCTTTTACAAATTTTTGTGGGCTTTTTTTACTTATTTGTACATTTGAACTTGGCTGCAAAAGCTGCATTTCATCTACTACATAAAGGAGAAGATAGCTTACATCATTTACTCCGTCTAGGCCGTCAGTTTTAACTCCACCTATATTTATATTTGCAAAGTCAGTATATGTTCCACTTTCTTTTAAGGTTATACCAACCTTAGGAGGTGCAGGTTGATTGTTAAACTTCACCCAGAAACATTCTAAGAATTCTATAGCCTCTTCTCTAGTTAATTCTCCATTCTCAATTTCACTTTCATAAAAAGGGTTTAAATGTTGATCAAGTCTTCCTGGATTGTAGGCATCCCAAGGGTTTAATTCAGATATAACGCATATGTGAGCAAACCAATACATTTGAAGAGCTTCCCTAAAGTTTCTTGGAGCATGTGCCGGAACCTGGGTACAAATTTCAGCTATTTCTAAAAGTTCTTTTTTTCGTATTGGATCTGCTTCCTTTTGAGCAAGTTCCCTTGCATAGTCGCTGTAGCGATGTCCTAAAATAATTACTGAATCACAAGCTATATCCATTGCTTCTAATTGATCTTTCTTATCAAGAGCTTCATCATCATTATAAAAGTCGAGCTTTGAAATAGCCTGGGCTATATCAGCTTTAAAATCTAAAAAACCCTTTTTAAATATTTTATCATCACCACTTGTATGACCTGGTCCTCTTTGCTCCATAAACTCTGTAAACATTGCAGCTGCATAGCAGTCCTTCCATTCCTCGGTCATGTTTTCAAGTATTCTGTATCTCATAGATTTCTTTTCAAAAGCAGGTATGATTAAATCCTCTTGAATTTTTCTGCTCTTTGCGTCAACTTTAAAGGATATTCGCTCCCTAGCATCCATAACATCAAAATCCTGCAAGGTATGGCAGCATAATTCTGGATAGGTACAAGTTGAAGCTGGTTCTTCTCCTCTTTCACCAACAATTAATTCACCATCATTAATGCAAAGTTGCTTTTTTAACATAATCTCTTTTAAAACCAATGCTCGAAGTACAGGAATTGAAACTGTGCCCTCATATTTTTTGTAAACTTCGTCAACTATTATTGCTCTTTCCATAGAAATATGTGGAATTGCACGTACGCTTTGTTCCCTTAACTTTTTTACTCTATCACTCATCATAATACACTACCTCCTATCTTAATTTTTATTCCAGCACTTTTAAACTTTTCTGCAATTTTAGCTATAACTTCTTCTGTTGGTTTTTCCAAACCGGATAATTTATAGGATCTATCAAGTCTTCTATATTTATCCATTCCCATCTTGTGATAAGGAAGTAAATCTACATGTATTATATTTAATTTAGATATAAATTCAACTGCATTATCAATATTTTCATCATCATCATTTATACCAGCAATTATTGGCATCCTTATATAAATATTGCTACCTCTTTCCGATAGCTTTTTTAGATTTTCTAAAATAACGTTGTTGGAAACTCCCGTGTATTCCAAATGCTTTTTATTATTCATATGTTTTATGTCAAATAGGAAAAGGTCTACCTTATCAATTATTTTTTCAAACTGAGACCAAGCTGCATACCCGCTGGTGTCAATTGTTGTATGAATATTTTTTTCTTTGCAAATATTAAGTATATTGCTTAAATAATCTGCATGCATCAGTGGTTCTCCACCAGAAAATGTTACTCCACCATTTGATTCTTCATAAAATACTTCATCTTTAATTATTTCACTCATTAAGTCTTTAATGGATATATCTTTGCCTACAAGCTCCCGGGCACTGCTGGGGCAAAAATCACTGCACTTTCCGCAAAGCGTACACTTGGTTTTATAAGTTACAGGATATCCTTCTACCAGTTCTATTGCTTTTGTGGGACATCTTTTGAAACATGACCCGCAACCTGTACATTTTTCCTTAAAGAACATAATTTCAGGTGTGGGATTTTGACTTTCTGGATTATGGCACCACCAGCAATTTAGTGGGCAACCCTTAAGGAAAACTGTTGTACGAATTCCAGGGCCATCATGAATTGAATACTTTTGAATATTGATAATAGTACCTAACGCCAAATAGTCCACCTCCTGGAATAATGAAATCTTTTTTATTTATGATAATGTGTTTAGCTATTTAACTACCATTATAGCATATGGAAACGTTTTTTTTAAAACAGTCCGCTAACTAAATGCACTTATGATAAATATTAGTGTTTTTATTTTTTTGATAATACAAAAGACACAAAACGAAAATTACATAACTTAGTAGTATAAAACAAATACTACCCTATATTATGAATTATAAAAGGATGGTGTTTTTATGGATAAAAAAATAGAAAATGCAAAAAATAAAACTGATCAAGCCGCACTTATGGGGGTAAAAATACCTGAGGATGATTATTGGGGCGATTATAGCTCTAAAACCTGTGGTGGTGTTGGCGGAGCTAAAAGTGGTAATTTTACAAAAAATACTGTTGCAAGCTCTGAGCAGAAGTTAGTGGAAAAAACTGTGGAAGACAAGGGAATTATATAAAAATACGTTGATAACATTTCAAATAGCAATTATTGTAAGGAGGAAAAAACATGTCAGAAAAAGTAATGAGCAAAAAACATTTAACATTGATATCATTAGTCTTAATGATTTTTACTTCAGTTTATGGATTTAATAATATCCCAAGATCATTTTATAAAATGGGATATGCCGCTATACCTTGGTATATCTTATCAGGCATAACATTCTTTATTCCTTTTGCTTTCATGATGGCTGAGTTTGGTGCAGCTTTCAAGAATGAAAAGGGCGGAATATACTCATGGATGGAAAAATCCGTAGGAGCAAAATTTGCTTTTATGGGAACCTTCATGTGGTATGCATCTTATGTAATTTGGATGGTTAACGTTGCATCAGGAGTTTGGGTTCCAATATCAAATGCATTATTTGGAAAAGATACAACACAAACTTGGTCTTTTTTAGGAGCTGGATTAACTGGACCTAAAACTCTAGGAATACTTGGAATCCTTTGGATAATATTAGTTACTTATGTATCAACTAAAGGATTAGAAAAAATTAAGAAGGTAACTTCACTAGGTGGTACTGCAGTTGCATTGTTAAATATAGCATTATTGATTGGAGCTATAGCAGTACTTATAGGAAATCATGGCCAATTAGCTCAACCAATAGTTGGAATTAGTTCATTTACAGCTTCTCCAGACCCTGCTTATTCTGGAAACATAATTGCATCATTTGCATTCGTAGTATTTGCACTATTTGCTTATGGTGGTATAGAAGTTGTTGGAGGACTAGTTGATGAAACAGAAAATGCAGAAAAAACATTCCCTAAGGGTGTTGTTATTTCTGCAGTTATTATTTCAATTGGATACTCACTTGGAATATTCCTTGTTGGTATATTTACGAACTGGGCAAATGTTATGGGTGACAAGAGTGTTCACTTAGGTAATGTTGGTTACGTAGTAATGGGTAACCTAGGGTATGCTCTTGGTAATGCATTCGGCGCAAGCGAAGCTACGTCAATGGCTATGGCGCATGGAGTAGCTCGATTCGTAGGACTTTCTATGTTCTTAGCTTTAGCAGGTGCTTTCTTCACATTAATGTTTGCTCCATTAAAACAATTAATTGAAGGTACTCCAACTAAATTATGGCCTGGAAGACTTGCAGAAATGAAAAACGGAATGCCTCAAAACGCTATGTGGATACAAGCTGCAATAGTTTGTATTATGATTGCACTTGTATCATTTGGTGGAAATAATATGTCGAAATTCTTCGGTGTGTTAGTATCAATGACTAACGTAGCTATGACTCTTCCATACATGTTTATAGCATATGCCTTCGCACCATTTAAGAAAAATAAAGATATCATTAAGCCTTTTGAAATATTCAAAACTGATAGCAGTGCTGTAATATGGACAGTAATAGTTATATTCACTGTTGGATTTGCAAACTTCTTCTCAATACTACAACCAGCATTAGAAGGAGATTTGGCAACGACACTTTGGAGTGTAGCAGGACCAGTATTCTTTGCAGCAGTTGCATGGATAATGTATAACAGCTATGAAAATAAAATGACAAATAAAAATTAAACTAAATAAGCCAATATCTTAAAATTTGATATTGGCTTATTTTGTAGTTTTTAGAATAAGGAATGCTCCTACTATGTATTATGAATAAATATCAGAGAATTCAATGTTAATTGTTTGATGTTCACTTCTTATATTTTTATTTTCATTAGTGTCATAGGGTACTGATACCGTTCTGCTAGGCAACTCTATTGTGAATTTGCTACCTTTGCCTATTTCACTTTCCAGGTTAATACTTCCACCATGCAGTTCAACAATTGATTTAACAAGGCATAAACCTATACCAGTTCCCTCAGCATTTCGAGATAATGATTTATCAACCTGCTTGAACCTTTCAAATATAACATCTAAATGATCACTCTCAATTCCTATACCCGTATCTTTAACAGATATTTCAACACTATGGGCTTTATCGTGTATATTTACGAATATTTCATCTCCCTGCGATGAAAATTTAATTGCATTGGAAATAAGATTTAGCATAACCCTTTCAATATTGGTAGGGTCACAAGCCATAATTTTTTCTTCAATGTCGGTATCGAAAACAATCTTTAATCCTTTATTTTCAACATATTCAGATACAGATTGAACAATTTCTTCAACAACACTAACTATATTTGCATTGGATAAGTGTATTTGAAAAAAACCGGATTGAATTTTGGATAAGTCTACTAAGTTATTAACTAATTTTGATTGCCTATTGCAGTTTTGCGTTATAACCTTAATATATTTCTCAAGCTTATCTTGATTTTCACTTAAGGAATTATTTTTTATGTATAAGCCAAATAATTGAGTGGTACTAAAAATAACATTTAAAGGAGTTTTAATTTCATGGGAAATGTTTATAAAAAATTCTTCCTGCATTTTCAAGTTCTTTTCCAGTTGAAGTTTAGCTTTAGTTTCTTTAGTTACGTCAAGTATAATTGCTATTACTTGTTGGATGTCGCCCTCGAGTCCAAGTATTGGTTGATATAATACATTTACAAATATTTTTTCGCCAAATACGATTAACTCCTTATATTTTATGTAGGACGTTTCTTTCTTCTTTTGAATCATTTGAAAATGATAAAACACATCAGTTTTATCAAATTCAGTAATAATATCCCCATAATTTTTTCCTTTAACAATATCAATAGAGTTCATTTCAGATTTTAATCCCTTTATAATATTTAAGGCTTTTTGGTTAATGTCAGTTACAATAAAATCAGGATATGACAATCTTATAAAAGGTAAATCCAGGGTATCTATGGTTTTATGCAGAAGATCAAATTGACTTTGCAGTATTCTTTCATGTAATACAGTTTCTGTAATATTATTCCAACATTGTATCCCTGCAATAAAATTTCCATTATCATCATATATGGGAATACCATTTATATCATAAAAAGTAATACTATCATTAGTTTTCATGACTCTGTATCCTAATATTTTCTCGCCTCTTAATAGCCTAAATCCAGGCATATCTTCATGTTTAATTATGTTCCCAGAAATATCGTAATAATTATTTTCTTTAAGGCTATCTCCTATTTTACTAAAATTATGAAATGTAGTCGGAAACATATCTCTGGCTGAACGATTAAATGTAGTGTAGTTACCATTCTTATCAGAAATGAACATGGCTTCAGATATATTTTCGATAATTGCATTTAATTTTTCATTGCTGGCATATATTGTTTGTTCTTGGTTAATGGTATTACTTATATCACTGCCAGCTCCGTAGACAATTCCTTCATCCCACTCAAATTTTATATTCCAAGAAATCCATTTAAAATTTCCATCCTTGCATTTATATCTAGATTCCAAATTTACAGTATCTTGGTAATCTTTATGAGCTAATAATAATGCATTATCTAGGTTGTTTTTATCATCCGGGTGTACAATAGATAATATATTTAACTCCTTAACGTCATCATTACTGTATCCAAAAACATTATTAAAAGCTGGATTTGCATATTTAATTCTACCGTCAAAGTAAGCCATACATAAAATTTGTGGAGTCAAGTTTACCATTCTTTCATAATTTTCTCTATTTAATGTTGAATTATCCAATATTGGCTCCTCCCAAACAGAAATAAATTTTATAATCATTAGAAATATAAGGTTCATTTAAACTTCTTTTATAAGTTTATCACTATTTAGCACCTTTAGAAATAACTTTTCAAAAGTAATAAGCTGATTTCGAATAACCTATGCCTTTATTTTAATTCTGCAATGCTATAAAAAATATCCACACCTGTTTTAATAATACTATCCGGGAAATCATAATCAGCAGTATGAAGTTGAGGCTGTAATTTACCATCACCGAGTCCAAACATTGCACCTCTTATATTTTTTAAATAATATCCGAAATCTTCAGACCATCTAAAGGGACATTGAAGCTCTTCATAACTAAAATCATTATTTACACATGCTTCTAGTACTTTATTAATACATGTATCATGATTTCTTGTCTCTGGGAACTCATCGGAAAAACTTATGTTGAATTCAATTTTATGCTTGGCACAACACTGCTCAACAAATTGCAATATGTTGTTTTGAAGTTTAATTAAATCATCTTCATTCTCTCCACGTAATGTTAACAAAATTTCACCTGATGCTGCAGCTGTTCCAAAGGCTCTTTCTCCAATATTAATATTTACAATAGTGCAAAGAACCATACCTTTGAAAATACTGGATTTAGTTATATCACTTAAAAACTTAATAATATCAGCCGTGGCATAGGAAGGATTTATACCATACTCCGGATATGCTGCATGAGAGGGTTTACCTTTCAAAGCAATTATAACTCCTTTCGAGGCACAAGCAAATACATCTCTTTTATAAAGAATACTTCCCTTTTCATATCCAGGAATATTATGAAGTGAATATATTTCATCAATTTTATTATTCATTAAAAAACCATCTTGAACAATTTTTCTAGCGCCTTCACCCACTTCTTCAGAGGGTTGAAATAATAAAAATATATTCTTATGCTCTATTGGTCTTTCCTCTATTTCTAATGCTAATCCTGCGAGTATTGCACAATGTCCATCATGTCCACATTTATGAGCGGCTGCTCCATTATTGGATTTATATTTAATATCTGTTGTTTCTACCATAGGAATTGCATCCATATCCGCTCTAAAGGCAATATTCATGGCATTTTTGCAGGCTATTTTTTCTGCAATGAAATAACCATCTTTCACAATTATATTGAACGTAGTATTATTTCTTAGGAAATCTATTAATATCTCCATAGTTTTATTTTCATTTCCAGAAATTTCAGCATTTTCATGAAGTGTATGTCTTAAATTTATACATAGAAGCTGATTGTTATTATTCATTACCTTCACCCCTTTATAATGTATATATTAGATTACCATTATAATATAGCATACAAAATATTTTTTCAATGATTATCATGGGGCAGAGGCAAAAATTATGAGCATTTTAATGATCTTTTGCCTTTTTTTGAGGTGTTTAGAATAATGTTGAATTTACAATCGTATACTTAGTTAAAATATTAAAAGTGTATTGATTTAAATTATTAATAAGCAAATAAAATAAGGGGGAATAAATTTGAAAAAGAAAGCTCTTGCTCTAATAATAACAGGCATATTTACCCTATCACTTGGGTTAACAGGTTGTGGAGGTTCTAAAAAAGCCTCAGACACAGTAAAAATAGGCTGGATTGGATCACTTACAGGTGATCAAGCTGTATGGGGACAATGTGAATCTAATACAGTTAAAATGGTTATTGATGATCTAAACAAAAATGGTGGACTTTTGGGTAAGCAAGTTCAATTAGTACCATATGATACTAGAGGCGATGGGACTGAGGCTGTTAATGCTGTAAAAAGGTTAACGGGACAAGATAAAGTTATCGGTATTATAGGACCTAATGCAAGTGGGCAAGCTATTCCAATTTCCTCAGTACTTGAAGAAATGAAGGTTCCTGATATTGCTACTGTTGCCACAAATCCAAAGGTTACAATTGTTGATGGAAAAGTTAAGCCATACAACTTTAGAGTTTGTTTTATAGATCCTTATCAAGGAGCGGCCGCCGCAGGTTATGCTTATGACGTATTGAAAGCAAAAAATGCAGCTATTTTATACGATGTAGCGGATGACTATTCACAAGGGCTTACTCAGTTTTTTGAGAAAACATTCACTGAAAAGGGTGGAAAAATAGTAGCTAAAGAAGCCTTTAAAACTGGTGATGTTGATTTTAGAGCACCACTCACAAAAATAAAAGAATCTAACCCAGATGTGATTTTCATGCCTTATTTCTTTAAAGAAGTTGCGTTAAGCTCAAAGCAAGCTAGAGAGCTTGGAATAAAAGCTACCTTAATGGGTGGAGATGGCTGGCCATCAGAACAACTTATATCAATGGCAAAGGATGCTGTTGAAGGTTCATATTTCGTAAATCATCTTGACTTTAATGATCCTGAAGTTGCTGGATTTAGAGCTAAATATAAAACAGCATTTGGAAAAGATGTTGAACTTAATGGATTCCTTGCCTATGATGCCACAAATATGTTAATTGATGCGGTTAAAAGAGCAAATAGCTTTGATCCAATAAAGATAACGGCTGCACTTGAAACTACAAATATGACGGGAATTACAGGGAAGATAATTATAGGAAAAGATACACATAACCCAGAGAATAAAGATGCCGCTATCATAAAGATAGTGAACGGCGAATATATTTTCCAACAGAAATACGCAGTTCATTAAATTTCAATAAAGTGGGGTTCTCCCCACTTTAATTTATAATATAAGAAAGTAGGGAGAGATTAGGATGACAAACTTTCTGCAACAACTTATTAATGGATTATCAATAGGCAGTGTATACGCATTAATGGCTGTTGGATATTCACTTGTTTACAGCATAATGAATTTTTCCAATTTTGCCCATGGTGGTGTAATTATGTTTGGTGCTTATTTCGGTTATTTCTTTATAACACTTTATAAACTTCCTTTTCCAGTGGCATTTATAGCTTCAGGCTTATGTGCTGGTATTCTTGCAGTTGTTATTCAAAGAATCGCATATAAACCACTAATGGACAGAAAAGCTCCTTTTCTATATTTTATAATTTCTGCAATGGGCGTATCTATATTCCTTGAAAATATAGTTGTAGCAACCATTGGACCTACTTTTAGAACATACCCAGCTATTTTTTCAGAAATACCAATAAAAATAGGTGCTCTAAACATCGGAAGAATTGATTTAATGATGTTTGTTATTTCTGCAATTTGTCTTGGATTTTTAATATATCTTATTGATTTTACTAAAATTGGAAAAGCGATTCAGGCTACTGCATACAATATGAAGGCAAGTACACTAATGGGAATAAATGCAGATCGTATTATTATAATTGTATTTGCTGTTGGTGGGATTTTAGCGGGTCTTGCTGGTGTATTATTTGGCATGAAATATACAGTTTATCCTCAAATAGGAAATATAACAATAAAATCATTTATCGCTGCTGTATTTGGAGGTCTTGGAAGTATTAAAGGTGCGGTTATAGGCTCAATACTTTTGGGTGTTATAGAAACGCTTGCTTCTGGATATTTTTCATCTCAATATAGGGATTTAATAGCATTTGCACTTCTTATTTTTATACTTATTGTAAGACCAGTTGGTCTTATGGGTAAAGTTACTGAAGACAAGGCATAAAGGAGGGCTTTTAGTGGATTTAAGTTGGTATTATTTAAAAGGGATTTTAATGTTCGCAGGTATAAATATGATTCCAGTATTAGGTCTTGCCTTGCTAACGGGCTTTACAGGTTTGTTTTCTTTCGGCAATGCAGCGTTTATGTCTATTGGTGGATATACAACAGCATTTATGATGATTAATTTGGGAGTTCCATTTATTCCATCACTACTTATGGGTGGAATTATTGCATCTCTTGGTGCATTAGTTATCGGTAAGTGTACCTTGAAATTGAAGGGAGATTATTTTTGTATTGCTACCTTAGGATTTGGTGAAGCCCTTAGACTTATATTAGATAACTTTCAATATTTCGGTGGAGCTCGTGGCTGGGCAGGAATTCCATTAAAGACAAATTTGACAACTGTAATTGTTATAGATATTATTGCCGTTATAATTATGGCAAACATTGTGAGGTCAAGACATGGTAGAAATATGATAGCTGTAAGAGAAGAAGAGTTAGCTTCTCAGGTAATAGGAATTAATGTATTTAAAACTAAAATGTTATCATTTGTAATAAGTGCATTTTATGGTGGAATAGGGGGAGGTCTTTTAGCATCATATCTTGGGTTCCTTCAGCCTAAGATGTTTGCTTTAACAAAATCCACTGAGCTTATAATAATAGTTATATTCGGTGGCCTCGGAAGTATAAGTGGTGGTGTAATTGGTTCATTAGTGCTTATTATACTACCAGAATTACTAAGGTCCTTTGCAAATTGGAGGTTAGTAATTTATGGTGTAGTTGTTGTATTTATTATGATTGCAAGACCTGAAGGTCTAATCGGAGGCAAAGAAATAACATTTAAAGGTATATATAATTTATTTAAGAAAATTGCAAAGAAAAATAAAAAAGACTTAGACACCACCAGAGAAGGAGGCAGATAGCGTATGGCACTTCTAGAAGTTAATAATTTAACTAAACAATTTGGTGGTCTAACCGCTGTTAATGATGTTAGTTTCAAAATTGAGAACAATAAAATAATGGGTCTTATAGGGCCAAATGGAGCAGGAAAAACAACAGTATTTAACCTTATTACAGGAGTATATAAGATTACCTCAGGAGCAATTATGTTCAATGATAGTGATATTCATAATAAAGAAACCTATAAAATTGCAACTGCTGGAATAACAAGAACCTTTCAAAATATTAGACTTTTTAAAAAACAAACTGTATATGACAATATTTTAACCGCGTGCCACAATAACTCAAAATATACATTGGCGGAAGCCATAATGTTTGGAGCAATGCCTAAGGCTTTGGTTAAAAATACTAGATTTGCAAGGGAAGAAAAGATGCTTCGTGATGAGGCTGAGGAGCTAATGAAAATCATGGGGCTTACTGGCAGAAAGGATTTTGTTGCAAATAACCTTCCCTATGGACTCCAAAGAAGACTTGAAATTGCCAGAGCCCTTGCAGCTAGTCCAAAACTTCTTTTGCTTGATGAACCAGCGGCGGGAATGAATCCAGATGAAACAGACAAGCTTATGGAATTAATAGGAGAAATAAGAAATAAATTTAAAATTTCAATTCTTTTAATTGAACATCATATGGATTTAGTTATGGGAATTTGCGATGATATTACGGTTTTAAATTTTGGTTGCGTTATTGCAGATGGAAATCCCCTTGAAATTCAAAATAATCCAAAGGTTAAGCTTGCTTACCTGGGGGGTGAATAATATGCTGAAAATAGTGGATTTAAATGTTTTTTATGGTGGAATACATGCTCTAAAAGGAGTAAGTATTGAGGTAAAGCAGGGTGAAATTGTTACAATAATTGGCTCTAACGGAGCAGGTAAATCAACATTATTAAATTCCATATCCGGACTTTTAAAAACGAAGTCCGGTGAGATAATTTATAAGAATGAAAAAATTTTACCAGTGCCTTATAAAATTGTTAAAAGGGGAATATGCCAGGTACCTGAGGGAAGACTTATTTTCGCTAACTTAACCGTTACGGATAATCTTTTTCTGGGTGCATATTTAAGAAAAGATCATAAAGGAATTGCAGAGGATATTGAAAAAGTATATACTCTTTTCCCAAGACTTAAAGAAAGAGAAAAACAAATTTCAGGGACTTTGTCAGGTGGAGAACAGCAGATGCTGGCTATGGGCCGCGGACTTATGAGTAATCCTGATATAATATTACTCGATGAGCCATCCCTTGGACTTGCACCACTTCTTGTTCAGACTATCTTTGAAATTATTTTAGACATACAAAAAATGGGCAAGACAATTCTTCTTGTTGAACAAAACGCATATAAAGCACTTCAAATAGCAAGTAGAGCATATGTACTAGAACAGGGCATAATTATACTTGAAGGAGCAGCTAAGGACATTGCAGCAAATCCTAAAATTCAGGAAGCCTATTTAGGCACAAGTAAAAAATAGGGTAATAAATATATAACCAACGGACGCTTATACAAAATAACCCAATGCAGTTTAATCGCAGCATTGGGTTATATAACTATACAACAATTCCTATCTAAGTAATAAATTAATCTTCGAAATCGTCTCTCTCTGTCATATGCATCATAGGATTCATACCCATCATTTGATCCATAGGCATCATGTGCATCATAGGATTCATACCCATCATTTGATCCATAGGCATCATATTCATCATGGGGTTCATACCCATCATTTGATTCATTGGCATCATTGGCATCATTTGCATCATTTGACACATACACATTTGCATCATATGCATCATATGCATCATATGCATTGAGTGGTCCATTGGCATCATTTGATGCATAGGCATCATGTGCGCCATGGGATTCATACCCATCATTTGATTCATTCCCTTCATATCTTTGCATTTTTTTGATCTTGTTGAATAATTTTCCATACAAATCTCCTTATAAAATCTTTCTACATTATATTATTATGAAAAATAGCACTATATGTTACTATTTTTGTAAATTTAAACATAGTTTCTAAATGTATGCTTAACTAATAATATAATATAATGTATAATATATTTTGAGGTGGTTTTTAAGACTTACTGCTTTGTTTAAAGTTAATGAGGTTGTTACACTATTTTAAAGTAAATGAAACTCAGTAAAAGAGACCCTTTGGTTATGCTTTTTCTGGGTTTTTATCATACGAATTTTAAATACAAGGAGGCACTTTATGAAGATAACTGATATAAAAATAGGACGAATATCTGTTCCACTTAGAACACCATTTAAAACTGCTTTAAGAACTGTAAACAGTGTGGAGGATGTAATAGTGGAAATACACACTGACACAGGCAATATAGGGTTTGGGGAAGCGCCGCCAACAGGAGTTATAACAGGTGATACCACAGGATCTATAATAGGAGCTATAGAAGATCATATAAAGAAAACTATAGTAGGTATGAAGATAGAAAATTTTGAGGATCTAATATTAAAATTACAAAGCTGTGTTTTAAAGAACACTAGTGCAAAGGCTGCAGTAGATATAGCACTTTATGATTTATATGGACAATTTTATGGAGCACCACTATACAAGTTGTTAGGTGGATATAGAAAAGAAATAGTAACGGACATAACTATAAGCGTAAATGATCCTGAGGAAATGGCAAAGGATAGTTTAGATGCTATAAATAGGGGATATAGTACTTTAAAAATAAAGGTAGGAAAAGATTCTAAGGAAGATATGGAAAGAATGAAAGCAATAAGAGGGGCTGTAGGTTATGATATCAATCTTAGAATTGATGCAAATCAAGGCTGGAAGCCAAAGGAAGCAGTAAATGTTTTAAGAAAAATGGAGGACGCGGGGTTACAAATTGAGTTTGTAGAACAACCAGTCTCAGCCCATGATATAGATGGATTAAAATTTGTAACAGATAATGTATATACACCTGTTTTAGCAGATGAGAGTGTATTTTCTCCTATGGATGCATTAAATATACTGCAGAGGAGGGCAGCAGATTTTATAAATATAAAACTTATGAAAACAGGTGGAATATATAACGCTCTTAAAATTTGTTCCTTAGCAGAAATGTATGGAGTTGAATGTATGATAGGATGTATGCTTGAAGCAAAGGTAAGTGTAACTGCGGCTGTGCATTTAGCTTGTGCAAAGAGTATTATAACTAAAATTGATTTAGATGGCCCGATTCTATGTAGTGAAGATCCAATAAATGGAGGAGCAATCTTTAATGAATCTAAAATAATGCTTACAGATGCACCAGGACTGGGGATAAAATCTATAAATTATTAAAAAAATAACTTGTACTCTATAGATTAGATATATGAGAAAAAGCCTACCCTTTAGGGTAGACTTTTTTCAGTAAAATATAGATTATCTAAAGTAAAGTTGAATTATAAAGATTTATTTACATATTTCTTTTCATAGTTGTTATACATTATCCATGCAACTACAGCAAAGAATATTGGTCCACCTACACTCCAAAGTGTTGTTGGCAAATCTCCTTCTAATGCTGGTTGTAGTATTGAGAAGAAGTTTGCAAAGCCAACAGTGAACATAACTATTACAGTCCATATTAAAGCGCTTCTGTCAGTTTTGAATATTTCAAAAGGTTTAATGATATCTTTATTTTTCTTAAATGGTGCGAATGCAAACGCTATAAACATGTAGGGAAGAGTCATAGCTACATTTGTCATTGCTACTAACACATCGAAGAATTTTGACATGTTATTTCCACCAAAGGATACAAGTGCTATCATAACACAAACTATTGTAGCTTGAATCCACATAGCTCTTTGAGGCATTCCGTTTTTCATTTCTGCAAGTCTTCCAGGCCATAATTTAGCTGGAGTACCCTCGATTAATTGTTTTAAAGGAACAAACATTAATGTAAAGAATGCACCTGATAGAGCTAAGAACATTGAAAGACCTACGAATCTAGCTATTCCATGTGCCATAACTAATGAAGTAGCTTCGCTTGCTCCAAATGCTTGACCAAGAGCATATCCTAGGTTACCCATTACTACATAACCAGCATTACCTAAGTGAACACTCTTGTCATTCATAACAGATGACCAATTAGTAAATACACCAACAAGAAATATTCCAAGTGAGTATCCAATTGAGATAATAACTGCTGAAATAACAACACCTTTAGGGAAAGTTTTTTCAGCGTTTTCTGTTTCGTCAACAAGTCCTCCAACAACTTCTATACCACCATAAGCAAATAGTGCAAATACCACGAATGCAAAGGATGAAATCATATTTCCAGTGTAAGCGGGATTTGGTGAAGCTGTGAATGAACTAATTCCAGTTATTGGTTGAGCTAACTGACCATGATTTCCAATAAGTACTAGTATAGCACCAATTAATAAGACTATGTTTAACAAGGCAACTGCAGTACCACCTAGTGAAGTTACTTTTTTAATTTTTTCTAATCCCTTAGTTGATATAAATGTAACAAATATTATCCAAAGGATTCCAAGTATTCCTAGAGTTTTAGGTCCAGTTAATCCTGCTCCTAAAAAAGACCAAGTCTGAGTTGTATCTTTACCAAATAATGCATTTGATATTGGAACCCAAACTCCTGATGCAACGTTAACCATCCAAATTACATAAGATGCATACCACATGAAGGTTCCCATAAAAGCAAATTTTGCTCCTACGGATTTTTCCATCCATGAGTATATTCCGCCCTTTTCGTTTTTGAAAGCTGCACCAAACTCAGCCATCATGAAAGCAAAAGGAATAAAAAATGTAATGCCCGATAAGATATACCATGGTATAGCAGCATATCCCATTTTATAAAATGATCTTGGGATGTTATTAAATCCATAAACTGAAGTAAAAATCATAAGGACCAATGAGACCAATGTTAAATGTTTTTTGCTTATTGTTTTTTCTGACATGTTTTTATCCTCCTTAAAATGTAAATGAATAAATAAATTCATTATTACAATTACTATTATAAATGAAACAATAAAAAGTTCAATACTTTTTTTAAAAAATATGAAGGAATATTGTCGATAAATAGAATATTGTGAAAATATAACGGTGAAGTTAGATTTAAAACTTGCATAAGTAAAATAAATAAGATTGATAGTTAGTCAATAACATTTCTTAGAGCATTCAATACAATTCATATAATTAATGCATAAGGTAAGAAAAGAGGGTATAATAAATTAAGATTTAACGTAATTGCTTTTGAAAATTTATAAAAAAACAAAGGGGAAAATAATGATAAAAACAAATGCTATGCGAATTTTAGATAAAATAAAGGTAGAATACGATGTTATAACTTATGATATC
>Ga0209123_1001685_pt1 | contig 20875 bp, 13 predicted proteins | sample BarGraIncu00431A_FD_184500 | JGI IMG/M metagenome (GOLD analysis project Ga0209123, IMG submission 184500) | Arctic peat soil microbial communities from Barrow, Alaska, USA - Barrow Graham LP Incubations 004-31A (SPAdes) (version 2) | ecosystem: Environmental > Terrestrial > Soil > Wetlands >... | reverse complement strand
CATTATTCTATTAATAAATTACTGACTTATTTCTTTTTTGAAACGAAAGATCTTTTTTCAAGCTTCTGTATGCGGCGCATAGTGCAGTTTTATTTCAATTTACCTTTGCAGATGCGCCTTCTTCAATCGCCCGATCATTTACCCCGGGTTACGCTCTCTTCGATCGCTCACCCGGGGTTATTCATATTAAACCCTTTCAGGGTTTAGAGCAAATAATCAATGTATTGTATCATTGTATTCTCACGCTGGCACCATCTCCTTTTCTCATCTTCTCTTCCTCTCTCACTCTCAGAGTCTCTCCCTCTCTGCTTACTTCTTCACCTTCAAGCCCTTCAGCATACACAGGTAGGCCTCTTCCAGAACAGGTTTTACCGGGATTGCATCCTCCGAAGGCTTTTCAGCAGAAAGGAATCTTAATTTAATATTATCCCCATCTCTCATGTGATGCACTACCCGGTCTTTAGCCGGAAATGAGTCAAACTCTTTTGCCGGAATCGTGTATTGCCAAACAAGCCCCTCGGCAAGTTTCACCATATTGGCAGGATTTCCTGCATAGTGAAGTTCACCGCGATTTACTACAGCTACCTGGTTACATGAACTTGAAATATCTTCAATAATATGGGTTGAGAAAATAACCACCCGTTCGCGGCTCAATTCAACCAACAGGTTTCTGAACCTGATCCTTTCACGCGGATCAAGTCCGGCGGTTGGCTCATCTACTACAAGTATTCTTGGTAAATGAAGCAATATCTGGGCGATCCCGATGCGCTGTTTCATACCTCCGGAATAACCGCCAATCTTATCGTCCTTGCGATCCCAAAGGTGAACCGAAGACAACACATACTCGATGCGGGTTGCACGTTCAACCGGATTGGTCAGCCCTTTTAAAATTCCCTGGTAATCAAGGAACTCATAAGCTGACATATTTTCGTAAGAACCAAATTCCTGAGGAAGATAACCGATCAGACCCTGCAACTCTTCGCGTTTTTCCTGTGTGTCGATTCCATTGATCCAAACCTTGCCGTAGCTCTGTTCGTAGATTCCACAGATAACACGCATCATGGTTGACTTACCGGCACCATTCGGACCCAATAACCCGATCATACCAGTTTCAATCTCGAGTGATACGCCTTTCAATGCTTTAAAGGCATCGCGTTTACGACCAATCAAAGGCATTTGTTCAACTAACTTGTAGAATGAACGTCTAATCCCGGCAAAGCGTCCCTGCAGTCTTTCAATATTTATTTTCTCGTCGTAAAGTTTATTGGCCGTCATTTGAACTGTCAGCGCAAAATACCATAATACAGCGATCATGATGACCGATCCGATCGATTCCCATGCCAGGTAAAACATCACAAGGAAGATAAGCGGAAGTATCCAATAGATGAACGAATATCCCCAACTGGCAACTTTTGCAGGCCATTTCGTCTTCTCACGATCACCTTTATATTCGAGGTATTGGGTTACAGGACTCCACATATACAAACACATGAAGAAGATAAAATGGGCAAATATGAACATGTACAATCCGTTGACCAAATACCCGAATGCGAAATAGAACATGAATCCCAGCACAGGAAGTTCCCAGACAAAGTCGTCGAAGTCTTTCCAGTTGTGATAGTATTTTATCTGACCCGCCCGTTCGCGAATTCTTTCGTTACCAAGCCACTCCCTTTTGAACCGACTGCCCCAGTCGTATATTTTGACAAGGTTCTGAACTGTAATATGAATTGGTTCATTTGGATCAATCACGGTCTCTTTTGCCTTGCGCAAACTATTCATGATAAACCAGGTGGTTCCAGGTATAACCATTACGATGGCGATCATGTCGAGCATTTGCCAAAGGAAAGCATCAACGCGTGTATAAATCAAATAGATGCCGGCAACAAGGAGAATCAATTGTATAACACGTGTTCTGACAGACAACCCTTTCATCCAGATGATGGCATTTTCGAGGCCAAAATAGAACGTTGGAATAAATATCAGGGTCAGCAATGTGCTCATGCTTAATCCTCCAATTACGGTAATCGCAAATGGTGCACCAATTGCCCCCACATATTCATTGTCGCCCATTGCCAATGGAAACATTGCAACAACTGTAACGATTGCAGTAATCAATATCGGGCGGATACGCGACATCCCGGCAACTATCAGGGCCCGTTGCGTACGGAAACCCCGTTTTCGAAGGATGTTCGTATAGTCGATCAGGATAATTCCGTTGTTGACAACGATACCGATCAGGATAATAAACCCGATCATCGTATTGGCGCTAAAGAGTGAATTGCCTGTCATTATAAGTGCAACAAATGATCCGATCGCAGCCAGCGGAATTGAAAACATCAACACAAATGGGGTAGCAAGTGACTCAAATACTGATGCCAAAATCATAAATATCAGGATAAATGCAGCGAGGATCAGGAAGTAAAAATCCTTTAGCTGATCTTCCTCATGAATTACCTGGACAGCAATACCCGCGGGTAATTTATAGCCTTCGACTACTTTATCAACCTCAGCACGATACGAAGCCAGCAAATCTTTCGAATCCTGCGCCGCCGCAACAAACGAAAAAGTGACTTCTATCTGCTTTTCGCGATTCACCCGGGATATATTGGCCGCTCCGGTTGAAAAAACAATTTCGCTGAGTTTCTGAAGTTCATGTAACCCGCCTTTCGTATCGGGTACAGGCAGCGTCCGAAGATTATAAATTGTACGCGGCTTTTTCTGGTCTTCGAGGGTTGTACCCACTTTAGGCATTTCCTTGATCAGAATATCATACTCATCAACGCCTTGCTTAAACTTGATATTTGTATTAATCTCCTTGCTGAATGAGTTCAGTTCACCTAAAATACTTTGCAGCGAAACATCGTACTCGCTCATAATCAATGGGTGGAAACGAAGGTGTACTTCCGGACGATTGTCGGAATAGCTTACGCGAACCCGGTTCATTGACTCAAGTGATTCGAGAAAATACTGAAGGTCACCGGCAACATTTTTCATCACGTCAAAATCCTGACCTTTGATTAATATACGTTCCTCATTTGACCCGACACCCAGTAATTTCATCATATTGCCGGTTCCGCCACTACTCTGACGACCACCGCCACCGCCACCTCCGCCGCCACCTGAACTTGTGGTTGTCAGCGAAGCATCCGAAATATCTATCTGTGCGCCTGCAATGCTCTGAACTCTTTTTTGCACATCATCCCTGATCTGCGCAATGGTTCGCTTGCTTGTTTTCTTAAAATCCGTTTTTAGCAAAACATTTACGGTAGCGCTCAGAACCTGGATATTACTCGTAACATCTTCCTTTTCAGCAATGGTATCAATCCTGCTTTCGATTTGCGCCACTATTTTGTCCGTCGACTCAATGGTTGACCCTGCCGGCATCGTTACACTGATTCTGAATGCGTTGGTTTCAACCGAGGTGAGATTATTCATACTTACAGCCAGACAGAGGAAAATCGTCACAAAGAAGAAAATTAATACTGCTACAATGGTTTGAGCCGGTTTCCGTAGCGAATATTTCATCAGCATCACATAAGCCTGAACAAGTTTGTTCCTTGTCGAAACGACGTTAAAGCTTAGTTTCTCGCTGTTTTTCTTCTTTAGAAAAGAGTAGGCCATCATCGGAACAAGTAACATTGCCACAAACAATGAGATGGTCAATGTTGAGATGATGGATACGCCAACATTTTTACCGATCAGCGTGATCAGGAAATTATCGGAGAAAATAAACGGCAGGAATACGGTAATTGTGGTAAGGGTTGAGGCAAAGATAGATCGCCACACTTCAGTCGTACCCTGAATGACCGATTGCCGCGGAGAATTTCCGAGCCCCCGCAATCGGTAAATATTTTCAAGTACGACCACACTGTTATCGAGGAGCATCCCCACCGCAAGCGCCATTCCCACAAGTGTTAAACTGTTTATCGAGATATCGCCTGCATAGAAAAAGTTAAATGCCGTGAGAACCGAGATCGGAATGGCCAATGCAATGATAGAGACCAACTGGAAATTCTTCAGGAAGATCCATAGGACCATTATCGCCAGAATACCTCCAACAAGTGCCAGTTCGCCAATCTGATTGAGGTTCTTCTCCATCGTATCGGCCGCGTTGTTCTGAACTTTGATCTGGATATCTTTCGATGCCAGGCTCTCGTTTAATTTGGCAATTACAGCCAGGGTTTTATGCGACAGATCGATAAGATTCGATTGTGCATCATTGACCAACGTGATCGAAACGGCATCCTTACCGTTTACACGCGAATAGGAGGTCTCCTCTTTGGTTCCAAAATAGACTTTTGCGACGTCTTTCAGTAATATCGGGCCGGTGGCAATCACCAGGTTGCTGATCTCTTTCAAGTCGTCGAACTCGGAAGTGACCTGAACAAAGTATTGTTTATTTGCTTCGTAAACATTCCCGGCAAAGGCTCTTGCCTTGTAGTTGGCGGCTATTTTATTTCTTATGGTGGCCGCAGTGATATTGTAAGCTTCGCAAACATCCATATCGAGTTGAATCTCGACCGATTTCTCGCGTCCGCCAAAGATGTTGACACCTGCAATGCCGTCGATGTTTTCGAGTTCTGTTTTGATTTTGAGGTCGGTAACGTTCCTGACGCGATCGACACCTCCACCTCCCAAAACCTGAAGTTGCATAAACTGGTTGTTCATCTGGCTGAGATCAACCTTCACAACAGTTACAATAAATCCAACAGGCAAAGAAGCTTTAATCTCATCAACTTTCTCCTGAACTTTCAGGTAGGTATATTTAAAGTTGACGTTCTTGTTGAATTCAACCATGATTGAACCCCGTCGGGATTCGGCAGTAGATTCCATGTTCTCGATTCCCTGAAGTGTACCAATGGCACCTTCAAGCGGAACTATTGCCTGACTTTCCATGTATTTCGGGTCAACTTCCTGCTGACTCGCAACCTGCACATAGAGCATCGGAAGTTCAGCATTCGGGAACAGTTCCATGGAGAGATTCTTCCACGAAAAGTATCCCATCATGCTTAATCCGAAGAAAAGCATGCTGATCAGAACCTTTCTGTTTATAATAAAATTCATAATTCCTCTGGCTTAAAAGGCTTGTTGCTTGTCATCAAATCGTATACACAAGGAATTACAAGTAGCGTAAGTATCGTGCTGGTAATCATACCTCCGATTACTGCATATGCCATTGGCGAACGCAAAGAGGCACCCTCTCCAAATCCAAAAGTTAATGGCAGCAAGGCAATAACCGTAATGATACTCATCATCAGGATCGGACGTAATCGCTGCTGACTTCCTAACGAAATCGCCTGACGTTTTTCCATTCCTCCTATTCGTAGCTGATTAATCCGGTCGATCAGGATGATTGAATCATTTACCGCGATCCCGCCAAGCATAATAATACCGATCAGGGCCATTATATTAAACGTCTGTCCCATGATAAAGAACAGAATGATCGTTCCTACAATTGCGAAAGGTATGGTTAATATGACGATCAATGGATGAACCAACGACTCGAATTGACTTGCCATTACCATATAAACCAAAACGATAGATAATAATAATGCCCACTTTAAATTGCTCATCGATTCCTGACGTTTCTGCTCTTCACCAGTAACCCTGATGGAATAATCGGCAGGCAATACCATAGGTGCAATTTTGGCCTGAACTGCGACAACTATTTTGTCGAGTGAATTCTTTTTATCAATCTCAGCCATCACTTTGCCAATCCTGATTTGATTCCTTCTGTAAATTTCAGTAGGAGCAATCGTTTGGTCGAGTTTTGCAACTTCATACAACCGGATCACGGAAGTACCGTTTTTAATAATCATATCTCCCAAAGCGGCAATGCCGATTTTAGGAACATGAATAGTAATATCCTTTAATTCACCATCTTTATCCATCTGACCGGCACTCTGTCCTTTCAGTTTGGCAGTTACCTGACTGACGATATCGGTCACAGCCATGTTGTATGACCCTGCCCTGAACCGGTCAACCACCACATTGATTTCGGGGTAGCCACCTTCCATATTTGTCTGTAAATTATATAAGCCAGGTATATCTTTTATAGCGGACTCCACTTCTTTTGTGATCTTCTTGATTTCGGTGAGGTCAACGCCCCGAACTTCTACGACCAGGGGAGCATCAGTTGTACCAAGAATACTCTGCAATGCTGTTTCATCCTGCGAGAATGTCACTTTAAACTGTGGATTTTCGGCATACCATTTGGCAATGGCTTCAACAACCTGCGAAGCCACAAATTTACCGTCTGGTTTAAGCAGAACCTTTACCTCTGCCGTGTTTTCCCCTTCGTAAACTGATGTTGAAGTTGTTGACGTTTCAGTTGATGGCCCAATCCTGGAATAAACCGACTGAACCTCATCACCCAATAACTCTTTAATCATCTTTTCCATAGAGGCAATAGCAGTCGAAGTCCGTACAAGCGAAGTCCCTTCTTCCATTTTTACATTGATGGTGAACTGTTTACTGTCTGTTTTAGGCATAAACTCACTTCCGATGTATGGAACCAATAAAAATGATAATCCCATCAATACCAAAGATGAAATAATGATAATCCACCTGTGAGGGAGCAATTTCGAAATGAAATTACCAAAACCTGCAAATTTTGCGCCTTTGAAAACCTGCCTTTTCTTCTTGTTAAAAACCTGGTGATACAACATCGGGATAAGAAAAATAGCTACAAAAAGGGATGAAAGATGCGAAAATGCCACTGTCCATGCCTGGTCTTTAAATAGCTCACCAGAAGCTCCATGCATATAAACAATCGGCAGGAATACAACAATCGAAGTAAGGGTTGCAGAGGTAATTGCACCACCAACCTCGGCAGTACCCACAATGGCGGCCTCTTTGGCTGACATCCCCATCTCATGATTCCGGAAAATATTCTCCATAACCACAATGGCGTTGTCGACCAACATTCCGGCTCCAAGCGCAAGCCCGCCCAACGTCATGATATTCAATGTTAAATTATTGAAATACATCAAATTGAACGTAGCAATTATCGAAATTGGTATTGCAAGACTTACGATTAACGTGGTTCCTACCCGCCGCAGGAAAAGGAAAAGAACCACTATTGCGAGCAACACGCCAATTATTAGTGTGTTTTGTACCTCATCAATGGCTGTGCGGATAAAAGTCCCCTGATTGGTTACAATCGTAAATTTATAACCCGGCAGTGCCTTCGTAATACTTACGAGCGCTTTCTGAATATCCTCAACTGCTTTAACCGTATTGTAGCGCGTCTCCTTGTAAATCGACAAGGCGAGGCACCTTTCACCATTAATGCGGACAATATTTACCGGCTCCTTATTGGCAAAACTTACGGTTGCCACATCGCGCAGATAGGTTGCAGATTTTTCTGCAGTAGTATTCCCTGTGACTGTCGACTTATAACCAATAATCAGGTTATCGAAATCCTCCTTCTGTTGCAGCAGGCTAACTCCCTTAACAACATATTGAAGTCCGGTTTCGGTAATTGTTCCGCCTGAGATGCTTCGGTTAAAAGCCTGAATTTTAGTGGAAAGCTGATCAACAGTGATGCCAAATGATTCGAGTTTATAAGGATCCGTATCAATTCGGACTTCACTCTCTTCAATACCCGATAGCTCAACCTCTGCAATTCCTTCCAGACGAACCAGTTCATTACGGATATAATTTACGGCTACCTTTCTCAGCTCGTTCATGTCGGTAATCGACTCGTGCGAGAGTCCAACGATTACAACAGGCTGAGTGTTTGGATCGTGCTGCGTGATTGTTAATGCATCGATCTGAGAGTTCTGAGAATAGCTTGTCAATGCTTTCTGAAGATCGAGAAAGGCTTCATCCATATCTTTACTCCAGGCATATTCGACCGTAATCTGGGCAGAGCCTGTCCGCGAAACGGACGAAACCTCCACCACTCCACCCTGCCGGATAGCCACAGCTTCAATTTTCTCAACAAACAATTTTTCCATCTCTTCCGGAGGTCTTTCACCCGATTTTATCTCGACAAAAACACGGGGAGAGGTGAGATCGGGGAAAAGGTCGATCCCTAATTTCTGGTACGATATCACTCCAAGAAGCAATATCCCCAGTATGGCCATTAACACTGTTACAGGGTAATTGACTGCAAAAGAAGTCAGTTTTTTCATTCGCAATTACTTATTTAATTAATTGATCTTCAGAGCGTATTTACTTCGACACACACTGAGACTACCTACAAATAATATGAATACCGCGAAGACTATTGATTAATAATCTTAACCTTAGAGTTATTCCTAAGCGTTTCGAAACCTTTGGTAACTACCCGTTCGTTCTTTTTTAGTCCCTCAATTACTTCTACCATTGTTTCGTTCTCAAGTCCCGTTGTGATAATACGGTCGCGGGCTGCACCCTTCTCAACAATGAATACAGTTTTCCCCCGGTTGCCCGAAACGATAATCTCTTTCGAAATTACAATTGCACTATCGCGCCGTGCAGTTTCGATATCTGCCTTTACAAACATACCCGGACGGAGTTTTAATTGTGGATTGTCAATCAGAAGTTTTCCCTTGAATGTGCGTGTTTCAGTACTTACAACCGGTGAGAGCTCGTTAATCTTTGCTTTAAGTGTATCTTTTGGTAAGGTATAATTCGTAATGTATACCTCTTGTCCAACATTAATGCTGGTAATATTCTTCTCCGGCAAGTTAATCTCCATCAACAGTTTGCTATAATCCATCAACGTTACAACAGCAGCATTGGCTACAACCCGTGTTCCGCTTGTCACTTGTGGCAAATCGACAATGGCTCCTCGGAACGGTGCAACAACTTCCATTTTCGATAACTGAATCCTTGCATTCTCATAATCGGTATTGGCTTGGGCAAGTGCAACTTCTGAATTCTTCATTTCGCGCAAAGTAACGCCGCCTTTTTCATAAAGCGATTTCTGTTTCTGGTTCTCCAGTTCCGATATATCCAGGTTTAGTTTCTTGGTGGCAATGGCAATCGTATTTTGAGTTTCGGGATTTTCCAGCCTGACGATTACCTGACCTTTCTCAACGATATCGCCCAGTTTGAACTCACCGCCTGTTTTTGGATTCTTTTGTAACCGGTAGATACCCGCCATTTCGGTATTAAGGGTAACCTGACTTGCGGCAGTTGCAGTTCCCGTGGTGCTAATATACTGAACGATTGATTTTTTCACAACATCAGCCACCGATACAGGAATGGCAAGTTCGTTGTTGACCTGATTTCCCTGGTTTCCACATGCGGCCATTAGGGGTAAAAACGCCAGCAATACCCATTTACTACTATTTTTCATTTTGAATTCCATAATATGTTGATTTTTTAGATTGATTATTTCTTTATGCCAGCCTGGTATTCCTTCACAAATTTCTCTGGTACAACCGCTTCGTTTGTAGTAAAGTCGAACAACGATTGTATCTTAAGGTTGAGAAGTTCGATCTTGTAATTGATCAGCGACTGGGCATAAGCCATCTTATTATTCGATAACTGCACCTGGTACAAGTTGAGGTCCATACTTGTAAGATCGCCATTTTTATAGCGCTCCAAATTTATATCGTAAGTTAGCTGTGAATTTTTTTGGGTTTGAAGTGCAATTCCAATCTGGTTTTTCAGGTTACTCAGATTCCGGATGACCTGGCGGATGTCCAATTGTATCTGAACTTGCTGATTTGTCAGGTTCAATTTTTGTGAATTTATAACCGCCTCCTGTGCCCTGATCCTTGCTTTTCGTTCTCCCCAATCGAATACAGGAACATTGAAACCAAGACTAACCCTCGGGCTCTTAGTCGATTGATCGAATATATTTGCCAATACCGGATTGTCACCCGATAATCCCATCGAAAGGGTCATATCACCTCTAAATTCATTTGTTGCTTTAACTGCCAACATATCAAATTGGGAGGTTTCGACACTGATCTGGCGTTGTCTTAATTCCATTCGCGAAGCCATACCATGTTCAAGCGCTTTCTTGCCGTCAACTTCAATCGGAGTGACAGCAACATCAGTCATTACAGAGATTTCCTCAAAAATATCCATACCAATGTACTGTTTAAAAAGATCTTTCGCACTTTCGAGAGAGACACGTGCTGATTCCACACTCGATTCGGCAGTTGAAAGGTTCACTTCTGATTGATAAAGCTGCTCTTTTGCCGCAAGACCTGCTTCGACCTTATTTTTTATTATATCGTTACTCTTTTGGGTATTGGCCAATTCCTCCTGTTTAATAGTCAGGCTCATCTGGGCCAGGTACACATTGTAGAAAAACTGCGACACATTCTTTTCAAGCGCTAAACGCTGCATTGCATAGCTAAGCATTGCATTTTCATTGTTAAGCTCCAGTGTTTTTATCTGGGTCTTTGTCCTGTTATAGGTAAACAAGGGCTGCGTAAGACTTAAATTAAGATTGTTGAAGTAAGATTTGTTTGTACTTGAACCCGACAGCTGATCTGATGTATTTGATTGCCACCCGAATTGATTCGAAAGCGAAATCTTTCCATCGGTATAAAGAATCGGCTGATCGACCCTGAATGTACCTGAAGTGGTAAAGCTCTCATTCGTATACCATTGAGATATTCTGGCATCAAATCTTCTCATGTTACTATACTCTACAGGGTTTAGATTCAACGAAAATTGTGATTTTAACGCTGCCCGCTGAGCATTTAATGTTTCTGTTGTCCGTTCGAGATTATACAACGAACTCTGCAAACTTGGACTCCCTTTGCTGGCCATATCGAGCGCCTGTTCGAGTGTAACAATTGATTGTGCATTCACCTGAATCAAAAAGAGTGAAAACAACATCAGCAGGATAAATTTCTGTCTCTTCATTTTTTAAAGTATTCGGTTATTTTTCTTTTACAAGTTTGACTGCATCGGCAAAAATGTTTCTTGCCTTCGAAAGATTGCTGAGTTCAATTTTGACTGTATCGGGCGAGAAATGGTACGATCCGATTTCCATCCATCCACTGTCGTTATCTTTCATATTGACAATCTGATGATCCTGACCATCGTCATGAAAAATGGTAAAATTGTATTCTTCGTCTGTTTTTTCATCGCGGTTCCATCCACCCCTGATTTTAGGAATGTAAGCCGACAATTTATAATATCCAGCCACTTTAAGCGGAACATTCCAGGTGACTTTACGGTCGCCGGTTCCCCCTTTGAGATAATAGGCGGATCGGATCTGTTTCCCGTAAAATTGTTCATTTGTGGTGAGTGTCCATTCCACAGGGGGATTCCAAAATACAATTCCTTTATATTTGAGCTCCTTTTTGCCGCTTCCAATTGCCGAACCATCGGCTGGCATAAAAATCCGCTGAATCAAACTACTTGACCTTGGCTTGCTTACCACAAATCCTGGATCTTCGTTATCGAAAATGATTTCGTTAGGCTCTATCCCTTCAGTATAAGGAATAACCTCCTCTGCTTCTTCAGCTAATAATTTTTCGTCAATTTCTATTTTTCCGAATTGCTGTGATATGCTTGATGGAATGTTATGAGACGCAAATGTATTCACGGTTATCGACCTTGGTTCCCGGTTAAACAGATAGGTTATCTTTTTCGACACTTTACCATTAATCAAAACTGTCTTTTCGATATTGTCATCTGAACCACCACCGCCACGCATCCTGAAACCGCCACCGCGCTGACCTCCACCCATTCTGAACGATATAGAAACAGCACCTGCGTCTTTTTCGGTATTGGTTATCACAAACGAAACCATTGTTTTAATCTGATCATCTTTTTTCAGTTTGACCGCGTTGACTTTTGAAATGATATAGCCTGGCAGCGACTTTGAGTTATACCATCCCGGAAGGTACTGATTGAGGTCCATGTTGAACGAACTCATTAACTGAGCATTCAATGTATCAATCGAATAAGCCTGAAACTTCTTTCCATCGATAAATTTGTGAATGAAATCATCAAATTTATCCGGACCAACAGCACCTTTCATTAAGGCAAACAGAAATCCGCTCTTTGTAAGAATCACATTATCTATAATATCCTGATCATCTTGTTTGTCGAGTATTTCAGCAAAAGATGCATCCTGCAAGGCAATATTCCCTTTCTCGTTATCGGATAAACCTGTAAAGTTCCGAACAAATGTATTCCCGGTTTCGGTAGCTGCCTTCGAAAGGTATGATTCGATCGCCCTGTTAACAATTGGGTATTTATCAGATTTTACGTATGTTACAAAAGTGTAGTAATTCGGAAAAATAAAATAGGGATTGATCTCATCTGCTGTTGGTGATGGACCACCGAAATGGATTCCGCCACCTCCGCCACGGGCGGGAGTTGTCTTGCTACTCAAAAGCGCTTCATTCACAAACCGTTTCAGGTAATTCTCTTCTGTCTCTCTTGGACTGATTGTCTGGTTATCGTGACCCCCCCACCGTTCGGCTTGCTTTTTTTGTTCCGCAAAACTGGCACTTGGTAGTTTAAACCCACCTTCAGGCAAGTATACAGTCTCGGGTTGTACCTGTTCTCCAGCCCCACTCCACACGTGCGTAAAGGAACAAAACTGCACAGGGATTTCGATCAAATTGAACCGTTTGTAAGGATAGGTGAAACGTACTTTTGTTTCCCACGTTTTGCGTAAATCGCGAATAACGGGAGGAAGTGAATCGCGTAAAATTTTGAAAAACGGATCGAAAGTATTGTGGCCAGCTAAAAAAGTCAAATTGTATTTCACACTGTCAACATCGATTGAACGGGTTGTGTACCGGCCAATCGCGAGCGATATTTGCGGTAATTTGTTCTCGGGCATAAAATCAAATGTTCCGTTCCCTTCGTCAGTAATCTTTCCCTGCGAAATCGCCTGCAGTCCGTTGGCGGTTTTTACTTTCAGGTGAAAATCCGAAAACTGGGTGGTCTGCCATTTTAAACCATTTGTTGAATAACTGATTCCTGCACTTGGATACCAACGTGTTTCGGGAGTAAGCAACAGGTAATCGGGTGTAATAAAGGCATGTTTTTTATCTGCAATTCCATTTCCCCTGTTCAGCCATAACTCCAGCCTTTCGCGGGTCATATCGAGGTAGCAAAACGTTTCATCAATGGTGCCGCGATACGATATTTTCACATTTAATTCACCACCTGCCGGTAACGGAGAATCAGGCGTCAGTTTGATAATCTGTAATTCACGGCTAAATTTGGCGCCATTTACTGCAGTCACTTCAAGTCCAGGGTTAAGCGTAAGGATGATGTCACGAAGTGGTTCACTCGTCAGATTGGTTAATACCATATCTGCTTCACCGGTAATACCTTCGCCTTTATGCTCAATAACCAGGTCGCACTTTTTCACGTCAACTTTGGGAGAAGCCGCATATTTGTTATTCAGTTCAAGCATTTGAGTCCGGTGATTATCATTTGCATCTATATTACTGATGTATTTGAATCCCAGGCCAAAACCAATTGACAAAAAGACAATGCTAAATACCAGGGTCGTTTTCCTGATCACAGGTGATTGCGGAAGACGTTGCAATAACATGATGGTCAGGCCAATAAATCCAAGGCCCAGGAAGAAGTAGATTCCCCTGTGAATCAGAATATCTTTCAGAAAACCAAAACCAACAAAATCGGAGTAGGTCATTGGCAGGTGAAATGCCATGTAATCGAAAAGATAGTGGTAAATATTCTGAAGGTAGAAAAGTGTGGCGGCAATATAACCCAGCAAAATCACGAAAGTAACCGCCTGATTTTTAATCACCGACATTAGGAAGAAAGAGAAGCCAAGAATAAAAATCAAAGTTGGCAAACTAATCAGGAAAAAGTAGTAGAAATAAGGTGCCAGCGAGAATTGCGTATAAGGAGAAGCGAGGTTGAAAACGGCAACCATGCCCAGTGCTACGAAATTCAAAACAAAAAACACCCATACATTTCCGATCGTCTTGCCGATCACATAGTCGGCATTGGTCATTGACCGCATGTAAATAACTTCGGTTGTATCGAGCTTTTTATCACGCTTCAGGAAATCGGAAGCAAGGAATACAGCGATAATTGCTTGCGCTATGTTGATGATGTACAGATTGATAAACGGGATCATCGAAGGCAGGGCAACCATGTCGCCATTTGGCCAGCCGATACTTGTTTGGGTCCCCAGGTTAAACAGGAAGACGAAAAGCAGTGCCAGGATGGAGAAAATTCTGAAAAACCAGCTTCGGAACAGCGTTTTTGACTCGTATTTTGATACGGTCAGAATATTGTGAATTGCTTTCATCCGTTAGTATTTTGTTTTTTTAAGGCCGGATGGAACTCGCATGTGAAGTTAACATCCTTGTTTGTAATTAGCGAACATGCTCGTTTCATATCAGATAGTTGGAAGTTGAATTTTAATGAATTAAACTCAAAATGGAATTGCGAAAACATTCAGCTTTAGATCTCATGCCAATGCTGATTAAGTTCGTTCTCCATAAAATTCACGTAGGCATGTTCCAGATTTGGTTCAATCTGTTCACCTTTATAGCCGTTTATTTCTTTGGAAACCACCTGGACTTCCCAGCCATCTTCGGAAGGTATAGAGGAGATGATCGGATATTTATCCTGAATTTCATGATATTCGGTGTCTGTCGCATCAATTCGCCAGACATTATTCCGTGCCTGATCAATCAGTTGTTCGGGTGATCCTTTAAAAGCGAGAAGGCCTTTGTTCATAAGGGCCATGTCGGTGCAGGTACTCGAAATATCACCTACAATATGTGTCGAAAGAATGATTACAACATCGCGTTCGCTGATTCGAGTGAGAAGGTTTCGAAACCTGATCCGCTCTTCGGGATCGAGCCCTGTTGTTGGCTCATCAACGATAATGATCTGCGGATCGCCAATCAGTGCCTGCGCTATCCCTAACCGTCGTTTCATCCCACCCGATAGGTTATTGGCAAAACGGTTTCGTGCTTCGTAAAGTCCAACTTCTTCGAGCATTTTCTCAACTGCATCATTCCTTACCGATGATTTATTCATCCCGGCAAGACGGGCAATGTAATCAAGAAACTCATAAGTTCGTAATTTGGCAAAAAACCTGAAATCCTGCGGCAGGTAGCCAAGCATCGACCTGATTTCTTTTCGGTTTTTCTGAAGGTCAAGGCCATTGACAAGAATCTGACCTGAGGTGGGTTTTGCCAGTGTAACTAGGATGCGCATCAAACTCGATTTGCCCGCTCCGTTGGGTCCCAACAGACCAAACATCCCGTTCTCAATGGTCATACTCACATCTTTCAATGCGTGATTTCCGTTAGGATAGACCTTATTCAGTCCGTTGATCTCAATTTTCATGCGTTAATAATTTGTTTTTTAATGGTCGCATGGAATAGCCATAAGATCATTGTTAGTTTGCGAGAAGTTTCTCTCATGGCTATTTCACTATTAAGTTGTGTTACTGGTTTACTTTGGAATTACATTTCTAACTCCGTTTCGACATTATAAGTATCAAAAGGTTTAATTGGGGCACACAATAAAAGAGTTATTTTCTAACTTTATTTTCAATTATTATGCTTTTACAGATTTTGATCCATTTGAGCATCCTTTTTAAATTAAATGAAAAGGTCAGATCTCCTGTTTTAAAGAAAATTATGCCACGAAGACCCAAAGACACCAAGGTTACACAAAGTTTTTTAGTGATTAACTAAGCTTTGTAATGCTTTGGTTCTTTGAGTCCAGGTGGCATTCTCTGAATTCAGGAACTTTTTATTCAATAATCATTTACATTTATCTTACTTGTCTCATCTTTTTTCAACGAAATCTCCCTGGGTTGCCTGACATAGATTTTTGAACTATCCGACAACATGCCACTGATTTTATTTGCTTTCATTTCAAGATTTGCCTCCGAATTCTGAAGTACCAATCCCAGCGAATCGATCCTGAATTCGGATGAATTTATCCGTGAATGATTCTTTGCAACGATATCCAAAACCTGGAAAGCAGATTTCACAAGTGTATCCTGATTGAGCCAAAGCTCACTTTCATCCAATGCGAATAACAATTTTCCTAAACCGATACGATCAAAGCTGATATGCGATTTTTCCAATTGTATGCTCCTTAACGAATCGGTAGCATGAATCGTAACTGAAACATTGCGATGATTAGTTTTCTCAAAGTCACTCACCGTCAAAGTGTCGCCTATTATCGTATAATTTACTTTGGGAGCAATGGAGTCTTTCAGATATGACACTTCAATATACGAAGAATCATTTTGGACAAGTGTAATATTCATGCTGTTGTATACCCGAAGCGCTTTGAATACCGGGAGGATCTGCTTATTCACTTTAAAATCAGAATGCTTTCCATCGTCCCTTCGGCCATGAATCCGGATATCAATCACGGAAGCCAGGATTAAAACAGCAATTGTGCTAAGCAGCGATATAAATATAATTTTGCTTGTTTTCATAGTAATCTATTTAATAGTTGATTCGAAATAGGGTTTTAGTTCTTCGAAGGTGATATCGAGCATTTTGGTCTGCTTCACAATTAATGGCAAATCGGTTTCGAAAAACTCCTGCCGCTTCCATTGCTGGATAATTCCGATTGCTTCACTGCTCACATAATATCCTACACCGCGCTTATTATCAATGATCCCACGAGTTTGCAATTCACTGTAAGTGCGCATCACTGTATTCGGGTTGACCCCCATTTCGCTTGCAAGATCACGCACTGATGGGATTTTCTCTCCCGGGGGATATTTCCCCTCCATCACTTTCTCCGAAATGCTATCTGCTATCTGAAGAAAGATTCCTTTGGTATTTTTAAATTCCATAATTAAGCCTCCTTCTCTTTTAATTTAAAAAAAGCGATTGATAGCAGACTAAGATTTATTAATGTGCTTAGTATTCCAAGAAACACAAGCGCACTGTCCGTATTATTCATGAATAGAACCCTGTTGTTCATTGAATGAATATGTTCAAGGCCAAGTCCTTTTACCAAAAGAAATACAAAGAATCCATACCCTGCAATAATCGATAAGAATGTGAAAACGGTTTTCAACAGCGGTGATTTTGAAAAGTGGCTTGCACCAGTGAAAGGGGCAATAAAAACAAACAAGATCCCTTGTATTGTTAAAATCAATGCCCAAAACTCAAATTTGCCATTTTTAACGATCGCTAAAAATCCGTCGCGAAATGAAAATTTATAATTTGCTAATTCGGGAATAAATGAATGTACTATAATTCCTTCAATATTGGCTACCAACCAGAACAACAATGGCATTAACACAATATAGAGTACAATCCTGGTTAATAGCTCGAATGTATATTTTTCTGAAACAGAGGCGGGTAACATTAAGTATACCATGCTCTTCTCTTTCGAACGGAAAGCTGGAAATGAGAGACAGGTATAGATAAAGCCAAACTGGAAAAATAGAAATATGAAAGCTGCCGTACTATCTTCGTTGTCCCAGTTGCGGAAATTTGCTGCGGATTGCATTACAATCAATGCGATGAATATAATGGCGGAAAATCCGGCCAACGTGATACCAATCGGCTTTTTGTAAATGATCATCGATTGTTTGCACAACAGCACCAATCGTTGGATCGAGAATGAATTATTTGTTTCCATAGGATTATCCGATTTTTTTTCCGTTAGTAATTGCATTAAAAAGTAATTCGATATCGACTTCCGTCTCGGCATGTCCGTTTGGCATCATCAGGCGGTATCCACCCGGAACTGCCTCACTATAAATAGCCCCTTCCACATCGTTGGAAGTGCCTGTGATAAAGCACACTTTTTGTGAGATTTCTGCAATGGTCTGCTGGAATATTACTTTGCCCTTATCGAGCATGATAATCTTATCAATGAGGTTCTCCACGTCTTTTACCTGGTGGGTTGAGATCACAACCAACTGATCCTCATTAAGAGATCCGGCCAGAATTTTGCGGAACAATGATTTTGAGGGAATGTCGAGACCATTTGTCGGCTCATCAAGCACAAGTAACCTGCATCGTGTTGAGAGGGCAAAGGCAATCAGGAATTTCTTCTTTTGTCCGTGTGAAAGGCGTTGCAAATTATTATCGGGCCGGAGTTCAAACTCTGTGAGGATACGGTCCAACATCGCGTGGTCAAAACTCGGATAAAAAGGAGCGTATGCTTTCTGGTAATCGCTGATGGAGATCGGAGGGAAATAAAATTCCTCAGGCACCAGAAAAACATCATTTAGCATCGTCACTTCCCGTTTCCGGGGATTGTGATTGAGAACAGACAACTCGCCCGACTGAGGGTGAAGTAATCCTGTAAGCAGTTTGAGCAGGCTGGTTTTGCCAGCGCCGTTTTTCCCCAACAATCCGGTGATGCTTCCTGCCTCGAGGTGCACCGACAAGCTGTTGAAGAGCGCTTGCTGCCGGGGATAACCAAAATGAAGGTCTTTAATCTGAATCATAAGTTGAATATTTATTGTTTTAGTGTACTACGTTACTAACACAGTGCAAATATAGAACTATTCAATTCAGATTTCCAAATGTTTTTGAAAAAAAATGAAAATTTATTTTTTGAACCTGTTTAGAGACAAGGCATGCCTTGCCTCTAAACAGGTCTTGATCATGCCGTTTCCCTAAGCGTAACAGATGCCATTATCCACAAAAAGAAAATATAGCCGGTCAGGATTATAAAGTCCAGGTAGGTATTGCTCAGTGAATATTCGGGTTTGATAATTTCGTGGATGATATTCACCGCATAATGTAAAGGAAGACATTTCCCGATAAATGCAGCCCATCCGGGCAGTGCGTTTACATCAATGAACAACCCGGTGAGAAAGACCGAAGGGAGAATGATCAGCGGAATGAAAGGAAACACATGCCCCTCATGCCGGGCAAAGGTTGAAATAAAAATCCCAAGCATCACTGAAACAATCGCAAGCAGCCAAATGACGATGAACAAAATGAAAACTGTTTCCTTACTGTAATCCAGATTAAACAGCCAGAGCGACTCAAAGAGAACTGCGGCGGCCTGGATGGTGGCGAGACCCAGGTATCCGATGGTATACCCGCCAATAATTGAAGACTGCCGGTAACCACTGATCAACATTCTTTCAAGCGTTCCCCTTGTCCTTTCCTGAACCAATAGTATGGCACATAAAATGAAACACAAAAAATGTAATATAAAGGCGCTGATGGGAATCGTAAAATCTGTTATCGGAAAAGGAGACGGAAATGCATCAAACAGAAGTTTTAAAAAATAGATAATGATCAGCGGGGCAATAATGCTCAGGACAAGAAAACGCCGGTCGCCCTGCAACTGTTTCATTACACGTTTAGCGATTGTCAATGTGTTCATTTCTTTTCCTGTTTTTCTTTTTCATCGATCATCGAAAGCACAATATCTTCCATATTGTCGGGGTGAAGTGTGATCGATGTTATATTCTGATTTAAACCAAATCGTTGTAATTCAATCGCCAGGCTATCCGGGTTCGAATCAATAATGCTTTCTCTGGTCTCGCCGTTTTCAGTTATTTTCAAGGTCGTCCGGCCTCTTTTGAGGATGTTTTGTGGTGTATCAACAACCAGAATTTCACCGTTGCGAAGGATGGCCACCTTATCACAAAGCAATGCCTCCTCCATCAGGTGCGTGCTGATAAACAACGTTATACCGCTGTTGGCCAACTGACGGAACAATTTCCACAATTGAAGTTTCAGGTGAGGGTCAATAGCAGCGGTTGGTTCATCCAGAAAAACAATTTTCGGCTCGTGAATAAGTGCACAGCAAAGCGATACTCTCTTTTTCATTCCTCCGGAAAAATTTCTTACAAAGTCATCAGCACGATCTGTCAATTCAGCAAAAGCAATCATATCGCTGGTCTTCTTTTCCAGTTCGGGAATATGTTGTGCACTTCCGAAAAAAAGGATATTCCTTTTTGCAGAAAGGTCATCGTACAAAGAAGGCGACTGCGGCATATATCCGATTTGCCTGCGAAGTTTCCATTTATCGCGCAGCGGATCCATTCCCAATACTTTGACATTTCCTGAAGTTGATTTCAGCGCGCCCACAAGTGATTTAATCAGGGTGGTTTTCCCTGCCCCGTTCGGACCAATCAGCCCATAAATGGTTCCTTCCGGCACGTTGAGCAGGATGTTTCTTAGTGCATGGAGTTTCCCGTAATCCTTACAGAGGTTGTCAATTTCAACTGCATTTTCCATAGATCAATTTTATCAATTTTCTTTTGATTTAAAACGATGTTTTGATGCAACATTCGTTTAAGTTTTTAGTCTTTGCTCCAAAATACTTTTTACAACAAATATAGCTTTTGATTAATGAAATATTTCCTTCCTCTGATACATCGATTAGCAATATGTCTGATTCTCACTCATCTCTTTTCATCTACCTACTCACAAACTGTTGAAAAGAAGACCTATCAGACCGCTTTTACGAACAGTGCCCCCGAAATTGACGGACTGATGAACGACTCCTGTTGGAATACAGTGCCCTGGAGAGGCGATTTTATTCAAACCCAGCCTTATGAAAACAAACCGCCTTCACAGCAAACGGCCTTTAAAATACTGTTCGACGACGATAACCTCTACCTGTTTATCAGGGCTTATGATACAGAAGCAAGCAAAATAAGCCGAAGGATATCGCGCAGGGATAATTTCGACGGCGACATGGTGTCGATCAATATTGACAGTTATTACGATCAGCAAACTGCCTTCGCTTTCACTGCGATGGCATCGGGTGCCAAAGGTGATGAAGCAGTTACCATGGATGGGAATAACTGGGACGATAGCTGGAACCCTATATGGTATCTTAAGACTTCCATCGATGACAAAGGATGGAGTGCCGAGATGAAGATACCACTCAGCCAGCTCAGGTTCGGGAAAAAGGCGGATCATATCTGGGGAATCCAGCTGATGCGGCATATTTTCCGGCTGGAGGAACGCTCTACGTGGCAGTTTATTCCGAAAGGTTC
>Ga0209123_1001683_pt1 | contig 20883 bp, 21 predicted proteins | sample BarGraIncu00431A_FD_184500 | JGI IMG/M metagenome (GOLD analysis project Ga0209123, IMG submission 184500) | Arctic peat soil microbial communities from Barrow, Alaska, USA - Barrow Graham LP Incubations 004-31A (SPAdes) (version 2) | ecosystem: Environmental > Terrestrial > Soil > Wetlands >... | reverse complement strand
ATTGTCGCTGTTCATTTTGCAACGCTCATGCTTATTACCTGGCACCGCTCGGGAATGGCGTTCATCTTTTCCCTTCCAACAATAGCGAACAAGGAAAGGCCTACTTTAGGCCGCTTGCCATTCGATATACCGGTACTTCCTGATATTTGTTCTAAAGGGTCCTCATCTTTATTCGATGACGATTTGCGGTTGTGATGGACCACTAGGATACAGCAACGGGCTTGAAGTGCCAGGCGCTGCAGTTCACCATACGCTTCATAGTCTGTTTCGTAAGCGTTGCCGCCCTTGCGTCTAGTATCCGGTTTTATTTTTTGGAAGGTATCAATCACGACCAACTTGCATGCTGGATGTTTTTCTAACCAGCCTTTCAAGTCAGCCATACCACCATTATCTAGCCGATTCCACGTTGTCGCTGTGTGAAACCCCTTCAAATCAGCAGATTCATCGTTCGAGCACATTTTATTCCTGGATTGAAGGCGTCGATCGTTGTCCTCCAGAGACAAAAGCAAAACTTCACCAGCGTCTACATAGAACTTACCGAGAGCGATTCCTCCGGTCGCGGCGGCAATACAAAGATTCATGACGAACCAACTTTTGCCTATTTTAGGCGGTCCTGAGAGAATGGCGAGCCCTTCCGGAAGCAATCCAAATATAACCCAGCGTATCGCTTCAAACACCGTATTCATCAGATCTGCCATGGTTTTTACTCTACCCGGTGTCCTTGATATAGTGGTAGGAGTAGGAGACGCCGGTTTCCCCGGATTTTCTTCTAGGCGGTTTTCATTTTTTGAGCAAGGTTTCCGCAAGACCTCATCGCTACGCCCTTCAACTACTGCTATTTTCTCGGTGGCAGCATGGCGGAGAAATTCAGTCTCGTCGAATTCCCACGTGTCAGAAAAATCTGGGGCAGCAGATCGTTCGGCCATTGTTTCCGTTCCATCCTTCGGGTTCCGGTCGGATTCAAGGGTGCAGACACTACCTGCACCGAGGGAACACACTTCTAGAAATCTATCATTCATAGATCACCACCCGCCATCCATTTGAGGATTTCCGACTCAAGCCAGACGATAACTCCGCGCACACGACGATTTTTCGGAATAACATTAGCCACTCGCCAACGCCAAAGTGTAGTGCGAGAAACACCCAGAATCTTTTCCAACTCTTTTCCACGTATGAACCTTTCCATAATTCAAACCCCTTTTGTAGCAAAATGTAACTTCGAGGTTATATGTCAGGGACAGCAACCTTTTGATGCGTATATAGCGATTAATGCATTTATATTAAGCGCTATAATAACGGCCACATACGTAGATAACTTTCACGAATTCCATGCAGATTAATTTTTTTTGATAATCGTCCCTTATTACTGCTGACATTGGATTAACGTGCTGAGAGTGATCCCCGGTAATGTCGAACTGGCACTGAACAGACTGGACCCGGGTCGGCCGGCTCAGGTAGCCTGGTGCTAGGTTAGTTTATTCCATTCCTTTTCACATTTTCCGCCTGTGCTTGGTGGCCTATGTGGTCTGTTCAACGGCCTTCTACCTGAGTCTGAAGGGGCAGCCATGAAAAACAAACCGATCAACCCCAAAAGTGGGGACACAAATCCCGTCGAAAAAAAGCGATGTCGGGAGAGGCGGAGACCGCAATTCAAGCATTATTCAAAATTCGCGATTTGGAATCCAGAAGTAATCTCCGTCAAAACCTCTTTAGCACCCTCCCCTCAGTCTGCCACTCCGGGATACATCTCTGTCCTCATGACAAGACACCGTGTTCCATCCGATGGACAACTGAATTATCCGAAGTAGTGCGGAGCGGCAGGTAAGGAAAAGCATAATTTTGAGCAAGAGGTCCTCATTTTTATCCGACATTGCGGTATTCTTCGGCGCGCCGAAGAATATTATCTAAACAAACGGAATTTGGACGACTTTTAGGATTTTAACTCTGCGAATTTCTGTGATAGCCTGTAATATGGTTGCCGTTTCTATTACCTATCTCGCCAAACTGAACCTTTTCTTCCCCAAGATCTCGAACCAATGGCTTTATCGAATTGCCTCACAGGCAGGTTCTTCGCGACGAATAGCAATTCTTGCGACCAGTCACCTGGTTTCTATAAACCGCCGCAATGCCTTCGCTCGCGGGAACCCCCCAATGTGTTGAATCGTACCACTGGCAGAAAGTTCGCGTAATTTGGCCACGCAGGTTCCCGATTTTCCTTCAACCACCAATGTCCTCCTTTCACCTCGCTCGTAGAAGTACATTCCCCAAAAAAAGCTCCTCTTTCGTGGGGTGGCGGACCTAGTAGATTTTGGCTGGGGTCCTGTTGCTGGCTCGTACAAAGGTAAATGTAGGCAATAACGAGCAGGCCAGGAGGATGATATGGAAGATGTATTTTTTGCAACAAGAGCAATTCAGGCTTTTTGGGATCAGCTGCCGGCGGACCTGCAACCTCGGCACAGGGAAGCATTCCGGGTGGTACTGATCGATTTGGATGTGAACGGCCATTGCTCGTCAGTCCACTCGCCGCCGGGCAAGACAATTGAACTGTCTAAAATCCCTCTCTATGACCACACGCTAAGGGTACTGCGGCTTGTTCTGCGGGATGGGAATAGTCGTTACACCACTTTGTCTAATGGTGCCCGTTTTACTGCTTTGGCTGACGTTTGCGTGCAGCTGGCTTGTCTCACACATGATATCGGAAAAGCTGCAAAAAGGATCCCGCAAGGGCTGTTTGACCGTACCGATCACCTCGCACCCGGCGGAAAATGGATCAGAAACAACCTCCAGATGCTGACTTCTGCGGAGATCGAGACGGTTTACGATGCCGTAATTCATCACCACGGGACGAAATACCTCGAAACTGACCTCTGTATTGCGGCGAGGGTGGCGCGGGCTGACTTTTTGGCGAGAGAGGAGGAAACCAAGATATTGGGTGAGAAGGCCTCTGAAGAGCGCAAAACTGTGCAGAAGATATCTTCACGCGGGGCTCTCACGACGCCAGGTGAAGAAGTGCGGCGGGAGGAGATCCCAAGGACCTGCCCGGTTCCTGACCCCTTGGATGAGACCGCAAGTATGGGATGGCTCGACATCAATGTACTTATTGAACGGCTGTTTTGGAAATTCAATGCGCCATTTGGTAAAGGGGAAATACCAGCATTCTCGCTGAATGATGGGACTTGTTATGTCGGGTATAACCTTCTTTTCGAGATGGTGACGAAAATGGCGATGGAGGCAAATCGTGAACCGCTCGTTATTAGCATGTCGGAAAATCCTGTGCGAAAAAACAATGTCCTCGCTTATATCGTGTCCAAATTGCCACTGGCAAAAGATCGCCTACCAAAAAACTACTTTTTCGCGCAATACAATATCGAGTTTAGCCGTGGGATCGCGTCTCGCTACGGCAGATATATCCCATTGCTGGGGCGGGAATTGTACGCGCAAGGTCAATTGACCATGATTAGAGACCGAAAAAGGGGGCGGGGTTTGGATCGTATTTCGCTGGTTTGCGTGATTTCGGGCAATTGGCGGAAAAAATAAGAGGGGTCCTGTTTCTGACTGTTGCTGGCCTGCACAAAGAGAATTGTTACTCAATCAAGCTGAAGGGAGATAGTTATGAAGACGAAAATACAGATAATAGCGGCAAAACAGGAACAGGAGGTTAGGTGCGTACGTGCGGATTACGCGCATGAAACAGGGGTGCCAGCAATTGTAATTGAGGCGCTGCAAGCTGCGGGGGTGCTGCCGAGCCCCCTGGTGCCCTTTGAAATGGTAAGCCCTTTGGATATCGATTTTCTGGACCGGTACAAGAAGGTTTACGGGTGCGTTGATATTCTCCGGTGCGGGATGGCTGGTCTGGACCAGAATAAGCGGGAGGATCTGGTTGAAAAAGGAAGTCACGAGGACTGGGAACGTTGGGCGATTCAGAAATACGTCAATTTTTACGCAACAAACAAGGTCCCTTCCGAGGAGCAGGATATCAAATTATTTAACGAGAGCGTCACTGAGATTACTCGGCAGGTTACCGACGTGTATTTGAAGGGGGCAAAGGACGCCAAAAGCGCTTCAGATTTGCGGCTTGCGATGGATCGACTGCGGCGTATTGCGAAGAAAACGGCTTCACGACTGGTAGAAAAAGGGATTGGGGGTTGCTATGAAAACAAAAATTAAAAATACGTCACACCACATGAGGCTAAAGCGGCCGAATTTGGCGTAAGCCCAAATGTTCTGTATGCATGCCAGCGTCGCGGCGCTCTTCCAAAAGATGTTGGCGTGTTTGACCTGGCCGAAGATCTCTTCTTGACGAAAATGGCCAAACTTGTAGGCAATCAGCGGCTGATTCAGCTGCAGCTCCGGCTCTTTTCCGCTGACAGGACCAAAATATTGCTCGAGGAACCGGCTGGAAACGAAAAATATAGGAGATGGGAGCGCCGGGGGATAGAACTCCTGGTCAAGCAGTACAAGGCGGTGCCGGCTGCAGGGGAGAAACGGGCTCCGATTGATTGTGAGGTGGTCATGAACCAGTTGCAGATGACGCATAATATTCTTGATAACGAAAAAAATCGTCAGCGCATAAAAGAATTACGCAAAATTGCTTACGACAGGGTTTTTACTCTCGATAAGTAATTTCAAAAGCAACGGAAAAGCCCCTACAGATGATCTAACTAATCATTTCTGGGGGCTTTTTTTGTGTTTAGACAAATACTTTTCGGGCCTTGAATACCCCTTTGTTAACCTTATTAGGCCAGATCAGAAAAAACCTTTTCGGGCCTTATCTATGCGTTTCAGTAATTTTATAGGCCTATCAGAACTTTTATCGCCCTGAAAAGGTTGCTGGCCTGCACAAGAGTAAGTAGCTGGATAATTCAACGAAGCTCCTTTAAAAGGGAGCAGGAGGGTAACAAAATGTCAGTAATAACCGTAGATGCTGGATTTAGTTCTTTCAAGGTAAAAACAGATTACAATGAATATTCTTTCCCTACATTGATGGTCATCCCTTATCATCAGAATGTTGCCGAAGACGGTGCCAAAGTCTACGAATTCGAGGGTATCAATTACGTTGTCGGAGACAAAACAGTAAAAGGGCAAGTGCTGCATGAAAGGAACTTTGAGTACCAACTGAAGTACATGGCTTGTTTCCTTGCTTGCGCGATAGAGAAGTCCGGCATTCACCCTGGCAGCCTTACCGAGGTTAGACTCGGCCTCCCTGCTGATGATTACCGCTTCCGTAGAGGCGAAATGGAGGAAATGCTTAAAGATTTCACGGTATCAGGTGTCCGTTATCACTCAACAACCGGAGAAATTGATGGTGATTTTGCCGCTCCCAAAACAGGTTATCGCTTTAAACTCACTTGCTTACCGCAAGGGATAGGGGCTTTCTTGGAGTACGACGCAATGGTTGAACCTGAAAAAGTCGAAGACGGTTACCTGATTGATATTGGCTTCAACACTTGTATTTTACAGCGTTTTCTCCACGGGAACGCACAAAAAAGCGGAAGTAAACAGATTGACCGCTACGGCCTGTCAGTGGCTATGGAATCAATACAGAAAAGCATTGAATCCGTATTCGGAAAAGCGCCGTCCATTATCAAGGTTTGCGAGGCTTTTAGGGTCGGGTCTTACTCGTATATGGGTAAAAAGATGGATAATTTCGATGAGATTTGCAAAACCGCAGTTAGATTACACCTCGCCGATATGCTCCATGAACTGTTCGACGTCAGGAGTAAGGAATTCGAGCAAATCCAGCAGCTTGTGATCGCTGGCGGAGGGTCCTATTACGTAACAAAAGACCTCATTCCTTCCGATTACCGCGACATGACGGTTATTGTAGATCCTAACACTCAACCCGAATTCGCGAATGTGCGCGGATTACACCGTCTCTAGGGGGATGCCATGACAACTGAAAATCTGACCATAAAAGTTTCCGTACCCCTGGATGGCGCAATTGCTCGGTATCTAGTGCAGTTTCCAGGCAAATCAAGGGCCTCTGTCGTTACCATGATTGTTGCGGATTATCTCGCAAATGGTGGCTGTTTTGGGACAAGAGCCGCTGCAATGCCAGCGACTGTAGCTCCCGCGTCAGTCAAAAGCTCACCACTCAAACCGGTCATAAAGGAGCCGGAAATGCCACATTCACCCCCTCCTGCGGCGGCAATTATCGCCATTGAGAGACCTCTGGATTCCCCCTCATCGGCAAGAAGTAAAGTTTCAGATTGCCTATAAAACAGATCGATCATTCCGAAACGAGCCAGCCATTGCGCTGGCTTTTTTCGTTTGTGGAAGGGACTGTTTTGAGCCTTTGTCGAGCATTTCTTCCAGGGATACCGTCTTTTCGTTCTCCGGATTTGGGACCCCTAAAATCCCTGTTTGGCGGGTTATTTCAGCTTTTGGTTATTGGCGTACACACCTTTAATAGATACTCTGGAAACGGGACCCTTCTCACGTTTATGCTTCGTTTTATTTATCTCTAGAAACGGCACCCTGATTATAAAGCCGATCCACAAGCCTTATCGAAGCCACAACCCACTCATCGAGCGTTCTTGCTGAGCTTAGAAGGCCCCTTCACCGCCCCGTATTTGCCTTTCTATGAGATCCACAACCCTTCTTTTCGGAATCCACAACCCCTTCAGCGAACACATCTCCAGCTCGTCAACATCACGCTTTGCATTACCCGCTTTACCCGCCCTTCTGGGGAGTGTTTTGACTTCGCCTCGGTTTTTATCGGCTGTGATGCCTTACCCGCCCTTCTAGGGATGTTTTGACCTTCAACCCCGCCCCCTCACCTGGGACCTAACGCTAACCTGGCAATCACCCGAACTCGGAGAGGATCGTCTGCATTAAGTCGGGAAAAGGACGGTTAAGGTTTTTGTGAGATCCACAAGCCTGCCTTTAAAGAGACCACAAGCTCTTTAGCGAACATGTCTCCACTGCCTACACGCCACGGATCACCCGCCCCCTAACCTGGATCTTTGGCTGACGTGAAAAACAGAGTGAGGAACGGAATAGGGCCGGCGGCACTATGCAGAGAGGAATGGCCCTAAGCACCCCTCCCCTGCCTAACGACTGGAACTCATCTTTTAGAAGCCGAAGTCCACAAGCTCTTCCGAAAGCCACACCCCCCTCACAAGGCGTCACGGTTGCCTACACATCCCCGGCGAGCTGGCTTGACCTCCGCCCTCCACCGCAAGGCAAAGTCAAAGGCACAACGGCAAGTCAAAGGCACAACAGTAAGGCCGCTCCGCCTCCGGCTCCGCTCTCTCATCGCAAGGTGGCCACCTCCGCTATCAAGTGTGTCTTCCGCCACACGCTCTGCTCCAGCTATCTCAACGCTCATCGGCAAATCTCATCGCTAAGGCACCTCACGCCGCGTATCAAGGCCGTACATAGTGAGAAGGGAAGGGTCTGATGGCTGGTGGCTGACGGAAAGGATCGTTGCTCGAGCTATGGTCTCTCGCACCTGGTTAAATAGTGGAGCTGAAGTTTGTGCTGGAAAGCACAACCGGAAGCGGAACGGCCGCTCGCGGAGGACCTGGTGGAATGGCCAGTGGTGGTGGCTGACGGAAGGATCACAAGCGCCTGTGGTCCCGCCCCGGTGCTTACCATTAGGTCCGCCGGCGGATCGCTATCTGCTCTTCGCGCTTCAGCTCTGGCAAAATCCTCTGCCTCGGCAAAATCCTATATCTGTGGCTATCGCCACACGCGCTGCGGCGCGTATCCCGAAGGCCACAAGCTCAATGGTCCCGCCCCTGCCTCCCGAAGGCCGCTCGCTTCAGCTCGCCCTCCCCTGCCCGGACCTTCTGAATGGCTCCAGCTCGCCAAAGCCGCCGGCCCGCATCGGTGCTTCGCCCCTCAACGGCCAAACCCTCCCAAAACCTTCCCCAAAGACCCTCTCCCAAAACCTCCCGTCTAACCTCAACCTGGTCCCCTCTGCCTGCCTGACCTCGCCGCAAGCCTTCTTCTCGAATGGCCTCCAGCTCCACGCCCGGCCCCTATCTATTTTTTCCACAACTTCACTGCCCGTGCCTCAACGGCCTCACCAGCACCAGGAGACTATCCGCTGCCTGCGCCCGCCACTTCTCCAGAATAGCACCACCTCCCGAAGTCCCCTCCTAAAACCCACTGTCTCCCAAAACCTCCAGAAGTCCCCTCTTCGCCTCCTCGGCACCAGCTCCACACGCGCCCCTTCCGCCCGGCTGCGGCCCGGCTCCAGATACGAACTTTTCCCCTGCTCCCAATCTGCTGGCTGCGGGGCTCCACTTGGCACCCGGCCCGGGTTATAATGGCACCTGGTCCTTTCCTCTGGTCACGCGAAGGGTGGCGCTTGCGGCTCCTGGTCTTCGCCAAAGCTCCAAAAATCCCCGATCCCGCCCGCCCGCGGGCTTTCCTCCCGGAGCAACCACCTCTATCCAGAATCCCCGCTTTTCCTCTCCTGCTCCCGATCTCCGCTTTCCCGATCTCCTTTTCCGAAAACCTTGCACCAGCACCGCACCGCCCGGCCTGCCGGTCTGCACTCCCTGCCGCGCCCAAATTCAAAACCTGCAATTTTTCACATAACAATCCTAAGTAATCCATATTTTCACATTTCCTACTGAATGCCCTGCCGCTTCCCTGCTCTCTGCCTGCCTTTCTGCTTTTTCAACATTTCCTGCTGGATCTCGTATTTCTCGAACAGGTCCTCGGTATCCAGCATTTTGTCGATATCTTCTCCCTTATCCAAAATCTCCATAGCGGCCACCCAAAACCCGATCGCAACTTGTGGATCCCCGTTTTCCATTTTCCTGAGAGTAGGCACGCTGGCGCCGATCCTTGCGGCAAACATCTCCTGCCCCTCATTTCTCTTCAGGCGTAATCTTTTTAGCCTCTCGCCGAGCTCTTTTAATCTTGGGTTATTCCCTGGCATTTCATCCCCTCCTAATCGTAACTGTGGTTTGCATTATCGGCAAAAACCTGCCCTAACGCAACCTGTGGTTTCTGTTGTGAGCCTCCAGTTAGTGGGGAGCCTTTTTTAGCGTGTGGTACTGATGGAGCGCTATCGCTCCTGACGCCAGCCCAACAGGAGACTGCCACGAGAAGACCAAAAGATAACAGTGATAACCGTGACGACGGTCCCTTCACCAAAAAAGTTTTTCCAGAAGATGTGTTTCCGCGACAAATTTTCCCTTGGATTGTAAGACAACGAAAGAGCTTGTCAAAGTCGGTTGGAATGTAGTAACAGTCTGGGATTGTTCGTTATATGGGAAAACACGGTTGCCACATAAGAAGGTAATCGACTCTATCGAGGAGTTTTTGAGGGCGTTGGATGTTAAGGGCCCGTGCCCATTGGAAATTGTTATCAGAGGTGCTGGACCGGATGCCCAGTGATTTTTAAAAATTATTTTGCGACTTTTCCAGCCGCTGTATTGTTTTTCAGTCTAGCCCCGAGAAGCATGCCGTGGCCATTTATATTTTAGAAATCGTCAAGGGTAGCCATTGCGCCAATGATTTCACGATGGCGCATTTCAGACCGATAGCGCTCAACGGGGTGTGGGGGGGCATGGAAGTTAACTGACTCGACGTGGCGGATTTCAATGCTGTCTAGATCGATCCGCAAAGTCGGGTTATGGAAGACCTGATCCTCCTGGCCGCGTTCGTCAAAGAAGAGAAGCGGGTCGGTGTAAATTTCGATTTCTGGTTTCACGGCGTTTACCGTTTTCCCCGGGGTTTCCTCCCAAACTGTGTAGCATTGTTCCCATCCATCCTCACTATAAGAGCCGCAGCTGACACTTACCTCCGTTCCCTCCGGGAGGTGGACCTTCTCAACACGTGAAGCTCCATGGAAAAGGACAATATTGAGAGTTCCCCCTGCGACCTGTACGGAGGGGAAAACGATCCCATCCAAGGGGGATGGCGCCCTCGTCGCTAAATAGTCGGCGATGGCCTGAGTGGGGAGGTACTCAAACCGCTCTTGGTTTGGGAGTACTGGAAGGGCGAGGAGTCGGCCAAGGTGCCGTAGGAAAGCCGCCCGCTCCAGACGCCTTGCGTAACCGGGATCAAAGATACTGCCGTTGCAGCCGATGGCATTCAATGCCTTTAGGTCAAGGAGCCGGACGGGGCGTACGATTTCAAAGTGCGCGATTGCTACCCGGCTTCCAACGGGGGGCCGGACCTCAGCAAGGGCAGCGGAGGGGTCGTTGGCACCGTAGAAGACCGAGATCCCATCAGCGTTCATTCTCCCGGGGCGGGCAAGGGGGGATGGCGGAGGACCCAGGTGGAGTTCAGGTTGTTTAAGCGCCTCCTCGAGTTCCTCCTCGGACTGGAAGCAACGGGCTCGGTAGATTGAAGAAAAGGTTGTCCCCGGCCCCCCCTCGACGACCACGGGGAGGTTATCGTGGGTCAGCAGCGTCTCGATTCCCTCGAAAATGGAGTCGAGAAGCGCAGTGGCCGAGCGGCTGAAGAAGCGAGCTTCGGTCCTGATTGATTGTTCAAAGGTCCGCCACTCCGCACGCCACTCCGCATCGTTGACCTCTTTGAGCTCATAATGAACTCCGGAAGAGAACTCCGATTCCTCGCCGCACTTTGCTGCATCGAAGTCGTAGTGACTTTGCGCGAGAATTTTTTGAAGGTCGGCCGCTGCAGCCTTGGGAATGTCCGCGGCATTCATGATAGAAACATCACTCAGCTCACCATCAGGGTCCCATTCGTATCTACTTTCCTTGTCCATCATCATTGCGTATTGCATAGCGGAAGGCTGGGCGACGGCCCTGACGTAGTGCTGCTCGAATGCCCCTTCAATCTCTTTGGAAATCCGAACCAAATTGTAGCCGCGCCTGACCTTCTCACAGTATGAGCACTTCCCGCGCGCGCCATGGGCTTTAACTTGGTCACTCAGGTAACTCTCCCCGATACACTTCCAACAAAGATTTTTCGTTTTCAGGGTGGCTATAGGCTCTTCTTGGGGCAAAGTTTTTGCTCTCTCAATGCCGACGGCGCCATGAGTCGAGAGTTGGCCTATTTGATTAATAAGTTTGCTATTCATTGATATTTTCTCCGCGAGGTGGACCTAATGAAATCTCTTGCAAGCTATTGCGGTACGGCTCTGCCTGTCGACGTAACTCCGTTGCACGCCAACTCAACCAGTCGCCGGAACTGCTACCTGCAGGTTACCGGGCTGGTAGCGGCCGATGCTGCCCATCCTGCCCATCCTGCCCATCCTGCCAAGTGAAGCTGCGGGCTCCTGGGCACCGGGGGCTATCGTCAGTATTGGCCTTTAAGCCCGTTATCGCGCATGTCCCTTGCTTTTCGTAGAGTTTCATCAGGCGGCTTCGGAGCTCCTCATCCGTCTGCAACTGTATGAGAGGTATTAGGGCTCAGTTTCTTATGAGCAAGGAGTGGATTTCCAAGAAGGGCAACTTGCCTTGCAAAATGAATAGGAGGCCACTCCAAAGGAACCCCGGCTCGTTCTAACGTTTCCGTGACATGCACCCCCATGGCTTCAGGACAAGTAACAGCGACAAGACCCCTTAATTCGTCAAATTTTAGGACAGCTCTAACTTTCTCAGCAAGTTGCTTGCGTGCAGTAGCTTGCCAGTAAAGACAGCAGCGTAATTGCCTTTCTGACCATGTCGGATGAGCTTTTTCGAGCTTATTCATGTGCTGCATTATATCGAAATTATTCACAACAACGTAAAAGTCTCCAGTCATATCAAAGAATTCGTCAACAAGCGGCGCGTCAGGGGGACAATCAGGATGTCCTGAATTGAATTTTGGGCATCCACGACGGTGCCCAGGATAAGGTGTCATGCAAAGTGCACGAACGCTATAGTCTACGACAACCTTTACAGGGAAGACGCAATCCCTGTATGGTTCATTTGACGTCTCTTCCTTAATCATTGCTGGTGTCCCCATGAGCGGATTTGAAGGAAATTAGAGGGAACGAGATCACCCCATTAAAATTTGTTGTTGACAACAAGCTGGATCGGTGTATAACCCCTGCAGGGGGTTATACAGTACAATGAACTATTCGCCCGCCCATATTATGAGAATTGTCGGCATTTCGCAAGAGACGTTTCGTCACTGGCGAAAGGTGCTGCCTCCTCTTGCAGAGCGGAAAGGAAGGGATAAATTTACCCTTGGCGATGCCTTGGCTCTGCTGATTGTTAAGGACTTGTGCGGGGTCATTGGAATCCAGGTTAAAGCAATAGCTCCTTTCTCTACAGGCCTATTTGACTTTTGCAATCCCATTAAATGGGATTCGTACACTGGCAAGGCCATCATCTACCAACCTGATCACAATGAATTTTTGATTGCTGATGATACCTCAAGGGTCATGGATTTAGCAACGCCAGCGGTGGTTATTGACATTAATAGGCATCTTGTGGCGGTCAAGGCATATGTTTTAGGGCTGGAAAATAGTGAAGAGCAGTTCGAGTTACATTTTTCTCCTCGGCTTGTTTCAAGAAGAACATGAGAGGAATAATGGAGAGGGTGACAAAATGAAAGAGTTAGTGTGGGAGATAACAGAGTCTTGCTTAAATAGTTGCCTCCATTGCTCTAGCTGTCTTACAAGTGAAGACGCACTTCCGAAAGTGGTTTCTCCTTACTACGCGGACCTTGTTGGGCGAGGATTTCGAGCAGCAGGATTCGAAAGGCTGATACTTTCTGGCGGCGAGCCTGCCTTGCATCCACAATTTGGGACTATCGTAGAGGTCTTCCACCGTTTGGGGTTCGAAATCTTGATGTATACTTCAGGCGTATATCCAGCTGGATTCTTAAAAGCTGAGGAACCGGCCTTGGCCAAAATAAGCAAGGTGTTAATTTCCTTTTTCTCACACAGAGAAGCTGTGCATGACGCTATCGTTGGGAATCCTGGGGCCTTTTTAGCAACAGTTGGGTCTATAAAGCAATTTATTAAAGCTGGAATCAGCGTGGAAGCAAATATTGTCCCAATGAAGCATAACCAGCACGACCTAAAGGCGACATCAGATTTTCTCGTTACACTCGGTGTGGAACGAGTCAATATCCTTAAGTTAGTTAGACAAGGAAATGCTGAAAAGAATTGGAGCCTCGTCGGACCAGACAATTCGGTACTGTCTGAAACGATTGAATCCCTTCAAGACGACTCTGCAGTAAGGGTCGGGAATCCATTCGGTAAGCAAAAAAGTAATGGCCAATTCTGTGGAGCTGGTTACCAAAAAGTTTGCATAAGTTTTGATGGTTATGTTATTCCCTGTGAGGTTTTTAAAAATGACAGGATGAAATTTCCGAATATCTTTAAAACAGATTTTTGTCTTAACAGCACCCTCGAAAAATTCAAATCTTTACATGACTTGGTTACAGCCACTAAATCCGGATGCTACTCTCACGAAATTAGACGCCATCTAGGCATTATTGAGGATGCTGCATGAATTTAAATGATCCCAAACTGTTAGAATTCGTTTTGCACGAAAAACAGTTGAAATTGGTGACTGAAGAGATTGCTGCTGTTGCTGATATTCTCCTTGCAGGTAAGGAGGAAGATAAAGATCAATTCATTGTAAAGTTAAAAACTAAGCTTGAACACCCCCTTGATGATAGTGTGATTAAACGGTTAAAGGATTTACAAGTCGAGGTAGAGCGCGAAGAAAAAAATGCATTCTATCTGAACGTTAACGCTATCAAAGATCTGTGGACGATTTTGGTCGAGAAATCGATCATTGCTTTGCGTTTTTTCGATAAACGGGAGCCATATCAGACACATAACAAAACACCAAAAGCATATGGTATTGAGGAATTAGACAAATACTTTAATAAATATGCTGAATTTGAGGGACTGCTTTACGGTAGTAGTAAATCTTATAGGGATCATGTGATTCATGTTTTTAGAACATGGCTGGTTGGAATCCATATTCTTCTACATGAGTATGAAAAGGGCCAACTACTTATTAACTTGATTGGCGCTGATATAGTTATTGACGATCAACCCAAAAGAAGAGAGGATGAAGGCGTAGAAAAAAAAGCAGAAAAGGCAGGAGAGGCCGAAAAGCAGCAAGATATTTTCAACTTTTTTGAGAAGTTAAGTATGTGGACACTCACAGCGATGTGTCATGATCTGGGGTATCCTTTAGAAAAAGCCCAGCAGGTCTTTAACAAAACGAACGAGATGTTGGATTACTTCATAACTAATTCTAAGTCTTCTTTAGATGTTTCCTTTAGTGGAGTGCAGGATTATATCAATGATTATATTGTAAAGTTTATAAGCTCTAAAATGGTGACGCGTTTTTCTAATGACAATGCTGGAGAAGGTTATGTGTTTACTGGAAGAGTCCAGCCAAAATATTACATTAAATTTTCTAAGTCTTTAGAAAAGTACTCACACGGAATAGTTAGCTCAATCATACTATACAAGTCGCTTGTGTACTTTCTTGAGGCTGAGTTCAACGTAAATGAAGATTATTATTACAACAAGGAAGAATGTAAACAGTATTACGTGAGAAGAGAAATTCTCAGATCTATTGCGTCTCATACCTGTCCAGACATTTATCATCTCAGTTCAACATCACTCAATTTTTTGCTCATAATGTGTGATGATCTTCAAGAATGGGATCGGAAAAAGTGGGGCGATTTTTACAAAGGTAAAAATCTCGATGAAAGGGATGTAGAACTGGAAGAATTCACCCCCAATTCTGTAAAAATTAAAGAAACTATCAAGAAACTGAATAAGAAAGAAATTGTTTCGGTAATAGAATCGACTTATCGCCAATACGAATATTACAAGAAGCTGTATCGAGATGGATTAGATACCATAAAAAGAACCTTCAGCTTGCAAAAGTCATTTATAATTGATGTTGCGAAAGAACCAGAAATGAAGTACACGGCAACATTCCGAATCCCAAAGGAATCTTCCGGTGACTACAAGATACAAGCCAATAAAGAAGAAACTGCAACCTTTTTAAAGGGGCAGCTTGAAGGCAGATTCAAGGTGTCAGTTGAGGCTGGAGGTAAAGGACTTATTATTGAGCAGAGATTACCTCATTAGCATAAAGGATGATACCCGGCTCAAAATATTTTGTTTCGCGCCAAACACGCACCGACGTCACCCTTAGCCTTTGCACAACGCGGAATTAGAAACGTAAAAAGGCGACCGATCCGGTCGCCTTTTTAGCATCTCGAACTGCGACTACCAAAACTGCAGTGTTGAGACCGGCATGCCTCCATAGTGTGCCTTGAAAAACCACCTTCCAAGAACTTTCAAGCCCTACCACTAGCCTCCCCTTGGCCATCGTCACCCACTCGAAAACGACCCATCTTCGGCCGTCTATGACCAGACCGCCAGATACCTAGTGGGAATTGACGAACGACCATAAATATAAAGGTTGCATGTGAGGTTGCATAGAAGAATAGCGACATGCAAGAAGAAATGTAAGTCGCTATTATTATTGATGGAGATGAACGGGATCGAACCGTTGTGACCTATGCGTTGCGAACGCCATCATGTACTGCAGTTTTCCATCTCATACGGTCATTTAAATTGCTAAAATCCGCCTAAGTTCTTCTTCCCACTTTTGCATACTTTCTTGTTTTTCGTCGTCGTATTCATAAAGATTATATATTGCATCCAGTTCTTCCTTTTGATGATTTACGATACGTTCTCTCCATTCTCTAGGCACCTTCAATCTTGCTAGATTTGTGACACCCGTTCGCCGCAGATCACGAGGTGTGAACTTTTGAATTGTGAGTTTCCCTGATTTAAAATTTTTCCTGACGGCGTGTCCTAAAGAACCTTCACCGATGGACTTATTCTTCTTGACATGCGGACATGGGAAGATGTGGTTTCTTTGCCGCAATTCACCCGTATCAAAATCTATTGTTTCAAGTGGACCAATTAGGTCTAATGCTAGATCCGTTAAATATACTCTGTGAGCAATCTTGTTCTTAGCTTTTTCTTTGGGGATAGTCCACCACCGTCCCACAAGTTCATGTGACTGCATCTCAATTACTTCACCTGGTCGCTGGCAAGTTACGAGGGTAAGTTTCAATGCCAGTCGAATTTCATCTGACATGTCCGCTTCATCCGATTCAAGCCAAAATGTTTTAATTTCCCTTTCGGTTAACGCTCGATCCACCTTCTGTTTGTTGGTAATTCTTTTTATTCTAACAAATGGTGTTGCTTCCAGATAGCCACTGACATCAACGGCCCAATTGTACATTGCCCGTACTGCTTCTAGCACATTCTGGGCTTGGCCAGATGCGCCTCTTTTCCTTATGGCCTGCACCACTTTTAAGAGGTCATTTTTTTCTAAGTCAGCGGCATACCGGTTTCCCCAATGTTTTAAATCATCACAATTTAGTACTAATTCATCTTTATGCCAGGATCTTTTTTCCTTTTTTGAATATTCCTCTATGTATAATGAAATTAATTTTGTTACCGTTAATGCATTTGCTTTTTCTTCTTGGGCTTTTAGGTCTTCTTCTTGTTTTCTTTCTTCTTCGCGCTTTATGTCTATTTCTAATTGCCGTTTTTGGGATTCCTCTTCCTTATTGACATCGATAGGATCAAGACCCTTTTTCCTCAGCTTCCAAGCAGCAGTATACTTATCCCTTGCTTCGACTAAGCTTTTGTTTTCCGAACCCTCTGATGGCTTTTTGATTTTCTTAGATTCATCAAAATAAACACCGAGAGTCATAAACCGTACTTTGCCCTGAAATCGATACCGGTAAAAAAAGGACTTTGCTCCGGTTTTGCGAACACGGACACCGAACCCACCTTTTTCAGTATAGTCAACGTCATTAGTCCCGTTACTTTTGTACGCTCTAACAGCTGCGTCCGTCAGCTTATAAACTCTCATCGTCTACCCTTGTCCTGAGTGGCACTCTGAGTGGCACTTTCTGCGAAACTCCGTGTGCGTTTGATTTACCATTTGAAACAAGTGTTACAGTAAAACCTCTGGTATGTAAAGGATTTTCCCACAATTAGAGCAACATGTTACAGCATGAAACAATAAGAGCGATGGGTTCGCAACGCATAGGTCGACGGTTCGATCCCGTTCATCTCCACCAATAAAAACAATGGCTTACAGTTGATTCTGTAGGTCTTTTTTTATAGCAATTGGAAAGTATACGGTCTAGTATACGGTCTTGCTGCAACACTAGAAATATTAGCTCTATTTATTAACAGGGGTTCCGCTGCACCACAACAGCTTAAATCTGGAGGGCCGCAAGTAAGGGACTTGACAGGCGATACTCCGTTGGGAAAGTGATCCCCTTGGAAAAAAAATACTGATTAAATTGTGTGCCCAGTGGATTAGGCCAACCACGCACTCACTCATCTCTAAGGTTTTTCCTTGCTTGTTGTAGAATTTTGATCTAAGGTGCCGCTAATTATTACTGAGTAGATCTCATGCTGGCATTAAAAACAACTTACTGTCAGCCAAAACGTGCACTGTTAGTGCTACACACCCTGCAGAGATTACACCCATCCAATCCATGTCACAGCCCTGAGGTTTAAATGAACCCAAGCATAAAGAAACACGCGATTGATATAGTGGTGTTTATCGGCATAATGATCTTGATAACTGCAGCTTGGCTGTATAGCTGGCGGTGGGTTGATCTTAACATTATGGCAGATTCCCATAATACTACCCTGGATGCGAATGCAGCGGTAAGAGGTCAATTTGGGGATAAATTTGGCGCCATAAGCTCTTTATTCTCAGGTCTTGCTTTTGCAGGGGTTATTTTTACTATCCTCTTGCAGAGGCGTGATCTCAATGAAACGCGTAACGCAATGTGCCATGAGAGATTTGACAATACCTTCTTCCAGTTGTTGAATCTACACATTGAAATAACTTCTAAACTTTCAGCACGTGGGCATGATGGTTTAGAAGCTTTTGTCGCATTCAATGAGTACTTAAAAAAATGTGACAGTGACTTCCATGTATTTTGCGCGATGCAAAAAATTTCTAGAGATAAAGTCAGACAAATCATAGATACTAAAACGGTAGCCAAAACTACCTATCCTGAGCTTAACGATGCAGATATTTCCAATATTACCGAGTATTTAAATACCGGAGTAGGCGCTTTATCAAATTATTTAGATGACAGCATTGAATTACATGAAAGAAAAATTGTAAGCGCTTATATTAAGGCATGCCTTGACTATATCGATTATTTTTCACATTACTTCAGAAATTTATATCATATTTTGAAGTTTATAAACGAGTCAGAACTTATTTCTGAAACGGAAAAATGCCATTACAGTAAGTTTGTCAGGTCTCAACTTTCAGAGGCGGAGTTGATTGTATTATTTTACAATTCTCTAGCCAAAATTGGGCTTCCAGGGAGAGAGGACATGGAGTTGGGACATCCCAAGATGGCAAAACTTCTAGTTAGGTTCGATATACTGCAAAATATGAACCCCCGCAGTATTATTCATCCGCTTCACAAGGCTATCTTCCTTAAAAACAATGTGGTGACCAAATGATAAGCAAAGTTAAAGACCCAAAACCAGAAATTATGCGCCTTGAAGAGTTAGCTCTTTCAGTTAAAGCCGGCGAGATAAAGTTGCCGCGATTTCAAAGGCCATTCGTGTGGAAGGAACCAGATATGCTGAAGTTACTGGACAGCATTTATAAGGGATATCCTATTGGCAGCATTCTCATATGGAACAGTTCACAAAAATTAAACAGTGAACGCTCCATTTTAGGACTTGAAGTCAATATCGAAGAAAATAGTTATTACCCAACTAATTACCTTTTAGATGGGCAGCAACGCCTTACAACACTATGCGGAGCGCTGTTCTGGGCAGGCAATGATCCAAGCAGTATATGGAATATCCATTTTGATCTTGACACTCAAGAATTCTTATATCCAAAACAAATGAATTTAGTGACACACTTTCCACTCAACAAACTTATAAAAACCAGCGACTTTATCAAACAATGCATGAAGTTTGACCATCACGACAAACGTGAAGAGTACTATAAAATATCTGAACGACTTTTAAAGTCCATAAAGGACTACAAAATTGCAGTTGTAAAAATTGGAGATATGACAATAGACGAGGTAGCTCCTATATTCGAAAGAATCAACAGCACTGGACGTAAGCTTACAATAGTTGATTTAATGATGGCAGCGACTTGGAGTAATGGTTTCGATCTCACATCTGAAATCCATTCGATTAAGGAATACTGTAAACAACTTGGGTTTGACCGCCTAAGCGATACTATTATTTTGCGTTCTATCTCAGCCTCAGCCAATCTAGGAATAAATAAAGATGATATTCAAAAACTGAGGTCGAAAAACGCGACCGAGTTGTGTGATGCAGCCAATGCTGCGCGAGACAGCCTCGGTCGCACACTATTGTTTTTGCGAGAGCATATAGGGATACACGACATAGGGTACCTCCCATATAATCTCCAGCTAACTTATTTAGCTGAGTTTTTCAGGTTTGATACCGAACCGTCCCCAGCCAAGCTAGAGGGACTTGTTCAATGGTTTTGGTATACCTCGGTTACACGTTACTTTGCATCTGGAGCTAACACCGGGCAAGTTAGCAAAGACTTGAACTCAATCAGAGCATTTGCAAGTGGAAATATTAATTATTTATTTGACCGCAAAGAAATTGATATTACAAAATTATTATTTGATAGGTTTGTTTTAAGAAACGCTACTAGCATTACATTCACTGTATTGCTGAACAGCATGAAACCCAGTTCTACTTTAGACAATAAATCCATAGACGATAGTCATTTAAAAATAAAGGCCAGCAAATTTTATACATCATTTTCACCCAATGACAATGAAATAGTCCCACTTAATATCTCTAAGGTTATTTACCCATACCTAGAAAATCTGTTAACGTCAAAGGCTGACATCAATAATAATGATTTATATAATCATTTACTTGATGTAGATTGTGTCAAGAGTGCACTAGAAAACGACGTGTATAAATATTTGCAGGCTCGCTCCAATATCATTGCAGCAAGGGTCGAGGAACTAACAGGGTGTGATGCTACATTTAGCATACCTACTTTCTCTGCAAATCACCAAGTGGTTGGCACTGATACCGAAGAAGAGTACAACGGAGAGGAAAATGATGACGAGTTCTAGTCGGCCTTAAAGGTTTTCCCATACAATGCATACCAATCATGGGAATCCATATGACCTCTATTCCTCTACTTATTGAACTGACTAGGAGACATTGCTTCTTCTTTCCTTCGGGTTAATACATTTTTCACTGCTTGAGCTGTCCAAGTCCCAGCCTTACCCCTGGCCGTGAGGATATGCACGTCGGGAGCGTTCAGGGTTTTGGCTATTTGCGATAGGTTAAGTCCCTGTTTCTGCAAGCTCTGGATTATCGGTTCTACTTCTAAGGCGAAAGCATCAGCCCTGATTGTCCGCATAAGTGCGGCTTTATGGGTCGCCTGCGCCTGCACCTCCCTCGTCAATTTCCCCCTATTTCCTCCAAGGACGACCCCGCGCTCCTTTGCCGCTTTCAATGCTGCCTTTGTTCGATCGGATATCATCTTGCGTTCTTGCTGCGCAACCGCCGCGTAAATCTGCGTCATAAACACGTCCGCTGCTGGCAGGTCTGCTGCGATAAATGAAAAGCCGTCTTTCTGCAATTGGGTTATGAAGTTTGTATCTCGGCTCAATCGGTCGAGTTTGGCGACAAGGAGAGTTGCGCCAGTAGCGCGGCAGTGTCCTAAAGCTGCTTGCAACTGGGGGCGGTTGTCTGACTCCTTGCCGCTCTGGATTTCAACAAAGTCCCTCAATGCAACCTGTCCATTCAGAAAATGAAGTATCGCCGTAAGCGTCAACTGAACCCCATCTTGTAGCACGGTTTAGCTATTGCTAAACTGGTCTCCTCAACATTACAGCCCCTGAGGAGGCCCCATGCCCCATCACCCCACGAACTGGCCGGCTAAGCTTGCC
>Ga0209123_1001681_pt1 | contig 20889 bp, 16 predicted proteins | sample BarGraIncu00431A_FD_184500 | JGI IMG/M metagenome (GOLD analysis project Ga0209123, IMG submission 184500) | Arctic peat soil microbial communities from Barrow, Alaska, USA - Barrow Graham LP Incubations 004-31A (SPAdes) (version 2) | ecosystem: Environmental > Terrestrial > Soil > Wetlands >... | reverse complement strand
CCTACGGAAAGTCGAAAGCTGACTTTGGATTTCGCCGGAACCGGCCTTTCGCCACGATGCCAGAAACTCGGGAGCAGTCAGACAAGGGCGATGATTAATTTTTCCGGTGACCGTCAACAGCGCAGCGTAACCTGCCCTTCGCCGCGAGCCAGGAGTTTCTGTCGAGTTCTCCAGACCGGTCATTGCCGCTGCTGGTCCAGTTTGGGCATTTGTCGGTCCCCGAAGCTCGGAAGCTGTCGTTCGACCGAGGATGCCAGTTTTCTTGGCTGGCGGGCTCCTGAGCAGCGTAACCGGAATTACAAAACTTCAGATTGACCGCCAGATACCGGTCATTCCTTCCAGTAGCTCAACGACAGCAGTGTGGTCGCGGATTCAACCAAAGGGACGCCCGGATTCGACCAGTAGGAGTCACTTGCCAATGTGCCACGGAATGACCGCTGCACCTCGCATTCCGGTCAACCACGATGGAAAAGTGAGGGCATCCTCACTTACTGCGTGCTTTTCATGTCCGTAGCTGATGTAGGGGCGGTCAATGGTGCGGCGGCGAGTCTTTACCGAACTCAAGCCGCAGTCAGCATGCAGATTTGCCGGCTGGAAGAAGCTGTTGGGGCGCGGTTGTTTGATCGCTCTGCCAGAGGGCTGACGCTCTGCGCCGGCGGTCTGTTGCTACGACCCTATGCGCGCGAAATATTGTCGTTCAGTGATGCGTTGAAGCATCAAACCGGTGACTACCGCGTTGAAGGGCGAGTGAAGTTGGGGGCGGTGCAAGACTTCGCCGCAACACGATCGATCTAAGTCCTGAAAGCATTTCATGACCAGAATCCGCTGGTGCAGATTAACCTGATTGTGTCGTCGGCCGAGCCACTGCCATTGATCCTGTTCGAAGGCTCGTGCCCAAGGCACAACGGGTGATTGAAGTTTTGCCTTATCGCAACATGCGCTGCGTCGACAATGATCCCCATGGTCACGGCAGTTCAGGCCGGCATAGGTATTGGCCCTATGATTGCCACAACCATTCCTTCAGGCTGCCGAAGCCTCGACCGGGCGAGCGGCTTTCCTGCTCCGGTGGACATCGATATCGGGTTGTGCGCCAGCATGCAGGCGCCCACGCATGCGCGTTACCTTGCCGATTTTGTTATTCGATCGTCTGGTACGCTTTTTCCCAGCACTTCGGGAACTGACATGACGCCGGACAATTGAATCCTGGCAAGTTGAAGATAGTTGAGCGCCGACCTGGCTCGATCGTTCGCGCCCATATCAAGAACCACGTCGAGAACCTCTTCATCATCTGGGCCTGCTATTGCCAGGCAAACCCCAAAGGGATCTGCCGCTTGACTTTCACCACCGAAGGCATATCTGTCACCCTGGCCGACACGATTGGCCATGACGATATGCAACTGGTTTTCCAGTGCTCTGACCGGAATCACTTGCCGATGGACAGAAGCTGAAAAATCCATGTTTCCATCCGGTACAACAATCAGGTCGGCGCCATGCAACGCCAGCATGCGGGCAACTTCCGGAAATTCGATGTCAAAACAAATGAGTATTCCGACGTGAATGCCATGCCATTCGCAAACCGGAAATTCGTCCCCGGGCTCAAAGACGCCTTGATCGGAAAGATACAAGTGTGACTTGCGGTATTTCAGGCAGATTTCTCCGCTTTCATCGATCAGCAATGCCGTGTTGAAAAAGCGTCCACCATCAAGCTCTGCAAAACCGATGACGATGCTGATACCGGCCTGACAAGCCGCATGCCGGAGCGAGGAAATCACTGCCCCGGAAATTGCTATGGCGAGTTCACCAATATTTCCGGTTGTCGGAAATCCCTGGAGGTAGGTTTCGGGAAACACCAGTAAATCGGTCTTCCCAGCACTCTCGGCGATTGCATGCAGCGCGCGCTGGGTGTTAAAGCGCAGATCGCCATCGCGACATGTCGATTGGTAAAGCCGGATGCGTGGTGACTTCATGGTTATCCCTGGAACCGGCGTTCTTCCCTAATCTGTCAGCCGGTTGAGGCGCTCGCTCAACTGTGTGATGGTGGCAGAATCTGCGTTGGCAAAGGCCATGCGCAGGTGTTGTTGCTGGTTCTCGCCAAAGTAGACGCCTGGCACGGTGAGCACACCGGCCTGGGTCGCCAGCCGGTGCGCCACTTGCTCGGAGCCCTGGCCCGAGAACGGGTGTTTCACATAGGCAAAATAGGCGCCCAATGCGTCCAGCCGCCAGGCGGGCGCAGCTGCCATCGTTTGGCGAAAGGTGTCCGCGCGACTGGAAATTTCGCGCCGATTACCTTCGCGCCACTCGACCAGATCGCTCAGGCCCTTGGCAACCGCCGCTTGCGGAGCGCGCGCCGCACAAATTTGCAGGTTGTCCATTACTTTGGCAACCTGCGCCACCACCGCCTCGCTCGCTGTCAGTGCCCCCAGCCGGTGTCCGGGAATACAGAAAGACTTCGAAAAACTGTACAGCGCCACCAGATTGGCCTGCCATCCAGTTTGACTGAACAATCCGTGGGGCGCCGCCGTCGAACTCAATGGCAGGAAGTCGCGATAGGTCTCGTCCACCAACAGCCACAAGCCTCGTTCGCAGCACAGCGCGTGAATGGCTTGAAGCAATTCGGGGGGGTAGACCGCACCCGTCGGATTGTTCGGCGAGATCAGCACCACAGCGCGCACAGCAGGGTTGAGCGCCGCCGCAATGTCTGCTACCTTTGGCACAAAGCCCTGGGCGGCGTGGCAATCCACGGTGACAGTACCAATTCCCAACATGGCCAATGTGGTTTGGTGGTTGAAGTAGAACGGGCTCAGCAACAACACACTTTCACCGGGGCCGATCAGCGCCATCACGGCGGCGGCAAAAGCCTGGTTACAACCGGACGTGATGTGAACCTCACTCGCAGAGACTTTACCGCCATACGTTTCATTCAGATGTTGCGCATAGGCTGCGCGCATTTCATCCTCACCCTCAATCGGTCCGTAACCCGCATATCGGGCCGAGCCGGCCGCACTTGCCAATGCTGCCAAAAGCCGTGGGTGCGGCGCATACCCTGGAACGGCCTGCGAGAGGTCGATCAACGGCCCGCAGCATCCGTCATAACTATGGGCCCATTGTTGAATAGCGGGAATCGGCGGTGGCGATAAAGCAGCAACTCGGGGATTGAAATGTGGGCTTTTCATAGAACCGTAGGTAATGACACGGGAAGAATTCCCGCCCTGCAAGCACTATACAACCGCTCGGTTGAGTTGTGCTTTTAACAGGTCGCGCACAGTCTGGATCAGCGGCTCGCGGGTGCGCCCTTTGCGAAATATCAGGGAGAACGGCGCCTGGAAGCCGAACGACCCGGGTAACAGGGGCCGCAGCCGGTGCTGATTGACCCATGGCTGCGCATAGTGTTCCGGCAAGTAACCGATGTAGCCACCCGAAAGCACCAAAATCAGCTGGGCTTCCATGCTTTCCACTGTCGCCGTCGCGTGCTTGAAGCCATGGAGCGTCAATTCAGTCAGCATCCAGGACTCGCGGCGGGCAATTTTTTGCTCGGTAATCAGGCCGGCTGAAATGCGTTTATTGGCAAACAAGGGGTGCCGATCACTGCAGTAGAGCCAATGCTGCTCGCGATGCAGGGGCCGGGATACCAGGCCATTGACTCGGGTGAAAAAAGAGCCGATAGCAAGGTCCAGGGTATTGTTGGCAACACCCAGCTGCAGTTCATGCGGACTCATGACGGACAGATGAAGGTGCACGGCCGGATGCGCCAGGCTCAGCGCGCCGAGTGTATCGGCCAGAGGCAGGGCTGGGTCGCTCACGATCGAGTCGATGATGCCCAGATGCAGAGTCCCGCGAAGCTCACCCTTGAGCTGTGACGCATAACGCTCAAATCCGTTCATCTCGCCCAGCAGTCGCAGCGTTTCCGCGTGAAAAAGCTCGCCTTTGCTGGTCAGTCGAAATCCGCCGCGGCCCCGGTGGCACAAAGTCAAGCCAAGGTGGCTCTCGAGCTGGCTCATGTAGGTGCTGATGGCGGATGTCGACAGACCGAGCTCGTGCTGCGCAGGCGCAAAACCCTGATGCCGAACCACGCTGGCAAAAATTCGCAGCAGTTTGAGATCTGGAAATACGTTCTTCATGACTGCCTTGGTCCTTCGACAACGGCCACCCGGTTGCTGCAAAAGATGCGTTTTCCGAATTCCCGATTACTTTATAAAAATCTGAACTAAGTATTTCACCATAACAATTGTCGAAGCAAGCCGATGCAGCCAAAATGAGTCCGTGGAAATACCCCAGTTGGCTTGTATGCGCCGCGAATCAGCAGCTGCCAAAGGACCGACTGAACCTACCAAACTCTTGCAGGGATCATCAAACTATGAGCTTGAGCAGTGACAAACTGGCGGCCTTGCGCAAGAAATACGACGCCGATCAGGCAGGCAAGATTTTTGATGCCCGGTTTCAGGCGGTTGCGGACCGGATTTTTTCAAGCAACGGCACACGCTTGGCGCCCTTTGCGGGAGTTCCCACCCTGTTGTCTGCGCCACACATGGCGCAAGGGTTAGCGGACCCTGGTTTCAGTGCGCTGCAGGTGGCGTTGGTCGGCGTGCCGATGGATCTGGGCGTTAGTAACCGTCCCGGTGCGCGCTTCGGTCCGCGCGCTCTGCGCAACATCGAACGAATTGGCCCCTACAACCATGCTTTGGGATGTGCGCCGGTGTTTGACCTGCGTGTCGCTGATGTGGGTGACGTGCCCATGGCAAGCCGCTACCGGCTGGAACAATGCCATGAAGATATTGAAGCCTACTTCCGTCGTGTGGTGGATGCCGGCGTGGTGCCGCTGGCCGTTGGCGGTGACCATTCAGTCACGCATCCGATCCTTAAGGCGGTGGCCCGACAGGGTCCAATTGCCTTGATTCACGTCGACGCCCATTGTGATACCGGCGGTGCTTTTGACGGCACCAAGTTTCATCACGGCGGACCGTTTCGCAACGCCGTCCTTGATGGCTTGATTGATCCTGCGCGCACCATCCAGATCGGCATTCGTGGTTCGGCAGAGTACCTGTGGGAGTTCTCCTATGAATCGGGCATGACCGTCATACATGCTGAGGACATTCCAACATTGGGCATGGAAGCGATCATTGCCAAAGCCCGGCAACTGGTGGGAACCGGTCCGGTCTATGTATCGTTTGATGTCGATGCCCTGGACCCGGCATTCGCGCCGGGAACCGGCACGCCCGAGATCGGTGGCATGAGCACCCGCGAGGCGTTGACACTATTGCACGGACTCAAGGGTCTCAATATCTGTGGCGGTGATGTGGTGGAGGTGGCTCCGCAATACGACAGTTCCACCAACACGGCTCAGGCTGGGGCACAACTGTTATTCGAGATTCTCAGCCTGATGGTCTACAGTCCTTTCATGTCGCGACACAGTTGAGTTACGCTTTTACACCATTTCCCTCAACCTCAATCCAGGAGATAACCATGATTACAACTTCGCGAATCGACTCGACGCGCCGCAGCGTATTGGGGGCAGGCCTGGCCGGCGTGGCAGCCCTGTCACTTCCTGGTCTGGCGTTAGCGCAGGAAAAGTCCATCAAGGTCGGCGTGTATGGGGGCTATTTCAAGAAATCATTTGACAAACATATTTTCCCAGCCTTCACCAAAGCCACCGGCATTGCGGTGGAGTCGGTCGCCGAGCCAACCGGTGAAGCTTGGCTGATTCAATTGGAGCAGGCTGCCAAGGCTGGGCAGGCACCGGCCGACGTGTCCATGATGTCCCAGGTCGCCATGCTCAAGGGCCAGTCGACCAAACTCTGGGCGCCCTTGGACATGAAAAAGATCCCCAACGCCAGCAACGTGCTCGACCGCTTTATCAACAAGTACCCGGACGGCGGTGTCGCCGGCGTAGGTGCGGTGTCCTGGTACATCACCCTCGTCACCAACACAAAAGCTTATCCGACCGCGCCCACGTCGTGGGCCGCGTTGTGGGATCCGGCCAACAAGGACAAGCTGGGATTGCTGGCTCTGGTGTCCAACTCGTTTCTGCTGGAAGTCACGGCAAAAACCTTCTTGGGCGGCACCAATGTGTTGAGTACCGACGACGGATTGCTCAAGGCATTCAAAAAACTCGCAGAACTCAAGCCCAATGTACGGTTGTGGTACCGCGACGAAGCGCAGTTTGAACAGGCCCTCAAGTCCGGAGAAATCCCGATGGGCCAGTATTACCACGATGTCACCGGTTTGGCCGCTGCCGAGAAGCATCCCGTGCGCTCTACCTTTCCCAAGGAGGGCGGCATTCTCGACTCAGGTTGCTGGGCCGTGTCGCGTGCCTCGAAAAAAGCCGAACTGGCGCACACCTTCATCAATTACATGAGTCAGCCTTCAGTGCAGGCGCTGATGTCACGTCAGGTCGGTACCTCGCCGACCGTCAAGCGCAGCCTGCTGGACCTGACGCCGGCGGAGTTTGCGTCTGTATCGTCTGACATTGACCCCATCATCCCGCGTTACGACCTGTACCAGACCAAGGCCGACTGGCTGAACCAGAAATGGACCGAACTGATCGCCTCCTAAGAACTTGTCCCTCTGGAGCGCCGCCGCATGTCCGGACTTTTACTTGACCAGGTTTCCAAGCGTTTCGGCAGTTTCACGGCAGTAGACCAGGTACAACTCAGCGTCCCGAAAGGCAGTTTCGTCTGCCTGCTCGGGCCGTCCGGATGCGGCAAGACCACCCTGCTGCGCATGATTGCGGGTCTTGAGGAACCGAGTGCCGGGCGCATCAGCCTCGAAGGCGATGACCTGACGATGGTGCCCACGCACCGGCGCAACATTGGCATGGTATTTCAGTCACTGGCGCTGTTTGCCCATCTCAGCGTTGGCCAAAATATCGCTTATGCATTACGCATCCGGGGTACTGACCAGGCGCAACAGGACCGGCGTGTCAATGAGTTGCTGGAGATGGTCCATTTGGACGGCTATGCCCACAGGCCGGTGGCCAAGCTCTCCGGTGGGCAACGCCAGCGGGTCGCGATTGCGCGTGCCCTAGCGCACTCGCCACGCCTGTTTCTCCTGGATGAACCGTTGTCGGCACTGGATGCCAAGTTGCGGGAGGCGATGCAGGTCGAATTGCGCCAGTTACAGCAGGCGCTTGGCATCACCACCATAGTCGTCACACACGACCAGCGCGAGGCTATGACCATGGCCGACCTTGTGGTGGTGATGGGAGAAGGACGCATTCGGCAGGCGGCAGCCCCGATTGATGTCTACCGCAACCCGGTCGACGCCTTTGTCGCCGACTTCATCGGTACTACCAATTTGCTACCGGTCACACGTAGTCTGCAGGGCGGTGCCTTGCTGTGGGGCCATGCCCTCGAGGGTGTCGCCATGCCGGCAGGCCGGTCCAATGCGGTGTTGTCGATTCGGCCCGAAAACGTTTTGCTTGGTGTGCCCGGTTCTGGCACGCTGGACGCGACCGTGACCTTTGTACGCGACCTTGGTGCCACGGTCGAAATCTTCCTCAGTGCCAACGGCACGACCTTTGTTTCAGTTGCCAACCCGCGCGAGCGCGCCGAAGTGCTTGTCGGCAATACCATCGGCGTGTCATTGTCCGCGCCGAACTGCCTGGTATTTGCCCCATGAAACAGGAGGCTCCGCAAGGCGTGGCCGACTATGCGCCGATTGTGTTCCCGGGACTGATGTTGCTGGTCTTTTTTGTGCTGCCATTTGGCACCATGATCGCAGTCAGTTTTTTTCGGCGCGATCAGGGCGGGTTTTACACGCCGGATTTCGTGTTCAGCAACTATGAACGTTTTCTGAGCCCGTTTTTTGGCAATGTGCTGGGCTTCTCGATCCTGCTCGCAGTAGCGGTTGCCATCGCTTGCGTGGCCCTTGCGTTGCCATTCACGTTCACGCTATCCCGCATGCCGCGTCGCCCGCAGGTGCTGTGGCTGGTGGCATTGTTGTCGGTGTTGTCGCTGTCCGAGGTCATCATTGGTTTCGCTTGGTCAACACTGCTCTCACGCACCGCTGGCATTACCAACATCCTGGTTTCGATGGGGCTGATGGATGCCCCCAGAGCCCTGGTGCCCAGTCTGGGCGCCGTACTCACCGCCATGATTTACCAGGCGTTCCCGTATACCGTACTCGTGATGTATCCGGCGCTGGTGCGACTCGACCCCACGTTGCTGGAGGCCGCAAAAACTTTGGGTGCTTCCCCGCTACAGGCTTTTTTTAACGTGGTGGTGCCTGCCCTGCGCAACACCCTGGTTGCCACCGTCATTATGGTATTTGTGTTTGCGCTGGGCTCCTATTTGCTGCCCCAGATATTGGGGCGACCAAGCCACTGGACGCTGTCGGTGCTGATAACCGATCAGGCTGTGTACCAATCCAACATGCCTTTTGCTTCCGCCATGGCGGTGTTGCTGGTGCTGCTCTCGCTCGCACTGGTGGGACTCACCAGCATGATTGGACGCAAGGAAAACGCTGCATGATCGCGCGCGTGTTGAACCGGATCTATCTGGGAGTATTGGCGATTTTTCTGGCTGCGCCCTTGATTATCGTAGCGGGTGTATCGGTCAATGAAAAGCAGTCATTGGAGTTTCCACCTCATGGATTCTCGCTTTCCTGGTACCTCGAGATTTTCACCAATGCCGAGTGGCGCAATGCCTTGTGGGCATCGCTGGGCTTGGCCACATTCAGTGCGGCGCTGGCAGTTGCAGTGGCTTTTCCGCTGGCCTGGTTTGGCTGGCGACGCTTCGCACCCTGGACCCGGATTTTCCAGTTGCTGGGTGTCGCACCTTTCGTTTTGCCGCCGGTCATCACGGCCTTGGGGCTGCTCACCTTTTGGGCCACTACCGGCTTCTATGGCCAAGCCTGGACGGCCATCATCAGCCACGCCATATTTTTCGTCACACTACCGCTGGTCACACTGACGCTGGGCTTCTCCTCCATTGACCGCTCCGTTGTAGAAGCCGCGTCAACAATGGGCGCGAAAGACGGGACTGTGCTGCGCACGGTGGTTATGCCATTGATTGTGCCGTATCTGATTTCTGGCTACGCGTTTACGTTTGTCTTATCGCTCAATGAATACATCATTGCCTACATGACAGTCGGCTTCACGGTCGAGACACTCCCGATCAAGATATTTAACGCCCTGCGTTATGGCTACACACCCACTATGGCTTCGGCGACCGTGCTGTTTATCGCGCTGGCAGCATTGGTGTTTGGATTGATTGCACGCTTTGGCGACTTGCCCCGGCTGTTAGGAGCATCGGCAGCCGAAGAGGGATAAAGCAATCAGATTGCTCAAAATTACCCCGAGTTACCGAGCTTTTTCACGGCACTCGGGCGTTGACTCGCGGCCGATGGCCGTGGGCGCCAAGCCACACTTGGCGAATGACTGGAATTGCGCCCTGAGAAATGGAGCCATTGACGGTCTGCTACGGAGCAGGCATTTCTCGTCCCTCAATTTCGCTTGCCGATGCACAAGCGACGGTCAGATGAAGAAGTGGCTTTCGGCTGGCGTATGACTGCTTACGATTATTGGCAACATCGATGAGCGTCAGCTCCTTATTTTTACCAATGACGGGAATGGGCACCCTGCGGGTCGCCACGAACTGCTTCTTTACGGCATTGAACTGGAGCACCGGAAAGCGGACCGTGGTGAAGAGCCGCAATGTGTCTCTTGGAGCCAGCGGCGCCAAAAGTGAGCATTTTCGCCCTGACGGACGGGTCAAGACACTCAGGAGTCGTACACGACAGTCAGGTTCCGGGTTGCCCAGTTCGACTCCGGTCAGAAGGTGTACCAGGCATCCGGCGACGTGCCCATTTCGGCCGATGGCGGAATTGAAAAGATGTCGCCCGTGGCCAGCGTCGGGAACTGAATATCTGCCGGTGGCGCGATCTGAGCCTTCACCTTCAGGCGTCATGATCGGCAGCGTAGGCGCAAGCACCGTCCCTTTGGCCTACCCTTCGTGGGCTTATTGGGGGGCAGAGGGAAAGCCAGAGTCGTGCAGTTGGATCAACGGCGTCGTCAATCGCCGAAACAAGAATGTTGCGGCTGTCGCGCTGGCCAACAAAAATGCGCGCATCGTATGGGCGTTGCTGGCCCACGAAAGGGATTTTCGACCTGATTAGACGACTGCAAAGGCAGCCATGTAATCAGGTCGGTTGATTGAGAGTAACGACAACAATAATGCAGGGAGAACTGAATCACCGATTGCTCAGGCGATCATGAGATGATGGCAAAACAGGCACCCGGCTGTAGCGCTCGGCCCACGGCACCGTCAACTCTTCAACCGTGCCGTCGCTGTATTTGAGCTGAGGAATACGTGCCTGGATGACGGTCTCAAACTGGCATGTGTCCAGATGGCGCCATTGGCGCTCGCTCCAGCCATTGACGTGAGCCATCTTGGTCCCCGCGTCAGCCGGGTCCGCCCACACTTGCCCCTTATTCAAAATAACTTCGACTACCACTCGCTGCTCTGCAAGGGAAAGGTCGACCTTCTTGATAGACCAGGGCGACTTCAGTCCAAGAAGCTGCTCGTACAACGCGGTGTCTTTCATGTTCAGGCCGGAAATATTTGAAAACCGGATTCTCCAAGACTGAGTGAAAAATCACAGTGAAATTGATGAAAAACCAAAAATTGTTCAAATTTGCGCGACCACTTATGTGCGTTGACGTACGGACGGCCAGCACGATGAGTTTGTTAATGGTCAACCGAATATCCGGTAACACTTCAGGAGTTTCAAATGCTTAGTCAAAAAGAAATCGAATGCCTTCGCGCATGTAATGAATGTGCGTCTGCATGCCTTCAATGTGCGATTGGATGCCTTAAGGAAGACCAGCCGAAGCCGATGGTTCACTGCATCTCTCTGGATTTGGAATGTGCAGACATTTGCCGCCTAGCCGCCGCGTCCATCGCACGCGGCGGTGAACACATGAAGGCGATATGTGCGCTGTGTGCCAAAGCGTGCGAATCTTGTCGTGCTGAGTGCGGAAAGCACTCAATGGAACACTGCAAACGATGCGCCGAGGCCTGCAAGCACTGCGCCGAGGCTTGTAGCGCCATGGCGAAATGACCTTCTACGAAAACTAATTTTTGCGGTCAAAAAAAAATGCTGGCATGACCAGCACGTCTAATTTTCCCCAATGTGGTGCAAGTGTGGCCTTCTCTAATCGGTCATCTAAACATGACGTCTTAAAGTGTGACGCACCGATTATCTTGTGAAAGTAGCGTTCTTCGAAATCGGCATCATATTTGCTGGCTGTCAGGCTACGGGGATGAATGTCGGGTATCGGGCGAGCATTTTGGGCACCCTATGTCGGTTTCCGCTGCCTTGTTGACGGCCAACCGGGAAATTTCATTATCGTCCCTGGGTGACTGCTCCCGAGTTTCTGGCCTCGGCAGCGAACGGCTGGTTCCCGCGAAATCGAAGGTCAGCTTACGACTTTCCGTTGGGCTTCCCGCGGTTCCTGTGTAGGTCGGGTTTGTGTCTACTGGAGCCCCTCGAGTGAAAACGGGTCAAATTTTGGGCGGCTGACTTCAACAGACACATTGCCGCCGGTCACGACAGTCAGCTTACGGGCCGCCCAACTCATTGCCCGTCACAAGCCGTTCGTGGCTGACTTCAACGTGCCCTTTGCCGACGATGAAATTCTCGAAATGTCTGCCCGATAACCGACATTGAACGCCCCGTTCGATGTTTTGGAACGTTGACTCAGTTGCCCCCTTAGCTTTCCACAAAGCTGCCGCCCAGCTGGCGGCGGCCAGTCCGCATTGCTGACGGTGGCAGGGAAGACCCAGTTGACAGCAGCGCAGCGTGAGCCGACGGTCGCGGCGAAGCCTAAGGGTGAGCTGATTTCTCTTAACCGGTCAAACTGGACAATCACAGACCAGTCTCGTGCGGCTGGATCCCCCTCAATCTATTCTTTTTGCCACAACTAGACGCATTGTGTGACAATTTGGCCTGCTGCTTACATGAATCCGTGGCGCGTCAGCCTCGTTTCTGTAGGCTGTTTTTTTGATGAAACAGGAAGCCAAAATATGAAGATAGCTTCCAACGATGGAGACACGGGGGCGTTAAAAAAGCGCGCTGTGCTGTTGGTGCTGGCGGCACTGTTGATTGGGGTCGTGGCTTTCCTGGCGTTACGGTCGCCCGTTACCTCAACTGGGGCAGTGACAAAGGTGACTATCGCGGTGCCAGCGCAGATCAACAGCGCGCTGGTGTTTGTGGCTTCTGGGCAAGGCCTGTTCCTGAAGGCTGGCGTGGATGTCGTTAGCCAACCGTTCGAGTTGGGCAAAGACGCGCTGAAGTCCGTTCTCGACGGCAAGGCGGACTTGGCGGTGGTGGCCGATACCCCGGTCATGTTCGCGCTTCTCGGAGGCGCTGATATCGCCATGCTCGCCGGCATTTCGCAGGGGCGACGCGCCCTGGCCATCGTCGCCCACAGTGATCGTGGTATCAGCCAAATTCAAGACCTCCGTGGCAAGTCCGTCGGTGTGACCATGGGTACCAATTTGACCTATTTCCTTGATGCCATGCTGCAGGTCCATGGCGTTCCAGGCGATAAGGTGAATTTGGCCGACCTGAAGACGGACGCAGTAATCAGCGCCTTCAAGGAGGGTCGGATAGACGCGGCGGTCGTGTTTCAACCTTTTCTGGTCAAGCTGGAAACGGAAATGGGCGACCGCATCAACGTGTTTTATGGTGAGGATGTTTATGCGTTCCGCTTCATTCTGGTGGGCAAGCCGTCGTACATCGAGAGCCATCCACAGGAAGTCCGCCGGGTCTTGAGCGCGTTGATTGCTGCCAATCAGGCAATTCGTGCCAATCCGGTCGAGGCGCGCCGTGTGGTCGGGGATGCGGCCAAGATTGATGATGCCACGATGGCGCAACTGTTTGAGCCTGAAGACTACGTCGTCTCGCTCGACCAGGCCATGCTGCTGGCGCTGGATGATCAAACGCGCTGGGCGATGCAAAAGGGGCTTGTGGCGCCTGGGCCAACGCCGAATTATCTGAATGCCATGAAGTATCAAAATCTCGAAGCTGTGCTGCCGGCCGCGGTGACGATCGTGCATTAGGAGTTGTCTTGAAGATACGCTCGCAGATCAACGGCTTGCTTGTGATAGCGGCCTTCATTATTTCAGTTGCCGTTGTCATGACGCTGTTCTCGGTGCGCGATGTTGAGCAGACAACGAGTGACATCAGTGCCGCCGAGGATTTGATCGATAGCGCCACGCAGTTGCGCCAGGTTGCGGTGGAAACCGCCTTGTTTCATGAAATGCGTAGTCAAGATCAATGGCGGCGCAAGATCGCCAGTGTCACCAGTGAGATTGACCGCATGCGTATCACGACGCCCCGTGAGAAAGCGAATCTGGAGAACATTCGGAAGAAGATCGAATTAATGCAAATCATCTATCCGCGACTGACAGGTGGAGCGGGCGCGACCACGGCTAGAGCCACCACCTCCCGGTCAGAGCTTGAGGTGACCATGGAGACGCGCGCCGTTGCGTCGCTCCTGGTGGTGACCCAGGAAGTCATCGATATTGGACATGAACTGATTCGTGGCAATCGGGAGCAAGCCAAGACGGCCTTGCGCGGTATGCAAGTGTCGATCGGACTGGTCATTCTGGCAATGGGGGCACTCATCGTCTTTGTCTGGTTTCTTGTCAGCCGTCGCATCCTGCAACCTTTGCGCATTTTTGGACAAGGTACAAAGCAGCTGGCGGCAGGCAATTACACGCACCGTCTGAAGCTGACGCAGCACGATGAAATCGGCGACTTGGCGGCCGCGTTCGATTCCATGATCGTGCGCGTCGAGACGGCCGCGTTGGACCTTCAGAAGCATCGCGACAGTCTGGCAGAAGTGGTGCTCTCCAGAACCACCGAACTGTTGAAAGCAAAGGACGCCGCCGAAGCGCTCTCGCAGTACGCCCGCAGTCTGATTGAAGCAAGTCTGGACCCCTTGGTCACCATCAGCGCGCAAGGCAAGATCACCGACGTGAATGAGGCTTCCGTGCAGGCGACCGGTGTGCCGCGCGAGCAGCTTATCGGCACAGACTTCTCAAATTATTTCACCGAGCCTGAGCAAGCGCGCATCGGCTATCAGAAGGTCTTCTCGGAGGGCTTGGTGCGCGACTACCCGCTCGCCATCCGTCACACGACGGGTCGGATCATGGATGTGCTCTACAACGCCGCTGTTTACACGGACCTCAAGGGCCAGGTCCTTGGCGTGTTGGCCGCAGCGCGCGACATCACTGAGCGCAAACGCCTGGATCAGGTGCTGCATGAGAAAAACACAGAGCTTGAGCGCGCCACGGCCGCGGCGGAAGAAGCGAACCTCGGAAAGTCAGAATTCCTGTCCAGCATGAGTCATGAGTTGCGCACGCCGCTCAACGCCATCCTCGGTTTTGCCCAACTGATTGAATCCGACTCGCCGGCGCCGACGCCGAATCAGAAACGAAGCCTCGACCAGATTCTCAATGCGGGGTGGTACCTGTTGGAGCTGATCAACGAGATCCTCGATCTGGCGCAGATCGAATCGGGCAAGACCATGTTGTTGATGGAGCCGGTCTCGCTGGTCGAGGTCATGGGCGACTGTCAGTCCATGGTCGGGCCACAGGCCAGCAAGCACGGTATCGACATGACGTTGGCACCACTTGACTCGACCTATTTCATCGAGGCCGATCGAACCCGGATGAAACAGGTTCTGATTAACCTTCTTTCAAATGCAATCAAGTACAACCAGCCGGGTGGCGCGGTCATCATGGCGTGCGCCCTGGTGGCCCCAGATTCGATTCGTATCAGCATCCAGGACACCGGAGTTGGACTGACGCCGGAACAGCTTGCGCAGCTTTTTCAGCCTTTCAATCGTCTCGGCAAGGAGTCCAGCCTGGAGGAAGGCACTGGCATCGGCCTGGTCGTGACCAAGCGGCTGGTCGAGCTGATGGGGGGCACCATTGGCGTGGACAGCGCCGTCGGGGTGGGGAGTGTGTTCTGGATCGATTTCAAGTTGACGACTGCACCTCCGCTGGCCAGTCAAGATGCCGAGCATGCGATGCTGGCGCGACCGCAGGTGTCGGAGGGCACGCCGCTGCGTACCCTGCTTTATGTGGAAGACAACCCGGCCAACTTGAAACTGATTGAACAACTGGTGGCCCGCCGCTCCGACCTTCGGATGTTGAGCGCGGCGGACGGCAATCTCGGCATTGAGTTTGCGCGCGCCTATAGGCCGGACGTGATTCTGATGGACATCAACCTGCCCGGCATCAGCGGACTCGAAACCATGAAAGTCCTGCGCGCCGACCCTTTGACGGCGCATATTCCAATCATCGCACTCAGCGCCAACGCGCTGCCCCGCGACATCGAGAAGGGCCTTGCGACTGGCTTTTTCGGCTATCTGACCAAGCCCATCAAGCTCGACGAGTTCATGGATAATTTGGACTTGGCACTGAAATCTTCGGCAACGGGCTTGAACCCCGCCACGACGAAGGAATCGACATGAGGGATGTTGAACACGATGTTGACAGACCGTTTTCACGAAGATGGCCGGCGCTCCGACAAATCGAAATATATCTACTAGCGTTTTGACACGCTCTCGGTCAAGGCGTGACTGTGGTTTGAAGTCGCGGTGTACACGGTCTCGCTGCCTTCGAACCGGTCAGCCGGGAAAAGTGATATCTTCAGCCAAATGACAGCTCCCATGTTGCAGACACCACCGACGAATGACGGTTTCTTGCCAATGCGAAGGGCTGCTTTGGCCCCCGCACTGAGTGCCAGCCATTTTTGGCGAATGGCCGGTGCGTGTCTTGAAGAGTCAGACAGTGGTGAATCTTGAATGACCGCACCCCCACCTCCAAAGTGATTTCACACCTCAGATTGGCTGCTCTCAAGAAACAAAAGATGTGAGAGTGTTTTTTAAACGGCGGCGGTCACCGGATTGATGACAAAGCCCAAGGCGGTGGCGCGGCGCTTGAGCGCAGCCACGCTGCGGTGATGCTGCTGCTCTTCGTAGCGCTGCTGCCCTTGATCTACGAAGGCTTCACCGCGCGTCATCATGAAGTACACCATGCGTGCCAGCTTGTGGGCCACCGCCGTGTTGGCACTGGGCTTGTCCATACGGGCACACATCCGTCTGTAAAAAGCGCCCAGCGCGGATTCGCTGTGTGCCAGGCTCATTGCGGCCATCTTGATTGCCTGGCGCACCCGATTGGTCGATCGCTTGGTCTTGGCTGAGAGCACTTTGCCGCCGCTGATCTTGGTGCCTGGGCACAGCCCCAGCCATGAGCAGAAGTGCTTCACGCTGGCAAAGCGGCTCAGGTCGGGGCCGATTTCGGTGAGGATTTTCATCGCTGCTGTCAAACCCAGTCCGTTGATGCGGGTGAGATCAACTCCAACCCAGTTGGCCAGAGTTTGGCGGGCGTCGTATTCGGCGCGCGTCTTGCTGCCCGCCCGGGGAACCTTGCCCAGATCGACCTGGCTCTGTCCGAGCTCGGTGAGTAGCGCCTGCATCTTGGCCTCGCACTCAGTCAGGTGGCGTGCGATGTCGTCGTACATCGCCAGCGACTGAGCCAGCACGAACAGGTGCTCATCGCGCCAGTTGCCTGTTAGTGCCTTGGTGATTTCCTCGCTGCTGGCCTTGACACGGCCGTTGCGGTGGCGCGCGAGGGCCTTGGGGTCGCGCTGACCGGCAACAATGTCGCGGATGATGGCCTGCCCGGTTATGCCCATAACGTCTGAGAGAACTTCAGTGAGCTGGATGTTCATCTGCACCAGTGACTTTTGCATGCGTTGCACCCAGCTGCCCTGCTCGGTGACGAGCAACTCGCGTTGGCGAGCCACCGCGCGCAATACAAGAACCTGTGCGTCCGGGCGAAACGCAGCACGCAATAGGCCCAGGCTCATGAGCTTTTGCAGCCACTGACAGTCCATTACATCGCTCTTGCGACCCGGCACGTACTTCATCTGGCGCGTATCGACCAGCCAGACCTTGAGCCCGTGCTGTTCGAGCACCTCGAACACAGGGATCCAGTACACCCCTGTCGATTCAAGGGCCACCGTGTCCACGCCGCACGCCAGCAACCAGTCGGCCATGGCGTTGAGATCATCGGTCATGGCTCCAAACTCACGAACCGATTCATCCCCCACATGTGGGGGCGCCGCCACCCAGTGGCTCGATGCCCCCACGTCAATTCCCGCCGCGTTAGGAAATACCTCTTCCTCTCTCTTGCGAACTGCCATGTCGTCCTCCAAAATAGTCAATGAATGGCAGCGCCATGGGAAGCGTCGAATTTGACTCACTCTCTCAAACGGGATGCGCATCGCTGCGCTCACCAATGTCGCCGACGATTCCCGGACCATGCTCCATCGCGGGCTCACTCAGCGGTGGGGCAAACCACCGCGAGCTCGCACCAATGCAGGCTCGGTCAAATCGGCGCTGCCATTCGCTTTTTAGCGCAAAAGTGCGAGGGAGGTCTGATGTGGGCGCACCACACAAATATGGGCTATGCCCCTTGTTTCTTCTAGAACGCCTGGCCCGCTTGCGGGGTTGGGAAGCTCCAAAGCTGACGATCGGCGGCTGCACGTATCAGCACCCACTCAAACTGCCGCCGTCGTCAGGCCCATCAAACTAGGCGTTCGCCGGGAGCAGTCAGTTTTCCCGAGCGCAGCGCCACAGTTTTCAGCCAGTCTTGAGATTTCGGCGGGGTCAAGCCTCCGTGTCCTCGGCCATTTCCAGCGCGTCATCAACCTCGATTCCCAGGTACCTCACTGTGCTCTCAACTTTTACATGTCCAAGTAGAAGTTGCACAGCGCGCAGGTTCTTGGTGCGGCGGTAGATGAGCGATGCCTTGGTGCGCCGCATGGAATGAGTGCCGTAGGCGGCCGGGTCCAGCCCAATCTGCTGCACCCAGTTGTCCACGATCCGAGCGTACTGGCGGGTTCCCAGATGCGGGGAGTTATGTATTCGGCTTGGGAATAAGAAGTCTTCAGAGCGCAGTTTGGCGTCTTTGATCCAGGCGGTCACCGCTTCTTGGGTTGACCCGGTAATCTCGAATTGCACCGGTCGAGCAGTCTTTTGCTGCATGATGATGGCGCGCGCAGCCACCCGATCACCATGACAAATGTCGCGAACCTTGAGCTTCACCAGATCGCAAGCCCGCAGCTTGCTGTCGAGCCCCAGGTCAAACATGGCCAACTCCCTGACCCGATGTTCGACCTGCAATCTCACACGGATGGCCCAGATTTCCTTCAGCTTGAATGGTGCCTTCTGGCCTACCAGCTTGCCCTTGTTCCACGGTTCGTGGTAGGACTTGTTGGACGATTCTTCCATGATGAACTCCTTGCAGTTGAAAGGAGTTCAACTCTGCTGCGATTTGACTGAGGTGGCCACACTGATCGTCAGCTTTGGGGCAGGCAGTTTGAAATTTCAAATCATCATCAAGAATGGCAAGCGGCCACCCATGCCTCGGGCTTGGCCGACTCTTGAAGACACATTGCTGTCTTTCACGCGGTACATCCGTAAGTCAAGTACGCAGCGCTACCTGCCGTTCGCGAAAGACAGGTAAAGGGATGTCTAGTAATCTACGAAACCCCGGCAAACGTGAAGGTATAAGGGCCTTCTGACTGAAGCGTAAGCGTTCGTTGAGCGTCACCGGGAGTCGCGTGATCCATGTCAGTCTCTTACGGCTTCGCCGAGTCCAACGGGCGCGATGTGGTTGATGGCTGTTCGACCTAGTCGATGAATTGGGCGCCCCGAAGATGGCTCAGACAATCCAAAACGTCAGCCGAGCGGCAAATTGCGAGCTTCACCCGGATCGAGCGCACTTCCAAAATGTGATACTTGGGCTCATGCGGCTGAATTTCGTATCCGTATCCGTTGACGATGGCTGCCTACAACTCACACGTATGCGCGCCCTGGAACAAATCCGTCCGCAGGCGACATAGAGGCAGGAAAGTGATGCAAAACGACTTTAAAACAGCGGGAAATCGACCTAAAGAGGTCTGGTTTCCAAATTGCGAAATCAGTCCCAATAAATCCCGCTTACACGGGTGGCGAGAGTCGTTTGTCGGCCAATATTTCAGCAGCCTGTCAGGCCGAGCGCTTACGGGCAAAATTCGCTGCCAATAAACCCAAGCCAATCAGTGCCAAGGAAGAAGGCTCAGGCACAGAGTTGGAGGCATCGAAGCTCAGGTTGTCGATGGCCGCAGCATAGGCGCCCGTATTCGTGAAGGTGATGCTCGTTACGTTGGAAAAATTGGCCACCGAGTTGCTCAACCAGACAGACGTTGAATCAAAAGCGGCAGAAATTGTGCCGCCACCCGCCAAATCACCAATCAGGTCAAATTGACCCACGGGAGTGGAACCATCATAATTCGTGCCATCAAAGCCTGTGAAGGAGAACGCGTTCCCGTCTTCCCGTTCGATTTTGATGTGCACGCCAGGTCTACATCCTGAGGTGACGGAAAGCGAACAAAAAGCATAACTTGGGGTGCTGTTGGTGACACCATTCCAAATGTTAATAGCCTGATATCCAGGCAGGTTTTCCAAAGATGTGAATTTGAAACCTGATTCTGTGTAAACCGTGTTCGAGTTTCCAAGTGCGGAATCAAACGTGACAACTGTTGCCGCAGATGCTCCCATCGACACAGCCACTCCGCCAACCAACAAAGCAATTGATTTTTTAAACATATTCAGCATTTTAAATTCTCCATTTAGGCTTTTTGCAACACCCGTGTGCGGCAAGTAGTTAACAAAGCACCAATCATGCCAAGTTAATATATCGATTGAAATCAACGATGTACACCCCCCCCTTCCAACAAGAATGTAAAAAAAATCGACACCACAACCTTATAGCAAACCAAAGCGTTTCCACCGTGGTCCGTGCGCGGTGCCATAAAAAGGACGCATGGCTTTGACGGATAACGGATAGGCATTCCAGCCACACGGGGCCAAGTATTGCGCCTTGAGATCGCCCTCAATCCGCTTGAAACACGCGATTACCCCCACCTCCTGCCGGGTTCACCACCAGGGTTTGGTGTTTAGGAGAGTGATTTGCGATGCGCGGCGTGTGCCGGGCGCAGAGCAATCCCGCAGAGAGTCAGAATCGACGCCTCAACCAATCACCAGTTGATGCGCTGGTCGACCTCGAATTGCGGTGCTAGTTGTGCTGCCTCATCCCAATCTGGCTCAACCTCGACACCCTCACCCGCCTGCGCTTCACAGCCATCCCACAACGGTGGCCCGCATAGAGGAACAGGAAAACGCCGGTTTGAACGACCGGTATGGATCAGGCAAATCGCAAACCGCTACTACCGCTGTTAGCCTTCTGGAGTCGTTCACAACCAAAACCCCTATGACTGCAACCGCTGCACACCTGTCTCAGACTTCCCCGCCGCCAATGTCAGCAATGTGGATGGGACGCCACCAATTGACTGACAGCTTTATGGAACCTCGACAGTGAACATTTATTCTGCTGCCCGGAAGCTGTCACCCGGGAGCACCCGCTGTTGGTCGTTGGCGGGTGCAGCGATCCTCGAAATCGACACCACATTGCTGACGATCAGGGTACTGGGGTGAATGTCGGGTATTGAGCGAGCATTTTTGGCAGACCTATGTCAGCAACCGCTGCCCAGGAGCCGGACAGCCAAGAAAACTGGCATCGCCGTTTGGCCGACTGCTTCCAAGTTTTTGGCACTGCCGGTGAGCGACTGCTTCCGGCGAAATCCAAAGTCAGCTTTCGACTTCCCACCGAGTTTCATGCGGTTCCAGTGGAAGTCGGCTATGTGTCTATTGCTGACGGCCCTGCTTTCACGGTGGTCTACCTTGAAAGCTCAAGGCAGCCATTTCCCGTGTGCTGAGAGAAACTCCATCGCAGACACCTCCCGCAGTGCTGATTCCTCAAGAAGAAATGT
>Ga0209123_1001680_pt1 | contig 20923 bp, 25 predicted proteins | sample BarGraIncu00431A_FD_184500 | JGI IMG/M metagenome (GOLD analysis project Ga0209123, IMG submission 184500) | Arctic peat soil microbial communities from Barrow, Alaska, USA - Barrow Graham LP Incubations 004-31A (SPAdes) (version 2) | ecosystem: Environmental > Terrestrial > Soil > Wetlands >... | reverse complement strand
GAGCGCACTTGCGGAAACTAAGGATAAAGTGAAAGCGTTTAAACATGGTGGGGTAGACTATATAGAAAAACCATTTCAATTGCAAGAAGTGAGAGCTCGTATAGCAACGCACCTAACCCTTCGTTTTTTACATAAAGAACTCGAGGTTCATAATCATAATTTACAGCAAATGGTAGAAGAATTGGAATAAGAGATGCGATTCTTTTAAAGCCAGGGGAATTGCTTCCTGAGGAGTTTGAAGAAATGAAGGAACATACAACCATTGGCGCAAATACATTGAAGGAAGTATATCAAAATTATCCCAATAATCATTTCATTAGAACGGGCATTGAAATAGCGCAGTCTCACCATGAAAAATGGGATGGAAGTGGGTATCCTGAGGCGTTAAGTGAAGATGATATTCCGTTGTCAGCACGAATAATGGCACTGGTTGATGTGTATGATGCCCTACGCTCAAAGCGTGTTTATAAAGAAGCCTATTCCCACGAAAAAACACGCGAAATCATTACGCAGGGGCGTGGAAATCACTTTGATCCTTTGATTGTGGATGAATTCTTGGCGTGTGACCAAGAATTCAAAAGAGTCTACGAACAGCATGAAGCGCAGCAAAATTTGAAGTGGTGTCATTGTAATACTAATGATTTGCTATATGGCCCGATTATATATGAGTCTGCACTCGTCCATGGTCCCAAACGTGTCTTCCCATACCGATTCAATGCCCAGGAACGTGCCATTTTAGGCGGCATGTACGGAGTCGGCATCGGTGCCCTGCTTGGATTGGGGATAAAATTGATGAAGGAACCATAAAAATTTTTTACAGTTCACACTTGACTTAAAGTTAACATCAAGGTTTACGATGATATCGTTTTTAAGTTGAGTTGCGATAGTAGCTAATTCATTAAAACCTTTAACCCAATATCCGATCAAGAATTAACAGGAGGTGCGATTATGAGAATGATTAAACTGGGGGAATCCGATCTGCAGGTGCCGGTGATTGCTGTTGGCTGCATGCGAATAAAAACTCTGGATAAGGCGCAGGCAGAGATATTTGTCCATACCGCACTAGAAGCCGGCGCAAATTTCTTCGATCATGCAGATGTATATGGTGACGGATCGTGTGAGGAACGTTTTGCTGAAGCCATACATATGAACAGTACAGTCCGGGAAAAGGTGATTTTACAATCAAAGTGCGGTATCCGCAAAGGCGAGTTTGATTTTTCTCAGGAGCATATATTGGAGGCTGTGAATGGAATCCTGAAGCGTCTGAAGACCGACTATCTTGATGTGCTTTTACTGCACCGCCCGGATGCTCTCGTTGAGCCGGAGGATGTAGCAGAAGCCTTTGACAAACTGCAGCAAAGCGGAAAAGTTCGTCATTTCGGGGTGTCAAACCAAAAACCGATGCAGATTCAATTGCTGCAAAAATATTGTAAACAGCCGATAGTAGCCAATCAGCTGCAGATGAGCATTACGAACGCAACTATGATTTCGAACGGCATCAATGTCAATATGCAAAATAAAAAGGCGGTAGATAGAGATGGTAGTATCTTAGATTTCTGCCGACTGAATAACATTACAATTCAGCCTTGGTCGCCATTTCAGTATGGTTTTTTCGAAGGCGTTTTTCTAGGAAACGAAAAATTCCCGGAACTGAATGTGGTCATCAACAGATTGGCAAAACAATATAAAGTAAATAATACTACAATTGCCATGGCTTGGTTATTACGGCATCCGGCCAAAATGCAGCCGGTAACCGGAACCATGAATACGGGAAGACTTCTCGACTGTGTTAAAGCTTCGGATATTATTCTCACCCGCTCCGAGTGGTACGAAATATATCGGGCGGCAGGAAATATTCTTCCCTGACTTGAAGATGGCTTTTGGACAGCATGGGAAATACGGGATATTTGATATGAGGGCAATATGGAGAATAATTCACTTTACATGTCGCTAAAAAACAAAATAATGAAAGAAATATTAAATGGCACGTATCGAATCGGAGAAGCAATCCCTTCAGAAAGCGACTTGTCTCGAACAAATAATATGAGCCGAGCTACTGTTCATAAAGCGCTTGAAATATTTGAACGCGAGGGTATCCTCCAGCGAACATTGGGAAAAGGTACTATTGTCAATATGAACCAACAGGGAAGAGGCGGCGACCTCAATACGATTGCCTTGGTCGCTCCGGCCCAAAGAAGGTTTTTTGCCAACTTCATAAACAGTTTTCAAAAAGTAGCTGATATTCATAATTCTCTTGTTGTTTTTATTCAGCAATCGGAAGATGAATTCATTCAGGACACTCTTTTTAAGTTACTTCAGAATAATATTCATAATGTAGTTATTTGGTTGGATTTTGAGACGATAAGCAGTGAGTATATACAACGTCTGCGTTGTTTGGGGATGAACATTGTATTTTTTGATATTACAGTGTTTTCTCCATATGCAGATTGTATTTGCCTTGACAATCAAGATGCCATAACAAGTTTATATAATTACGCTCTTGAAAAAGGGAGCAAAAAAATCGCCTATATCACCAGGCAAAACACAACTCCCTCCAGTTTTCATGAGCGCGAACAGGCGTTTCTAACTCTATCTCCTTTTGGAATCGTCTGGGAATTTCCTTGGGATTATCAGAACTTTTTTGCCAATCATACTGAAAAATTCATTTTTGAATATTTTATGCCCAAATATAAACCCGACACTGTTATTTGCAGTGATGGCGAAGTAGGAATATTACTAAAGAAAGCCATGATGCAAAACGGTATTAATGATATTCTTTTAATCAGTCTGGATGATTTTGATGAAGCTGAGGAACTGAACATAACTGTTTACAAGCAACCTTACGATCTTTATGCAGAAGCAATTTACAATAGCCTTAAGGAACAAAATAGTACTTCTGCAAATTGGACTGCCTCAATATCCCGGATAAAAGGGGCATTAATAATACGTGATTAATGCGGCAAAAGAGTTATTCCGATGCAATAATTGCCGAGTATTTAATGTTCATCAAGAAATCAGTTTGATTATCAATTTGGAAATTGAATAAGTTGGTGCATAAAATATCAAATCGTCCGTGAAAATTCTTTGGAGGAGAATTATTTCACTGTATAGTCATAGAATAGATTTGAAACTCATCTCAAGAGAAAGCTCACTTTCATATAATAAGTATAGGAGATCAAAAAAATGAGTTATACAATCAAAAAAATATCCGATATGACACAGTTGCCTGCTTCCACATTACGTTACTATGAAAAAGAACATCTTCTTCCGGCCGTCAAAAGAACCGAAATCGGTAATCGGATATATGACGATCAGGATTTAGAATGGATTTCTATTATCACATGCCTTAAAGACACGAATATGCCAATATTGGATATAAAATTTTTTGTAGCCCTTTGTGCTTTAGGTGACGAGACACTTGAAGAACGGAGGGCACTGATTGTTGCACATAAACAATCAGCTGAGCGACAAATCGAGATTCTTCAACAACACATGAATCACATTAACCGCAAAGTTGATTATTATAATGCCGCCTGTGAAGCAGGAACCGATGCAATTGTTCAAAACAGCTTTGCTTAGGATTTGGTGTTTCTTCTCGGTTTCAAAGGGATAGTTAATACAATAGAACGGGCTTGCCTTAAAGTTAAGTTTAAGGTTTATAATATGAAAATGTATTAAGGTAATCATATCAGGAGGTTATTCATGGAAAATTTTACATTTTATGCACCAACGTATTTTTCTTTTGGTAAAGGCAGTGAACAAAGTATAGGAGAACTTGTCAAACGCTTTGGTGGAACAAAAGTCATGGTTCACTACGGCGGTGGATCGATTAAAGTCAATGGCGTTTATGATAAAGTGGTAGCTTCCCTTAAGAATTCAGAAATCCCATATGTTGAGTTGGGTGGAGTCAGTCCGAATCCCCGAAGTGGACTGGTATATCAGGGTATCGAAATATGCAAAAAAGAAGGCGTCGATTTCGTACTAGCTGTTGGCGGAGGAAGTGCCATAGATTCTGCAAAAGCAATTGCAGCCGGCACTGTGTATGATGGAGATTTCTGGGATTTCTATGGTTCAGGCCAACAAATCAGTAAGGCACTAAAGATCGGTACAGTGCTGACGATTGCAGCTGCAGGAAGCGAAGGATCTGATGGTTCCGTTATTACACAGGAAAATGGTATGTATAAAAAAGGAGCGGGCAGTGAGGCTCTTCGCCCTGCGTTTTCTATTCTGAATCCGGAATTTACGTGTACCCTTTCTGCCTATCAGACGGCCTGTGGAATAACGGACATTATGGCGCATGTATGCGAAAGATATTTTACGAACACAAAAGATGTTGAAATAACGGATCGGCTCTGCGAAGGAATACTCAAATCTGTGATTGAAGAGGCTCCTAAAGTTATGAATAATCTGCAGGACTATCCGTCACGTGCCAATATAATGTGGGCCGGCATGGTTGCACATAACGATATCTGTGGAGTGGGACGTGGCCAGGATTGGAGCAGCCATGACATTGAACATGAATTGTCTGCTCTGTATGATGTGGCACATGGAGCCGGACTGGCTGTGGTTATGCCCGCGTGGATGAAATACGTTATGCAGCACGATGTAAATCGCTTTGCACAGTTTGCAGTGCGCGTTTGGGACTGCGACATGAATTTTGCAAATCCGGAAATCACAGCACTTGAGGGAATTCGACGCTTTCAAGCATTCCTGATTTCGCTTGGTATGCCTAAAAATTTTGCGGAAATTAATGCGGACGAAAAAGATATTCCCTTTATGGCGCAGCATCTTGGTCTCACGGACAAGAAGAAACTTGGTGGGTTCATGAGACTTGGTACAAAAGACGTCGAGGCAATTTATCGGCTTGCACTATAAACAAAATAGGAGGATAAATCAAATGGGACAAAAGATAATTAATTGGGGAATCCTGGGTTGTGCCGGTATCGCGGAGGGCAGAGTTCTTCCTGGTATGCTGCAGGCCTCAAACGCAAAGCTATATGCTATTGCCAGCAGAAGCAACAGTGATAAGCTCAAGCATTTCCAAGAGAAATTCAAGCCGGAAACAATATATACGAGTTATGAGGAACTTCTGGATGATCCGAAGGTGGAGGCTGTCTACATTCCTCTGCCGAATGGACTTCATTTTGAATGGGTTCTCAAAGCAGCAGCAAAGAAAAAACACATTCTTTGCGAGAAACCGCTTGGCGTATCCAAATCACAGGTTGAAAAAATGCAAGCGGCGTGCGATGCAAATGGAGTTATTTTGATGGAGGCTTTTGCCTACCGGCAAAGTCCTCTGACAAAAAAAGTGAAAGAAATCATTGAATCTGGAATTCTTGGAAAACTAAAATTTATTGAGTCACATTATGGGTACTTTCTTGAAAATGAAAATGATGTCAGGCTCTCTGAATCTTTGTACGGAGGTGCCACGTATGATGTCGGATGCTACAATTTGAATTTGATTCGTTACCTTGCAGGTTCAGAGCCTGTCAAAATCAGTGCAGCCGGTGTAGTATCGGAAATATACAAAGTCGATGAGGGCAGCAGCATTTTGATGCAGTTCCAGGACGGTCTTGAGGCATTTGCCTACTGCAGTTTAGCCATTTTCACATCCTGCTATTATACCGTTATTTCTGAGAAGGGAATCCTAACCGTTCCGAACGAGTATAACTCAAAAGGAATCACCAAAATCATCGTAACCACCGCAGAAAAGACGGAGGAGATTATCATTGACTGTCCGGATAATTATATGCTCGAGATCGAGCAGTTCGGTAAAGTGATTGCGGGGGAAGAAAGCCCATTAATCACATTTGAGGATTCTCTTGGAAACGCAGCCGTCATTGACGAAAGCTTAAAGCAGATCTTTGGCAGATAAAAGATGAATTGCATTACTCAATAGCAAATGCAGGAGGAACTATAATGAACAAAAATGAACTGATTGAAAAGACATTTGAAGAAGGAAAAGGAATTTTCAGAATGTTCCCGACCTTTGTACCTAGACGTAATGGAAAAGCAGGTAAAAGATTGAAGCTGCATCCGGATGATTATTATGCTCTCGGCATGAAGAGAGGTTCCATCAAGGAACGCTGGTTCGCTTCAACAATTACAGCAACGAACGGACCTCTGGCCGCTCCGGATGAAGGTCTGAGTTACGTGTCAGTCTCGGCTAACTCCGACGAAAAATTTACTCTCAAAGAGGCAGTTGATTATTTGGGATCAACTCTTATTGGCGAAGAATTGATGACAGAATACCACGGCTGGCCCATGTACTCCAAGTTCTTTGATTATGAAAATCCCCTTTTTCATCATTTGCATTTGTCGTTTGAAGCTGCAGCACGTGTTGGGAAGCTTGGGAAGCCGGAGTCTTATTACTTCCCGAGACAGCTGAATAATTACAAAGGTGAATTTGATGCGACCTATTTCGGCTTCGATCCGGACACCGATCCGGAGACCGTTAAGGAACGCCTCCTCAAATTTAACGAGGGGGACACCAGAATTACAGAGCTATCCAGGGCATACAGGGTCGAACTCGGAACAGGCTGGTACACGCCTGCAGGCGTTATCCATGCTCCGGCTTCGTATCTTACCTATGAACCCCAGTGGAATTCAGATGTGAATTCTGTACAGGAGAATGTGGTCTCCGGAGAAATTTACTCTAGAGAAGCGCTGGTTGAAGAATGTCCGGAAGACAAGAAAAATGATATGGATTATATTTTCGGACTTCTTGATTGGGAGAAAAATATTGATCCGCATTACAAAAAACATTATTTCAGACCGCCGGTTTTAGCTTCTGAATCAGAACAATATGTAGAAAATTGGATTTCGTACGCCAATGACTACTTTGGTGCAAAAGAGCTGACAGTTAACCCTGGCCAGACTGTCACCATCAAAGATGGTGCTGCGTATGGCTGCATTTTCATTCAGGGACACGGCAAGTTTGGCGTGTTTGATGCAGAAACGCCTGCTATGCTTCGTTTCGGACAGCAGAGTGCAGATGAGTATTTTGTGTCGGAAAAAGCAGCAAAAGAGGGTGTTACGATCATAAATCAGAGCAAATTTGATCCTCTGGTTCTTCTAAAACACTTTGGACCCAATCACCCGGATATGCCCAAAACAGTTTCCTGATAAATGCGGCGGTCGGTTTTTCGAAAAAACCGACCGCTTTTTATTTCAAAGCGTGCATAAATTATGTCAAAAGAATTTCACTTCATATCGGTTCATAAAAAAGAGTAATCTTGAAATTAAAAATCGAACCATTTCAAGATTTTGAAGCAAAGGTGTATGATTTTTACAATAATACAGAATGGAGCTTATGGTATCGGACATAGGAGCTGTCATCAAAAGTATAATAGTACCGGACAAAAACGGTAATAAATTAGTAGAACTCCTTGAGCGAAGCGAAGAGGGATTGAAATAGCCTGGTATCATCATGCAAAATTATTATGTAAAAGACGAGAAAAGCACTTTGATTCTTTTTTGATTATCTGAACATATGCATTGACACGGAAAGAAGTCAGCGTGATAATAAAGCGGTTGCTGACTTAGGACAGCAATCTTGAAAATTTAAACATTGGACCGGGGAGCCTTCATTGGCTGAGAGGGAGCATCATGCTTCGACCCGCGGAACCTGATCTGGATAATGCCAGCGAAGGAAGTCCTGGATTGTATATAGACCCTTTAGGGGGTTGTTAGACGTCCGGCTGTTCGCGGCCGGACGTTTTTTCGTCGTTGGCCGGTCCCTGTAAATTTCGAGAAATTCGAAAGAGGAGGGATTTTCTATGTCTGAACCGGACTATTACCGGCTGATCGACGCCAATCTGAACCGGGTATGTGAAGGTCTGCGCGTGTTGGAAGACTGGTTCCGCTTTGCCAGCCCCGATCCGGAGATTGTCTTGTACAGCAAATCAATTCGTCACCGGGTACGCGAGCAGCCTTCTGCGATATGGCCGCAGCTGCCGTCACTTCAACTCGGCGGACGCGATTCCCTGCGTGACTGCGGACCTGAAATCACAAGTCAACTGCAGGCGGCCGGCGAGACGAAGCAGGCACATACTCAGGCAGATAATTTGATCACGGCCAATTGCAAACGAATCCAGGAGGGCTTGCGATCTCTGGAAGAGATCAGCAGACTGGTCGGGCAGATACAGCTGTCCCTTGTTTTCGAAGAGTGCCGTTACCAGTCATATGAGCTGGAGAGAAGGTGTTTCCTTTCCGGAAATGCAAATGCCGCGGCCAGGAATTCGAATCCTGATTGGTCCGGATATTTTCACGGACTGTATGGCATCACAATGGCAGATCCCGGCCGCAGACGCGATCATGTCGACGCCGGACGCGCCCTTCTTTTAGCCGGAGTCCGAATCCTTCAATACCGGAACAAAACAGATGATATGAAGAAGCAGTACGAAGACTGCCTGCTTTTGGCGGATGCCTGCCGCAGCGAGGGCGCGCTGTTTATTGTAAATGACCGGCTCGATCTTGCCTTGGCCGTTTCGGCTGACGGTATACATCTCGGTCAGGAAGATTTGCCCACGGCAGCGGCCGGTCGCATCATTGGAAATATACGCCAAAAGGCCGGATCACAGACGGATAGCAAGCCGTTTCTGATTGGACTTTCCACTCATAATGCCGGACAGGCACAAGCGGCATGCTTGGCGGCTGTTGACTATATCGGAGTCGGACCTATTTATCCAACTACTACAAAAGCGGACATGAAATGCCCTGTAGCCGGACTTGATTATCTGCATTGGGCAACCGGAAATATTAATCTGCCTCAGGTTGCAATCGGAGGAATAACAATGGAAAACCTGACAGATGTTCTCGATAATGGAGCCCGCTGCTGCGCATTGATCAGCAGTGTTATTTTGCAGGATGATACAATTTCCGCTGCCCGTCAGGTACACGCACGAATTATCGAAAAATCAAATAATTAGAGGAGAAAATATTATGATAAACAAAAATGACCGCAATTGGACAACGCAAATGGATGCTGCACGTAAGGGTATTATTACCGATCAGATGCTGACAGTTGCAGCAGCAGAAAATAGAGCGGCTGAAGAAATACGCCGGTTACTGGCCGCAGGACAAATCTGCATACCGGCCAATCATAACCATGAGACGCTGATCGCTTCAGGTGTCGGTACCGGGCTGCGTACCAAGATCAATGTAAATCTGGGTATTTCCGGCGACCTCTGCCAGTACGGCATGGAACAGGATAAAGTGCGGACGGCGATTGCGATGAAAGCAGATGCCATTATGGATCTGTCATCTTCCGGTCTGACCAAGGAATTCCGTCAATGGCTCATTAAGGAGTCGACCGCTATGATTGGAACGGTTCCGATGTATGACGTCATCGGATATCTGGATAAAGAACTCAGTGATATAACAGCTGATGAATTTCTCGAGGTTGTTGAAGCCCACGCCAGGGACGGCGTCGATTTTGTTACGATCCATGCGGGCATCAACCGTAAGACAGCGGAGCGTTTCCGCAATAACCCGAGGCTGACCAATCTGGTGTCACGCGGAGGTTCGCTGCTTTATATCTGGATGGAGCTGACCGGTCAGGAAAACCCGTTTTACGAGCATTTTGACCGCTTGTGCGAGATTTGTGCAAAATATGATGTCACCTTAAGCCTCGGTGATGCATGCCGCCCGGGAAGTATAGCGGATGCGTCGGATGCTTCACAGATTGAGGAGCTTATTACACTCGGAGAGCTGACAAGACGCGCCTGGGAGCACAACGTCCAGGTAATTATAGAGGGCCCTGGCCATATGAATCTGACTGAGATTTCCGCAAATATGCTGCTCGAGAAAAAGCTCTGCCACGGTGCTCCTTTCTATGTATTGGGACCGCTTGTTACGGATATAGCACCGGGATATGACCACATCACAAGTGCTATAGGCGGAGCAATTGCCGCTGCAGCAGGCGCAGATTTCCTGTGTTATGTCACGCCGGCCGAGCACCTGCGTCTTCCTGATTTAGATGACATGAAAGAGGGGATCATAGCTGCAAGAATTGCAGCCCATGCAGGTGATCTGGCCAAGGGGATACCGGGAGCATCAGACTGGGATCATGCAATGAGTAAAGCCCGTCAGGAGATTGACTGGGAAAAAATGTATAGCCTTGCCATCGATCCGGTCAAGGCGAGAAAGATGCATGAAAGCAACCAGCCCAAAGACCAGCATACCTGTACTATGTGCGGTAATTTGTGCGCTATGAGAAATATGAATCAAATTATGAACGGTGAAAAAGTCATGCTTCATCAGGACAAATAAAGCGGCAAAAATCAACAATTTGCCAGGAGGATACTATGAACAGGATTATGAATTCTACAACCTCACCGATAGAATCGTCGATGTCAAAATCACGGGCTCGTCTGCAGAAAATGATACTTTCCGCCATGCTGATAGCTTTGGGAACAGCGGGTTCCCTGATGCCTTTTGCAACTTTCCCGATCGGTCCGAGCCGCTGCGCCCCGCTTCAGGCTCTTATTAATGTACTTGGTGCGGTTTTGCTTGGGCCTGGCTATGCTGTCATCAATGCATTCCTGATTTCCCTTCTGCGCAATCTGATGGGAAGCGGCACTCTCCTGGCTTTTCCCGGGAGCATGATCGGCGCCCTTCTTGCGGGACTTATGTTTCGAAGATTTCATAAGGATTGGCTGGCCGTCCTCGGGGAATTTACAGGAACCGGACTGATCGGCGCAATGACGGCTTACCCATTTGCGCGCTGGCTGATCGGAAGCGCACCGGCTGCCGTTTACTTTTTCGTGGTGCCGTTCTTGATCAGCAGTGGAGCTGGGAGCCTCTTAGCATTTCTTCTGCTTCGTATTCTGCGGCGTGCAAAATTAATCCGGCCATCAGTATGAAAAAGGATATAAATATGCCGGATGATGACTCGATCCAGCAATATCTTGAACGGATCAGGCAAACCCGTCCCCTGATCCATCATATTACTAATCATGTGACGATGAACGACTGTGCAAATACCGCATATGCCGTAGGCGCACGCCCGACAATGGCATTCTATGCACCGGAAGCGAGGCAGGCCGCAGAACAGGCGGACGCTGTAGTCTGGAACCTCGGTACCTTTCATCCGGAAATGGCGGCGGCAATCCGTGCTTCACTGGGAACTGCCGCACGACGGCCGATACCTGTTGTCATTGACCCGGTTGCGGCTCCTGCCTATCCGGGGCGCAGGGATTTCCTTCTTGAAATACTGGCAGCCTTCGAAGCTATTTATCTGGAAAATCAATTGAAGTGCAGAATAATCATCCGCTGCAATGCCGGTGAACTGGCCTGCCTGAATGAGGCGTTAAGAGGGCCTTGTTCTCAGATCATCGACCCCTCCCTATCGGGGGGAGTCGATGATCTGACTTTGCCAGGTGAACACATAGGGATATGCCGTACGTTCCTGAAAATCTTCCGTGAAAGACTGCCCATTTGCGTTGTAATGACCGGGTCGACCGACTATATCGGATGGACAGATCCCCAAAGGGTTGATTCCTGTTCACATACGACCGGTTATCCTCAACTCACCTTATCCCGGACATGCATCCTTCTGACCCATATGACCGGTGCAGGATGCATGAGCAATACCCTGATTGCCGCTTTTGCCAGCGTCGCTGATTCAGACGGACATACCGGACATGCCGCCCAAACTGCGCTGGCCTTTCTTGTCCAATCCGCACAGGCTGCTCAAAAAAAATGCCGCGGCATGGGTACATTCAGGATGTACCTGATGGATGAATTTAGCGGCAGTATAATGAATTGTGAGCGGTAAGAAAGACCAATACGTTTCAATATTTACATTTGACACTTTTGGCTGACGTTAAACAAATAGCTTGCTTTTTTAATTACACTTATGCTAGAATTCAAAACACAATGGAATAAAGACAGTTCGTAACCATCCTGTCTATAAACAAAACTAGGACCAGCTATTTTTAGCTTTATTAAGGTGCCTACGCACCTTTTTTAATGCCTGAATTTGGGCTTTTTGATCGACGGATGGATCGGCTCAGTATATTCCAATCAGATTGGAGCAGATCTATGCAAAACAAGAATACTACCATTTTACCCGGAACAGCCATGTCCAAAATCAGAAAACTGACCTTCTCGAGTATTACCATTGCCTTATATATCGTGATTATGTATTTTACGCAAAGTTTCGCTTTTGGACAATATCAAGTTAGAATTGCCACAAGCCTGTATGCTTTAACTGGCATTTTTCCTTTCCTTATCATCCCATTGGGAATCGCAAATCTCCTGAGCAACACACTAATGGGGGGCTCGGGTTTTTTGATATAATCGGCGGATTCCTTGTTGGCATACTGACGGCGGGCAGCTGTTATTTCCTGCGAAAAATCAATGTAGTGTTAGTCGCACTTCCGATCATTTTTATTCCGGCACTTGTTGTTCCGATCTGGTTATCTTATCTAATCCATGTGCCATATTTGGTGCTGGTCTTAAGTATTGGTATTGGCCAAATCGTGCCGGGTCTTGCCGGTGTATTGATTGTGAGGCGACTTGAAAAGCCGCTCTTAAGAATGAGTGCAGGAAAATAATATGATTGACAAAGAGAATAAAATAGACGGATTGACACTTTTAGGAAATCAGACAACTAGCTATCAGGATGTATATCATCCTGAAGTTCTGGAAAAATTTGAAAACAAGCACCCCCAAAACGACTATTTTGTCAAATTTAACTGCCCTGAATTTACCAGCCTGTGCCCGATAACCGGACAACCGGATTTTGCCGCAATCTATATATCCTATGTACCGAACCTATACATGGTAGAGAGCAAATCATTGAAGCTGTATTTGTTCAGTTTTCGAAACCACGGGAGTTTTCACGAGGACTGTGTAAACATCATTATGAAAGACCTGATCAAATTGATGGATCCAAAGTATATCGAAGTATGGGGTAAATTCACACCTCGCGGCGGTATATCAATTGACCCATTCTGTAATTACGGGCTGCAAGGGACAGACTGGGCTGCGACAGCGAGGCAAAGGCTTCGTTGGCATGACGTATATCCTGAAAAAATTGACAACAGATAGAATATTGTACTGTCCGATTTCAACCACACCCATTTCCGGATAACAGTAAAATTCTGTCAATCAAAATAATGCATTTCATAACAAATCAAATGAATATTCAGGAGGAAAATGAACCATGAATGAAAGATACGAATTAAATAAAAACCTGGCACAGATGCTTAAGGGCGGAGTCATAATGGATGTTACCAATGTAGAACAGGCACTGCTTGCCCAGGAGGCATTGCAACTCCGGCAGATGCTGCTCTGATGATGCAGCTTGGCAGTGAGGGTGTATTTGTCGGTTCTGGTATATTTAACGCCCAAAACCCGAAGAAAATAGCCAAAGCTATTGTAAAAGCTACAACATTTTATAATGACCCTGCTATTGTTGCAGAGGTTTCAGAAGACCTGGGAGAGCTCATGAAAGGTATTGAAATTTCACAGATCGCACCTGAAAACACGCTTGCCAACAGGGGGTGGTGACGGGTGGTAACCATTGGAGTTTTAGCATTACAGGGGTCTGTCATTGAACACATTGAGATGCTGAACAGAATAGATGATGTGCAGGCCATTGAAGTTAAAACCACTGATGCATTGGAATTGATATCCGGGCTCATACTTCCCGGCGGAGAGAGTACAGCCATTCAGGCGTAATGCCTATGGCAGCCAGCTTGACAGCTTTACAACTTTCATAGTGGTACAAGAGGTATGCAGCAGTGAAATACCTCTTGTATTTATCCGTGCGCCCCGGGTAGAAAGAACCTCAGAAAAAGTAAAGATACTTGCTCAAGTTGACGATCAGATTGTAGCGGTTGAACAGGAAAATATTCTTGCTACCTCATTTCATCCTGAGATAACCAATAATTTATGCTTTCATGAATATTTTGTCAGAAAAGTTAAAATATTTGAAAACTCACGGCCAACAAAAGAAATTATTTTATGACACCTATAGGAAGGATGAGAAGACGATGGGCGAGACATTCACAACACGATCTTTTTTAGCCGCTAAGCAAAAGAACAAAAAGATAACCATGCTGACGGCTTACGATTATTCTATGGCTCAGATTGAAGACGGATGCGGGATCGACTGCATTCTGATTGGTGATTCATTGGGTATGGTGATACAAGGCTGTTCTTCTACACTGGAAGTGACGATGGACGATATGCTGTACCATTGCAGATGTGTGGCGCGCGGCACGAAAAACGCCCTTCTTGTCGGTGATATGCCATTCTTATCCTATCACATCAGTGACGAGGAGGCCGTCAGAAATGCCGGGCGATTTATTCAGGAAGGCAAAGTGAATGCCGTCAAGCTCGAAGGCGGGCAATCAATGATAAGCACAATTAAGGCGATTGTCCGGGTACAGATCCCGGTTATGGGGCATATTGGACTCACACCGCAATCCATTAATGTGTTGGGTGGATTTAGGGTGCAGGGGAAAGAGGAAGCGGCTGCCAGGGGATTAATTCAGGACGCACTCGCACTGGAGAAGGCAGGGGTATTCAGTATTGTTCTTGAAGCGGTTCCGGAAGAACTCGCCAGAATCATCACGGAAAAAGTCAGCATTCCTACCATCGGTATCGGTGCGGGCCGCTATTGCGACGGACAGGTGTTGGTCATCAACGACATTCTGGGCTTGTATTCTGATTTTACACCAACCTTTGTAAAACAGTATGCTCACTTGAAGGATACAATTTCTTCGGCAGTTTCTGATTACATTCAGGAGGTCAGAAACCAGCAGTTCCTGGAAGCTAAACACGTTTTTTCTCTGGATGAATCCGTGTTGAAAATTCTAAAAGAAACGGAAGAGGGAATGTAAATGAGCCTTGTAATGACTGGTAAAGAAATCAGAGAATATCTCTCCGGTAATGTCGGATCAGCAAAGACAATTGGGTTCGTACCTACCGTTTTAACATGATCACCAAAAGAACTCGAACCGCAGATGATTTCGGACAAGAGTTCAAAGACATGCTGCAGGCCAACGGCTTAGAGACAGAAAACATAGAAGCTGTCGTAATGGCGTCCGTCGTACCCGATATTATGCCTGTCCTGCGCGGTGGAATCCGAAAATATCTGAAGCGGGAGCCCTTCATCATCAAAGCGGACAGCAACACGGGAATTGTCGTAAAGACCGAACGACCTGCAGAGTTGGGTGTGGACCGTCTGATCAATGCGGCTGCTGCATACCACTTTTATGGCGGGGCGGTACTGGTCATCGACTTCGGTACCGCGACAACGTTCGATGTTGTTACGGCATCCGGGGAATTCCTGGGCGGAGCGATTTCTCCGGGTATACAAATAAGTTCAGATGCCTTATCTGAGAAGGCATCCATGCTCCCGACAATTGAAGTCAGGAAGCCGGACAGCATTCTTGGAACAAATACGGTAAGCAGTATGCAGGCGGGTGTATTTTTCGGATATATCGGGCAAGTGGAATACATAAGCACTAAATATAGAAAAATGCTTGATGAGGATATGAAAGTTATCGCAACCGGTGGGTTGTCCGGTCTTTTCATGAATTCGACAAACGCAATTAATGTTTACGATATGGATCTGACCTGCAAGGGGATTAAATACATTTATGAAAGAGAGAACGCAGAGAATACAAAATACAATACATATTGAATCGGATCTCCTGTACTGCTAATGCTAATCTGCCAAAGCATGTTTATCTTTTTCGTCCGCTTTAAAAAAGCCACATAATATCTTCACATAAACATGGCAAGATAACATTATTAGAGAACGGATTTTTGAAAGGACAGTGAATTTTATGATGATCGGCGGTTTACTAATTTTTGGACTTTTCATTTATTGGGTTGTCGCTTTGACGAGACATATTCAGCCAGTCCAACCAATCACGAACAACGATTTACATCAGGATACCGGAACTGCTTTAAAAATTCTGCATGAAAGATACGCCCGGGGCGAAGTAAACGAAGAAGAATATGCAAGGAAAAAGTCGGAATTAAGAAAATAACACGAAAGTTAATAAAAGCCACCCGGATAGATCGTTCGGGTGGCTTTCTTTGATTAAATAGCATTTACTCCAAAAATTACTTTCAAGATTTCGTTGTAATGTGTAGCTTGTCGAAACAAAACCATATATGTTATGATGCCTATATACTTGCGAAACTTCGCAAGTAAGGAAAGGAAGTAATAACATGATCTATTTGGACAATAACGCCACAACCCCGATTGACCCGGCAGTGGCACAGGCAATGATGCCATATATTTTTGAGCATTACGGTAATCCGTCCAGCAGCCATATGTTAGGTCAGGCAGCAAGAAAAGCACTCGAACAGGCCAGGACACAACTGGCTTCGCTGCTGAATGCATTACCGGACGAGATCATCTTCACAAGTGGCGGCAGTGAATCCAACAACATGGTCATCAAGGGCGTTGCCTGGAAATATAAAGAGAAGGGCAATCAAATCATAACCTCTGTAATTGAGCACCCTTCTGTTCTGAAAGTGTGTGCCTATCTGGAACAAGAAGGCTATGAGATTATCTACTTACCGGTGGATTCCTACGGACAGGTTCGTCCGGCCGATCTGGAAGCAGTAATATCAGAACAAACACTGCTGGTCAGTGTTATGCATGCCAACAATGAAACAGGAACAATTCAACCTATCAAAGAACTTGCGGCAATCACTCACCGGCATGGTGCTCTTTTCCATACCGATGCGGCACAGTCGGCTGGCAAAATCACAACCGACGTCAAAGATATAGGTGTTGATTTTCTGACAGTCGCGGGCCATAAGCTTTATGCACCGAAAGGTATTGGAGCACTCTATATTCGACAGGGAGTACAGATTGATCCTTTCATTCATGGCGCCGGCCATGAACGCGGTCTGCGAGCCGGCACCGAAAACGTGATTTTTGACGTAGCACTCGGCGAAGCAGCCAAAATCGCTATGGTTAAGATGCAAGAGCAGACAATTCGTGAACTGACACAATACTTCTGGGAGCAGTTGAAGCAGATTTTCGGAAACCGGGTTGCTCTGAACGGACATCCTGTCGAACGCCTGCCCAATACATTAAATGTCAGCTTTATAGGGCAGCTTGGATTCGAGATCCTGGACAAATTGGATGGTGTGGCCGCATCAACGGGTTCTGCCTGTCATGCCGGACAAACATCCTTGTCTCCTGTACTTAAAGCAATGGGCATTGACGAAGCGGACGGGTTGGGAGCGATTCGATTTAGCTTGGGACGCCAGACTAAGCGGGATGAGATCGATCAGGTGGTCAGTCAACTGCACAGAATTATCTCAGGAAGCGAGGCTTAAGCAGGGTGGAAGATTCAAAAGAACTGTATCGCATGCATGCTGACTTTTGCAAATTCATGGCTAATCCAAAGCGAATCGAGATCCTGTTCCTCTTAGGGGAATCAGAACTTTGTGTTGAAGAAATTGCTGTGCAGATGGATGTAAATGTACCGAATATCTCCCAACATCTGGCGATTATGCGTGAAAAAGGCATTGTTGTTTCCCGCCGCGCCGGAACGAAGATCTATTATCACCTGGATAATCCTAAGTCCCTGCGAGCTTGCATACTGATGCGGGAAGCGATGATTGAACAGATGGAAAAAGCGATGGCGACGAACATTAACAATTGAATTTCTCTCTGTTTTTTGTGTTGAGTAGGGGAGAACTACACCGCATCCATTTTTTAGAGGAGGATTATTATGAAAATTGGATTAATCAGATGCCTGCAAACCGAGGATATGTGTCCGGCAACCACATGCTTCAAGGTTATGAATTTAAAAAAACTTGCCTTCGAAGGTGTTGCGGAAGACATTGAGCTTATTGGCGTCAATACGTGCGGTGGTTGTCCCGGCAAGAAAGCGGTTACACGCGCTGCCGAAATGGTCCGCCGCGGCGCTGATACGATTGTCATGGCTTCGTGCATCACTAAAGGAAACCCCATTGGATTTGCCTGTCCGCATACCGAACAGATGAAAGCCGCGATTGAAAGAGAAGTTGGCGAAACAATCCGAATGATCAATTACACTCATTAATGCTGATGTACTCCCAGTAGAAGTAACGGACTCACTTATTTCAAACATGCAATTTGTTTTGGACTTTCTATGCATTCATCCGTTTATTGACGGGAACGGTCGAATGAGCCGTCTCCTGACACTTCTTCTTTTATATAGATGCGGTTATTTTGTTGGAAAGTATATCAGCCTGGAGATGATGATTGAAAAGACAGAAGACAGTTATTATGATGCGCTTCAGGCAAGCTCCCAAAACTGGCCTGAAAAAAGAAAAGAGAAAAGACCCGTTTCCCGCCGGAGTTCCCGAACAGGAATCGAACCCTTTAAAATAGCCTCAAAAAATCTTTGAATAAAGGACTAATTCTTTGGCATGTTGAATTTCGTGTTGAATATCAATTGGAACGATTGAAAGAGTTGTGGCAAAAAAAGAAGGTTGAAAGAATCGTTATATCCTTTGTTACCGATAGGGGTGTTAAGCGGTAAAGAATATAAACTACAGCAAAATGTATAATTTATCCAATAAGCAGTGCAGTTTTTTGTGGTTTGAAAATGGAAAGAATAAATAGACGTATTTGGATGTGCTCAACTTGGACTCTCTATTCTAATTATTTTTATTCATCGGGCTTTATTTTTTTATTGAAAAAATCGTTTATAGTGGTTGTGATCTCTTCTTGTTTAGTGGACATAACATGCTGATATACCGTTTTTAACATGTTCGGAGTTGCATGACCTAAACGCTTCATGGCATATTTGTCAGGTATTCCTAATGCAACCTTAACAATCACCCAACAAAATAGCGATCAGTCCGGAATTGTTATAATCAAGTGGTTGTGCTGTTCTGTTATATGATAAAATCAATTGCATATACTTTTTATGCATCAGATTTGATTAGCCGGGCTGTTGGCATGGGGATCATTAGCCTGATCCTGTGTGAAATGTGATTTCACTGGTCAACTCGAATCTTCTAACTCGGCTAAGATTATTTTTTGTTTCCGTTTCAATGGGAGGAGTTTTTTAACATGACAAAGAGAATTTTGATCGTCGGTGCAGGTTATGCAGGCGTCGAAGCAGCTTTGCGTCTTAATCGCAAAGGTAAAAAAGATAACCTGGATATTACCATTCTGGATAAGAATAAGTACCATACATTGTTGACCGAATTGCATGAGGTTGCAGGGAACCGTCAAGGGGAAGAGACCGTTAAAATATCCCTGAAAGATATTTTCCGGGATACCCGCGTCAAAATTGTTACCGATGAGATCACAGATTTTGATTTTGAAGCCCGAAAACTGACGGGCTTCAATGGCGAATATACCTATGATTACTGCATTATAGCCATTGGCAGTTCACCTGCGTTCTATGGCATCCCAGGTCTGGAAGAATATGTACATACCCTCTGGTCTTTCGATGATGCCGTCAAACTCCGTGAACACATACGCGCCTGCTTTGCCTTGGCCCAAAAAGAAAAAGATACGGAAGAACGCAAACGGCTGCTGACTTTTGTGGTTGGCGGTGCAGGGTTCACAGGAGTCGAGATGATCGGCGAGTTGGCACACTGGGTCAAACCGTTATGCCGCGAATATGATATCGACCGAAAGGAAGTTCGCCTTATCCTACTGGATCTTCTCAAACGCGTACTTCCGGTGCTCAGTGAAAAAAACAGCGCTAAAGCCCATCGTTATATGACTGACAAACTTGGTATCGAAATCATGCTTGAAACCGGAATAAAAGAGATGCTTCCGGATCGGGCCATTACCAGCAATGGTGAGATCCAGACCCGCAGCATGATCTGGTGTGCCGGTGTCTGCTGCAACAACAAGGCTGATCAGCTGGAAGTGGAACGTGCAGGTGGTGCCAAACGAATCAAAGTCAATGAATTTGGCCTGACAGAACATCCGGGTGTCTATGCCATCGGTGATTGCGGAGCACTCTCCGGCGAGGATGGCCGGCCATATGCAGCCATGGTAGAGAATGCCATGCAATCGGCTGACGGTGTTGCCGCCAACATTCTCAAAGAGATTCGTGGAGAAGCCGCCGAGCCGATCAAGGTCAAATTTCATGGAACGATGGTGTGCATCGGTAACTATTTCGGCGTGTCTGAAATTATGGGCAGGCGACTGCCGTCCTGGCTGTCTCTGCTGATGAAATACTTAGTCAATGCACATTACCTGTTCGAAATCATGGGGTGGCGCGGCCCGGCTCGTTATCTAAAAGACGAAGTAATCAATCGCAAGCAGGACAAACTCTTTCTGGAAAAACACTATTCGCGTAAAATGCAGGCTTGGTGGTTAATGCCGCTGCGCATGTTTATGGGTTTCTACTGGTTGCTTGAGGGCATCAAAAAAATAACGGAAGGCTGGTTTGGCGGTCCTCATCTTGCGGAATTCATGAACATGACACGTGGCTACCAGCCGGTCACCGACGCTGTCTCATCCGCAACCGGCGGCGGTTTACGCGTTGATGATATTTTCAACATCAATTTGAACATTATAAATCTTAAGATCGCTTATGCCAGTCAGATGGTCGAAGGCGTCGCCGTGACGAAGGACATGTTTGCCAAGATCGACCTGTTCAGATTTGGCAGCTTTAACCTTGTGCCATCAATTATTCAAGGTTGGACTCTGAGCTCTTCAGGATGGGAGATGTTCTTCCAGATTGCTATCACACTGGCTGAAATACTGATTGGGCTGATGCTTCTGAGTGGCATTTTTACATTCCTGGCTTCGGTCATATCAGTCGGCCTGATGGCAATGTTCGTCACATCGACCGGACTTTATTATGATACCTGGTGGTTGGGGTTTGCTTCAATAGCAACAATGGGAGGTGCAGGACGGGCCTTCGGAATGGACTTTTATCTCCTGCCCTGGTTGAACAGAGTCTGGGAATATTTATGG
>Ga0209123_1001679_pt1 | contig 20925 bp, 19 predicted proteins | sample BarGraIncu00431A_FD_184500 | JGI IMG/M metagenome (GOLD analysis project Ga0209123, IMG submission 184500) | Arctic peat soil microbial communities from Barrow, Alaska, USA - Barrow Graham LP Incubations 004-31A (SPAdes) (version 2) | ecosystem: Environmental > Terrestrial > Soil > Wetlands >... | reverse complement strand
TTTGCTCGAAGTGATGATTGAAAAAGAAGACAATATCTTTCCAATGGTTCCGGCCGGAAAATCGGTTTCACAAATCATTCTTAGTGCAGACGAACTGAATTAAAATCAATAAGATGAAGCAAGAATACATTATAACAGCCTACAGCGAAAACCACATCGGTTTGCTGAACCGGATCACCATCATATTTACGAGGCGTAAAGTAAATATCGAAAGCCTCACAGTCTCAGAATCTGCTTTGCCAGGGATTAGCAAATTTACCATTGTAGTCAACGAAGAAAAAGAAAAAGTGGTGAATATTGTCAAGCAGATCGACAAGCAGATAGAGGTTTTGAAAGCATTCTATTATACGAATGACGAGATGATTTTTCAGGAAATCGCCCTTTATAAAGTCCCTACAACTGCACTGATGGAGAGCGATCAGATCGAAAAACTGATCAGGAAACACAATGCCCGGATTCTGGAAATCACGCACGAATATACTGTGATTGAAAAGACGGGGCATAAAGAAGAAACACAGGAACTTTTCGAAGGATTGAACTCTTTCGGCGTTTTACAGTTTATACGTTCGGGGAGAGTAGCCATAACGCGTTCACCAATCGAAAGATTGTCTGAATTTCTGAAAGAACGCGATTCCCTTTTCGAAAAAATGGAAGCAAAGAAAATGATGTAATCGCCTAAAATATTTAAATAAAAATAATAGTTATGGATAATAATCGCGTATATATTTTCGACACAACACTGCGAGATGGCGAGCAGGTCCCTGGTTGCCAGCTGAATACAATCGAGAAGGTGGAAGTTGCCAAAGTTCTTGAGCAATTGGGTGTTGATGTTATCGAAGCAGGCTTTCCCATCTCCAGTCCCGGAGATTTTAAGTCGGTTGTCGAAATCTCGAAAGCGGTAACCTGGCCGACGATTTGTGCGCTTACCCGTGCGGTCGAAAAAGATATTGATGTGGCTGCCGAATCCCTGAAATTCGCGAAACATGGCCGTATTCATACAGGTATCGGGACTTCACCCTATCATATTCAGTATAAACTGAATTCGAATCCGGAGGAAATTCTTGCAAGAGCCGTTGCGGCTGTAAAGTATGCAAAAAAATACGTAGAGGATGTTGAGTTCTATGCCGAAGATGCAGGTCGCTCCGACAATGTTTACCTGGCAAGGGTCATCGAAGCAGTCATCAAAGCAGGCGCAACAGTTGTAAACATTCCGGACACAACTGGATATTGTTTGCCAAGCGAATTCGGAGAGAAGATCAAATTTCTGATTGACAATGTTCCGAACATCCACAAAGCGATTATATCGACACATTGTCACAACGATTTGGGCATGGCAACCGCCAACTCAATCGCAGGAATAATGAATGGAGCGCGTCAGGTTGAAGTGACGATCAACGGAATTGGTGAACGTGCTGGAAATACTGCACTTGAAGAAGTGGTAATGATCCTGCGTTCGCACAAAGAACTGAATCTTTATACGAATGTCAACTCAAAAAATATTTACAAGACAAGTCGTCTGATTTCCAGCCTGATGAATATGCCGGTTCAGCCCAATAAAGCCATTGTGGGTAGAAATGCATTCTCGCATTCAAGCGGTATCCATCAGGATGGCGTTTTGAAAAACCGTGAAAACTACGAGATCATTGATCCGGTAGAAGTTGGAATCAGCGAATCATCAATTGTTCTGACCGCCCGTAGCGGACGTGCAGCTTTGAAACACAGGCTTGACTTGTTAGGAATCACATTGGACAAGGAAAAGCTTGACGAAGTTTACGAGGAGTTCTTGTTGTTGGCCGATAAGAAAAAAGACATCAAAGAAGATGATTTGTTGATGCTTGTAGGCGAAAAGGTCAAAAGCGAACACCGCATAAAACTCGACTTTCTGCAAGTGGTCACAGGGAAGAATCTTATCCCGATGGCCACAATCAGACTGGATATTGCTGGAGAGAAATTCTCTGCTACAGAGTCTGGAAATGGTCCCGTTGACGCAGCCATCAAAGCGGTTAAGTGCATTATTCACCGGAAGGTAACACTGCAAGAGTTTCTGATACAGGCCATCAATAAAGGAAGCGACGACATTGGGAAGGTTCACATGCAGGTTGAGTACGATGAGAACATCTACAACGGGTTTGGCGCAAATACCGACATCATAACTGCTTCAGTCGAGGCATTTATCGATGCGATTAATAAGATCGGTAACGCAGAAATCGCTGCAGCTAAATGAACAATTGCCAATTTTGATTTGTAATAATTTAGTAATTAAAAAAATATGATTTTGGAACCAAAAACACTTTTTGATAAAATTTGGGATGCCCATGTGGTAAAACAAGTGAAAGATGGCCCCGATGTTTTGTATATCGACAGGCATTTTATTCATGAAGTTACAAGTCCTGTTGCTTTTTTAGGTTTGGAAAAGCGGGGAATGAAGGTATTTAGTCCGAAGAATACGATTGCCACTCCTGACCATAACGTCCCCACGATTAATCAGCACCTCCCTATTAAGGAAGAACTTTCGCGCATTCAGGTGCAGGCACTTAAGGACAATTGTGCAAAAAATGGCATTGAACTTTACGGTCTGGATCATCAGTATCACGGTATTGTCCATATCATCGGACCCGAGTTGGGAATTACCCAGCCGGGGATGACAATCGTTTGCGGCGACAGCCACACCTCAACGCACGGTGCTTTCGGCAGCATCGCTTTCGGTATCGGAACCAGCGAGGTTGAGATGGTTTTTGCAAGTCAGTGTATCCTTCAGCCAAAACCTAAGAAGATGCGCATCAGCGTTGAAGGCAAATTGCAAAAGGATGTCACTGCAAAAGATATTGCACTTTACGTAATTTCGAAAATATCAACTTCGGGTGGTACAGGTCATTTTATAGAATTTGCAGGTTCTGCTATTCGTAGTCTGACGATAGAAGGTCGGATGACCTTGTGCAACATGAGCATTGAATGTGGCGCCAGGGGCGGAATGATTGCACCGGATGAAGCTACTTTCGAATACATCAAAGGGCGCGAATTTGCACCGAAAGGTGAAGATTGGAACAAAAAACTGGCCCTTTGGAAACAATTAAAATCTGACGATAACGCTGTTTTTGATACAGAATATCAGTATGATGCTTCTGATATCGAACCAATGATCACCTACGGCACCAATCCCGGAATGGGAATAGGTGTCAGCGGGAATATCCCTACGGGTAAAGATCTGACCGGTTCTGACCTTATCACATTTGATAAGTCGCTGGAATATATGGGCTTCAAACCCGGTGAGAAAATCAAGGGAAAAAAAGTCGACTATGTGTTTATCGGTAGTTGTACGAATGGACGTATCGAAGATTTCAGACTCTTTGCCAACTTTGTGAAAGGCAAAAAGAAAGCCGATTCTGTGATCGCATGGATTGTTCCTGGGTCAAAAAAGGTGGAGCAGCAAATCAGGGAAGAAGGATTGGTCGAGATATTCGAGGCTGCCGGTTTTGCATTGCGCCAACCGGGTTGTTCAGCTTGCCTTGCCATGAACGATGACAAAATCCCAGCGGGGAAATATTCCGTCTCAACATCGAATCGCAACTTCGAAGGCCGTCAGGGACCCGGTGCCCGCACAATGCTTGCAAGTCCGTTAATGGCTGCAGCAGCTGCAATTACAGGAGTAGTTTCCGATCCGAGAGAGTTCTGATAAATTACGAATTTTAAAAATATTAAAATGTCTATAGAAAAATTCCAGAAACTGGTCAGTACAGTTGTTCCGCTTCCAATTGAGAATGTGGACACCGACCAAATCATCCCTGCCCGGTTCCTCAAAGCCGTGGAACGAAAAGGATTTGGAGATAATCTCTTCAGGGACTGGCGTTACAAAAAGGATGGCACGCCAAATCCCGATTTTGTATTGAATAACCCTCGTTATTCGGGTCAGATTTTGGTAGCCGGAAAGAATTTCGGCAGTGGTTCCAGTCGCGAACATGCTGCCTGGGCAGTTTATGATGCGGGATTCAGGGTGGTTGTTTCAAGTTTCTTTGCCGATATTTTCAAGAGTAACGTACTGAATAACGGACTGTTACCAGTTCAGGTTCCCGATGCTTTCCTTGACGAAATCTTCCAGATTGTTGAAACCGATCCGACTTCCCAATTTGAAGTTGATCTTGAGAGTCAAACCATCACAATTCTGAAGGCAGGTATAAGCGTTAATTTCGATATTAATCCTTATAAAAAAGAGTGCCTTCTGAATGGCTACGATGATATTGACTTTCTGTTAAGTCTGAAAGAGGAGATCCTTGCGTTTGAACAGGCATAATTATACACAGGTTCAATCGTGAACACAAATAAAGAGCATATGGTTTATATAATGGATACGACCCTGAGAGATGGCGAACAGACCTCAGGCGTCTCCTTTTCCGAAACGGAAAAGCTGAACATTGCAAAGATTCTTTTGGATGAACTTCATGTTGATTTTATTGAAGTAGCCTCTGCACGTGTTTCAGACGGAGAGTTAAGGGGAGCCAAAAAAGTGCTCGATTGGGCCAAACAAGCCGGATATCTCGAACAGGTTGAAATTCTCGGTTTTGTGGATGGGAAAACTTCACTCGAATGGATTTCGCGTGCCGGTGGAAAAGTACTGAATCTCTTAGCCAAAGGATCGCTGCGACATGTCACCCAGCAATTAAAAAAATCGCCGGAGCAGCATCTTGCCAATATTAAAAGTTCGCTTCAACTGGCTGAATCGATGGGGATCAGGGTAAATATTTACCTCGAGGACTGGTCGAACGGGATGCGGAATTCTCCGGAATATGTTGATTTTATGCTTGAAGGTCTCAAATCAGAAAAATTAGGACGCGTGATGCTTCCCGATACTTTGGGTATATTAAATCCGTCCGAAACTTTCGATTTTTGTTCGTCGATGATTCGCAAGTTTCCCGATCTTCGATTCGATTTCCACGCTCACAACGATTACGACCTTGCGATTGCCAATGTTGATGCGGCCATTCGTGCCGGAATAACGACAGTTCATACGACAGTGAACGGATTGGGAGAACGGGCAGGTAATGCGCCGCTTTCGAGTGTGATTGCGTTGTTAAACGACCAGCTTAAAATTCCAAATTCGGTGAATGAACGGAAATTAAGTTTAGCCAGCCGGCTTGTCGAGAATTTCTCGGGGGTTCGCGTTGCGGGTAATAAACCAATTATTGGCGAAAACGTCTTTACGCAATGCAGCGGAATTCATGCTGATGGTGACAACAAAGATCAGCTCTATTTCAATGATTTACTTCCTGAACGATTTGGCAGAATACGTAAATATGCATTGGGCAAAACATCGGGAAAGGCAAACATTGCCAAAAATCTGGAAGATATTGGAATTCGTCTCGATCCTGAAGATTTGAAAAGGGTAACAGACAAGGTGATAGAACTTGCGGATAAGAAAGAATCAGTCACGTCTGATGATCTTCCCTATATCCTTTCAGATGTTTTGAAGAGTGAAACAGTGATAGAGAAAATCAGGTTACGGAATTATGCGATCTCCCATGCATTGGGACTCCGGCCAATGGCGACAGTAGCAATTGAAGTTGATGGTGAACTGTTCGAGGCAGCTTCGTCAGGTGATGGTCAATACGACGCTTTTATGAACTCCCTGCGAAAAATATATCATAAACAGAACAAGTCCTTCCCTTTACTGATCGATTATATCGTAACAATACCTCCGGGAGGAAAAACTGACGCCCTTGTTGAAACACTGATTACCTGGAAAATGGGACGCGAATTTAAAACACGCGGACTTGATCCTGACCAGACGACAGCTGCCATCAAAGCAACAATGAAAATGCTTAACATTGTTGAAAACGATAATCAGATGTTTTAAACCCTGAAAGGGTTGAATATGAATAATCCCGGGTAAATGACCGAAGGGAATGCAACCCGGGGTAAAAAACACAAAACAGATAAAGGCGCATCTGGAAAAGTCAAAATAAACATCATTTCTGTATGCGCCGCAAATTGAAACCTCAAACAGATTTACAGCTGTTAATTCACAAATCTTATAAAAATCATATCAAATAAATGAAGCTTAACATTGCAGTATTGGCCGGAGACGGAATCGGGCCTGAAATTATTGAACAGGCGCTTCGCGTCACCAAAGTAGTTTGCCAGAAATTCGGTCACGAGCTGATTACCAGAACCGCTTTGGTTGGCGCTGTTGCCATCGATGAGGTTGGTAATCCATATCCCGACGAAACGCACAACCTTTGTATGAATTCCGATGCTGTCCTTTTTGGCGCCATTGGTCACCCGCGTTACGACAATGATCCAACTGCCAAAGTCCGTCCCGAACAAGGCTTGCTGGCTATGCGTAAAAAGCTTGGGTTGTATGCCAATATCCGTCCCGTAACCATCTTTGAATCTTTGCTTGACAAATCACCATTGAAGCGGGATCGTGTTGAAGGGGTTGATTTTGTGGCAATCCGTGAACTAACAGGTGGTATCTATTTCGGACAACCACAGGGTCGTTCTGAGGATGGAAATACAGCTTTCGATTCATCTGTCTATACCCGTTTAGAAGTTGAACGCATCCTTGAACTCGCTTTCCAGTTTGCGATGAAACGCAGTAAAAGGCTCACTGTTGTCGATAAAGCCAATGTGCTTGCCACATCGAGATTATGGCGTCAGGTTGCCAAAGAGATGGAACCGCTTTTCCCCGAAGTGGTTGTTGATTATATGTTTGTCGATAATGCTGCGATGCAGATTATTCAATGGCCCAAAAAGTTTGATGTGATGGTCACCGAAAACATGTTCGGCGATATCCTCACCGACGAGGCCAGTGTAATCACAGGTTCAATGGGACTTCTGCCGTCGGCTTCAATCGGAACACATACTTCAGTATTTGAGCCTATCCATGGTTCATATCCACAAGCGGCAGGTAAAAACATTGCCAATCCTTGTGCAACTATTCTATCTGCAGCTATGATGTTCGAATATGCTTTCTCGTTGATGGAAGAGGGTGCCTTGATCCGCAAAGCTGTCGAAGCCGCCATTGTTGCAGGTGCAGTTACAGAAGATTTGTGTGAGGATAAATCAAAAGCACTGAGCACTTCAGCCGTCGGTGACTGGATTGTGGATTATCTTAGCAAATAAATATTTGTCATATTGACTTGAGGCGTAGAGACAAGGCATTGCCTTGTCTCTACATCATCAGCGGATAGTATAACGATCCCTTTATTTCGTGCTTAACCCGAAATTCATTCTTCTTTATGAAGCCATCAGCCGAACAATTACCCGTTTACAGTCTGCATAATTTTAGTTCTCCCGAACGGAAAAGCCAGCAATTTCAGGTTGAAGTTTTCGATGCCAAACGACATTTCAGCGTGAAATATCCGCATCGTCACGATTTTTTCGAAGTGTTATACTTGCAGAAAGGCTCTGGCTACCATGTGATCGACGACAATAAATACGAGATTAAACCACCCTGTGTGTTTTTCATGTCTCCCGGACAGGCGCATAAACTCGAACTTTCGCATGACATTGAAGGCTATATCTTTATCTTCACTTCCGATTTTTACTTGCTGAATCGCAGTAACCAGGATAGTCTGATTGAATTTCCTTTCTTTTACACAATACACCAGGATAATCCGCCATTGTTGCTTAATAATGAAAGCGATGTTCGCTTTTTAGAAACTTTATTCCGGCAAGGTATTGCTGAAATCGAACAGTCGGGCGACCATATTTCCGAAATGCTGCGCGCTATCCTCGGCCTGATTCTCACAACTTCCTCAGCGCGTTATCCGGCAAACGAAAACCAGCTGAATAAGGGGAAAGGCCAATTCCTGGTAAAACGCTTTTTTCATCTGATTGAAGAAAACAACCAGAAAAACCTTTCATTGAGCGATTATGCCAGTATAATTGGGGTTACTGCCAATCACCTGACTCAGATAGTTAAGGTGCTCACTGGCAAAACTTCCCTGCAAATTATCAAAGCCAAACAGTTACTCGAAATAAAACGGTTACTGGTTCATACAAATCTGAATATTTCCGAAATTGCCAACCAGCTAAACTTCGAAGATCAATCCTATTTTTCGAAATTTTTTAAACGCGAAACCGGTTTAACCCCGCTTCAGTATCGCAGCGAAGCGCTGATGTAACCTGTAAAAACACCAATTGAACCTTGGCTTAACTCACTGTTGTTTAGTAAATGTATTTGGTTCTGAAGCTTTATTGAAATAAAATTCCATGAAAAGTGCCTAAAATAAATGGTTTTCTACAGTTTTCTTTGCTGATTATTCCTTTGCTTTGCATTATCAAAAATTAATGAACGACAGAATAAATAAACACTATAAAAATCAATCAAATGGGAAATTATTTCAACACACTGCCGCTTCGTCTTCAACTGGCCCAATTGGGAACCTGCGAATTCATGGATCGATCTGAGTTTGCCGACGGAGTAGATAAACTCGAAGACAAAAAAATCGTAATCGTTGGCTGCGGTGCCCAGGGATTAAACCAGGGACTGAATCTGCGTGATTCAGGACTGGATGTGTCTTATACACTTCGTGCAGAGGCAATTAAAGAACAACGACAATCATACAAAAATGCCGCGGGAAACGGTTTCAAAGTTGGAACTTATGAAGAGATGATTCCTACCGCCGACCTTGTTATCAATCTTACCCCCGATAAACAACATTCAGATGTCATTAAAACAGTAATGCCCTTAATCAAAAAAGGTGCAACCCTCTCCTATTCTCATGGTTTCAACATCGTTGAAGAAGGGATGCAAATCCGCAAGGACATTACAGTAATCATGGTGGCCCCAAAATCACCCGGTTCTGAAGTTCGTGCTGAATACCTGCGTGGTTTTGGCGTCCCAACCCTGATTGCCGTTCATCCTGAAAACGACCCGAATGGTGATGGTTTCGAAATCGCCAAGGCCTATTGCGTAGGCACAGGTGGACACAAGGCAGGTGTGCTAAAATCGTCGTTTGTTGCCGAAGTAAAATCGGACCTGATGGGCGAACAGACCATCCTTTGCGGTTTGTTACAAACAGGATCGATCCTATCGTTCAATAAGATGATCGAAAAAGGAATCGACAAAGGTTACGCTTCCAAATTGGTACAATATGGTATTGAAGTAATTACCGAAGCTTTGAAACATGGCGGCATCACCAATATGATGGATCGTTTATCGAATCCTTCCAAAATCAAGGCCTTTGAACTTTCTGAAGAATTAAAAGAGATTATGCGCCCCTTGTTCTGGAAACATATGGACAACATCATGTCGGGCGAGTTTTCGAAAACAATGATGGAGGACTGGGCCAACAACGATAAAAACCTGTTGACATGGAGAGCAGAAACAGGTGAAACTGCCTTCGAAAAGACACCTGCCGGTGACATGAAAATTACAGAACAGGAGTACTTTGACAATGGTACCCTGATGGTTGCATTCATCAAATCGGGCGTTGAGCTTGCTTTCGAAACAATGACCCAGGCCGGTATCAAAGCTGAGTCAGCTTACTATGAATCGTTGCACGAAACACCGCTGATTGCCAATACAATTGCGCGCAAGAAACTGTTCGAAATGAACCGTGTGATATCCGATACCGCAGAGTATGGCTGTTATTTGTTCGATCACGCCTGCAAACCATTACTGGCAGGTTTCATGTCAAAAATCGATACGAACGTAATCGGTAAAAACTTCAATGCAGGAATCGATGCACATGTCGATAACAGGAAACTGATTCAGGTCAATGCAGCGATCCGTTATCACGAAGTTGAGGTCATTGGCGAGGAATTGCGCGAAGCAATGGACGCGATGAAAGCGATTATCTAAGCGATAAAACATTGAATTTAAGAGAAAAAGCCCTGTCGGAAGATGGGGCATTTTCTGTTAAAACCTTACTCCACCTTCGCCACCACCCTTACAATCGAACTATCTGCTTCAATCTTTAGCGGAAAGGCAAATACCTCAAAGTTGGTCTCTTGAAGTAACTGATCGAGATTGGTAAGATTCTCGAGAATCAAGACATTGCTTTTGAAAAGGATATCATGGATCGGATAGGGTTCATGATCTGGTGAAACCCAGTCGAGGCCGACGATTTTGACGCGTTGATCTGCTAAAAACCGGGCAAGCTCTTCGGTTATGTCGGGATAGTTTGTAAAGTAATCGGCTTCCCCAAAATGGTGATCCAGGCCTGAATAGAACAACACAATACTTTCGGGTTGAATGATTGTTCTGAAAGATTCCCTGAATTCGATCTTCTCCTCTCCTCTTACATCTATCAGCACACCTTTGCCCATAAACATTTCAAGCGGAAGATCGGCCATCAATCGGATATCCGAAGTCATGTGTTTTGGCCCGTCGATGTGGGTTCCAACGTGCATACCTGTTGAAAGGCGGTAATTATTAAATCCGTCGCGTTCAAGTGTCCTGATCTGATCAAGCTCAATAGGATCATCACCGGGAAAAACGGTGATATTGCGATGAATAGTATGGGTCAGATCGATTAGTTTCATTTAGAATTACGAATTATGAAATTAATAATTACGAATTAAAGAAAGATTGAAGGTATTAAAATTATCAAATTACAATTAACTGATTAGTAATTCATAATTGACAATTCGTAATTGAAGACTCGTAATTCGTAATTAATTAGATCCTTATCATCGACGATTCCTTCACCCAACCTTTATTTCCATCGGGCAGACTGACATTGACCCAGTCGCCGAGTTGGTCGGTCAATTGAACGGTAACACCTTCGTGAACAATGAATAATTCGGTACCTGTTTCACTGGGTGATGCTTTAACCCTCACGCTACGGTCCGTAATTACAGCCGTCTTATGATTAACCAGCTTCGCTTTCATGGTTGTTCCAAATGTAAAAGTAATTGCAGAGATGGAAACTGCAGCAATTGAAAACCAAAATGCGAAACGCTTAACCTGGAATGTTCTGGATAACAGAAACAATCCGAAGAGGAAAAGGAAGGCAAAAAAAGTGGCTATACTTAACATTCCCCAGAAATTGATTGATTTCGAACTGATAAGCTGCTTCGACCACCGCAGGAATCCACCATCGGGTAACGAAACTACATTGTCCACAATCAAGGTTCGGGCAAGTTCAAGGTTATAGCGTACATCCCCATCATTAGGCGCCAGTTTTTTTGCCCGCTCGTAATTCAAAATAGAATAGGTGGTATTCCCCATTTTATAATAGGCATTCCCCAGGTTGAAATACAATTCCGAAGATTCGAATCCCTGACTGAGTACATATTGATATTTCCTGATTGCATCAGGGTATTTAGCTGTATTGTAAAGCTGATTTGCTTCCGAAACCGAATCCTTTATCGCAGCTGATTGTCCTTGCGAAACCAGGCAAGTGGTAATAATCAGAATTACCAGACTATATTTTTTGATCACGTTTCTCATAATTCGCAATTCATAATTCGTAATTCATTGTTCTCAGTTGATCTCCTTTTCCATCTGACTCATCACATCACACGCTTCATCATAAATTTCGTGCATTTTCTTGTCGCCCCCGCCCGGTGCAAACCTTTCAAATTCGCATGTATCCAAAATCTGAATAAAACGGGTGACAACACCTTCCGAAGCCTTGTGATTCACCAATTCATCAGCTGCCCGAACTTTATTCAGCTCAGCTACAGGAATGGTCATTTTGTCGCTCAGATAACCCCAGAAAGCGCGCTCAACGGATTCATAGAACTTCTCAATTGCTCCGCTCGCCAAATGTCCTTTCGCCTCTTTTAATCGCCGAAGTGCCACCTTGCTCGCCTTTTTGTTTTTCATCCGTGCAACGTTTGCATTTTCACGGATTCGCTTCTGATAGAATAGGTAAAGCGCCAATAACCCCAATGCTCCGACAAGATAGATCAGGTAAAATAGGAAGCTACCAAAGAAAATTTCACCTTTGGGGTTTAACTCAATATTGCTCTTTATAAACCTGATGTCTTTGCCAAGGTACTTCACATCTTCCTTTGCAAAAACACTTCTAACATTGGATGATTGTGTTCCGTCACCTTTTGAAACATGAATTTTAAATTCCTGCGACGACTTGGTCACATATCTTCCTGTTCCTGCATCGAAATAGACGAAATCAACTGGAGGAATTGTATAATCGCCTGCAAATCTTGGCAGAAAAAGGTATTCGAATGAAATATTTCCATTAAGACCTTCTGCGGTAGCGGTGTAATTGCTTTGTGTTTTAGGGTCATACACCTCAAAGTCAGCAGGCAGCTTTAATTTGGGGGCATTGATCAGTTTAATATTCCCGCTTCCGGATACATCAATCCGCAATGTGATGGCGTCGTTCTCTTTAACGCTCGTTGAAGTAATCGATGACTTTAGATCAAACCGTCCAACAGCTCCTGAAAAATCAGCGGGTCCGCTCGGGAGTGGATTGACAGTCATGATGACAGGATCGCTCGTCACTGTCGCCTTTACGTTGGCAAAATTATCGAAGAAGTCGTCGAAAAAGCCTTTAGGCTTGTTCACACGTTGTTGCACCACACAATCAATCTTCACTTTTCCGATGGTAATAACACCTGTTTGTTGCGGGAATAACAATGTTTTCTTTAACGTCCCTACATTGTAGATTTCACCGTTGTAGGTTTCGCGCTGAAGCGAAATCTGTTGAGGCAGTGCAACATCCTGCGACCAGAAACCTTCGAAATTAGGGAGCGAAATATCTTCAAATCCATTCAGATTAACTTTCGAATAGATTTTTATCGTTGCCATTGCATGATCGCCTTTGTAAATGCTTTTGCGATCAAGAATCAGTTTTACAAAAAGATCCGATTTAGGTACCGACCCCGGAGTTGCCGATGGTTGATCAACCCCTCCTCCCGATGGTTTTGCAGAACCCTTTACCACTTCGATTAAGAGGGTATTTGAAGTGTATTTTGTACCATTTACATTGATAGAGGCAGAGCCAATCGTGAACCGCCCCTCTTTTTTTGCCGTCAATACAAACAAGTAGGAGAAAGATACAGATTGTGAACTAACACCGTTAATAATCTGATAGGAGCTGCTTTGCGATGTTGATGGCCCCATCAGGATATCAAAATCGGTAAGTTCGGGTAATTTTATGTCCTGACCTTTGGCATTCAAAGTGAAAGCAAGTCTAAACTGTTCGCCAAGTTCCACTATTTTAGGTGCTTCCATTGTAAAGCTGACCTGTTGGGCAAACCCGGGCAAACTTAATAGCAAAACACAAACTAATAGATAGAGTTGCTTTATCCTCATAGTGTTCTTAAATATTTTTATTTATTAATCAAAATCATTCAAAAATAGTCATTCTTACCAGTTTTTCTCAACTTTAGTTCTTTCAGCTCTCTGTGCCTGCGCTTTCTTCACCTTTTCCTGCGTTTGCTTTTCGTCATTCTCAAGCGCCTGTAACATCTGTTCTGCACTTTGCTTCGAAATCTTATTCGGTTGCTGCTGCTGTTGTTGCTGTTGCTGCTGATCTTTCTTCTGGTCTTTATTATCTTTGTTCTGGTCTTTATTCTGATCCTTTTTGTCCTGATCTTTCTTCTGGTCCTTTTTATCCTTGTCTTTATCTTTGTCTTTATCCTTGTCTTTATCCTTATCTTTCTTCTTCTGATCCTCTTCTTTCTTCTTCATCTTCATCGCGTAAGCGAGATTGTATTTCGTTTCAGGATCATTGGGGGTAATGCGTAAAGCCTTTTCATAGGCAGCAATACTCGGATCAAACTTTTTCTGTGCAAGTAACGAGTTTCCAAGGTTGTGATAGACCATCGATTTCTCGGCTGGTTCAGTTGTTTTCTCAGCGAGTTTTTCAAACTCAGATGCGGCCTGTTCGGCTTTGTTCTGTTTATAAATAGAATTTGCAAGGTTGAATTGCCAGTGGAAATCCTCTGGTTTCAATTGCAATGCACGGCGATAGGCCACTTCAGCTTTTCCAAAGGTAATGGTATCCAACTTGGTGGTATCCTTCAACCCGTCAGCATAATAACCGTTCCCTTCGCGGATAAACTTCCGCTCTTTCTGGGCAAACACAGTTGATGTGACGACAAAGGCCAATAATATGAGTAATAATTTCTTCATAACGATGCTCATTTTTGATTGCCAAATAACCTGAAGTTACGAAGCCATTTGTTTTTCCGGTCGAGGATCATAAAATCGAGCAGAATCATTGCCAGTGCAAGCGCCAGAAATAGCGGAAACTGATCGTTGTATTCAGAATACTGGCGTGAATCCATCTCTGTTTTCTGCATCTTTTCTATTTCGTTGAAAAGATTATTCAACCCGACTTCAGCATTATTTGCCCTGATATAAGTGCCGCCGCCAGCCGTTGCAATCTGTGTTAACATACTTTCATCCAACTTAGTTACGACGACGTTTCCTTCCCTGTCCTTCAAAAAATCACTGCTTCCTGTACCCATTGGGATTGGAGCTCCCTGCGGAAGACCCATCCCGATTGTATGAACGATCATTTTTTTATCCAGCGCCTCTTTGGCTGCTCCAACAGCATCATCTTCGTGATTCTCACCATCGGTAATTACGATAATTGCTTTACTACCAACAAAATTGGGAGAAAAGGATTTCGTGGCCATATTAATCGCCGCACCAATTGCCGTCCCCTGAACGGGTACAATGCTGGTATTGATAGCATCAAGAAACAGTTTTGCGGAAACATAGTCGGTGGTGATAGGAAGCTGGACGTAAGCCTGACCTGCAAAAACAATCAGCCCCAACTTATCGTCGCGAAGTCGTTCTGTCAGTTTGGCGATGGCCCTCTTGGCCCTTTCCAACCGGTTCGGTTTAATATCTTCGGCCATCATACTGTTCGAAACATCCAAAGCGATAATCAACTCAACGCCTTTGCGCTTCGAAGTCAATAACTTCGAACCAAACTGGGGCTGTGCAAGCGATGTGATGATAAAACCCAGTGCCAACATCCAAATGATAAATTTAATGATGGGTCTGGCGTTAGAAACGCTGGGCATTAATTGCTCAATCAACGCGTGATCACCAAACAGCCGTAAAGACCGGCGCCTGTTGATTCGAGATATGATAAAAAATACCATGAATACCGGGATGACCAGCAGAAAATAGAAATATTCGGGATGTGCAAATCTAAACGATTCCATAACTCAATTTTTTTCTGATTCCTTTACGGAATATGCCTGAATACTACAAATTGCAGAATCATAGCAAATAGCGCAAGAACAAGAGCTCCAATCGCATACTTGCGATACTCTTCATTCTTTTTGCTGAATTCTTTGTTTTCAATTTTGGTTCTTTCGAGCCGATCGATCTCTTTGTAAATGGCGATCAATGTTTTATTGTCGGTAGCACGGAAATATTTACCATCGGTTATATTGGAAATCTCCTGCAACGTTTTTTCATCAATCTTCACCTCAATATCGCGAATCTGAACACCGAAAGGTGTCTGAATCGGGTAAGGGGCCATCCCCATTGTACCAATACCGATCGTGTAAACACGGATTCCAAAAGTCTTGGCTATTTCGGCGGCGGTGATCGGTGCGATTTCCCCGCGGTTGTTTTCACCGTCAGTAAGCAGAATAACAACTTTACTCTTTGCTTCACTGTCTTTTAACCGCGAAACGGCATTCGCCAATCCAAGTCCAATGGCTGTTCCGTCTTCGAGTAAACCTGGTTGCAGGTTCTGGAACAGATTGATCAATACGGCGCGGTCGGTGGTAAGCGGACACTGGGTAAAGCTTTCAGCCGAGAAGACTACCAGGCCGATCCGGTCGAACATACGACCCGATACAAATTCAATTGCAACTGATTTAGCAGCACCTAACCTGTCCGGCTGAAAATCGCGGGCAAGCATCGAACTCGACATATCGAGTGCAATCATGATATCAATCCCTTCAACTGTTTGATTCTGCCAACTGTTCGAAGATTGCGGCCGGGCCAGGCAAGCAATGATCAGTGACAGCACGCCCAGCTGTAAAACAAATGCAGCATGACGCAAGGAGTGTTTCCAGGTTAATGGCGCTTTCTTAAGCGATGCGATCGTACTGATCTGAATACTTGCTTTCGACTTTTTCTGACGAAGAACATACCAGACAATCATCGGGACTAACCCCAGCAAAAGATAAAACAGCTCAGGTCTGGCAAATGTGATCGTGTTCATAATTTACCCTCCCCTTTAATATCACTTAAATCGGCTTTTACAGCTTCCTTCACTTTAACCTCGGCAGGTTTGGGTATTTCGGGAACCACTTCAGCGGTTGTTTCTTTCACGAAAAGATACGCGTTCGAAAGCATATGGTGATTTTCGTCGGGAAGTGGCGTGAATTTTGCAAACTTCACAAGGTCTGCCACTTCTAGAATCTCCTTCAATTCAACGACCGATTTGGGATCAACCTGCGTTTCTTTTGCTTTGAAACTGGTCAGAATCTCAAACGTAGTCTGTTCCATCGCAGCAATTGTAAACCGGTCTTCGATGTAAACCCGTACAATATCAGTTAGCCGGGTATAGTAATCTTTCACTTTCTCGTGTTGCCACAACTCTTCACCTTTCAATTTATCAAGCTCTTGTAAAGCAAATATATGCGCCGGAACTTTGGGTTTTGGCGGTCGCTGGAACAATGGTTTGTTTTTATTTCGGCGGCTCAGTGCGTAGATGATTAAAAACACAACCGTCCCAATCAGGATAATTCCCAGTATCCATGGCGCTATTTCTTTAAATGTGACAGGCGCAGCAAATGGTTTTTTAATGTCAACCGGTCCCTTCTTCATATCGACGGGCGGCATCTTTACAAACAGCGTAAGGTTATTGCTTTTGAGCGAATCAATACGTCCTTCTTTTCTTACCTTAAAAACGAATGGAGGAATAACATGAGCCCCACTGTCGAAACAAGTTATGAGGTAAGTTTGCTTCAACTGGATTTGTGTTCCCTCCAATTTTGACGTGTCGATTTTCGATTTGTTAAGAATTTCAACCTTTAGGATTGAATCGGGCAATTGCGGAAATTCAACTTTCGTTCCGGCTGTTTGTTCGACAACAATCAGCAATTTAATCTGATCACCCAACCATATCGAGTCATGCTCAAGGGCAGTTTTCAGCTTAATCTCCTGTCCGTTCACAAGTAAGAGGGACAGAAAGAAGACAGAAAACGAGAGTATATATTTTAATTTAGACAATCTTCTCATAATTTGTGTTCCCTTTTCTTGAAAAGCGCAACAAGTGACTTCACGTAATCTTCGCGTGTACTGACATTGACATAGTCTAAACCTGTCTTTTTCAGTAAGCTATCTAATTGTTTGTTTTTTTCGTTCCAATCACGGGTGTAAGATTCTCTGACGCGGCTGCTTGACGAATCAACCCAAAGGTATTCGCCAGTTTCGGCATCTTTGAGTTTGATCATCCCGACAGACGGAAGCCATGACTCACGCTCGTCGTAAATACGGAGGCCAACTACGTCGTGTTTGTTATTGGCAATGGAAAGTGCTTGTTCCATTGCAGGGAGTTTATCCATGAAGTCGGAGATTACAAATGCTGTAACCCGCCGTTTCATTGCATTGGTAAGGTAACGCAACGCCATTGCAATGTCGGTCTTACGTGAAACCGGTTCGAATTCGATCAGTTCACGAATGATTCTCAATGTATGAGTACGCCCTTTTTGAGGGGGAATAAATTTCTCGACTTGGTCGGAGAAAAAGAGAACGCCTATTTTATCATTGTTCGAGATGGCCGAGAATGAAAGGATTGCAGCAATCTCAACGATCACATTCTTCTTCAGCCGTTCGACCGTACCGAAATCACGCGAACCGCTCACGTCGACCAGCAACATGACGGTCAGTTCACGCTCTTCTTCGAATATCTTGATAAACGGGTGGCCATACCGGGCAGTTACGTTCCAGTCGATGTTACGGATATCGTCGCCAAACTGGTATTCACGCACTTCGCTGAAGGCCATACCACGACCCTTAAACGCGCTGTGGTATTCTCCTGCAAAGATATTCCGGGAAAGCCCTTTCGTTTTTATCTCAATTTTCCGAACTTTTTTTAACAGTTCCGATGCTTCCACTTTTCTTTATTCTTGAATTATTGATTAGTAACAATTCTGACAGTATTGACCGGTAATTTGATCCGTCCTATCCTTCCACTAAGGGACTTCGATTGTATTCAATATTTCGCTGATGATCTCTTCGGTGGAAAGATTGTTCGCTTCAGCTTCGTAACTTAATCCTATACGGTGGCGCAATACGTCGTGACATACTGCACGGATATCTTCGGGAATCACGTAACCACGTCGCTTGATAAATGCATATGCCTTGGCGGCCTGTGCAAGACTGATAGAGGCACGGGGAGAAGCACCATAGGTAATCATCTCCTCGAATTTCGCCAGTCCGGCTTCTTTTGGTTCGCGTGTCGCAAATACAATATCCACGATATATTTTTGGATCTTCTCGTCCATGTAAACCTCTTTCACAATGTCCCTTGCCCTTACAATATCTTCTGGTTTCAACACCGTTTTAGCTCTCGGGAATTCTTTCAGAAGGTTCATCTGGATGATTAATTTCTCTTCGTCCTTCTTAGGATAATTCAATACGACCTTCAACATAAAACGGTCGACCTGTGCTTCGGGTAAACGATAAGTTCCCTCCTGTTCGATCGGGTTCTGAGTTGCCATTACGAGGAACGGATTCTCAAGTTTGTAAGTATTGGCTCCGATTGTGACCTGTCGTTCCTGCATCGCCTCCAATAACGCCGATTGTACCTTCGCCGGTGCACGGTTGATTTCATCCGCCAATACAAAATTGGTGAAGATAGGCCCCTTGCGAACCACAAACTCTTCATTCTTCTGACTATAAATCATCGTACCGATTAAGTCGGCAGGAAGAAGGTCAGGTGTAAACTGAATACGGGCGAATTTGGCATCGATTGTATTCGCAAGTGTATTGATCGCCAATGTCTTTGCCAAACCGGGCACACCTTCCAGGAGTATATGCCCATCGGACAGCAATCCGATCAACAAGCTCTCAACCAGATGTTTCTGTCCAACAATCACTTTGTTCATTTCCATGGAAATAAGATCCACAAATGAGCTTTCACGTTGAATTCGTTCGTTAAGTTCTCTAATGTCCAATGTCTGATTCATAATCCAATAGGTAATTAATTATTGTGCTTTGAAAACGGTTACGAAAATAGTGTTTTGTATTGTTTCAAGAGGTATGATTTAATTAAAAAATGTTAAGTCTTCACTAAAACGTAATACACTCACAAAAATCGTGCTTAAAGTTTCAGGATTAGCCCCTTTGCAGGACCTTTTTGGTCAACATCAATGCATGGAAGAAAAATGAACTTCCTGGTTCGACATCGTCACGATCATTCTTTATAAATCCCGACCATTTTGGTTGGAGAACATGCTTTACAGCATGAATGCACAACCTTTTTGGTTGGAGAACATGCTTTACAACATAAATGCACAACCTTTTTAACCATTTACACTGCTTTACAGCATATTTACACAACCTTTTTAACCATTTACACTGCTTTACAGCATATTTACACAACCTTTTTAACCATTTACACTGCTTTACAGCATATTTACACAACCTTTTTGGTTGTCGACACTGGTTTACAGCATGAATGCACAACTATTCTTGTCGTCGGCTGGTATTGTATTACTGCTTTTTATTCTCAATAATCTTAATCAAAACAAATTTCGGGAAATAGAGGTCCTGATTTTCGATCAATTCCCCAAAATCAAAACTGTTTACGTTGTAAGTGATGTAAATTCCGTCACCCTGCAGTTCCGGATGCGCCTTTGCTGCATACATAAATGGCTTATTAACACCAGGAAATTCGGGTTTATAAAACAGGAATGGTTCTGTCCATTTCCCCTGTAAACTATCGGCCATCCGTATCCCGATTTGCGCTGCACCAAATCCAAAAGACTGAACCTGGATAAACTTCTTCAGTGAGGAATCATAATGGATTGAAAACTCTGTAGCTCCGATAAACAAAGGTTCGGGAACCGGATTTTTTGCTGTGCGGACTGACCATTTTCCATTTATAAACCATTCCGGATTTGCGATATTTCCCGCATACGCCTCCTGAATTTGCCACCGGAGTAAATAAATTTCATGCGTTGAAGGTTCAACAGCGCCGTAGGAATACAGGAATTTTTCGTCTTTAAGGACGGCGGCAGAACCGGCAATTAATCCGTAAGTTTCAGGACCTTCGAGGTAATTCATCTTCCATTTTGAAGGCGCGTCGGTTGGATTAGAAATAAGAACGGCCGACCAGCCAAATGATTCAAATCCCAATCCTGTTTTAACTTCACGAACCTTCATTAAAAAAATGATCAGCTTATTTTTGATCATCACCCCATGACCCGTCCAAAACCAGAATTTTCCGGGCGTATGAAAGAATGCCTGTGGTTCTTTTTCTGAAGTATCCCAATAATATTGAATGGAAGCTGTTTCCAGATTGGTACCTTCCTGTATGCCGATGCTGTTCCGGATAATTTTTGATCCTTTTCTTGACCTGGTAGTGTCCTTACAGATAAAACTATCGCTGAAAAGCCAGAGTATTTTGCCGTTTCCAAGGTCAACTGACGAGGCACCGTCAGCGCCACGCCACGTGGGATCATTTGTAAAATACCTGTCAGTTTTCCCAGAGGATTTAACCTGAATATGATACCTCACGGTATCGAACGGCTGACTAAAACAGATTCGGGAAATAGCAAGTAAAAGAATCGGAATCCATAACTTCATGATGTTTCCCTTTATTAATTATTCCTTCCAAAGGGGAGCTGAAACAGTAAAGGTAATTGTCCTGTTTTTAGACTGAACCATTAGATTACCTGGGATTATTTCATTCAGACCATGCTGATACATCAGGTTAAACCGCAGGTTCTTCAGCTTATAAAAAAATCCTGCATCGAGTGAAACGTCATTCTTGTTCACACTGTAAGATTCATGGGTTCCGCTAA
>Ga0209123_1001678_pt1 | contig 20926 bp, 17 predicted proteins | sample BarGraIncu00431A_FD_184500 | JGI IMG/M metagenome (GOLD analysis project Ga0209123, IMG submission 184500) | Arctic peat soil microbial communities from Barrow, Alaska, USA - Barrow Graham LP Incubations 004-31A (SPAdes) (version 2) | ecosystem: Environmental > Terrestrial > Soil > Wetlands >... | reverse complement strand
CGTACACCTTGTCGCCGTCTCGCACCACTTCCGCCTCCGGCATGTTCTTCTTCAGGGCCGCCGCCTGACGGTCCATGTAGTTTCCGATGGCGCCCCCCGCCACGGCACCGGTTAGGCCGCCGATGGCGGCATTGCGTCCCCGGTGGGTCCCTCCGATCAGCGCTCCTGCCCCGGCACCCAGCGCCGCTCCGCCCAGGGCTCCTATTCCGGTTTTCTTGTACTCATAGCTGCCGTCGGGATTCGTCGCACAACCGCTCAGCAACAGTGCCAGCGTTGACGCTCCCATGAGTATCTTCCCCATCCAGCTTGCTCTCATGATTGTTCTCCTTTGTCGTGTAGGGATCACTTATGGATAAATCATAACAGCTTTGAGGCCGATAGGGTCGGTCCGTCGCCCATGGCGCAGCGGGCAGAACCGCCTCGGGTCAGCGCCGGCGGTTCACTCTTTTGGGCGCGGGGAGGGAGGGCGCGGGTTTGAACTCAGGTTCGTATCCCACGATGAAGTTGGCGTCGCTGCTACTTCCCATGCAGAGGAAATGTGCGTTACCTTTGTCAAAGGGACAGACCGGCTGGCTGCAGGGTTCAAAACCGAATTTGCTGAAATAGCCGGGCTTACCATGGACAAAGAGAGGCTGGCTTTTGATCTCTTCCTGACGCAGGGCGAACTTTAGCAGTTCCGTTCCCACGCCCTGTCTTTGAAAGTCCGGGGTAACCGCCATGGGACCCAGATGGAGGCCGCAGACCTCTCCGTTATAAGCGTTGGTAAAGGCGACATAGCCGATGATCCTATTGGCATGAAGACAGACCCATTCATGTGCCGCTCTATTGTTTTCATGGAGCTTCTCCACCGCTTTGGCATTGAATTCAGCGGGAAAGGCGAGGCGGAGCAGGGCGTAGACCCTGGGGCGGTTTTCAACGGTCAGTCTTTGTATTTTCATGCTGGGTAGTTCCTCGTGATGGTGGATAAAGGTCGGATCGGTTCGGATTCGAAGAGGGCAACAGGAGCAGTGCGGGAAACGAGCCTCAGTCGCCGAGCACCGACTCCGGCCGCAGGAAATGGCAGGTGTAGCCCTGCGGCAGTTTCTCAAGGTAGTCCTGGTGGTCCTCTTCGGCTTTCCAGTACTGATCGGCCGGCTGTACTTCGGTGACGATCGGCGTCCCCCATTTACCTGTTTCATTGAGCCGTTTGATGAACGCTTCGGCGCTCTTTCTCTGCTCTTCGGTGTGGTAGAAGATCGCTGAACGGTAGGACGAGCCGCGGTCGTTACCCTGGCGATCCCTGGTAGTCGGGTCGTGCATGCGGAAGAACCAGCGCAGCAGTTGCTCGAAGGGGAGCTGCGACGGGTCGTATGCGACGCGCACTGCCTCGGCATGCCCCTCGTGGTTACGATAGGTCGCGTTGGCGACCTGACCGCCGGCGTAGCCCACCTCGGTGCGTAGCACCCCCGGGATCCTGCGTAGCAGCTGCTGCATGCCCCAGAAACAGCCGCCGGCAAGCTCCACGGTCTCGCTTTGCTGCTGGCTTTTGAGGGATATTTCGCTTTTGGAGTCTTTCTCAACCATTTTGACCTCCGGTCCCTGACCGCTCTTCGGTGAACTTACTTGGAGCTGCCCCACGCCGCCGTAGCGGCGCTTCCATCAATAAGCAACTACTGCCAGTTACTGGGTGCGTCGCGGGTGGCACCATGGTTGGGCGGATGATGATTCGCCCCTACACTTCCCGACCTCGTTGGGGAATAAAACTTTACCGGGATTTCCGACCTTTGTCACAGAACTTCACCGGGCTCTCACCTAGCTACTACGGCTCTCGCCGAACTTCGTAGGGGCGAATCATCATTCGCCCGGGCACTCCCGCGGTTTGAGCGCGAACTTTGCCAGTTGTCGTTTTTAACAGAGATTCCACCTTTTGACCATCTATCAAACATTATAGCTAGATAGTTATTAACAGGGTAGGCGTATCCCTTTCAAATTTCAAGATGCTTCCGCGGGGTGAACCAGGAGGGAAGGGGTGCTGCCGTTTTTCAGCAAGACAAAAGTTTCAGGACAGTCGGGGGGGGGTGTCTCTTGAGCGCCACGCCCGGAGGTGCCGGGTGCCCCTTCGGGTTCTTTGCTGCCCGGGGCCAGTTTTGCACCGGCTTCGGGCCGCGGCCTCTGGCCGGGGAGCCCGGAGCGGATCAGACGCGAAAAATCGGGTGACTTGTCCCACCCTTGGGCTCTCTGGTTGATGAGGCTTCGTTTTTTAAGCTCGGGGAAGGGGAGGCTGGTGTCGATTCTGCCTCTTTGGTAAAGCATTTCATCGAGATAGCCATTGACGATGATGCGCCAATCGAAGCTGCCGTCCGGGTTGTAGGGTGCTGTACGTCCGCGCATGCCGGTGGTGCAGTTGCCGGTGAGGGCGTTGTACCATTCGGGGCGCTCGCGCAGGCTATTAATCTTCCAGAGATAGTTCAGGAAAACCTTCCGGGCGAAATCCTCCGTGGTTTTCAAGGGGTACAGGTAGACCTGCTCATGGCGGTAATTGGTCCGCAGCCCGATAAGATCGCGCTCGTCGGCCACCACGTAGGTGACTTCAAACTGCCTGAAGAGCCCCTTGAGGGTCGAGTAGCCCTGTCCGATTCGCCTGCGGGTTTCGATGGAAATGCAGACGTTACCCTCTCCCTCGAAAGCGAAGCTGAGCATGGTGTGGGCGATGTAGGGCGACCCCCAGTGGACCAGGAAAAGATCGACACTCTTTAATCTGGCAAGGTCGTAAGTCTTGTCGTAGTGGCGTACGGTATAGTCGGTTTCGCTGCGGTAGTCGCAGTTGCGGATATTGTGGAGGGTCACCCGGTTTTCCCGAATTTCCCCCCAGGGCAGCAGCGCTACGTCCGGCTGCCAGTTCCTGTCGTTGGATGGGGGCATGAGAAGCCACCAGCCAAGTGCCAGCGCACTGATGGCAAGAAAACAAAGGAGCGTGCGGCGGTCACCGAATGCCAGCGCGACCAGGCTGCCGGTGCCGAGCAGGCTGGCTATTCCGGTCCGGGTGAAAAAGGCCAAGTCGGAATAGCCAATGACAAGGGTGGCCATCCCCGCTAGTGCCAACAGGCAGATGCGCAGCAACAGACAGTCAAACTTTTTGCTACATCGTGTCATAACTTCCCGCCGGTCAGGTTGCGGTTCACGGGCAACCACTCCTGGCTGCACTTGAAGTGGCTGCTGGCTGCAGTGTGGTTTCAGCGAAAAAACCTGCACTGAAACAGCTGGATTTTAGTATCAGCCTGTGGCTAGATCCCTAACTCTACTGGCTGTTATCAAAGTATTTGATAGCTGGCCTTATGGTAAGGATAACGGCTGCAATGACAAATATCCATAGATACTGCTTTACGAAGTCGGACAGGTACGCTCCCGCGATTATGCCGAACATGAATGCACACCACTTCAAGATCCAGATGTCGCCCCAGGACCAGACTTTGGTTCTTAACAGTCTCATTCGATCACCTCCTATTAAAGACGATATACCCGGGGAGTAAATTCCTCAAGCTCTGGAGCAGAGGGGTCCCCCAAGGTACTGCCGTTAAGTTAAGGGATACCCGACGCGAAGGAGGTGCTTTATCCCCCCTAGGGAATAGGGGGGAAGCCGAACGTAGAGAGGCAGGGGGGTGATTTGTCTGGGCTAAAGACCCCCCTGTCTCGCTACGCGAGCCTTCCCCCCTGTTCCACAGGGGGGATACTGTCGGATCCAGTTCCAGTCCTGGTCCTTAACTTAACGGCTGCGCCCCTTGAAGGGGAGGGAGAGCCGATTAGTAGTTGTAGAAGGTTCCTCGAACTGACAACGGGAACGCAATGTAAGGCCAAAATGAAGAACGGCTCCCCGGATGATGACCAATACTGTCAGGCAGGGAGCCGTTCCTCTTATTACTGCACGAATAACTGCGCAGATCGCCTATCTGTCGTGCTTTTGCTCTCTGCGTTCTTCCTTGCGATCCTCTTTACGATCCTGGCGCTCCTCTTTGCGATCCTGACGGTCCTCGCGTCTCTGCTCTTTCATTTCATGTTTTTCTTCTTTCATCTCGCGATGTTCTTCACGCGCTTCTCTTCCCGGGTGGAAGGCTCTGCCCCGGTAGTGATCCCGGTCTCTCATGTAGCCGCGATACTCCCGATCGCGGTACGAGTGAATCCTGGCGATCTTGTACCTGCGCAGCTCAGGCGGGAGTTGGCGCGCCTGCATCCTGGTCCAGTTGCCGCCGTATGAGGGCGTGCTGTACCAGCCGCCTCCCCGGTAGACATAGTAGATGCCCGATGCATAGAACATGTCGTAGGGCACCCCGACAGCGACGCCGAAGCCCAGTTCGGGGGGATAAAGAAAATCAGGCGGCTGCGAGATGACAATGGGAGGACCCCCCACATTGATTCCGAAAGAAATGTCCGCTGCCTGTGCCAGAGATGCTGCTTGAAACAAAACGACTGCCGATGCGACTGCTAATAGCCTTCTCATACTTTTTCTCCTTTATGCTGGAATTGCGTTTTTACCCTGACTTTGAATTTCGTTCAGGTGACGGAAGTAGTAGAGCAAGTAATCAGCCAATAATCGATATTGGGGAAATATGCTGAATTGTTACACAATAACAGGTAGCTAGACTGGTCAGGGGAGTGTAGGTCCGCTTGATTTCGTCGCTGACGCCCTCAATATATGGTGGAACTGCGGCGTGTAGAGTGGCTTGTGGTGGGAGTCCGGGAGGAAAGGGTGCCTTTTTCCCCGGCGCTTAGGCCAGGTCGAACCAGGGAGGTCGCACCAGTGGGGTCCAGAGCGGAAGTGTGCCGCATTTGAGGTATTCATTAGACTAAATACGGTATCGGAATGATGGGGCGGAACGAGGTGTCCACAGTGGCTTCTGTAATTTCAAAGGGATAGCCGGGAACTTCGACTTGGCACGGAGAGTGCTACAAACAAGGCAAGACTTTAATTAAACCTTTTAGGAGTTTCCCAATGAAAAAGATCATGTCCTCCATCGTTGCTGCCCTCGTTGCTGTTGCCTTTGCTGGTGTTGTTTTCGCTGCTGACGCTACCCCTGCTGCTCCGGCAGAAGCTCCTGCTGCAACTGCTGAAAAAGCTCCGGTAAAGAAAGCTAAGAAAGCAAAGAAAGCCAAGAAAGCCAAGAAAGCAAAAAAAGAAATGAAAGAAATGGCTCCTGCTGCTCCGGCTGAAGCTGCACCGGCTGCAAAGTAATTCACTCTTAACTTGAGTTGTAAAAAGGCCACATCCCCGGATGTGGCCTTTTTGCGTTTTGTGGGATAGGGATCGGGAGGAGCTTTCAGAGTTGAGGTAGGTGGAAATAATGACAGTACCCCCCCTATGAAATAGGGGAAAAGCCGAACGTAGAGAGGCAGGGGGGGAGATTTGCCTGGGCTCAAGACCCCCCTGTCTCGCTAAGCGAGCCTTCCCCCCTGTTCCACAGGGGGGATACTGCCAGATCTAACAGTGGGGTGAAAGACGTTCCTTCCGATTTTCAATCCCGGACTCTGCTCCAGTTGGCACACTCACTGCTCTTCTTATGGTAAACAATCACGCTATTTCCCTCATTTGCCCGCAAAAGCGGACTTTACGCCCGTTGCGGGACCGATGCTGCCCCCCCCGAACGCCAATTATATAAGCAACTGGGCAGGAAATAGTCACCGGTACTAGCGCGCAAGTCCCCAAATACGCCAAAAAGGAGGAACCTATGACCCCCATTGAAATAAAACCTGAAGTTTACTGGATAGGATCGGAGGATCCTGACCTGAGGACTTTCGACGATCTCTTTCCCACGGAGCACGGCACCACCTATAACTCGTTCCTCATCAAGGGATCCGAAAAAACCGCCATCATCGATACCGTCAAGGGAAAGCTGGCCGATGAATTCATGGATAAGGTCAAGTCGCTGGTGGATCTGGCGAGCGTCGACTACATCATCGTGAACCATGCCGAGCCGGATCACTCCGGTTCCCTTTGTTATCTGCTGGAGCACTGCCCGAATGCGCAGGTCGTTTCCACCGGTACCGCGAAGGTCTTTTTGGGCAACTTGCTGCGCAAGCCGTTTCCCTCGCGTGTCGTGAAGGATGGCGACACCATCGACCTGGGCGGCAGGCATCTGCGCTTCATCACCGCGCCTTTCCTGCACTGGCCCGACACCATGTTCACGCGGCTGGAGGAGGAGAATATGCTCTTCACCTGCGACGCCTTCGGAGCCCACTACTGTGCCGGGGGCAAGCTGTTCAACGACGAGGTGGAGGATTTCACCTCGGCGCGCCAGTTTTACTTCGACTGCATCTTCCGCCCCTTCAAGGAGAAGGTGCTGAGTGCTGTGGAAAAGATCCGCCACGACGTCATCGACATGATCTGTCCCAGTCATGGGCCGCTCATCAGAAAGGACCCCTGGAAGGTCATCGAGCAGTTCGAAGCGTGGAGTAAGCCGGCAGCTTCCTGCACCAAGAAAATCTTCATCCTCTACATCTCGCCCCACGGAAACACGGAGAAAATGGCACGGGCCATAGCGGGCGGCGCGCAGGCAGACGGCGTGGAGGTTATCAGCTATCACATCAGTCACCTCGACTCGCACGAGATACGTAACCTCATGGAGGAGGCGTCGGCGCTGGTTTTCGGCATCCCCACCATCAATCGCGATATCCCGGGGCCGATGTGGGACCTCCTGGGGCTGCTCAGCACGGTGCAGCTGAAGACCAATTTAGCTGCTGTTTTCGGAAGCTTCGGCTGGAGCGGCGAGGCGGGCAAAATGGCCGGTGAGCGCCTGCAGGGAATGGGGTTCAAGCTGGTGAGTGAAACGGTGCGCACCGCCTTCACCCCGGACGCCGCCGCGCTGGAGCAATGCGCGGCCATGGGGCGCTCAGTAGCCGCGGCAGTGCTGGCGCAGTAACGCGCGGGCTAATTGCTAACACCGCCTCCTTTTGCTTCCCCATTCTGCAAACTATCACTAGCTCCCCCCTCGCCTTTGGGAGAGGGGGGAGCTTCCCACGATCATTCTGATGGCACACACTATTAACTGCCTCACTATTCGTACCTGACGGTCTCTGGTCGATCGGCATTTATTGCATGCGTCTCCTGCACCCGAGCACGCTTAGTTCAGCTACCCTGAGACGCATGCAATGCGTCTCTACCGGGTGGATGCAGACAGATCGTCTCTGTTTGCCCACCCTCGCGATGCGCGGTTGCAAACACGCTCCGCAGGTAGTACTATCCGGCGGGAAATTTTCTGGCCGGGGAGAGTGTGTGAACGTATCGCAGCAGCTTTATTTACTGGATGGATCAAGTTTCATCTACCGCGCCTTTTATGGCTGCCGGGAACCTGCCACTTCAGGCGGACTGCCGATCAATGCCGTTTTCGGCTTCACCCGAATGCTCCTGGACCTGCTGCAGGAAAACCGCCCCGATTATTTCTGCGTCGTCTTCGATCCCCCCCGGGAAGATACCTTCCGCCGTGAAATCTATCCCGCGTACAAAGCCCATCGGGACGCCATGCCCGAGGATCTGGTGCCTCAGCTCCCCTTTATTCGAAGGATGCTGCAGGCCCTCAATATCCCGGCCCTGGAGGCTCCCGGCTTCGAGGCTGACGATGTCATCGCCACCCTGGCGCGCAGCTATGCCGCGGACGGGATCAAGGTGACGGTCGTCACCAGCGACAAGGATTTGCTACAGATCGTCAGCGACAGGATCGGCCTGCTGGACACTATGAAAGGGAAGCGCTCGGGTCCGCCGGAGGTGCTGGAGCGCTTCGGTGTCCCTCCGGAACTGGTGGCGGACGTCCTGGGGCTGGCCGGCGACACTTCGGACAATATTCCCGGCGTCCCGGGGATCGGCGAAAAGACAGCGGCCCAGCTGGTGCAGCGCTTCGGTTCCCTGGAGGGGGTCCTGCAGTGGAAGGATCTGGTGAACGGGAAGTCGCGCCGGGAAAACCTGCATCTGCACGCCGATCAGGCGCGGCTTTCCAAAAGGCTGGCGACGGTGCGCTACGACGTCCCCCTGGAGCTGTGCCTTGCCGATCTGCGGGTCCGGCCGGCGCATCTTCCGGACCTGATTCCCCTGCTCCGTGAGCTGGAATTTGCGGCTTTGGAGGTTGCCTTCACCCCTCCTCCGCCCGGTGTGGTGGAAATCTACAGCGATGGTTCGGGCAGGGACTCGGGACCGGGGGGCTATGGGGTGATCCTGCGCTATGCCGAGCACGAAAAGGAGCTGAGCGGTTTCGAGCCCTCCTCAACCTCGCAGCGCATGGAGCTCATCGCGGCGATCAGGGGGCTGGAGGCGCTGCATGTCCCGAGGAGGGTGCGCGTCTTCAGCGATTCGCAGTATCTGGTCCGGGGAATGAGTGAATGGCTGAGAGGCTGGATCCGCACCGGTCGCCTGGAGACTCCCGATGCTCTCAAGAATCAGGATCTCTGGCGCGAGCTGGCGGTTCTCTCCGAGAAGCATGAGGTTAGCTGGGAATGGGTGGCGGGGCATGCGGGTCACCCCTTCAATGAGCGCTGTGACAAGCTGGCCAAGCGGGCGTCAGAGGAGGGGGTACGGGAGGCAGAGGAGAGGGCGCGGGCGGCCGCAACGCCGGACGAGCCTGTGAAGGTCCGGAAGGAAGCAACGCTCACCCCGTTGCCAAGCGCTTCCGTCCCCTTGGTGGCGGACCCTTGCGAGGCTGCCTTGTTCGATGCTGATGATGACGGCCAGTTTCGGCTTTGTTGACCATTCAGCTCATTCAGCTCTCAAGTCCAACCGTCCACCTTTGCAAGGGTGCTGTTAGCGCTTGGTCGCTTTAGTGCGTTGATCCCCTCGCCCAGAGGGCGAGGGGGAGCTTTTAGAAAGTTGGTATGAGGTTGGACGACAGGTTGAAAAACTCACCCTCCCTTTCAAGGGGAAGGAAGGGGTGGGGATGGGGTTAACTTCTCCTGAGGGGGAAGTGGCGCACCATAAGGCAGGGGGTGGTTGTGATCGGCTATCCAGGTTGCGATGTCCGCCATGGGCTTATCCCCCTGCAAATCCCGCAACAACATGTGGTAGCCATGCTCGTAGAAGGCTCTGCGGGTCGTCTTCGGCATCTTTCCCAGCATAAGCAGCATCGGCTTCTTGGGGATAATCTGGTCGTTTGCACCGTACTGCACGAAGGTTGGCTTGGGGATTTTGCCGGCTTGCGACAATGCCTCGTCCATTAGATTGGAAAGACCGTACACCGCATCGATCCGGGTCTCTTTGATGACCAGCGGATCCCTGGAAAAAGCGCGCAGCATCTCCCTATTGTCCGAGGGCCTCACCTTCACTCCGCTCCCCGTCACGGTGAGCCAGGGGACGGTGTGGGAGCCGAGGGCCAGCAGCCAGCGCTGGTACCAGGGCATGGTTTCTCTTCCCCACACCGCAGGCGCCACCAGGATGACACCGTCGACGTCCGGCGGATTGCTCCTGGTCATGGCGGCAATGGTCAGCGCCCCGCCCATGCTTTCCCCCAAAACATACACCGGTATTCCCGGGTAGCGTTTGCGCATTTCATCCACGAAACAGGTCAGATCGCTGGTGTACGCCTCGACGTCGAACCAGAACCCGCGCTCCCGGGTGCTGCCGAAACCGCGCTGGTCGTAGGCGTAGCAGGCGATTCCCTGGCTTGCGAAGTACTGCCCGGGGGAGGCGAAAAAGTTGCTGTAATCGTTGAAGCCGTGCAGGGCCACGATGATCGCTCTGGCCGGTCCCTCTGTCGGCCGCCAACTGCGTAACGGGAGCCTGGAGCCATCGGTGGCGACAAACTGGTCTTTTTCTACCCGCGCCACGCCGACTTTTTTCCCCTGATGGTTGACGACCGGCATGCAGGCGGAGAGCACCAGCAGTGAAAAAGCTACCGTGAAAGATGTCGTTAACCTTCCTAATTTATTCATGTCGCGTCTGTTCTCCAATCTGTGTCCTCTTTTCATCCCACGCTGTTCCCCGGCCCGTACTGCCATTAAGTTAAGGAATATCCGATGCAGGGGGGGGTGCGTTATCCCCCCTATGAAATAGGGGGGAAGCCGAACGCAGAGAGGCTGGGGGGTGATTTGAGTGGGCTAAAGACCCCCCTGTCTCGCTACGCGAGCCTTCCCCCCTGTTCCATAGGGGGGACCAAGCAACGCCATGACCTTAACTTAACGGCAGCGACCCCCGCCCTTGAAGGGGAGGGAGTGTCGGGTTCAGCGGAAAGGGGAATAGCGGTCTGGCGTTTTGGGTGTGGGAGCCAATCCCGTCGACTCCTGCCAGCTAATGTAGCATACCGAGCAGGTATGTGGATATGGCGGCAAAAAACAGCGAGAAGGTCAAGACCAGAATAACTCCGACCGCTATCCCGACGGTGATCGCCCAACCGTGGACGCCTCCGATCTGACTGAGGGCCGGGTAGAGTTCCGGGGGCGCGAGACGCGACCTGGTTTCCAGTATCTTTTCTTTGGCATGTTTGTAATAGAGGTAATTGGCGAAGGCTCCGACCACGATATGGAGGAAGATGTTCACCCCTGGCAGGCAGAAGATGACGAAGGTGATCGCTGACTGAACGTACATCTTGCGGTACAGCATCCAGATGAAGGTGAATCCGAATGCGGACCAGTTCCAGGTGGGAGTGAAGGTGTCGGTGCCGGGCGCGGTGTATTTGGCGAAATTGCTCAGGTAATATTCCGAGTTGTTCCCGACGAAGGCCCGAATCTCCTCGTTGCTGACGGCCCCGGTTGGGGAACCAAAGAGGCCTGAACTCAGCATGGAGCCGCAATGGCGGCATTTTATGGCACCATCGAGGATGGTTTCTTTGCAGTATGGGCAAATCATGGTTAATCGCTCCTGATTACTCCGTTTGGAATGCTGCTTCCTCGGGGTGGTATATCACGATTCGCAGCGAACGGGGAAGGGGATTGCTTTTTAACCCTTTTTGACTTTGGAAATTATTAGTATAGCTTTAACTTCGATATCGAACTGATCTCGGAGGCTTCCCATGAACGTGCGCGAAAAGAACATGATCCTATCCCCCGGATGGCTGGTGACCGCCGTCATCACCTTTGTCTTTGGCTTTTCGGTCCTGGGGTACCTCGCTTACCGAAACCATACCGACCAGCCTCCGGTTCCCCGGGAGGTGCGCTCTGCTGAAAGCGGGGTGCTTTTTACCGGTGACGACATTATGGGCGGGCAGCACCTGTTCCAGAAATACGGGCTGATGCAGTACGGCACTCTTTTCGGCCACGGCGCTTATCTGGGACCCGATTTCACCGCCCAGTACCTGCGTGTCGCCGGCGAAAAGGCCCTTATTTACTACTCGCAACATGGCATGTCTGCGGCCGATGCAACGGCGAAGGTGCGCGCCGAGTTGAAGGAAAACGGCTACCACGCGTCCCTCGACGCCATCATCTTTTCCCCGGCCCAGGCCAGCGCCTACCGCGACATGATCTCCTATTACCGGGAATGGTTCGGCCCCCCAGGGCTGCAGCAGGGTTTGCGGCGCCCTTATCTGAAGGATCCGGAAGAGGTGCGTAAGCTGACCGCCTACTTTTCCTGGGCGGCCTGGGTCTGCGCGGCCCGGCGCCCCGATACCGACCACTCCTACACCAACAACTGGCCTCAGGACGAGCTCGCGGGAAATAAGCCGACTGCCGGGATGTTCATGTGGAGCGTGCTGAGCCTCGTCGCGCTCCTGTGCGGCACCGGCCTGATTCTGTTCCTGTTCGGCCGCTACGAGTGGCTCGGCTGGCACGCCGCGGATGAGTTCTCCCCGGGGAAATTCCAGGCTCCCGAGGTGGTGCAGCTAACCGCTTCGCAGCGCACCGTCGCCTGGTATTTTCTGGTGGTTTCCGGCCTGTTTCTTCTGCTGGGGCTTTTGGGAGGGATCAACGCCCACTACCATGTGGAGCGCGCCGGCTTTTACGGGGTCTCGCTCGCCGATTGGCTCCCCTACAACCTCTCTCGCATGTGGCACGTGCAACTGGCGCTCTTTTTTACCGCCTCGAGCTTCCTTGCCATGGGGATTTTCCTGGTGCCGTTTATCGCCGGCAAGGAGCCGCGCCATCAAGATAAGCTCTCCCTGATCCTGCTGGGCGCCTTGGTGGTCGTGGTCGTCGGGAGCATGACGGGGGAGGCGTTCAGCCTCAAGGGGCTGCTATCGACGGGCGGGCCCTGGTTTTGGATCGGGACCCAGGGGTGGGAATATCTCGATCTGGGGCGGCTTTGGCAGATCCTACTGACCTTCGGCATGATCATCTGGCTGGTGATTCTGATCCGCGGCATGCAGGAGAGGCTGAAGGGGGAGCATCCCGCCAACATGCCCTGGCTCTTCATCTACTCCGCCGCCTCCATCCCGCTCTTTTACGCGGCCGGCATGTTCTACGGCAAAAGCACCCATTTCAGCCAGATTGAGTTCTGGAGATTCTGGGTGGTCCATCTTTGGGTGGAGGATTTCCTGGAGCTTTTCACCACTATCATGGTGGCCTATGTTTTCCTGCTCTTGGGGGTGGTGCGGGTGCGGGTGGCGACCACCATCATTTACCTGGACATCATCCTCTACTCCATTGGGGGGCTCATCGGTACCATGCACCACCTCTATTTCAGCGGCACGCCGGAGATCCACATGGCCCTGGGGGCATTTTTCTCCGCCATGGAAGTTATACCGCTGCTGCTTTTGACCTTTGAGGCCTGGACCTTCATGAAGCTGGGCGCGCCGACCGGAGGCTCCATGCTGAGCACGACGGGCCAGATTTTTCCCCACAAGTGGGCGGTCATGTTCCTGATCGCCGTCGGCTTCTGGAACTTTCTGGGTGCTGGCGTTTTCGGTTTCCTGATCAATCTTCCTATCGTGAGCTACTACGAGATCGGCACCCAGTGGACCGCCAACCACGGCCACGGGGCGATGATGGGTGTCTACGGCATGCTCTCGCTGGGGTTTTTCATGTTCGTGGCGCGCTACTTCATCCCCCTGGACCGCGCCAGCAACCGTGCCATGGCGATCGCTTTCTGGTGCACCAACCTGGGGCTTGCCTGGATGATGTTCATCAACCTCTTTCCCGTCGGCCTGCTTCAGTTGAACCAGATCCTGGCTTCCTCCTACTGGGAGGGGCGCCAGCCGGAGTTCTTCATGCAGCCGCTGGTGCGCCTTTTCGAATGGGCGCGCTTTCCCGGCGACCTCCTTTTTATCGCGGGGATACTGCCGGTCGTGTACCTTGCCCTGCGCATGTTCCTGAACCGCAACCGCAAGGGGCTCTTGTAACGGGCTGATCAACATCTGCAGCGTCAGGTTACCTTTCGAGTCCCTTCCGGCCGGATCAATCCTTCAGGCCGGGAGGGGCTTTGTTACCCTCGTTGAAATTCCCTCCCCAGTTCCTCCCCGTTACTGCAGGAAATCCGGAGGGGAGGGGGGTAATCGCACAGACACCCCCATCCCCCTCCTGTCCTCCCCCTTGAAAGGGGAGGGACGAGTCGCCAGCTTTTGTGGAGACCGATAAAAACAACATCAAGCCCTAACAGCGCCTATGAAATAGGGGGGAAGCCGAACGTTAGAGAGGCAGGGGGTGATTTGCCTGGGCTAAACCCCCCTGTCTCGCTACGCGAGCCTTCCCCCCTGTGAAACAGGGGGGATACTGCAGACCCCGGTCCCGTTTTTTAGCTTAACGTCAGTTCCTTCAGGGCGGGGTGGCCTTTCATGCTTTGGCGGCTTTGCTGATGAATAAGCGGGAAAGGTTTTCCTTGTAGGCAACAACCAGGAGAAAGGTCAGATACAGCATGCTGTTGGCCGCAAGGAGCAGCGGGAGTGTGTGGAAGGGCCAGACCTTGCTGATGCCAAAGAGTGCCATCGCGAAGACAAAATATCCGGTGATTTTGCTGATTTCGTAGTTTACGTAAAAATATTTCTGTCCCCAGAAATAGGAAAGCAGCATCATCAGGAAGTAGCAGATAAAGGTTGCCCAGGCCGCACCGGCATAGCCGACCCGGGGGATAAGCACCAGGTTCGCCGCGATGGTGACTACAGCCCCGAACATGGTGAGGTAGGCGCCGTACCTGGTCATGTTGTTCAGTTTGTACCAGATCGATAGATTGAATATGACTCCGAGAAAGAGATTGGCCAGTAGCAGTACCGGGACGATGCCGATTCCCGGGTAAAATCTCGCGCCGACGAAATGCTTGATGAGGTTGATATAGAGCATGACCCCCAGGAAGATGGCAAGCCCGAAAAGGACGAAATAGGTCATTACCTGGCTGTAGATTTCCCGCGAGTCCTGTTCTTTGGCGTGCGCGAAGAAGAACGGTTCCGCCGCGTAGCGAAAGGTCTGGATGAAGAGCGTCATCAGGATGGAAACCTTGTAGTTCGCCCCGTAAATCCCTATCTGAGTCATGACATAAGCGCCGGCGTCGGCGATTCCGGCGGGGACGACGATCAGGTAGCGCAGCAGGATCCTGTCGAGCGTCTCGTTCACCATGCCGCACATGCCGGCGAGCAGCAGCGGAAGGGTGTACCAGAGCATCTCCTTGAAGAGCCCCCAGTCAAAGTTGAGCCTTACCCTGATGACGTCGCGATAGAGAATCAAAAGTGTTGCGGCGCTCGCGATCATGTTGGAGAGAAAGACGTAGCCGACGCCTCCCGATGGGTTATAAAGAGCCCGCGGCAGGTCATAACCGTGCCTGATCAGGTAGGGGCAGAGCAAAAGAAAGAAGAAGTTGCAAAAAATGTTGATGAGGATATTGGCAAACTTGATACCGGCGAATTTGAGCGCCTGGTTTTGCTGTCGCAGCCTGGCAAACGGTATGGATACGATAGCATCCAGTCCCACAATCAACACGAAGTAGGTGAGATATTCTGAATGGTGACTGTAGTGGAGCAGGCCGGTGAAGTACGAGGCGCTGAAGATTCCCGCCGCGATGAAGGCCAGATTCAGAACGACCACCGGAATGAGGCAGGTGGAGTAGACTGTGTCCTTTTCCTTATCGCTTGCTGAGTAGCGGAAAAAAGTGGTTTCCATGCCGAAGGTGCAGATGATCATCAGAAAGCTGGCATAGGCGTACAGTTCGGTGACGATACCGTACTCTTGCGGCAGGAAGATGCGCGTGTAAAGCGGAACGAGAAAGTAGTTTATCAAGCGGCCGACGATGCTGCTCAGGCCGTAGGTCGCCGTCTGTTTGAGAAGTTTTTTCAGGGGGTTCATGGGTAGCTATCCGGAGGGGTGCGGGTGGGATCCAAGCGGCTGACGGCCGCTCTGTCTCGCTGGGGGAGACTGCTTCTTTTCAGGGAAGATAGCATCCCCGCCCCGTCGCTGTCAAAGGTATCCGGCGCAGGCCGGGCGGATGATGATCCGCACCTACGGAGTTTGGGAAGCTGTAGGGGCGAATCATCATTCGCCCAGAGCTGATGCGATCTGCGACGCACCCAGTAACTGGCGAATAATTGCTTATTGATAGAGCGCCGCGCCAGGCACGGTGTTGAATATGACCGCCATACATGTCATACTTGCGTCGCCGTGTAACAGGGCCCTGAGTTTTCCGAAGCTGAAAGGGGGTTTGTCGTACATCGGTTTTGTTACTAATAAACGAGTTATCCTGGAGGCGAAAAGTGGGAATTAGTCTGGTCTGGAGTGTCTTAAAAGCGGCGGCTACGAGAATTCCCTGGCTGCAGGTGGTAGAAAATGCTCCGCTTGTCGTCGACGCCCTCGGCAGGGTCAAGACTAAAGTCAGGCTGAATGAAGCGTCCCTGAAAAACTGCGACGACCACTTGAAATTGCTGCAGCTGGAAAATGCCCGGTTGGCAGTGGAACTGCAACAGATGTCCGTCAAACTGCAGCTGTTGACTGCTCGGGTTTCCCGGCTGACTAAAGTTGCCGGTGTGTCACTACTTTGCGCTGTTTCGGCGCTGATTCTTTGGATACTGAGATAGCAGACGCAGCAAATCCCACCTTTTACCATTCCCCATATGCTGTTATCGATCGCGGGATACTGGGCCTTCTCAGAGTATATTCTCCCAGTCATTAAGAGCCGCGAGGTTTTTGATGAGTAGTGTCCGGCGATTGACCTTCTCGATGACGCCGTTTTTGATGAGGTCGTTGAGGATTTGGGAGATGGTCTGGCGCGTGGTTCCGATCAGCAGGGCAATATCCTCGGTGCTTACTCCCAATTCAACGACGGAACCGGCTTCGGTCTGTTGGCCCCGATCCGACTCGACACCAATTAAATACTCGACCAGGCGCCGCCGCACATCCTTGAAGGCGAGTCCCTCGATGGTCGTGATGGAGTTCTTCAGAAGGTCTCCCAGCACCTTCACCATGATGAGCGAAACCTCAGGTACGGCGAAGAGTTGCCGCTGGAACCTGGTGGTTTCGCAGATCAGGATTTCGGCTCCGTCCAGGGCCTGCACAAAGGCCTGGGTATGGGTGCTGAAGATGTCGCCTGGTTCCAGGAAGGAGAGAGTGAACTCTTTTTCCTCATAGGAAAGGAAAACCCTCAATCTGCCGCTTTTGACGATGAAGATCAGGTTGCGCTCTTCGAAAGGGGAATAGATGAGAGTCTTTTTGGGGAAGCGTTGTGACTTGAATTCCTTGAAGAGGTCTTCGTGGTCGCTCGAATTGATCAGTTTTAGGAGATCCACCTCATTGGGTTTCATCTTGGTAGACAAAAGTGCTCCTTCCAGCTTGGCGTTGGTAGAAACGCACTGTGTGCGTCGGCAGACATCAGTCTGACGCCATATTTGCAGGTGCGGGGCTGTAAGTCAAGAGTGGTTTGGTATTTCCGGTTTTAAGGGCAAAGGTAGTTTTTATCGCCTCAATGCGGCAAAGCCGCCTGCCTACCTCGACGATCGTTCCCACGCTCCAGCGTGGGAATGCGTCCGGGGATTCCGTTCCCACGCCGGAGCGTGGGAACGATGCGCGGTAACCCTAATGCACTCTTCCGGGCAAAATCAGGCGCGCTGTTAACCGGCTTTTTATGCTCCGCACTTCGGCCATGGCCTGCAGTGCGGTCTTGTCGGGTGCCGTATTTTCCTGGTCGGCTCTCTTGATTTGCTCGCTATAAGAGATATACCCCAGCAACTGCTCCTCGGGGATTGCGTTCTCGATGAGGAGCCGATCACTGGCGTCGCGCACTTTGCTCCCGACCACCAGGACCTGCTTGATGCCGATGTCATCGGCAAGCTTCATGATCTGATAGGCGGTCTGGATGCTCCTTTGCCCCGGCTCGACTACCACTATAAGGGCGTCCACCGACTCGGCGGTCCTTCTGCCGAGGTGCTCCAGGCCTGCCTCCATATCAAGGATGACCACGTCGTCCTGCTCCAGAAGCAAATGCCCCATCAGGCGTTTGACCAGCGTGCTTTCCGGGCAGGCACAGCCGCTCCCGCCGCTCTCGAAGGTTCCCATCCACAAGAAACGTACTCCGTCGTGAGTCAGGCAAAATTTTTCCGGCAGGTCGCGGACCGTCGGGTTGAGCTTGAACAGGGTCCCGTAGCCGCCTGTGGCCCCAGTGCGCTCCTCGGCAAGTTCCTTCATCCGGGCAATGGGGAGCAGGCCCATGGAGAGTTCCACCGGAATTCCGAGCGACGCGGCGAGATTGGCATCGGGATCGGCGTCGATTGCCAGCACCCGGCTGCCGTCGCCGGCAAAGACCCTCGTCAGCATGCTGGCGAGGGTGGTCTTGCCGACTCCGCCCTTGCCGGTGATGGCGATCTTCAAACCTTTTGAGGCCGGCTTGCAGGCGCAGAGGTGGTCGTGATGATGGTGGTGCTGGTGCCCTGAGGGCTGGTCGCCGTGCTCGTGGGTATGGTCGTGGTCATGACCGTGGTCATTGTCGTGCTGGTGGTCGTGGTCGTGAGCATGGTCATGTTTATGGTCGTGGCTTTCGCACATGTGGGTTTGCTCCTATCGGGTAGGCGGGACCTTGGTCCCGCCCCTCTTTTTCAGTCTTGCGAGCGTGGACTGCTCCGCAAGAATTCCCCGCCTGTGGCAAGGGGTCTTTTGTCCCCACTATGAAATAGGGGGGAAGCCGAACGTAGAGAGGCAGGGGGGTGCTTGGACCATAGGGAAAAACCCCCCTGTCTCGCTGCGCGAGCCTTCCCCCCTGTTGCACAGGGGGGATGCTGCCGAATCCCCTTCCCTTATTTTGAAACTTCTAGATACCAAGCGCACTGCGGCGCTCGTCGATGGCGGCCAGGAGCTTGTCCGCGGCGACCTCAGGGTCGAGCTCGACGATGAAATGCCCACCCAAAAGCTCCTTCGCCGTCTCGGTGATTAGCCCGGTAACCAGCGCCGAGCCGGTTACCTGGGGCATGATGCCTAAGTGGGTCGGAATACCCAGGGCGATACTCCAGGTCCCGATGGCAACCGCCTTCTCGCTCATCGCCTCCGGTGCGCTCGACACCAAGGGGAGATCGTCCAGGTCGACTCCGAGCTTGTTGGCGAGAGCTACCGCCACTTCCACAGCGCGGCTGTTGTCGACGCAGGAACCCATGTGCAGCACCAGCGGCAGGGGGCCTCCGAGGCCGGCCGAGGTCCCGATCGCGGTCAGTACGGCCTTCAGGGAAGCGCCGGCGTACTCGTTGGTCGCCTCCTGGGTCATCATGCCGTGCTTGGCGAAGGCGCCTGCGCCGCAGCCGGTGGCCAGCAGCAGCACGTTGTTGGCGGCGAGCTTCCTGGCGATGGTCACGAAGCTGGAGTCCTGGTTCACCTGGGTGTTGTTGCACCCGGCAAAGAGCGCTATCCCCCGGATGTTGCCGTTGACGATGTTGTCGATCAGCGGCTGCAGCGGGTCCTCGGCGTTGAGCGTCGCCAGTGCCCCGATGATCGCCTCGGCGCCGAAGCCGACCATCGCGGTCTGCTTGTAGTCCGGGATCAGTACCCGGCGGGGATCACGTCGCTTGTAGGCCTCGATGGCGAGGTGGATGATCTGCCGGGCGTTCTCGACGGCGCTCTCCTCGCGGAACTTCACATGGGTGGCACCGGGAATCTTGGTGTCGTCCATGGTGGTGATGATCTCGGTGTGGAAGCAGGCGCCGATCTCGCTTATGGACGGCATGATGCACTGCACGTCGACCACCATGGCGTCCACCGCCCCGGTGATGAGAGCCAGTTCCTGGGAAAGATAGTTGGCGGCAAGCGGAATGCCGTGGCGCACCATGATCTCGTTACCGGTGCAGCAGACCCCGACCAGGTTGATCCCGCTCTTGGCGCCGGCGCGGCGCGCCTCGTCCTCCATGGTCAGTGCCACGTCGCACACCACGTCGCTTAGCAGGGGATTGTGGCCGTGGAGCGCTATGTTGACGGCGTCCTCCTTCAGGACTCCGAGGTTCGCCGCGGTGATGACCGGTGTGGGGGTGCCGAAGAGAACGTCGGAGAGCTCGGTCGCTAGGCACATCCCGTTGAAGTCGGCCAGCGCACCCTTGATCCCGCCGAGGATCAGGTTGACCGGGTCGGCGTCGCAGCCGACGTTGGTGCGGGCCATGATCCCGGTGATGACCGCGTCGATGTTGTGGGGGAGCACCTCCAGGCTGGCGAGCGTGGCGAGCCTTTTCTCGGTGAGGGTCGAGGCGATCCAGGTGCAGGGCTTTTCCTGGTCCTGGTTCTGGAAATCCCCCAGGGTCGCCAGGGCAACGGCGCGGGCCACGGCGTGAATCTCCTGCCCGGCGCTATCGAGGCCGAGCTTCGCCGCGATGGAGAGCAGCTTCGCCTCATCCTTGATGGCGTAGTCGGGAAGCTTCCCCTCGGCGACACCCAGAAGGGCGAGGGCCACGTGGCGGCCGTGCTCCGAGTGCGCCGCGGCACCGGCTCCCATCATGCGGATGACGTTTCTGGCCACGATGGTGTCGGCGCTGGCGCCGCAGATCCCGCGCTTCGGTCCGTCGCCGAAGGGGTCGATGCGGCAGGGGCCTTTCCAGCAGATGCGGCAGCAGACGCCGAGCTGGCCGAAGCCGCACTGGGGCTGCATCGCCTTGTGACGGTCCCAGACCGTGTCGATTCCTTCCTTCTTGGCCTTGGGGAGCAGAGCTGCGGAACAGGGATCAATGCAATGTGTCTGGGTCATGGTTTCACCTTCCTCTGTGTGAGATATCTGTGGGACTGGGCGAGTTCCGCGACCCGCGCTTCCAGAAGCGACTGGCGCAGTTCGTCCAGGTCGACCAGGCTGATGGCTTTGGTGGGGCAGGCCGCGATGCAGGCGGGCTGCTCCAGGCCGGTACCGGCGCAGAGGTCGCATTTGCGCGCGACGCCGTGGTTGGTGCGCCCGTCCGGCGCCGAGTCCGATTCCGCCTTGACGGAGATGGCGCCGAAGGGGCAGACCATGACGCAGACCTTGCAGCCGATGCAGCTCTTTTCCTGGATGCTGACCATGCCGGCTTTTTGCTGGATCGCCCCGCTGGGGCAGGCGAAGGCGCAGGGCGCGTCCTCGCACTGGCGGCACTGGACCGGCATGGTGACCCCGGCCGCACCCACGACGCGGTTACGCGGCCTGAGGGTGAGCCCTCGCGCCGCCGAAGTGAACAGGTCGCTGCCGCCGTGAGCGACCGCGCAGGCCAGCTCGCAATTGTGGCAGGCGAGACACTTATCCGGCGCGCAGAAGACGATGGCATTTTCACGCTGCTGATTTTTCATTGCTTTCTCCTTGGCATTTTGCCTCCAGACTGTCGATGTAAAGCTCCTTACCGCTTACCAGTTCCACGGTGTCACCGCGGCAGCTGGGGCACTGAAATTGATATTTGATCACCCTGAAGGTGGAGTCGCAGGGGATGCAGCGCGCCACCACCGGCAGGGTCTCGATCACCAGTTCAGCCCCCTGGGCGACGCTCCCCTCCGCCAGCACCTCGAAGCAGGCCGTCAGGGTCATCGGCTCGAGCGCCGCCATTTCCCCGACCTTCAGGTGCACCCGGGAAATCGACTCGATCCGGTGCTCCGCCACCTGGCGGTTGATGATCTCGAAGAGGCTGCTGACAATGGCTATCTCGTGCATGGC